>VOFK01001534.1_pt1 | contig 39970 bp, 37 predicted proteins | sample 5384121 | NCBI WGS metagenome assembly VOFK01 (sample SAMN12384730, study PRJNA508395) | human gut metagenome | isolation source: healthy gut J | host: Homo sapiens | reverse complement strand
TTACTCAGCCGTTCGCCACTCGCTTCCCTCCGGAGAGGGGGTGCCGTTCGACTTGCATGTGTTAGGCGCGCCGCCAGCGTTCATCCTGAGCCAGGATCGAACTCTCTCCGTCTCAAAATAAATGGGTTTCGAGCCTCGTCCGGTCCTCACAACTATTAGCTGATCGGTTCCGTTCGATTCATAGCGGTTCTAGTATAGAAAAGCGAGTCGCCTCGGCGGCCTTGGCAAAACAAATCCAAGTTAGACCATTTCAAATGGCTTCGATAATCGCCCGGATGCGACACAACTATTGTGTCCATCTCTCGCATATCCGGTTTCTCAAGCCTGCGCTGGTTCCCGATTTCCACCGGCCGCGCGGCAAGCGGAGATATATTGCCAGACCGGGAGGGGCCTCGGGGCGGGAATCGCGCACTCCATATTTTTGTTCACAAATGAATTAATCTCGGGCCTGAGTTGATCAGAGTCACACATATGGTCATATAAACCCCGGACAGACCGTATGACCTCGGGAATCTTAAGCTGTCCACTGTAGACATAGTATCTTATACCCCTCGTCGGCCTCCGCTAGTAAAGTCTGTAATAAATTGAAGGACAACGTAACAGTCCTAATCAGCGGGGTTCACTAATTAGATAGAGTCTCGCTATGAGTGTATTTGATTGAAACAACGTCCCTAATTGATTTACTGGAAATAAGGAGCAAAAAGATCCGGATATACGTGGCGACAGAACCTCGGAGCCGACCGAGCGCCACCAGAAAGCGACATAAGCAAGAAGATCGGCTCTACCTCACCGCGGACGACAACGATGCCCTCGACTAAAAAGTCAATCCAGCACTCTAAAACAGAAAGGGCAAATATCAGCTTACAACGCAAAAAGGGGAGGCCGCGAGGCCTCCCCCGCTCAGTAAACGTACGGCTCGGTGCCGTCCACCCGGTCAGCGGCGCCCTGGCCTCTCCCACGGCTGACCCCCGCAGTACTCTCGGCGCGATGGGGCTTAGCTTCCGGGTTCGGAACGGACCGGGCGTGCCCATGCTCTGGCCGCTGACCGGTGGGCGGCGCCCACCGTTACGGTGTCCTGGGTCTCACTCTACACGTGCCCTGGGGCCGCATGGCGCATAGGGAGATGACTCAGGGCATCCTCGTGCGGACCGCGTGAGCGCTCAGTCCCGCGGGCCGCGAGGTGCGGTTCCGGAAGAGCTCAGGCGATTAGTGCGGCTCGGCTGAGGAGACGTCGCCAGCCTTGCACCTGCTGTCATCGACCGGGCCTACCTGGGCCCCTTACCGGAAGGGAGAACTAATCCCTGGAACGGCTTCCCGCTTAGATGCCTTCAGCGGTTATCCGCGCCGCACGCGGCTACCCGGCCGTGCCGTTGGTCGACAACCGGTTCACCGGAGGTACCACCCCGGTCCTCTCGTACTGGGGCAGCCTCCATCGATTCTCCCTGCGCCCACGGAGATAGGGACCGGGCTGTCTCGACGTTTCTGAACCCAGCTCGCGTACCGCTTTAAACGGCGAACAGCCGTACCAGCTTTGGGACCTGCTCCAGCCCCAGGATGCGATGAGCCGACATCGAGGTGCCCAAACCTTGCCGTCGATGTGGACTCTGGGCAAGATCAGCCTGTTATCCCCGGAAGTACCTTATCCGTTGATTTGCCGGGATCACCAGAACCGACTTTCGTCCCCGTGCCGAGTTCCCCGCAGTCAAAGCCTCGCTTGCACTTGCGCTCTCGGGACGGGTTGCCGAATCGTCCTGAGCGGACCTCGCGCGCCTCCGTTACGTTTGGGAGGCGACCGCCCTTAAAGTCAAACTACCCGCCTGGCGCACGGTCCGCGCGTCAAATCACGGCTGCGTTAGGCAGCGGCAGCAACGACGAGGGCGGTATTCTGGCAGTCGTTTCCACGCTTGCGCCCTCTGCTTCAAAGGCTCCCCGCCTATCCTCTACGCGCCGTACCAGATGCCAATGCCAAAGCTGCAGTGCTGTCCATGGTTGTCTCTCCGCGGGTAGCTCGCATCTTCACGAACAGCAATACTACCGGGTCTACGGTTGAGACAGCGCCCAAATCGTTACGCTTATTCGTTGCAGGTCGGAACTTACCCGACAGAATTTCGAACTAACTACCTTAGGACCGTTATAGTTACGGCCGCCGTTTTGGACACCAGGCAGGCGTCAGACCCCTATACGTCGCGTTACCGCTTTGCGAAGTCTGTGTTTTTGATAAACAGTCACGCTTGGGCCGTTTCGCTGCGGCCGCCAGCCGCTTCCCCGCCGCGAGGGGCGTTCCCCAGCCAACGTTACGGGGCCCCGCAGTATGCCCGAGTTCCTTAACCGTGGTTCTCCCGATCGCCTCGGTATGTTCTACCCACCCACCTGTGTCGGTTTTGCGGTACGGGCGCGCACGCGCCCAAGAGAGGTTTTCTAGGGACCTCCGGCTCACTCGCTTCGCTCAGTCGCCGTCCGGAGCCTCGCCCTTCTGCGGTTACGTTTCCCGGTCGCAGGCCGCGCTCCATCACACCGAAGCGTCAGAACCGCCAGAGCCACCCCCATCCGTCGCCCATCGGTCGTGGCGCGCGTGCGCAGTGCAGGAATGACTCTTGCCTGCTGCGCGTCGACACGCCTACCGGCCTCGCGCCCAGCCCCGACTGACCATACGGGAGGATTAGCCCCGGGGAAACCTCGGGTTCACGGCGGACGAGTTACTCTCTCGTCTCTCGCTACTCATGCCAGCATTCTCACTCCCATGTGCCCACCGTCGGTCGCCCTCCGGCTTCTCCGCCCATGGGAAGCTCCCCCTACCGATTCTGTAAATTAAAATCCCGCCGCTTCGGTGTCCAGCTTAGCCGTGTATTGTCGGCGCATGTCCACTGACCAGTGAGCTGTTACGCACTCTTTGAATGGATGGCTGCTTCTGCAATAACATCCTGTTGTCTGGACGGACATCCTTTGCCACTCGGTTGGAACTTGGGGACCTTTAGCGGGCGGTCCGGGTTGCTTCCCTCCCGAGCACACAGCCAGCCCACATGCTCTGACTGCCGCGCCTCTGGGCCGCCGGCATTCGGAGCCGGTTGATTCGGTAGGCGGCGAAGCCCCCCTCGTCCATCTGGTGCTCTACCTCCGGCGGTGAACGCGCGACGCTAGCCCCAAAGCTATTTGGGAGAACGAGATATTCTCAGGTTTGATTGGCCCTTTCACCCTATCCGCAGGTCATCGCCGCCGTTTTCAACCGACGTGTTCGGCCCTCCACGGGCTCTACCCCCGCTTCAGCTCGCCCACGGATAGCTCACCCGGCTTCGCGTCCGCGGCGCGGGACTCAAATCGCCCTGTTGAAAACTCGCTTTCGCTCCGGCTCCCTTTCGGTTAACCTCGCCCCGCGCCAGCGACCTTTCGCTGGCTCATTCTACAAAGGCACGCCGTCACACCATAAAGGTGTCCGACTGCTCGTGGGCGCACGGTTTCAGGTACTGTTTCACCCCTCCCGGGGGTGCTTTTTCACCTTTCCCTCACGGTACTGGTGCGCTATCGGTCACAGGGTAGTACTCAGGCTTGGATGGTGGTCCACAGGTTCGGACCGGGTTTCACGTGCCTGGCCCTACTCAGGGACCGCGTCGCGTCAACCGGTCTGGGTTTCGCGTACGGGGCTGTCACCCGCTGCGGCCGGCCTCCCATGCCGTTCCGCTCCCCCAGCCGGACCTGGTGCCCGGGGGCGGCAGCCCCCGGATGCGCGGCCCTGCAACCCCGTCGGCGGAACCCCTTGCCGGGTATGCCCGCTCGACGGTTTGGCCCATCGGTCCCCTTTCGCTCGCCGCTACTCGGGGCCCTCGAGATTGATTTCCTCTCCTCCGGGTACTTAGATGTTTTCAGTTCCCCGGTTTGTCCTCCCCCCCCATGTGTTCAGCGGGGGATATGCATCCTACTGCTGTGCATGGGTTCGCCCATTCGGAGACCCCCAGGTCGAAGGATGTGCTCGCCGGGATTATCGCAGCTTGCCGCGTCCTTCATCGGCTCCTGTGCCAAGGCATCCGCCGTGCGCCCGTGGTATCTTGCGGGACCGCATCGGGCCCGCGGGATATCCACGTGTCGCTAATAATTAATTAATCGATATCATGAATAGCGCTCGTATGTCGCAATTCCGGGTATCTCATACCGCGGCACAGTGTCTTCACTGTGCTCGCGATCAGATGCTCCTCACTCATATATAAGTGAATTCTTCTTGTTTGGATCGGATGAATGATTGCTATCATTCTGTCTTTAAATCGCAGAAAAGAATCGAGTCTGGAAGAGGATACTCTTCCATCTCTCTCCTATCGCTATGCGGCTCTCAAGGTACGCGGGTGCGACCCCGGGGACCGGGTGCTGCGGGGAATCATCCTGGCGGACATCTACCGGACGGGCTCCTGCCCTCTATTCGAGTTAAAGTTTGTCTCTCTAAGAACTTATCTCCCTAGAAAGGAGGTGATCCAGCCGCACCTTCCGGTACGGCTACCTTGTTACGACTTCACCCCCTCACCCTCCACACCTTCGGCGCCTCCCCCTCTCGGTTGGGCCGGCGACTTCCAGGTGCAGACGACTCGGGTGGTGTGACGGGCGGTGTGTACAAGGCCCGGGAACGCATTCACCGCGGCATGCTGATCCGCGATTACTAGCAACTCCGACTTCATGGGGGCGGGTTGCAGCCCCAATCCGAACTGGGGCCGGCTTTCCGGGATCCGCTCCCCCTCGCGGGGTGGCATCCCTCTGTACCGGCCATTGTAGCACGTGTGCAGCCCAGGGCATAAGGGGCATGATGACTTGACGTCGTCCCCGCCCTCCTCCGCCTTGACGGCGGCGGTCCCGCGTGGGTTCCCGGCATCACCCGATGGCAACACGCGGCGGGGGTTGCGCTCGTTGCGGGACTTAACCCAACATCTCACGACACGAGCTGACGACAGCCATGCACCACCTGTATGGGCTCCTCTCGGCCACGGGGTCTCCCCCGCTTCACCCATATGTCAAGCCTCGGTAAGGTTCTTCGCGTTGCTTCGAATTAAGCCACATGCTCCGCTGCTTGTGCGGGCCCCGTCAATTCCTTTGAGTTTTAGCCTTGCGGCCGTACTCCCCGGGCAGGACGCTTAATGCGTTGGCTGCGGCACGGGGGGATCGTCCCCCCCACACCTAGGGTCCATCGTTTACGGCTGGGACTACCAGGGGTATCTAATCCTGTTCGCTCCCCCCAGCTTTTTCGCGCCTCAGCGTCGGTCTCGGCCCAGAGGGCCGCCTTCGCCACCGGTGTTCCACCCGATATCTGCGCATTCCACCGCTACACCGGGTGTTCCACCCTCCCCTACCGGACCCAAGCCGCGGAGGTTCCGGGGGCTTCGGGGGTTGAGCCCCCGCTTCGACCCCCGGCCTGCCGGGCCGCCTACGCGCGCTTTACGCCCAATGAATCCGGATAACGCTCGCCCCCTACGTATTACCGCGGCTGCTGGCACGTAGTTAGCCGGGGCTTCTTCTGCAGGTACAGTCTTGACTCTTCCCTGCTGAAAGCGGTTTACGACCCGAAGGCCTCCGTCCCGCACGCGGCGTCGCTGCGTCAGGGTTCCCCCCATTGCGCAAGATTCCCCACTGCTGCCTCCCGTAGGAGTCTGGGCCGTGTCTCAGTCCCAATCTGGCCGGTCGGTCTCTCAACCCGGCTACCCGTTGTCGGCACGGTGGGCCGTCACCCCGCCGTCTACCTGATGGGCCGCGGAGCCATCCCCTCCCGTCGGGGCTTTAGCCGGGGTGCCATGCGGCACCCCGGGGTATCCGGTATTACCCGTCCTTTCGGGCGGCTATCCCGGGGGAGGGGGCAGGTTCTCCACGTGTTACTCAGCCGTTCGCCACTCGCTTCCCTCCGGAGAGGGGTGCCGTTCGACTTGCATGTGTTAGGCGCGCCGCCAGCGTTCATCCTGAGCCAGGATCGAACTCTCCGTCCAAAATAAATGGGCTTCGAGCCCGTCCGGTCCTCACAACTATTAGCTGATCGGTTCCGTTCGATTCATATGGTTCTAGTATAGGAAAAGGAATTTCTCGGGGCCGCCTCTCGGCGGCCTTGCGAAAAACAAATCCAAGTTAGACCATTTCAAATGGTTCGATGTCTGCCCGGATGCGACACAACTGGTGTGTCCATCCTCGCAGTATCCGGTTCTCAAGGTGCACGCCTGCGCTGGTTCCCGGTTCCACCGGGCCGCGCGGCAAGGAGATATATTGCCAGACCGGAGGGGCCCCGGGGGCGGGAATCGCGCACTCCATATTTTGTTCACAAATGAATAGGTCCCTCAGTCGCATCACTGAGGTTAAAACTGAAGCATTGGCTTCTGATATTGGCGATGACCAGCTGTTTTATGTGTATTGAGACATCGGTCATCTCTGGAGCGCTACTTTACTCCAAGGGCATCAGTTATTTGTTTCCCATCGGTAAAAGGCGGGTTTTGTTCGCCAAGCGTTCTTATATATAGCTAGATACGGGTTCGAACCCGTGCACCGGCAACAAAAAAGACGACCAACCGGAGTTGACCGTCTCAACAATCTTTGGGTGGGCCGTCAGGGGTTCAGCCTGCTTCGCAGGCGGCCGCTGTGGCGCTTTCGCGCCTTGCGCGCTGCGCTGGCAAACGCTCACGCGTTTACTCAGCTCCGCGCCCCGACGGGTTCGAACCCATGAAAGGGCGACAAAAAAGACGGCCAACCGAAGTTGACCGTCTCAACAATCTTTGGGTGGGCCGTCAGGGGTTCGAACCCTGGACCTTGGGATTAAAAGTCCCCTGCTCTGCCAGCTGAGCTAACGGCCCGCGGGTGGCATTGTACCACGGTCTGGGACTATTCCCAACTCCATTGGCCGTTCTGGAAAATCACAACTTCACGTCCATCAGGCGTAATGCCCGTAATATCGATGTCGTCCGTGCCGATCATAAAATCGACGTGCGTGCTCGAGACGTTAACGCCATGCTCCAGAAGCTCTTCCTTGGACATGTCGTACCCACCCTCGATGCATTCGGGGAAACCGACACCTAGCGCGAGATGGCAGCTAGCGTTCTCGTCATAGAGCGTGTCATAGAACAGAACGCCGCTTTCGCGGATCGGAGTGTTCTTGGAAATGAGCGCGACCTCGCCCAGATGAGCGGCACCTTCATCGGTGTCAATAATGCTCGCAAGCGTCGCCTTGCCCACACGGGCATCGTAGTCCACTACGCGGCCGGCCTTGAACTTAATCCAAAAATCGTCAACCTTGTTACCGTGGTGAATGAGCGGCATAGCCGAATACACGATACCGTCGGCACGCATACGATCAGGCGAGGTGAAGACCTCCTCGGTGGGGATGTTGGGGAAGAAGGGGTGTCCATCGGGCGTCTTACCCTTGCCGCCGGCCCACTCGTGACCCTTCGTCATGCCAACCGTCAGATCGGTTCCATTTGCCGCGGTGTAATGTAGGCGGTCAAAACGATTGTCGTTCAGGAAACGCAGGTTCTTTTCGAATGCCGCGTCATGAAGCTCCCAGTCGCTCTCCGGGTCCGGCCATCGGCACGAGCGGTGGTGTGCAGAATCGCATTCCACAGCTTATAGATTGCAACCTCATCGGCGTCTCCCGGGAACACCTCGTGCGCCCAAGCCACGACCGGAGCGCCGGCGATGCACCACGGATTGATGTTGTAATCCAGTCCACGGCGGAAAACTTTGCACTGCGTGTTCCTTGCCTTAGAAGCTGCAGCAGGCTTAGCGGGATCGATGCCCTTAAGGGCGGCGGGGTCCGCACCCTCGATAAAGATAAAGCAGGCACCATCCTGGGCCAGGGAATCCAGCTGCAGGCGCTTCCACTCGGGCGTCTGCTCAAAATAGCTTTTCTCGACATGCTCGTACGTGAGCCTCGTCACGGCATCATCGGCCCAAATGACCGTCACGTGACCGGCGCCGGAAGCATAGGCCTCCGCGACCACCACGCGCGCAAACGGCGCGCACTCGACCGGAGACTGAACGACGACCTCCTGGCCGGGCTTGACGTTTACGCCCTTGCGGACGACCAGGCGCGCGTAGTTTTTAATCTTGGGCTCCAGGGCCTTCATGCCCTCCAGAGCCTCTTCGACCGTCAGGGCAGCTCGAATCATGTGCCACTCCATCTATCTATAGAACAGTAAAAAGGCGCGCCGCAAAAACGACGTGCCTTATATCTTAGCGATAAGTATGTATGCAAACGCTACTTCTTCTTGGAGTCCTTCTGGTCCTCCTCGGCAGCCGCGCGCTCAATAAGAGCGTTGAGCTTGTTCTCGGACATGCCCTCGGCCTGCGCGCGGTACATGTTGCGCAAGGGACGAATACGAGCGAAGTCGTAGATAAAGTCACCCAAAATGACGACATAGGACAAAACGATGCCGACCATCTGGACGGGGCTGGACACCATGCCTGCGGGAGCGAAGTACAGCGAGGCCCAAATTGCCACGACGAGCACCATGCCAATGGCGAGCACAATCCACCAGATGCGACGGCGCTTGGTGTAGTCCTCGTCCTGCTTGAGGAGGATATTCGACACCGTATAGAATGCGGTCCTCCTTGGCGCGCTGCTTAGCCTTGCGGGCGCGCTTCTCCTCTTTAGAGAGGCCCTCGAGGTTCTCGCCCTTCTCGAGCTCTTTGCGGCGTGCCTTAGACGAAGCCGGCACGACGCGAACGGAGCTCGCTGCTTGGCGGGCGGGCTTAGCAGATGCGGCAGACTTGCGCGCAACCCCGGTAACTTCGTGGGATTGCGTGCGCTTGTTCGTGGCGCTACGGGTACTCACTTATGCGTTCTCCTTCATGCTTGTGAACTGGGAGCCCGTGATGATCTGGAAGGCCTCGCGATAGCGCTCGGACGTGCCATCGATGACCTCGGCGGGCAGGTGCGGGGTCTCCCCCGTCATATCCCAGTTGGCTTTGAGCCAATTGCGGACGAATTGCTTGTCGTAGCTAGGCTGGATCTTGCCCTCCTCGTAGCTGGCGGCAGGCCAGAAACGGCTGGAGTCGGGCGTGAGGCACTCGTCGATCAGCGTGACCTTGCCATCGATGACACCAAACTCGAACTTGGTGTCGGCAATGATGATGCCACGGGTCGCTGCATACTCGGCGGCAGCCTTGTAGATCTTGAGGGAAAGGTCGCGAATCTGCGTGGCGATGTCCTCGCCCACGATCTCGCAGCAACGCTCGAACGAGATGTTCTCGTCGTGGTCACCGATCTCGGCCTTCGTGGACGGCGTAAACAGCGGCTCGGGAAGCTTGGAAGCCTCGGTCAGGCCCTCAGGCAGCTGGATGCCGCAGACGGTGCCGTTCTCGTCGTAGGTCTTCTTGCCCGAACCGGTCAGATAGCCGCGGACGATGCACTCGATAGGAATCGTCTGGGCCTTCTTAACCAGCATGGCGCGGCCGGCGAGGTAGTCACGATACTCAGCAAACTCCTCGGGGAAATCCGCCGGGTCGATGGAAACGAGGTGGTTGGGACGATGTCGGCAAACTTATCGAACCAGAATGCCGAGATGCGGTTGAGCACCTCTCCCTTAAACGGAATCTCGTCGGGAAGAATGAAGTCGAACGCAGAAATGCGGTCGGTGGCGACCATCAGCAGGTTTTCACCGGCATCGTAAATATCACGAACCTTGCCACGGGAATCCGGACGACGCTCCATCGTTGTCACGTGAGTCACTCCTTACCTAAATACGACAGAAATGCGGGCTCTTTCCCGCATGTTTTCGCAAACTCGGAGCGGCAGGGACGCAGCCCCTCCTTCACCGAATAGCGAAAAGCTAGTGCTCCATTGTAGTAGATGCTGCGTCCGCCGTGTGCTCGCGTGGCAGATGAATCGTAAAAGTCGTACCCTTTCCAAGCTCCGACTCCACGGAAATATAGCCATGGTGGCGCTCGACGATCTGCTTGGTCACGGCGAGGCCAACGCCCAGGCCGCCAGCTTCGCGGGCGCGGCTGGCATCGGCGCGCCAAAACCGCCCGAAGATGCGCGACAGATCGTCCTTGGCGATACCGATGCCCGTGTCCGAGACCGCAATATCGACGTGTTTACGGTCACTGAGCACCGACACCACGACCCAACCGCCCTCGGGTGTATAGCGCATGGCGTTACTCATGAGGTTGATGACGCATTGCGTGATCATATCGGGATCGGCCTCGACGACATCGTCATGCCCCTGGGTTTCATCTGCAAAGCGAAGACGAAGGTCACGGTCGGCAAACAGGCGCTCCTGTCCGTTCACAATCGATCGCACGAACGGAACCATGTCCACCGGCTCAAGGTTGAGCGGAGCCGTGCTGTTTTCCATGCGCGACAGGTCGAGCATCTGCTGCACCAGACGAGCCAGGCGACGCGTCTCGGAAGCAACGGTCTCCAAATGCTCATCGTCGGTGGGATACACGCCATCCTGCATGGCCTCGACCGTTGCGAGCATGGCCATAAGCGGCGTGCGAAGCTCGTGTGCAACGTCTGAGGTCAGGCGCTTCTCGTGTTTCATATCCTTCTCGAGCGAAGTGGCCATCTCATCGAAGGTCTCACCCAGCTGATCAATCTCGTCATCACCGCGCAGTCCCGTGCGAGCCGACAGGTCGCCGTCACGGATTTGCTTTGCGGTACTGGTGATACGATGAATCGGCTTGGTGAGCATGCGCGACACGAGCGATCCGATAACGACCGAAATGCAGATTGCAACAACCGCGGCGAGGGCCATGGCGTTAAAGGTCTTCTCCCTAAACGCAGAGTCCGCCTTGGTGAGCAGAGCGTCGGAGCCGATGGCCCACAGCTTTACCTGTCCGACATGCTCGCCGGAAGACGTTACAATCTCGACGTTAGCAACGCTATCGGAGTCGGTTGGAGCAGACGAGACCGGGCTATGCGATGCTTTTTTACCGCTCGAGTCTGCTCGACGCTGATTCGCTCTCGCGCACATCGGCGGTCGCGCTTGCCGAAGGCCATGAGTCGTCATAAACGACAACGCCTTTCTTGTTGACGACTTGCATACTCAGGTCGTCGGACACCAAACTCGATGTCGCGACCGTACGTAGCTCGCCCGCAGTCCAATTGCCGTTTTCCTCATATGAGGTCGCCAACTTCTCGGCAGCGGAATTTGCGATTTCGACGATATTGGAGCGTGTGTAATCCGAAAAGACCGTGCCCCACACAACAGAGACAACGCCCACCAGCACCAGTACCGTCATGAGCGATGTCAGAGCAAAAGCAAGTGCCATGCGCGAGGGATAGCTCATCGTTGGCCGTGAATCGGAACGAGGCGTGTTCCAACTAGCCTTGGAACCCGCCTCGCTCTCCTGCTTGTGCTTTTGTCCGATTTCAAAGCGCGCAGGTGTCATATGTGATTTCCCTATTTCTCGTCCGACTTATCGGTCTTGGCCGGAGCCTCGAAGCGATAGCCGACACCATGGACGGTGTAGAGCCACTTGGGCTTCTTGGGATCATCGCCCAGCTTGGCGCGAAGATTCTTCACGTGGCTATCGATGGTGCGCTCATAGCCCTCAAAGTCGTACCCGAGCACCTTCTCGACCAGCTCCATACGGTTGTACACACGGCCGGGATGACGAGCAAGCGTGGTGAGCAGCTTGAACTCGGAAGCCGTCAGATCGACTTCCTTGCCTTCGACCAAGATCTTGTGGCCCGAGATATCGATGACCAGATCGCCGAAGTCGAGTACCTCGACGGCGGGCTCGTCGGCCTGATGGGCACGACGGAACAGGGCGCGAACGCGGGCGACAAGCTCGCGCGGCGAGAACGGCTTAATCAGGTAGTCGTCGGCGCCGAGCTCAAGACCGATAATACGGTCCTCGATCTCGCCCTTGGCAGTCAGCATGATGATGGGAACATCCGAGGTATCGCGAATGGTGCGGCAAACGCGCTCGCCGGGGATCTTGGGGAGCATAAGATCGAGCACGACCAGGTCGAACTGATGCTTCTCGAACTCCTCGATCGCGGACTGGCCGTCGCCGACGCCCACAACCCAGTAGCCTTCGCGCTCGAGATAGGCAGCGACGGCGTCACGGATTGCCTTCTCATCCTCGACCAGCAGAATCTTTTTTGCATCTGAAGCCATAACACGGCCCCCCTGTCTCAATTAGCTAAGAACAAGCCCATTTTAACGCACCTGAGCCCGCCGGATGCCGCTATGACGCGGCAGCTCGGCGGGCGGTACTCACAATTACAACGCGTTTATTCCCCTGTTGGCGCCTTTTTAACCCCTCTAAGATTAAAGAGAGAATAGGCGTGCGGTGACCGTCTCGGGTATACCCTGGCTGTTGCGCACTGTGGCGTACGTAAGGAATGAGTCCGATTTTCCCGCCGTAGCTGGATAATCGCCATACTCCAAAGCGCGGTCGGGCGACAGCAGCGAGCCATAGGTCTTGGCAGAGGTGTCGATGAGAAAATGCGATGCTTGCACCTTAACGAGATATTTATTCTTCTTTGCCAGCCGCACATGCGAGCGGCTCGCGTGACAGGAATAGGTACGGCCCCCTCCTTCATTACCGATATACGTGCCCATATTGTCCCAGACTGCCCACGCCACTATAGGTCGCCTCGATAGAAAACACGAAGGTATCGCCCATATATACGGCCTCGAATGGCGAGACTGACGAGGGAAGGACTAGCTGGGCACGTTTGGTGTTGTTACCATCGGTCAGATCGATTGCCGTTATGCCGTAGTAGACGCCCTCGTCGTTGCGGACACGCGGCGAGATGGTCAAAATGCCGTCGCTCACGCGTGGGGCCGACGCAAAGCGGCCCGTCGATTTCCAAATTGTCTCGGCCTTAGATTCATCAAGCGAGCGACGATAGCAAAACGAATCGTTACTCGTTTTATTGCCGCCTGCCGAAGGCATTTTATACCAGATGACTGATGACCCGAACGCCGTAAACAGGGGCGGATCATAGTCCTTGCCACCTCGATCGAGCTCAACCACGTCGCCAGAGAGCGAAGCGCCCGACAGATTTTGAGCGTAGAGCTTCCACGATGAATTGGCAAAGTTCATCTCAACCCACGCAAACACGCCATCGCCGGCACGGACATCGTAAAAAGCATATCCCGTGCCCTCGATAGGATCCTCGATTAATGTGGTAAGCGAGCCATCGCCCAGGTTGAGCACACCGAGTGTGTTGGCGTGCAGTGCCGATGCGGGCGCCATCATCGCCGCGGCGTAATCGCCGTCGCAGTAGTACAGCAGCGTACCCAGAGGCAGCGTCCACGACGCCGCCGGCTCAAGATCGATGTCGACTGCCTCGTACTCATCCGTAATCGAGATGATTTTGGAATCGTCCTTGATAACCTGCGGCTCGCCAGCGGCATCATCACTGGTGCCTGTTTTTTTCGAACATCCGGCAAGCACCGTGGCAGCGCCCGCGGCAGCTCCACCGAGTATAAAGCCGCGGCGCGATATTCCGTTCTTGATGTGATCGGCGATACCCATTAGGCGATCTCGGCGCGGGCGGCCTCGATAGCGCGCGTAAGCTGATCGGCGCAAGAGGTCTTCTTCATGCCGCAGGTATATGCCGGCAAGAACCTCGATCACACGGTCGGCAGGAGCGCCCTCGACCAGCTTGGAGATAGCCTTGAGATTGCCGTCGCAGCCACCGGTAAACTCAACGCCTATCACCTTGTTGCCGTCATCGGAAAGGTCAAGGTGAATATTGCGAGCACACACGCCCTGAGGCTTGTAATCAAACGAAATCATGCGATCCCCTCTCAGAATGTTATTCGAGACGACTATTATCCCCGTCTTTCCCTAAATGCAACGAGGCGCTTTGCCGGCAACACACATTACCAGCAAAGCGCCCTAAAAAGCTAACGTTATGCCCGAACCTACTCGAAGCTCAGCTGCTCCAGACGATCAAAGACCGTGTCGATACGGGTGAGGAAGTCCCATGGATCAAAGATCTCGTCGAGCTTCTCCTGACTGACGGTGCAGCGCGGGTCGGCCTCGAGACGCTCCTTAAAGGTGGGGCCGGAGACACAATCCTGTACCTCGTGCCAGGTTGCCATAGCGTTCTCCTGCACAATGGCGTACGCGTCCTCGCGGGTGATGCCCGTGTCGACGAGGGCGAGCAGTACCTTGGAAGAGAAGATGAGGCCGCGGGTCTTATTGAGGTTGGCCATCATGCGGGCGGGATACAGCTGCAGGCCGTCGATAACGCGGATGAGGCACTGGAACATGTGGTCGAGGGCGATGAAGCTGTCGGCCTGGGCGACGCGCTCGGCAGAGGAGTGCGAAATGTCACGCTCGTGCCACAGGGCGACGTTATCGAAGGCAACCTGGGCGTTGGACTTCACGACGCGCGACAGACCGCAGACTTTCTCCATGGTGATGGGGTTGCGCTTGTGCGGCATGGCGGAGCTGCCCTTTTGGCCCTTACGGAACGGCTCCTCGGCCTCGAGGGTATCAGTCTTCTGCAGATTGCGGACCTCGGTAGCGATGCGCTCACAGGTGGCTGCTGTAGTGGCAAGCACGCCGGCAAGGTAGGCATGGTGATCGCGGCTGATGACCTGGTGCGTGGACAGAGGATCGTGAACCAGGCCCAGGTGCTCGCAGACGTACTCCTCGACAAACGGTTCGATGGAGCTGTACGTGCCAACAGCGCCCGAGATGGCACCGAAGGCAACGTTCTTGCGGGCGTCCTCAAGACGATCCAGATCGCGCTTGAGCTCCCAGGCCCAAGAGCCAAACTTCATGCCGAAGGTCATCGGCTCGGCGTGGATGCCATGAGTACGGCCGGCACAGAGCGTGTTGCGCTCCTCAAAGGCGCGACGCTTGCAAATCTCGCCGAGCTTCTTGACGTCCTCGATGATCAGGTCGCAGGCCTGGGTGAGCTGGTAGCACAGGGCCGTGTCGCCCAGATCCGAGCTGGTCATGCCATAGTGAACCCAGCGGCTGGGCTTGGGGTCGCCCTCGGGAACATCGGCATCGATGTATTCCTTCATGTTGGTCAGGAAGGCAATGACGTCGTGGCGCGTGACTTCCTCGATCTCATCGACCTTCGCCTTCTCAAAGTTGGCATGGTCGCGGATCCACTGGGCCTCGTCTTTGGAAATACCGATCTTGCCGAGCTCCGCCTGGGCCTCGCAGGCCAGAACCTCGATCTCCTGCCAAATGGCGTACTTGTTCTCGAGGGAGAAGATGTGTCCCATCTCCGGGCGGGTATAGCGATCGATCATAGCGGCTCCTTTTTGGTTATTGGCACGTTGGTCGTAACCCAACCATTGTACCGTGCGCAGGTGCAAGTATGGGCAGCAGGCATTAACCTAACATTTTGGAATTGGAGCGAGCAACGGAACGTCCGCGTATTTGCTTCGCAAATCCGCACCGGCTTCAGGCGCCTGTCGGCGCCTTCGCCTGCTCGCTACAAACGCTTCGCGTTCGCTTAACGCTCGCACCCTGGCGGGTTCGAGTCCCGGCGCTTCGGTATTAAAAAAGCACGGCACCGTGATGCTGCCGTGCTTGTGCTCTTTACTGGAGCGGGCAACGGGACTCGAACCCGCGAGTGTCAGCTTGGGAAGCTGATGCCTTACCACTTGGCGATGCCCGCATATGTGGGGGATAGTATAACGCGGTTGTCTTGTTCGATACAAGGGTGTCGATGCTTGTTTTAGCTGTGGAGAATCATTTGAAAACCGCGCCAATTGTGGAGATGAGGACCTTTGTCTTTCTTTTCTTACCATCTTCTACCTGCACTTTTATCTGATTGTTGTATTTGAGCTCGATTTGTCAGAAATCGGGCAAGCTTTTGGTCAGGCTCCGGTACTTACCCGCATGAACCTCGGGGGTAGCCTCATCCTACGCGTCGCAACCTCCCCATGCGGCGCACGAGGGATAAGGAGCAGCCATGTCCAACGCACCCACGCACTCTGTCCACAGCGCAATCGCAACAGGTCCGCTGCTCCTGCTCCTCTTCCTGCTTTTCGGCTGCCTGGCACCGGGAGCCGCATTTGCCGTCGATGGCTACGACCAGCTCGGCTTCCGCACTATTAGCGATGATTGTGGGCCCTTCTTCATCGGCAAGTATGAAGCTCAAGACGCCTCGATTGCCTACTGCATGAACCAGGAGCGCCCCGGCCCCACCAAGCCGGGCGGCCCATGGCTCAACTTTGATCAAGGCTGGGTGTGGCTCGACGACGAGTTCGCGGCAATCGTTTGTCACGGATATCCTACCGTCACGTCGTTTGGCGGTTACCATCTTTCACCCGATCGCGCCCGCGCCGCCACCCAGCTTGCCGTATGGATGCTCAACGGCACTACCCATGTCGACGGTACCTATTCTTACACGACCGCTCAGGGCAAAACCAAGAGTGGGCACTTTATCACTGACAATGAAGTCGTGGCGGCGGCGCGGTGGCTCCACGACAGCGCAAAATCAGGAAGCATCAAAGCCGCTCCGCACCGCGCGCGGCGCTATCTAGGAGCCGTATCGGGCGGCAGCAAACGTCAGGACATGCTCTATGTACTGCCGGCGGTCTCTGTTTCCTTCCAAAAGCAGTCTGCAAACGCGTTGCCATTACCAGCGGAAACAATACCTATCAGTTTACCGGGGCAACATTCGATGTTTTTGAGAGCACCAGCGGCGCGCGTGTCGGCACCGTCCAGATGGACAGCAACGGTCGAGCGCAGGCAACACTTCTGCCCAACACGGCATACTACCTAGTTGAAACGAAGGCGCCGGCCGGCTATGTCCCCCGTCGCGATCGCATCGCCTTTACCACGGGGAATGACGGTGGAAAGGTCGCCATTGATGAACAGCCCGGCACCATCAATCTGCGTATCGTAAAACTCGATGCCGCGACGAATGCCGGCCCCCAGGCGGGATCTTCACTCGCAGGAGCAGAGTTCACGTGTGTGTCGCAATCAACCCCTGGATGGGCGCAAATTCTCACGACTGACGAAAGCGGTCGGGCTACCCTCGTCGATGTCCCCTTAGGAACCTTTACCATCTACGAATCAAAAGCCCCCGAGGGCTACCTGCCATCCAACGACAGCTGGACCTATACCGTTGGAGCCGACCAGCTCGGCGATTCAGGCGTAGTCGAGATCGAATCTCGCATTTCCGATATCCCCATTGCGTTTGACCTTGAGATTTCCAAATTCAAGGATTACGGCAATAGCGACCAATCCGGCCTGGAGCAGCCGGCGGGTGGTGTTGTCTTTGAAGTTGTCAGCAACAGCTCTCAGCAGGTTGTTGGCACATTGACCACAAACATCTATGGCTTTGCCTCCACCAAAGATCAGCCCGAAGCATGGTTCGGCACAGGCAAGCGACCCGCCGGTGTCCACGGAGCCGTCCCATACGACCGTGCCGGCTACACGATTCGCGAGGTTCCGGAAACCGTCCCCGAGGGTTTTAAACGTGCAGGGGAATGGACCGTCGGGGCCAATCAGATTTCCAACGGCGCCGAGCTTCAATATATCGTGGACAACCACGCTCTGTCGACGCATCTCCAGATTGTAAAACGCGATGCCCAAACAGGCGCTTCTGTTCCACTAGCCGGATTCACCTTCCAACTCCTCGACAGCAATCACGAACCTGTCTCACAAACTTGCTGGTATCCAGCACATAACGTAATGGACACCTTTTACGACTGACGCGACCGGGACCGTCACACTGCCAGAATCGCTCGTGCCGGGCACCTATTATGTACGCGAAGCCTCGGCCAAAGAGCCCTATCTTGTCGGCGAAGAGATCGAGGTAAACATACCCGCCGACATGAACCTAACGCCCATTGTAATCGCCTCGTATTATGACCACGCCGCGACCGGAAACATCAGGATCGTTAAAACCGATGCCGTAGACGGCAGCAGCCTCGCGGGCGCCGTCTTTGAGATCCGTGCCTCGGGTGATATCGTGCGCCCCGACGGTAGCATTGCCGCGCTCGACGGTGAGACTGTCGCTGCCGTCACGACGGATGAAACTGGAGAAGCACGCGCGGACGACCTCCCGCTGGGACCTGGCACCGCACACTACGAGGTTGTCGAGACTCAAGCGCCGGCAGGCTTCTTGCTCGATCGGACAACCCATATTGTCGACCTTACTTATGCCGACCAGAAAACACCCGTTGTAGAAGCACGGCTTAACGTATCCGACGATTACACCAAGATTGATATCTCCAAGGTCGATGCAAGCGGTGAGCAGGAAGTGGAAGGCGCACAACTCACCTTATATGGTCCCGATAAAACCGAAATAGACTCCTGGACCTCATCCGACAAGCCACACCGCGTCGAACATCTTGCACCCGGCACCTACTCGTTGCGCGAAATGATGTCTCCGCGGACCTATGACCTTGCCGAGGAGATAACGTTTGAAATAAAAGGATACGGGAGAAGTCCAATCCGTCGCGATGAAGGATGCGCCCATCGAGATCAAGGGACAGGTCGACAAGCGTCAGGAACTTGTCCAACCTATCGAAAAGGGCCTGTTGGCTAACGGCGATGGTAAAAATCGCGCCGCGACGCAAACTAATACGGATGGACTTTTCTCCTATACCATCGACGCTCGAAACGATTCCGCTACTTGGGTTGATGAGTTTACGATTACCGATGATCTTGAGTGCGCCAAAGACGGCACGGCGAGATTCATCTCAATCGAAACCCCCGTCGCCATCGGCGACCTCAACGGTCTGTGCAACGTGTGGTATCGCACGACGCCGTTGGACTCGACAGACGTCGATGAGCCGGCGAACGCGACACTTGACGATGGACACGAAAATCCTTGGCTTGAGTCCGACGAAGTAAAAGAGAGCCTTGGTGAGGACTGTCGCCTCGTCGATTACGACGGCTGGCGCCTCTGGAAGGCGGATGTCTCGACCACGGAATCCACCACACTCGAGGCGGAAGAGCTCGACCTTACACCCAATACCGTCGTAACGGGCATTCGAATTGAATACGGTGCGGTAGCCGCCGACTTTACGACTCGAAGCGATGCGGATTCTTGGACCCGCGATGATCTCAAAGATGAGCACGACGACCTTGACGATGCCAAAGCAATCCTTGGCACAGACGCTCGGGGCGCAGTCGTACACATGCAGGCAACGTCGGCTTATACGCCCCAAACCGCACTCACCAACAGCGCACGCGTCGATCTTTGCCGCAACGGCGGCGGCGATAAACTTGAGTCACATGACGAGGACCGTGTCATTCAACGCTGTACCCTACCGCAGGACCTACCGGCAACAGGATCAGTTCCCATCGCCGCTTGCATCACCGCGCTCCTGACCTCGGGTGCCGCAACCCTATGGTTCGCTCGCCTTAGGTCGATCCCAAAGAAGCGCTAGCGCGATGAAAAAGCGGGCGAGCCAGTCCCCTGGCTCGCCCGCTTTCAATCATGTAAATCGCCGCATCTACTCTGCAGACGAAGATCCACCATCAACGATTGCCTGCTCGGACTCAGGAATCCCATCGGCACCCGTACTCTGTTCTTGCTCCACCTCTTCGCTGATTGCGGAGGCGGGGGTCGAGCCCTTTGCACCCACGATGTAGGCGGCCCCAAATCCTAACGCAATGGCAATCAAGGTCAAAATCACGTAGACAGGCCAATGGCGCTTAATATACGAAAACACGTTGACTCCTTAGAGCTCCGTCTACGAACGGCGGATAACCTCGGTCACGACCTCGGATACCGTGGCAATGTTCGTCGGGTTGACATTGTGGGGCAGGTCGTCCTCGGTACGAGCGCAAGCCAGACGCGTGCCGTCCACGCCGGCGATGGTGAGGGCTCGGCGGCTCGCCTCGAGCGCGGCATAGGCATCGGTCTTGGCATAGGGCATCTCGAGCGCGCCACAATCGACATGGAACGACTTGCACACCTTGCTGACCAGGTTCATGATGCGGCGATCGCCCTTGAGCAGCTGCTGTTCGCCCTCGACCGTCACCACCGAAAGCCTACCGGCGCCGACGGATTCAAGATTGATGAAAAATACGCCGCGGAGCTTATCGCGATGCGAAGCCAAGAAGGCCTTCATGCCGGCGCCATCACAATCCGAGGCGCCCGTTGCCACAAACCAGATATCGTGACCGAGCAGCTCATCATCGCCCATAGAGGCGACAGCCGAGAGCATATCTTCGGAAGAAGCGCCATCGGAAGACGTAGCGCCACCCTTCCAGCCATCGTTATCGTCCTCGAAGTTATCCCACGAACCGATACCGCGACCGGACTTCTTGGCATCGTAATCGTCTTCGACGCCCAGCCAGTCACTCATGCTGTCCTGCTCGTTTTTCTTTTTACGACCGAACAGGCCACCCAGGCCGCGTTTGCGAGACTTGGGTGCCGCCGGGGCGGGAGCCGAAATGGTCTCGATCGGCTGCGCGCCCGACGCAACGGGCATAGGAGGCGCAACGGGTGCCGATGTGGGTTCGGGGCCCTGGGCAGTAGCAAAGGGATCGTTGACCTGTGCGGAGGGGTCGGGAAGGTCGAACAGCGACGTGCGAGACGCAACGTTTGCCTGCTTCATAGACGGCAGCGACGGATCGGGGACCGAAGCCAGCGGAGACGAGGAAGGTGCAGGCGACGGTGCCGACGCCGGATCGGGAACATTCATCTGCGGACGCGGCGATGCCTGGGAGGAAATCTGGGCCATAAGGGAATCGACCGTTTCGTCCTGGGTGGGAGCGACATTGGCAACCGTGGCACCGGAACCACTCGGGGTCGGCATGGTGAAAATCTGCGTGGAATAAGGCCTCGACTCATCCGTCTCGGGAGTCTCGGAAACCGTAGGCACTTCCTCCTGCTCGACCTCGGTCGAATCATCTTGATCGGCTGCCGCGTATTGCTCTTCGTCAGAGTTGGCCTCGACGGACTCGTCCTCGGCGGCATCTTGGATTTCGGCAGCATCAGCAGGCTCGTCATCGTCTGCCGCGTCGCCCTGCTCATCGGAAACAGGAAGGGGCTCGGCAATCGCGGTGCCCTGTTTTTCAAACGTTATCGTGGAATCGAACTGCGCGGCATCAAACGACATGGTGCTATCGACGTGCTGCTGAGCCTCGAAAGACGTCGTCGCTTCAACAACATCCGCTGACGTCGGTTGCTGGGACTCAAAGGACGTCGTAGCTTCGGCAGCTTCGACGGGCCCGGACTGCATAGCCTCGTTCTGCTCGAACTCTTGCGCCGCGAGCTCACGTGCCGCCTCGGCTGCCTGCTGCTGAGCGATAGCCTCCTGCTCGGCAGCCTCGCGTGCGGCAGCGCGCTTCTCCTCGAAATCGTCGACATATTTCTTGCCCTTTGCAAACGCACCCTTAAAGAAGTTGGAAGCGCTGGCGCCAATCGACGAGAACGCGGATGCAATGTCGGCATGCGGCGTTGCCGCGGGAATCTCGGCCGAGAAATCAGTATCGCTCTCGTAAGACACGCGCCTCGGCTGTTCAACGTAATCGTCGTCAGACTCGTCCGCAACGTCTTGCGCCGGTGTGGCGGGAGCCAAAATGTCCAGTCCTGCCGCGGGATCGAACGCGGACACCGCCTCGGGCTCGGCAACGGCAGCGGTAACCGCGGCAGACTCATCATCCGCAGCGACAACGGGCGCAGGCGCAGCCACGACGGGGGCAGGCTCGGGCTCAAACGTTGGCTCCTCGCCCTCCTCGTAATCGAGCGTGCAGGACTCGGGAAGCATTCCGAGCGCACGGATGGCATCCGAACCAAAGCGGATGTTGCCGGCGGCGTTGCGATAGAGCTTGGGCTCGGGCTCGGCAGACTCCTCCGCCGGCTCGGCAGCGGGAACCTCGTCATTGAACTCTTCGGCTTGGGCAGCCTGATTCTGATCCTCGGGCACGATAGCGCCGATCAGCGTCTCGTCGGCAGATGCACCCTCAAAGCCCTCGATCTGCTCGTCGAAAGCCTCACCCTGTTCGGGCTCGGTCTGAGCGTCGGGAGCAATCGGCTGACCGAACTCGTCCTCGGCGTAGGTAGGCTCTTCGTACTCGATGGTGTTGCCGTAGTCGTTTTGCTGCTGGGCCGCGGCATACTCCGCCGCTGCGCGCGCCATTTCCTCGGCACGACGCTTCTGCTCCCCAAAATAGGTATCGAACGGAACATCGTCGGGAAACTCGTTTTCGCCCTGGAAGGGAGCAACGTTGTCCATAACGCCGAGCATAGCGGCGACAGAAGACTTGTTGCACACCGCGCCGGACGTATAGGGAAGAATGTGGCGGTTAGAGATGATGTTTGCCGCGTTGGCAAGCGCAACGAGGGAAGCGAGGATCGCGACAATCCACAGCAGAACCTTGAGCGCGCCGGGGAGCGGCAGGATGCGCAGGATGGCAACGGCAGCGGGGGCAACCGTGGCAACGGGCAACAACTTGGCGATGAGCGCACGATACGAAGCATAGGGCTCGCGGGCGAGCAGCTCAGCACGGGGAGAGTCGTAGTGTGCGACAACGACCACCGGGCGGTTGCGCGGAGACGCGAGCGGGCCCGAGGCCTTGTGGTAGGCGATGACATTTTGGCTCACGCCCGTCTTGCCCAGGCGCGAAACCACGGGGTGGCCCGTGCGTGCTCGAGCACGTAAAGAACGGCGCCGACAATGGCCAGCAAGGTGCCGACCAAGCCGATACCGCCGCCGATGCCCATCAGCAGGGCGCCGGCAAACGCAAGAATACCGGTAACGGCAAATGCCAATCTACTGGGCGCCGGGGCATTGAACTCCTGAACCTCGGGGTCAAAGCCGTGGTTGCGGAAGATCTGAGCGATATCCTCGGCAGCCAAGCGCTCTTCTTCGCTGCATGCCGGCGTAATGCCGGTGTTCTGCAGCAGGTGGTTAATATAGTTCTGGGTGTTCGCCATGTGCGCTCCACATCCATAATCCGACAAATAGGCCCAATGCATGCACATTAGAACCGTATATAGTCGAAAGTATACCCCGAGCGAGCGCAAACGACCGAATTCGGGCCATCTTAACGCCCCGAGCGGACAAGGATATAGCCTAATCTCCATATCGGACTAAAATCATGGCAGCAAACCACCTTCTTATGCGAGGACTCTATGACGGCAAGCGACGCGACCGCGACAATTAAAAAGGGGAATTCGGAGCCCGGTTTCGATAAAACGGCTCAGCGCATCCTCAATCTTTTTTTTGTGCTCAACAGCTCCCCCGAACCGCTGACGACCGAGCAGATCGTCTTGGATTCTGACCTGGGATATGGCTCGGGCAATATCGACTCGGATAAGCGCAAGTTTCGGCGCGATCGTGACAAACTGCTCGAGCGTGGCATCTTAATCAAGGAGGTTCGCCCCGCCGGTGCGCAGGAGACCGAGGAAAGCTCGTGGACAATCGACCGCGAGCACACGTTTGCTGCAGGCGGCCTCATCACCGCAGACGACGCCGACATCCTACTCAACGCCATCGACCAGACGCTAGCGGCCGGCTCTTCCACCTTTGCCGCGCCGCTTGCCGATATTCGCTCCAAAATTGCCTACCTCACCGGCAGGACGACGGTGGACGAAGTACCGATCCGCCGCTCTCCCCCACCGTCGATGCGGTATGGAGCGCCTTTGCCGAGCGATGCGCGCTGCGATTTTTATATCAGAACGGACGCGGCGAGCAGAAAGAACGTACCGTCTGTGTCTACGGCATGTTCGAACGCGAGGGCGTGGCGTACTTCTGCGGCCTCGACAATGTCACCGACGACATCAGGACATTCCGCTGCGACCGTATCGTTCGCGCTTGGCGTCCTTCGAAGGCCTACGCCATCCCTGCGGACTTCAATCTCAACGACTATCTGTTCTTTGAATTCGATTTCGCCGACCGACCGCCCGTTGCAGCCACGTTCTCGTTCGCCCCTCAGACGCAGATCGATATGATCAACGGCCTCACGCGCGGGCGAGGTGAGCTCGCACACACACCGATGCGGGATGGATCTGGACCGTCGACGTGCGCGACCTTGAAGCCGCCGCCTCATTTTGCATGGCCCACGCCATGGACGGCATGAGGCCCATGGCCCCCAAATCGCTCAAGCAGGCGTGGAACCACCTCATTGAAAGGACGGTGCACGAGCATGCCCGTGCGTAAACTCACCAGCGAGCAGAGACTCTCGCGCGCCATCGACATCATGGAGGCCCTCTACGCCGCCGGCGAGAGCGGCATGACACGAACCGAGATTTGCGGCCGCTTTGACATCACGGGAGTATCGCTCGACGAGATTCTCGAGATCGTCTCGACGCTCGCGGACCGAGAATCTGGTGCGCGCATCATCTGCGAATGCCGCGGCGAGCATGTGGCCCTCACTGGTGACGCCGGGCGCGTGCTACCGTTGCGCCTGAGTGCCGCCGAGGGCGCCGTGCTCAACCATGAACTTGAATCGTTGGGGATCGAGCCGCAGACGGCAGCTCGGATTCGACATGCCCTTCTACCCGAAGAGCTCGGCTATAACCAGCGCGTCTTTGACACCGTCAACCACGGGTCGCACTGGCAGCAGCTGAGCTGCGCCATTCAGGACGGTGTTCGTTGCCGCATCTCGTATCGCTCGATGGACGATGCGCGGCCACGCGAGCGTCTGGTCGACCCCTTGCGCATTACGGCAAACGGCGACCAAACATACCTGATTGCCTGGGACATCACAGTCGATGAGCAGCGCACCTATCGCATGGATAAAATCGAGGGACTCGCCTTGACGGAAGACTCCGTCGTGCCTCACACACCGGACGTCGCATCCCTCCACGATTCCCTTGCCCGGACGCAGCGCAGCGCAAAGCTCTTGATGCCATTCGATATGGCGGAGCATCTGGAGTGGGCCGGCATCACCCTAATCGAGCGCGGCGGGGCAGACATGGCAACGGTAACTGTGCATTACGGCTCCGAGCGTTGGCTACTGAGCCAGGTAATCGCAGCGGGCGGAGCCATCCGCATCTTGGATGACCCCGCCCTGTCAAAGCGCCTGTGCGATATGGCAAAAACCCTCGTCTGTCCGCTTTAGCGCCGCCGCTCGTGGCGTGCGCGCCACAGTTGCAGATAGTGCCCGATCTGCGCCGATTCGATGCGCTGGTAGGAGCTCGTGGGCAGCGACGTTAAGAACTTCTTTCCGTAGCCCTTCGTCACCAGGCGCGGGTCGGCCAGAATCAGCACGCCGCAATCGGTCGACGAGCGGATAAGGCGGCCGGCCGCCTGCTTGACCTCGAGCACCGCCTCGGGCAGCGAATAGCGCGCCCAAGCGCGGTCTTCGCGCAGGTTGCGCTCGCACGAGAGCGGGTCCGTGGGACTCGAGAACGGCAGCTTGGGAATGATGACGCAGCGCAGCGTCTCGCCGCTGGCGTCGAACCCCTCCCAGAAGGCCTTAAGCGCAAAAAGCGATGAAGTCGGCTCGTTGATAAACCGATCGCGCAGGCGACGAGGAGATGAGTTGCGCTGCTGGCAGTTGAGCTCCAGACCCGCACGGGCCATCTTGGGCTCAACGCGGGCGTACAGGTCTTCCATGTCGCGCCGATTGGTGAACAGTGTGAGCACCGATCCGTCCATGGCAAGATGGGCGTCGACCAGCACGCGCTCGAGCGCCGTAAGATAGCTCTCGCGATCGCGCGGATCGGGGATATCGCCCGCAACGACTACAGCCATGTTCGAATCGAAGTCGTAGCTCGAGTCCAAGTGCAGCGATGAGGATGTTGAAGCGCCGATGCGATCGAGGCCGACCGCGTGGTTAAAGTGTTCGAAGCTTTTGGACACCGTCATGGTCGCCGAGGCAAAGATAGCCGTGTGAACCTCGGGCAGCCACTCGGTTGCCAAGGCCTCGCCAATGTCGATGCGCTCTGCGGTCATTGACTCTCCGCCGGCACGCAGCCTGCGATTGACCTGCAGCGAATACACGTAGTGTTCATCGGTGCCATCAATGATGAGTTTGAGGTTCTCGGCCAGCTCGTGCAGGCGGCGCGAAATATCGCCCAGGTCGACAACAACCTCGGGCTTGTCGGCGGCGACGGCTTGCACCAGCGCGTCGACGCTCTTGTCAGCCTGTTCCAATACGTCGATGGCAGCGTAGGCCGACTGTAAGAAATCATGCCAGTCGTCAGATTCGCGCAGCTCGGGGCCAATCCATAGATTGGCATTGTCATAACCCCCACGGGCACGGCGGCCGAGCTCGCGAACGCCATCGAACACGTCGGCGATTGCCATGCTCGCGCGCGCAACCGTCGACGTCGCCTTGGCAGTAAGGCCCAGATAGAGCGTAGAGCCCTCGGAGGTTGCCAAATCACGGGAGACCTGGCTTAGCGCACCGGTGCTCGAGCCACCCAGGCGCTCAAACAGAACGCGTGATTCGTCCGCCGACACCACGCGCGCCCACTGACGGCGCGCCTCGCGCTCGATGGAATGGGCCTCGTCGATTACCCAATGACGAATCGGAGGCAAAATCCTGCCCTCGGCCGCAACATTGCGGAACAGCAGGGAATGGTTGGTGACCACCACATCGGCATGCGCCGCACGACGGCGAGCGCCGTGGACCAAACATTTATCAGGGAAAAACGGGCAGAGGCGACGAGCACACTCGCGCGAGGCCGTCGTAAAGTCGGGGCGGTTGACGCTGCGCCACCGAATGCCGAGCGAGTCGAGGTCGCCATCGGCTGATTGGCAGACGTACGCCATAATGACCGCGACCGCCGTGAGCGTGTCCGCCGGATCGCGCTTGGTGGTAATCTCGACCTGGCCTCGGCTCATGCGCTCAAGCTTGCGCAGGCACGGATAGTGGTCATACCCCTTGAGAGCGCAAAATGACAGACCACCGTCCAGTTGCTCGGCAAGTTTTGGCAGCTCATGGTACATGAGCTGGTCTGCAAGATTGTTCGATTTGGTCGCAATACCAACCGTGATGTTGTTACGGCGCGCTGCCTCGGCAAAAGGCACCAGATAGGCCATCGATTTGCCGACGCCCGTGCCCGCCTCAATTACACGATGAGTGCCCGTGACCAGCGCATCGCGGACCTCGAGCGCCATCGCGATCTGCTCATCACGCGGCTCGTAAGTGGGATACATGCGATTGACCAGGCCACCTGGCGCATAGTCTGCCTCAATCTCCTCACGACTCGGCATCTTGAGGACCGGCAGTTCATCGGCGTCCACCCGATCGTCGGCGCGATCGGCCTTGAGAACGTCAGCACGAGCGGCGCTGAGAGAGAAGATAGAACCAGGGTTCTGCCCTGCCAAGAATGAGAAGATAGGACGATAGGACCAAGGCACGTCCGGATGCATGTCGGCTAGGCGCGCCATGAGGCCCTGGGGCAAGTCGGTGAGCGCCACGAGCAACACGCGCCATACGCCACACAGGGCGTCGACGTCGGCATTGGCACGGTGTGATACCGAGTCACAGCCAAACAGATCGGCCATAAAAGACAGCTTGTGCGAGGCCAGGCGCGGAAGCGCGATTCGCGACAGCGCCAGCGAATCGATCCAAATATCGCTCACGTTGACGCCGCCTTTGACCGACTCGATAAACGAGCGGTCGAACGTGGCGTTATGTGCGATTACCGGGCAACCACCGACAAAATCGGCGAGAGCGGCCACGGCCTCAACGGCCGACGGGGCATCTGCCACATCGGCATTTGTAATGCTCGTGAGCTCGGTAATCTCGGCGGGAATCAGCTGCTTGGGATGCACGAAGGTATCGAAGCGGTCGACGACCTCGCGGCCCGAAAGACGGGCCGCCGAGATCTCGATCAGCTCATTGTCCTGCACCGAAAGACCTGTGGTCTCGGTATCGAGGACGATCACATCTTCCTCGATAAGGCCGAAGGACTGTGTTTTGGCGCGCTCGGCAAGCGTGGCATAGGAGTCGATGACAAACTGCGGCGTTCCTGACGAAACCGCGTCCTCGATTAGCATGCAATGCCCGCTCGACGAAGGCCCATACGGATCAGGCTGTCACAGACCTGCGGGAACGTCATGTCGTCGGTGTGGCGCATCTCATCCGGATACAGCGACGTATCGGTCATGCCGGGAATGGTATTGGTCTCGAGGATAACGGGGCCGTCCTCACTCACGATAAAGTCGCTGCGTGAGATACCCAGGCAACCGAGGGCCTTGTGAGCAGCGCAGGCAAGCTCCTGAGCGCGAGCGTAATTCTCGGGTGAAATCTGCGCCGGAATGCGATGGATGTCCGTAGGGTCGACATACTTCACGTCCAGATCGTAGAACTCGCAGTCCTCGGGCTTACGAATCTCGACAATCGGCAGAGCGCGCACGTCATCTTCGCCGTACACGCCGACGGTGATCTCGGTACCCTCGATGCACTTCTCGACCAGCACTTTGTCGCCGTACTCAAACGCCTTGGCGATTGCCGCGGGCAGCTCGGAGGGCTCATGGACCAGGGAAATGCCATAGCTGGAACCGTTGACGGCCGGCTTCACAAAGCAGCGCTCGCCACAAACCTCGACGATATGATCGATATCGACTTCATCGCCCACCTCGAGCGCGAGGCCGGGGGCAATGGGAATGCCCGCCTTGGCGTACAGGAGCTTAGAGACCTCCTTGTCGGCACCGCAGGCGCTGGCAAGCACGCCCGAGGCCGTGTAGGGGATACCCAGGGTCTCCATGGCACCCTGCATGGCGCCATCCTCGCCGCCGGCACCGTGCATGGCGATAAACGCCACGTCAAAGCCGCCGGTCGCCATGGTTACCATAAAGTCATCAGCGGCCGTGTCGAGCAGCTCCACCGAGGTGTAGCCGGCCTCCTTCAGGGCAACCACGACGTTCTTTCCCGAATTGAGCGAGATCTCGCGCTCAGCGGAATGACCGCCCGCCAAGACCGCTACGTGCATGTTCTCTAGGCTTTTACCCGGCATGGGCAGACTCCTCCTCTATAATTTCTGCAGCTGATACCATATTGTAGCGATACCCTCTACGTTTCCCCAAAATCGAAAGGCTTCCATGAATCCCAGGACTAAATCTCAGGACATTCGCGACTTGAGCCAAAACGATATTCGCGAGCTCGTGGCCGAGCTTGGCCAGCCCGCGTTCCGCGCGAAGCAGCTCATCGAATGGGTCTTTGAGAAGAACGTTTGTTCGTTTGACGATATGACCAACCTTCCCAAGGCTTTCCGCGAGCAGCTTAAAGAGGCTTTTGCCTTCGACACGCCGACTGAACTCACCAAGCAGGTTTCCAAAGATGGCTCTCGCAAGTATCTGCTCGAGTACCACGACGGCGTTTCCGTCGAGACTGTCGGTATGCCCCGTCGTAACAAGCTTTCCGTCTGCGTTTCCACCCAGGCAGGCTGTGGCATGGGCTGTGCCTTTTGCGCTACCGGTCTCAACGGCCTCAAGCGCTCTCTGACCGCTCAAGAGATCGTCGACCAGGTACTTCATGTATCCAACGACTTTGGCGAACGTGTCACGAGCGTTGTCTTTATGGGCCAGGGCGAGCCGTTTGCCAACTACGACGAGGTTCTCAAGGCGTTGCGAATCCTCAACGACCCCGATGGCATCGGTATCGGTGCTCGTCACCTCACCGTCTCTACCAGCGGCGTTATTCCCGGTATTCGCAAATTTGCCGACATCCCCGAGCAGTTCACGCTTTGCCGTTTCCCTGCATTCCGCCATCCAGTCGACACGCAATAAGCTAATGCCCGGTGTTAAGAAGTACACGCTACTTCGCCTTCACGAGGCGCTTCAACTCTACACCGAGAAGACCGGCCGCCGCCCGACCTATGAGTATGCCATGATCGAAGGCGTCAACGATACGAATCCCGAGATGCAGGCGCTCTGCGACTTCTGCGAGGGAACGTTGTGCCACGTTAACCTGATTCAGCTTAACGACATCGAGGGCAGCCCGCTCAAGCCGTCGCCGATTCATAAGGTTGAGGATCTTCAGCGTCGTCTTGAGTCCCGTGGCATCGAGACCACGATTCGTAACTCCCGTGGTAACGATATTGACGCCGCTTGCGGACAGCTGAAGCAGCGCTTCAAAGTTCAGAAGAACGCATAGGGGAGTCGCACCCAAAACGTTTCATGTGAAACATCGAACGGCCCCGGTTACAGAATATGCAACCGGGGCCGTTTCATTTATTGACCTTAATTTTGAATCAGTTACTACCTGTCCCATTTTTCACCGCCAAAATAAGGGGTCCTTGTCTCATGAATCAGACAAGGACCCCTCAAAATATGCTGAGTAATTGTTAGGTACCTAATAGCCTACATTTTCCCATTGGTTGCTGACCCAACCTTGATTAATCTTGGGATTCTTCGTTACCTGAGCAGTACGCATGGCAACATCTTCTGTCATAACATCCATTTTCTTTTTGGAAGTATCGACGATATCTTGCGCGCTACGAAGCAAACGACCTCGAAGTTCATCGTCTGTCGCGATCTTATAGCCAGCAAAGGCACCAGCCGCGACAGTCGTCGCCAATGCAATCGCTGTTAAAATCTTATTCCTCATCTTGGCCTCCTTGATCAAACTGAATCATTTCGCCAAGAATACGAGAGAGCTCTTCCTCGTCTTTAAACTCAATCTCAATCTTATTCTTTCCACGCGAGCTCTTAACACGCACGTTGGTATTAAAAACCTGACGAAGCACGCGGGCAGCCTTTTTAAAAGACTGAGGCGTTGCAGGCCTCGGCGTCTTAGGTGTCTCTCCGGCAGAAAACAACGGAGCAAGATTTTCTGTCGCTCTTACGGAAAGGCCCTCTGCAACAACTTTCTCTGCAAGTCGAATTCGAGCGTCCTCATAGGGAACTGCAAGAATCGCACGTGCATGACCAGCAGTAAGTTTGCCCTCAAAAATCATCTGCTGAACAACTTCAGGGAGATCGAGAAGGCGCAGCGAGTTTGTAATTGCAGAGCGTGACTTGCTGACTGCCTTCGACAATGTCTCTCTGGGTCATACCGCTGGCATCGATAAGCTGGCGATAGCCCTTAGCCTCTTCGACGGGATTCAGATCAGAACGCTGAAGGTTTTCGATCAGAGCAAGAGCCAGCATCTCTTCATCATTAACATCTTTAATGATGACAGGCAGCTCCTCAAGACCAGCAAGCTTTGACGCTTGGTAACGACGCTCACCAGCGATGATCTCATAGCCGTTTCCATGCTTGCGAACCAAAAGCGGCTGCAAAACGCCATGTTCTTGGATTGATTCGCTCAACTCACGAAGTTCAGTTTCGTTAAAGTGAATTCGCGGCTGATTAGGGTTGGGAACGATATCCTCAATAGGTAGTTTTGTTTCAGATGCGGCATTCGAAGCCGATGCAGCCGAACCACCGGTCTCATACTCGGCCTCTGAGACCAAAGCATTGAGTCCACGTCCCAATCCGCCACGTTTCTTTACACTAGGCACGCTTGATCACCTCTTTTGCAAGGTTCATATATGCTTTTGCACCCTTATTTTGAGGTGCATAGGTAATTACCGGTTCCCCAAAAAGACGGAGCTTCGGAGATTTTAACCGTACGGGGGATCAACGTCTTAAATGCCTTATCACCAAAGTACGATTGAACCTCCTCAACAACCTGATTCGATAGAGAAGTACGCGAGTCATACATGGTCATAAGCACACCGTAGGTGTCTAAGCCCTTGTTCAGACGAGATTTGACCATCTTCATTGACTCAAGCAGCTTCGTAACGCCCTCGAGTGCGTAATACTCGCACTGGATCGGAATCAAAACGCTGTCTGCTGCGGTCAAAGCGTTGATAGTAAGCAGGCCGAGCGAAGGAGGGCAGTCAATGAAAATAAAATCGAACTCGTCTTGAATCGGCTCAAGCAAATCTTTGAGACGGGTTTCACGAGCAATTGCGCTTACGAGTTCAATTTCCGCGCCTGCAAGCTGAATTGTAGCCGGAATTACGAATACCTTTTTGCAATTTGTATCAAGAACAAGCGATTCTGCCGGTACATCATTCAGCAATGCATCATAGATGCAGTGATCAAGGTCTTCTTTTTCAATTCCGAATCCACTGGTGCTGTTTCCCTGCGGATCAAAATCAACAATCAGTGTCTTACGACCCTGCTCACCCAGTGCTGCCGCAAGGTTTACAGCCGTCGTTGACTTACCGACGCCGCCTTTTTGATTGATGATTGCAATGATACGCGTGTCTTTTGCGCTCTTAGAACGCTTAACGTCGCGAAATCCCACGGTCCCTCCTGGTGTGTATTAAAGCTGTCAAACGGAGGATGTTTCACGTGAAACATTCCGAATCGATAGCAACTGCTATGTTTCACGTGAAACACTGCAAGCTGTTAGTAACCATTATGTTTCACGTGAAACATCTAGGCAAGCGGATTCTTCTTTGCCATGCCATTTGCACGAGGCAATGAAACGGATGCTGAATGACTCTTCTTAAGAACAATGAACTCCCTGTGACCCAAGCCTTCAGGCAAATCAATTGCGTCATTCAGAAGCAAAGTGAAGCCGCAAATCTTAGCTGCTGACATGCCGGAAGCAAGCTCCTCATCCGAAGGATTGCCCTTGGTGATAACAAATAGCCCTCCATCCTTCAGGTACGGAGCCGCATACTCAACAAGAATCGGTAGAGGGGCCAGTGCGCGGGCGGTTACAACGGAGAACTGCTTCTTATGGCTTCGAGCATATTCTTCAAGACGATCATGAACCGCATGAGCATGTTTCAATCCAAGAGCATGGACAAAGGAATTAACCGCATCAACCTTCTTGCCAACAGAGTCAATATAAGTAGCTTTTACGATGCGTGGTTATGGTTAATGGAATACCGAGGGAAGCCCGCACCTGTTCCCATATCGAGCAAAGCTCCCTCAGGAGCCTTATTGATATAGGGGAGCAAAACAAGTGAGTCGAGGATATGAAGTACGGCAGCATCTTCTACGTTAAGAATACGGGTGAGATTGGTTGTCTTATTTGTTTCTAGAACCAAATCCAAATGCTGGATACATTTCCTCAGCTCAATATCAGTTACGCTCAAAAGGAATATTCTTTGCAATAGGAAGTTAGGCGACTCAACATCTCGTCAGCCTGCTGATCGGTAAGTACAAACAACTGAAGCTCCTTTCTGACAAAAATCAGCGTATCGAGAACTTTTGACAAAAAAGGGGACGTGGAAACCACGTCCCCCTAGCATAAGCTCGAGTAGATTATCGAGCAACAATCACCACATGGCGATCAGGGTCAGAACCCTCAGAATGAGTATCGACTGCATCGTTGCCACGAAGTGCAATGTGAACCAGTCGGCGCTCGTAGGCATTCATGGGCGGAAGCGAAACACTCTTATGAGTGCGGATGGCACGCTCGGCAGCAGACTGAGCCATGGAGGCGACCTTATCCTGACGGCGACTCTTGTATCCCTCGACGTCCACTACAACCGGATACCTAAAGCCAAGCTTGCGGCTCACCAGCAAAGAGAACATAACCTGAAGAGCATCAAGAGTGCGACCATGACGGCCAATGAGAACGGCAAGGTCGGGAGCCGTTACATCCAAAATCAGCTCACCCTCGTCGCCCTCATACTCATCGATAGGAGAGTTGGCGGCATCGAAGTGCGAAAGGATGGAACGCAGGATGGAAATCGCAACATCGGCAATGGTGTCGAGCTCCTCATCGGTCAGCTCTTCACCAGCCTTGTAGCGCTGTGCAATCTCGGGATAATCGCCCGCGACCTGCGGGGCAACCTCCTCAAGCATATCCTCGATGATCTCTTCAGACATAACGTACTCCAAAAGTTAGGTACCTAAATAAGATTGATATCCCACTACTTCTTCTTGTGCGGGCGCGGCTTCTTCTCGCGACGAGTGACCTCAACCTGCAGCGGAGCGTTCTTAAGACGCTCCTCCTCATCGGCCTTCGCCTTGTCGATGACCTTCTGCGTCACAAAAATCTGCTGGATAACCTGCCAAGCAGACGAGACGTCGTAGTACAGCAGAACACCAACGGGAAGGCTCCAGCCCATCCAAAGCATCATGACCGTCATGACAACGGCCATCATACGCATGCTCTGAGCCTGCTGGCCGGTCTGGTTGCGCGACATATAGAGCTGCGGAATCAGGGTCAGGACGGCAAACAGGATCAGGCAAACCAGCGCAGGCAGTGCAACCATAAAGCCATCGGCAAAGGAAGCGCTCGGCGTGGTGGTCAGGTCGGGCAGGATGTTGAAGAACGAGAACGTGCCGTTGTTAAAGTACTGCGGCAGGTTGCGCAGCAATGTAAACAGGGCGAACAGGATAGGCATCTGAATCAGCAGCGGCAGACAGCCAGCCATGGGGTTGAACTTGTTCTCGCTGTAGAACTTCTGCATCTCCTCGGCCTGACGCTGGGGATCGTCGGCATAGCGCTCCTGGATCTCGAGCATCTTGGGCTGCAGCACCTGCATGCGAGCCGTCGACTTGGTCGACTTGAGCATAAGCGGCGTCAGCAGCAGACGGATGATGACCACCAGGATGATGATGCACAGGCCCCAGTCGACCGCAAGGTCTGGATGAGCTTTGAGCAGCTCGAAAGATGTTAACGATCCAATCCCACAAGTTTTTCCTCCGATAGCGAGTGCCCGCTAAGGCACAGGGGTCATAACCGCCGACGCGTGCGGGGATTGCAACGAGCGATGCGCCTCACGGCAAGCCAGCAGCCTCTCAAAACACCGTACTTCTCAATCGCCGGGATGGCGTGAGCACGTTAGGTAATAAATGCAGGCGTCAGGCAATATGGGCGAAATAACCTGTTGATATATGCGAATAGGAGCGATGGCAACACGTCGCAAAACGTGATTGCTCATCGCTCCTCCCCAACGCCGGCGCGTTTCATAAGCGAACGCAATGCCTTGTCCATCTCCTGCGGCGAAAACCCTCGTCTTGGGAGTTGCAAACAAGATGATGTCATAACCCGCAACGGGAAATCCGCAGCTGCGGGCGGCCTCGCGCATCACACGCTTAGATCGGTTGCGCACGACGGCTTTAACCGGAAATCGTTTCACCAACGAAGGCGACCCTTCCGGAGTCGCCTTCGCCAAATCTTCATTCACATATGGTCATTCGAATCAGAGGGTGATTGAAACGACGCCCCTGACTGAACACATGCTCGAAATCTTGCCGAGACTTAATAGTCTTCATGCGAGATATTGTGTATCGCTGCTAGACAGTGAGACGCTTGCGGCCATGGCGCGGCGACGAGGGCAGCACGGCGACCACCCTTGGTGGCCATACGGGCACGGAAGCCATGGGTTCATATCGCCATGCTATTAAGCCGATACGCAATGTTTCATCTGCATAAGTACTGCCATTCACAATTGCATCGTAAGTTGTGGATAAATCATCCAGTGTTCAGGGTCGACTCAACACAAAAAGCACATGCAAAAAGCTGCTCTCTTATCTGCCTGATGTGCTTCGGCACAGTTAACGGTCCGCCTAGCTGGCATAAGAGCTTTTTGAGGCGCAAAATCATTTTTGACTTTACATATCTATAACAGATTACGCAGGATAAAATCGATCCTGCCGTTTAAAATGCCCTAGTAAACTCTCCGCTCCCCGCTTCTTGATCTTGCTCCAGCTTTCTTTGATTGCCAGCACGCTCTTCATAACAACATGCCACACCACCGTGGCAGCTCATTCACAGTACCTCCCTGGTGTATGTTGGAGCCTTCATCAAAAGCACCATAAATTATCTATTTCTCATCGTCGTCATATATAAACCACATAATGAATGGTATGTGACTGACAGGCGCTTATTTTCTTTTTATTATTCTTGCTTTTATAAATCCTATCTATTACCGAAAGTGCATCATCTCCGCTTATCCTGATAATTCCGATTCCTGACGGAGACATAGCTGTGGCAATAGCCGCTATTGTATCATTTTGCATATGAAATCCTCAAAAATTCTAAGATAATATATATTCAAAAAGGATACCTGAAACCAGATACCCTTTTTAATGATTTATATCTATTATTTCTTAAGTGTCACAACAACGTGTCTGTAAGGCTCATCACCCTCGCTGTGTGTTTCAACAAATCTATCATTCTGAAGTGCAGAATGAATCACTTTTCTCAAAGGGATTCATCGGCTCAAGAGAACAGGTCTTTGTACGCTTAACTTGAATGAAATATTCTTGGCAAGAGCCTCAAGTGTCTCTCTTTCTTCTCTTTCTGTAATCCCTATCACCTTACTCTGTAGTACTCTCAGACTGTTTATTTATAGCAGTTTGTGGGCAGTACTGAGTGAATCGAGAGTTCGACCTCTCTTTACCGATTAAAACGCCCATTCAGACCGTTAAGCTCATCAACATTTAAGCTGTCCTCATCCACTTTGATATCAATAGTAAGCCATTGCCTAAACACACTGTCAAGCGAAATCTCCTGTGAATCTCCTCAACACTTGCCTTTGCCTTAACCTTGACAGCACGGCTGCCACTCCAAGAAAACCATTGCTTCCCCTTACCTCACCATACCGAGCTTGTTGTTCCAAGTTTAATAGATGCCTCTGTCGTGCTATCAATTAAGTTTTTACTTCAATGTATTCCACTATTTTCTCCCCTATTGCGTGAATTGCGTTCATGTTTTTTAACCATATTATTGCTCAGAAGCTTAAGTGAGCCTGCCTTTGCATTAGCCTTTTGTAAATTTCAAGCAGCCTTTTGCAAGCTTTCTCCTCTGTGCTGGATACAGATACGTTTAAGTCTTTTATTGTCACACTGATTTCGTCTTTAATCTGAGCTGCCTTCTTTATATAATCCTCAGACAGTCCCCATTTTTTTCTCTTTTTCTTGCTCTCCTCGTTCTTGCCATAACAGCTCCTCAAGATCAAGATTCCTTCTATGTTCCAGTTGACTAGGGAACTGCTGATACCTCTACAAGTGCAGCAGATCCAGTAAATACCAAGACCTACAGGAATCAAAGCAGATAACAAATGACATAAATGGCAGAGATCATCATTCATCTGGCTTGCTGGCCTGATCATTAAGCCGTTTGTAGCCTGGCATGAGCTTTTTGTGTTATGACAGTACAGTAGTCAGCAGTGCAAGTAACCACTTATCAGGCTTATCCGTAAAGTTGCTTTTTATGATATACCAAAGGTGACTGAGATATTCAGGTCCCAAAGTAGCTGAAAGTGAAGTAACGCATCGTGTCTTCTCAACTGCGCTTTCTGGATACCATCAAAAACTTCTTACCGTCCATAAGAGCATCAGCCCTTTTGGAAGGAAGCTTGTCGCGATATCAATGATATAATTGCTTTAAAAGTATCACCACTCGGCATCAGGCGTTTGGAGCCGCATTTAGCAAGCGTTAGCATCGCTTGATGTAACAACATACATCCATCAGACCGACAGGGGTAGCATTCTGATATCCGCTTGTCTGCTGAATTGGAGAGAAATCAACAAGAAGCCCTGTAAAAGAGCCCTTAACTCCGCTCAGATAAGCAGGAATATTGTAGAACCACGGTACGGTGCAAACAGAATAATCGCATTCATAACTGCACACAGCTTCCTTTATCGGAGAAATACCGTACTCTGGTACAAAGCTGTGTTCTCCTGTACTTACCATCACAGCCTCGATCCTTTATTATTTATATGCTTAGCCTGAGCCTGCATCTCGGCCATTGTGATAAAGCTAGAAAACTTGCTGCTTAATAGTCAGTGGCAACAGACATGTAGATTTATAATCGTAATAATACAATACTTAGTACAACGCTTCCTCAACTTCCACCTGTAATATTAGATATACCACTGTATATCCAACTAATGATACCGAGAAGCTTGGCAATTGGTCCAAGAATAGAGCCTGGATATGGTTAATAAAATGTCCGGACATAAAAACCTCCACATGCTATGGAACCGGATCATACCCACCCCTGTGCGATTACATCTCACATCCTCCATGCCGTGTTAAGACCACCCTTTTATGGCAATCGTACCTTTTGCACAGCCTGCCTGAGCAGGTCGGACAATAAGGGCATGTTGATTATCGGGGAAATATATTCTCTCCTATAAAATTTAATCAAAAAATATATTAAGATACTTTTCAAAACGATTCCATCTTTTTTCATTATTCAAATATTTTGTTTCTTAATAATCCCAGAAGACCCTCCAAGATGTAAACAGCACTTTCTATTTCCTTTATAACCAACATGCCGCGCTGCAACTTTGCGATGATTACGATGTCAAACCACTATCGAACATGTCCTCATGTAGTCCAGCCAGCTCTCTCTCGAGACGAGTAATATGATGTCTAATAACACTATTTCCAACTTTTGCTAACTGATGTACGATTATTTTTCTGTGTTATTTTCCCAGAACATACATAACGAGGTATCTGTTAGCAAACGATACACCGTTATTATATACATTCTGAAAAATCCTTTTTTTTTTCAACGAATCTGAAAATTTCATTTTAAACTGTCCCTTCTAAAAACAATCAAAATGAAGAAAAGACCACAAAAATTGTGGCCTATGCTGATAATTTTTTTCTTCCTTTTAATCTTCTTGTTGCGATTACTTTTCTTCCGCCAGCAGGTTTCATTCTCTGTCTGAATCCATGAACTTTTGCTCTCTGTACTCTTTCTTAGGTTGGAATGTCATCTTCATATATATCCACCTCCTTTACGTTAAAAAACATCGGTATAATTATAACAAAATTCCTGTTGTGTCAAGGATTTTTCTCAATTTTCTTTAAATTTCTACATATATTTTTATCGGTTTACATTCCACAATAAAAATGTAAGAAAAAACGAGTTTCTTCTATATATATAATTTCTTGATAACAATCACTTATTTTGAAGTCGCTCCTAACCAAACCAACATATTAGCAAATTATCAAAATATCAAAAGATTATCCACAATATGTGAATAACATGTATTTGGTAACTTTGTATAATTGTAATTTAAAAAATGTGAATAAATCATTTTTAGTAAAAATCTTTTGTGCCTAAATGGTGTACTATATAGCCAATAGGTTAACAGAGAACATTCCCATAATATGCTCTCTTTATATGTTAAATAATGGAGAACTTTGATGGATAAAGTAATGGAAAGAATTAGATAGAAATACTACAGATAGTCAAAGGAGAAGAGCATGGTCACGGCAGACTTGTTCATTAATACGTAAGAAAAACCACGCGAGGTGTTCATATTCTCGTTCCGTCTGAGCAGATGGGGCTCAACATATCAACATAAAAAATATTATCTTCCTCTTAAGGAAGCTATAGGTGAGGTGACAGGTATCGAAATTATGATATCAGTTTGTTGCAGATCGGGCTCAACGATATTAAGTTTAAAACAACGATACCCTCGAAAGCGACCCACAGACTCTCATAAAGGGGATCACTCAAACTTTTTAAACCCTAACTACCATTTAACTTTTGTCGTAGTTAATAATATAGGTTGCCATTCTGCTTCTCTTGCGGTGGCAAGCCAGGTGAAGCAATACAATCCGCTAAATATTATATGGTGGTCAGGACTTGGCCAAACTCATCTCTTATGCACGATCAATAGATCATTTCATCATTGACCAAATCCTGATACAAGGTGCTTTATATGTTACTTCTGAAGAGTTTACCAAGCTTGAGGTTATCGAATCTATCCGTAACGGTAATTCTTCTGCTTGACAAGTTCCGTGACAAATACAGGACTGTAGATGTGCTCATGATTGATGATATCCAGTTCATCATGGAAGGAAAGTACTCAGGAGGAGTTTTCACACAGCTTCAACACACTGCAGACACAGAACTGAAGCAAAGATTATCTTACCTCTGATAAGCCGCACAAGATGGGGCTCTGAGAGGAGGCGGCATCGCTCACGTTTCGAATAGGTGGGGACTGATGGCATTATCGGTACTCCGGCTATGAGACGAGATGGCTATCCTCCATGGCTTCAAAGCAACAATTTTGAGTATATGATGATATTTTAAACTGTTGCTTCAAACATCGGCTCAACGTCGTAGGCTTGAGGCCATAAAACAGAAGCTTTTTAACCTTCCACAATCTCAAAGGCATGCTCATCACTATGGATATCGCTGAAGGAAGCTTAATATCATCGCCGGACAAGCCAATCACAGCTCATCGGTGGCATCTCTATGAACCAGATGAAAGTTTATTACATGTG
>VOFK01003760.1_pt1 | contig 39973 bp, 67 predicted proteins | sample 5384121 | NCBI WGS metagenome assembly VOFK01 (sample SAMN12384730, study PRJNA508395) | human gut metagenome | isolation source: healthy gut J | host: Homo sapiens | reverse complement strand
TTTGAGCACAAACAGTAAATGAATTTTCAGTTAATTGGCAGAAGCTTTACTCATTACTTGGTAGATGGTGAAATTAAAGTTTAGATTTTAAATAAGTGTATACCAGATTAGTATTAAAAAAGAAATGAAAGCATTTAATTTATCCGATATAGAACTAACTAAATACCTGTTTTTTACTGGTAAAGGTGGAGTAGGAAAGACTTCTATTGCTTGTGCCACGGCGGTTGGTTTGGCCGATAAGGGAAAGAAAATACTTCTTATCAGTACAGATCCGGCTTCTAACTTACAAGATGTTTTCGATCAACCCTTAAACGGACATGGCACAGCTATTTCAGAAGTGCCGGGGCTGACTGTTGTAAATCTTGACCCTGAACAGGCAGCAGCAGAATACAGGGAAAGTGTAATCGCACCTTTCAGGGGAAAATTACCCGAAAGCGTTATTCAGAATATGGAAGAACAGCTTTCAGGTTCCTGCACAGTAGAAATCGCTGCTTTTAATGAGTTCTCGGACTTTTTATTACCGATGTTAATGAAGCAAAGGAGTATGATCATATTATTTTTTGATACAGCACCTACCGGACACACATTGCGAATGTTGCAGCTTCCATCTGCATGGAGTACATTCATTAGTGAAAGTACACATGGTGCATCCTGTTTAGGGCAGTTATCAGGCTTGGAGGAACGGAAAGGAATTTATAAACAGGCGGTGGGATACATTGTCTGGATACAAGCGCAACCCGGTTAGTATTGGTAAGCCGTCCTGAAATAGCACCGTTGAAAGAGGCTGCCTGTTCTTCGCATGAATAACAACTATTGGGAATTAAAAAAATCAGCTATTGGTGATAAATGGTGTTTACGGCAATTAGATGAAGCAGACAATGTTTCACAACAACTGCATGACAGGCAGCAAAAGGCGTTACAAAGTATGCCTATTGCATTATCTGAATATCCCATGTATAGCATTCCTTTGCGTTCTTACAATTTATCCAATATTGCCAATATCCGCCGTATGCTATACAGTGATAGTATTACGAATGAAATTAGTTATCAGCCGATAACTGATAGCAAAAAAGTATAGATGAATTGGTTAATGACCTCTATACTTCCGGCAAACGAGTAGTGTTTACAATGGGAAAAAGGGGGGCGTAGGGAAAACGACCTTAGCCACAGAAATAGCCTTGAAATTAACAAAGCTCGGTACAAAGGTTCATCTTACCACTACTGACCCGGCAAATCACCTGAACTATGATTTTGCCATCAAATCAGGTATTACAGTAAGCCATATAGACGAAGCGGAAGTATTGGAAAAATACAAGAATGAAGTTCGTAGCAAAGCTGCTGAAACCATGACTGCCGAAGATATGGAATACATAGAGGAAGATTTGCGTTCACCGTGTACGCAAGAAATCGCAGTGTTCCGGGCTTTTGCCGAAATCGTAGACAAAGCGGAAAATGAAATTGTTGTGATTGATACTGCACCAACCGGACATACTTTGTTATTGTTGGATGCAACGCAAAGCTATCACAAAGAAGTAGAACGTACACAGGGAGAAGTAACCGAGCAGTAGCCAATTTATTACCCCGTTTGCGTAATCCACAGGAAACGGAAGTAGTAATTGTCACTTTACCCGAAGCAACACCTGTATTTGAAGCAGAACGCCTACAAATGGATTTACAACGTGCCGGGATTAACAATAAATGGTGGGTAGTAAATGCCTGTTTGTCATTGACAAATACAGAAAATTCTTTTTTTGCAAGCAAAAGCACAAAAAGTGAATTGACTTGGATTAAGAAAGTAGAAGAATTGTCAAAAGGGCAATACTGTCCTGATTGAATGGAAAAAACTTATAAGAATATGAAGATTTTAATCCTTTGCACTGGTAACAGTTGCCGTAGCCAAATGGCACACGGTTTCTTACAGTCATTCGATAAAAACATGGATGTCTTTTCAGCAGGGACAAAACCTGCTGAAAAGGTTAATCCGATGGTGGTAAAAGTTATGTCTGAAACAGGAATAGACCTTACTAACCATACCCCTAAAAACGTAAGCCTGTATTTAGAGCACGAATGGGACTATGTGATAACGGTATGTGGTGGCGCAAATAAAAGCTGCCCCATGTTTACAGGCAAGGTAAAAAACAGATTGCATATTGGATTTGACGACCCATCAGAAGTGACCGGGACACCGGAGTTTATAAATAGTGAATTTCTTCGGGTACGGGATGAAATAAGAATGCGTTTCTATGATTTTTACCTGCAAGAGTTAAAACCGCAATTAAAATAAAAAGGCAGTCATTATGGAAAAGAAACAAGGAATTGGATTTTTTGAAAGATACCTGACTATTTGGGTAGCCTTGTGTATCGTTATCGGGATGGCCATCGGACAATATCTTCCGGCAATACCGCAAACATTGAGCAAATTTGAATATGCCAACGTGTCTATACCGTGGCCATCCTGATTTGGTTAATGATATATCCCCATGATGCTGAAAGTAGATTTTTCAGAGTATTAAAAAATGTTGGTAAGCGTCCGAAAGGAATTATCATCACTTGTATTACAAATTGGCTTATAAAGCCTTTTACAATGTTTGGAATAGCTTATCTATTCTTCTACGTTGTTTTTCAAGTCTCTAATATCTGCCGAATTGGCCGAAGAATATTTAGCTGGGGCAGTCTTATTGCTGCACCTTGTACAGCAATGGTATTTTGTATGAGTTATCTGACCAAAGGAGATGCTGCCTATACATTGGTACAGGTTGCAGTAAATGATTTGATCATATTGGTTGCTTTCGCTCCTATTGTTGCTTTTTTATTGGACGTAGGTGGCGTTACGATTCCGTGGATACATTATTGCTTTCAGTCGTATTGTTTGTTGTCATTCCTCTTTCTGCCGGAATAATGACCCGTATACTGGTTATTCGGCGAAAAAGGGATAGAATATTTTAATACTGTATTTATTCGTAAGTTTGATAATTATACGATTGGCGGGTTACTATTAACACTTATCATTCTGTTCTCATTTCAAGGAGAAACCATATTGAACAATCCGTTGCACATTGTATTGATTGCCGTTCCGCTTGTGTTGCAAACAGTTCTGATATTCTTTGTAGCCTATGGCTGGGCGAAGTGGTGGAAATTGCTCAATAATAGCTGCACCTGCCGGAATGATTGGTGCAAGCAATTTTTTTGAATTATCGGTGGCCGTGGCTATATCGTTTTCGGTTTACAATCCGGTGCTGCACTGGTTACAGTGGTAGGGGTATTGGTTGAAGTTCCGGTCATGCTGATGTTAGTGAGAGGTTGCAAATAATACATGCAGTTGGTTTACAATGAAATCAAGTATGAGTAAATAGAATACTCCGGACTGTACGTACAAGAAATGAAGGCATCGAATAGGAAACTTTGAATTAAGAATGATAAATATTCATTGGTTTAAAAACACTATTAAAAGTATTAGCTGTACCTTTGCACTGTCTTTTTTTTTTTTAAAACATGTATTGTTATGGAACAACATCCGATTAAAATAGTACAGATACGTAATCTTCAAATTGAAGACTATGCACAGTTATCCCAATCGTTTACCCGTGTTTATTCTGACGGTAGCGATGTATTTTGGACTCATGCCCAGATAAAAAGAAATTAATAAGTATTTTTCCGGAAGGGCAGATCGTTACAGTAGTTGACGACAAGATCGTAGGCTGTGCTCTTTCTATTATCGTTGACTATGACAAGGTAAAGAACGACCATACGTATGCACAAGTTACGGGTAAGGAAACATTCAATACTCATAATCCGGAAGGAAATATCCTGTATGGCATTGAGGTGTTTATTCATCCGGGATACCGCGGTTTGCGCCTGGCACGCCGTATGTACGAATACCGCAAGGAGCTTTGCGAAACTCTGAACCTGAAAGCTATTATGTTCGGTGGCCGTATTCCGAATTATCATAAATATGCCGATAAGATGCGCCCGAAAGAATATATCGCACGGGTACGCCAGCGTGAAATTTATGATCCCGGTTCTTACCTTTCAATTATCGAATGATTTTCATGTTCGCAAAGGTAATGACCAATTACCTGCCTAATGATGAAGAGTCCAAGCATTATGCTTGTCTGTTGCAATGGGATAACATTTACTATCAGGAACCTACGGAAGAATATATTGCACCGAAAACCACCGTGCGCGTAGGATTGGTGCAGTGGCAGATGCGTAGTTATCAAACGCTGGATGACCTGTTTGAACAGGTAGAATTCTTTGTGGATGCCGTATCCGATTATAAGAGTGACTTCATCCTTTTCCCCGAATACTTCAATGCCCCGCTGATGGCAAAATTCAATAATGAAGGGGAGTCACAGGCCATTCGCGGACTGGCGGCTTATACTGAGGAGATTAGAGAACGATTTGTAAAGTTGGCTATCAGTTACAATATCAATATCATTACGGGTAGCATGCCGCTTATTAAAGAAGATGGACTTTTGTATAATGTCGGTTTCCTTTGTCGTCGCGATGGTAGTTTTGAGATGTATGAGAAGTTGCACGTCACACCCGATGAAATAAAAAGCTGGGGATTAAGTGGCGGAAAGGCTTTGCAGACATTCGATACAGACTGTGCTAAGATCGGCGTGCTGATTTGCTACGATGTGGAATTTCCGGAATTATCCCGTATTATGGCAGACCAGGGCATGCAGATTTTATTCGTTCCTTTCCTGACGGATACGCAAAATGCTTACTCACGTGTAAAGGTATGCGCTCATGCCCGTGCCATCGAAAATGAATGTTTCGTTGTCATTGCCGGTAGTGTAGGTAATCTTCCGCGCGTGCACAATATGGATATTCAGTATGCACAATCAGGTGTATTTACTCCCTGCGACTTTGCATTTCCGACGGATGGCAAGCGTGCAGAAGCCACACCGAATACAGAAATGATACTGGTATCTGATGTAGATCTGGATTTATTGAATGCACTCCATACCTATGGTAGCGTGCGTAATCTGAAGGATCGTAGAAATGATGTATATGAAGTGCGGTTGAAGAAGTAAAAAGAGGCAGTTCGGTTGGTTTTTAAACCAAGACCCCGTTGGTTTAAAACCAACGATGCGTTTTTAAACCAAGAGGTCTTTAGGCTTAAAACCAATAAAGGGGATGTTTCTCAACCCTTTCCGAAGTACCGCTTTCAAGGATGCTGACGATAGAAAACAGCGTGAAGCAAATAGCTCCCAGCCCTACTAAAAACCCGTGCCGGAATAAAAGTAATCGGCATGTACGGTAGCAAGTTCGAACACGAAGGCTGCCAGAAACAGACATGCCAATGCCGTCAATACCGGAATCATAGGGATTCGGTTGGCCAGTTTGAATTCCCCGTCTCCATATCTTGGCGAGCAGAATCACTTTGCTGGAAATACTGTAACATACCAGACCCAGCCTTCGAGCTATGATGTATCCGGTCGTACCGTTTGCGCTTCCCGAGTCAGCCAAAATGACAAATATGCCCCACACAAAAAGAGATCGATCCCATTAATAAAAAACCAGTTCGGCCATTTGTTACGTTCTTTTTCCCGAATAATCATTTCTAACTTGACGGGCTATGGTTGCTACCAATGCAATCAGACTGGTACAAATACATGCGAGTCCCACCATTACATGTCCTGCTAAAATAAGCGGGATGAGAGTGACTGTTACTTAACAAGACAAATGCCCATATCCATGCAATACAAGAAATGACGATCGCGAGAATGACCAGTGCCCGTCTTGACCAATAGAAAAAAGCTCCTCAGGAACTTCGTTTCCGGTCGCTTTGCATTTGCCGGGATCAAAGAAAATCGAGTGGAAGAAAGCGGCAGTAGCTACACATGCTGTAATAAAAACCTACACCGGTGATAACATTGGCCTGCAACGAAAGATGAAGTAGTGGTAGCACATTGAAAAATGCAGATACCTCCGATAATCGTTATGACAGCTGCCAGATGTCACTAATAACCGGCAATACGTATTTGGTAGCTTCATTATAGGTGTGTATTTGCCGGATAATAGTAGCAGCCGTACAAAAACAGCGCAATACATATCATACCTAGTGAAAAAACGACAGGGCCCGCTACCAAACGGTTCCCCGCATCACCATAACCATAAATGAATGCTCCGTATCCGAAGCAAAAAGACCGCCATCGCCAAAGGGATTGCTCTGAATAAAAAAATACTAATACCGTAATTCATAACTTAAGTGCTTTTTATTTTCCCACTAAAAACAAGGGGAGGTATCCGTTTTGTTTAGGTTAATAGCCATTTATAATCGCTAACTTCACATGATTCCGATTAAAAGTCTTTGCTTTTTTGCTCAACTAAACAAATGTTTTGTAAATTTGCCCTTAAAAACGGGGATACCCCTCAAATTGTAAATTGTAAATAGTAAAATCGTAGATATAGCTATGGGTAAGAGATTTACTGAATATTCGCAGTTTGACCTTTCACAGGTGAACAAAGATGTACTGAAGAAGTGGGACGAAAACCAGGTTTTCGCCAAGAGTATGACAGAACGTGATGGCTGTCCTTCGTTTGTGTTTTTCGAAGGACCTCCCTCGGCTAATGGTATGCCGGGTATTCACCATGTAATGGCACGTACTATTAAGGACATTTTTTTGCCGTTACAAAACAATGAAAGGTTATCAGGTAAAGCGTAAAGCCGGATGGGATACGCACGGATTGCCTGTGGAGCTAAGTGTAGAGAAAGCATTGGGTATAACAAAAGAGGATATTGGTAAAAAATCTCTGTGGCAGATTACAACGCTGCTTGCCGTAAGGATGTGATGAAGTATACCAAAGAATGGGAAGACTTGACTCACCAGATGGGATATTGGGTGGACATGAAGCATCCTTATATCACCTATGATAATCGTTATATTGAAACATTGTGGTGGTTGCTGAAGCAGCTGCACAAAAAAAGGCTTGCTATATAAAGGATATACCATTCAGCCATATTCACCGGCTGCCGGAACTGGTTTGAGCTCTCATGAGCTGAATCAGCCGGGGGGTGCTATCGTGACGTAAAAGATACGACGATGGTAGCCCAGTTTAAGATGAAGAACCCGAAGCCGGAAATGGCAGAGTGGGGAACTCCGTACTTCTTAGCATGGACAACGACTCCGTGGACATTACCTTCGAATACCGCGCTTTGCGTAGGCCCGAAGATAGACTATGTAGCCGTACAGTCTTACAATGCTTATACCGGAGAGCCTATCACGGTTGTGCTGGCAAAGCATTGTTGAATACTTCATTTCAATGCGGAAAGCTGCTGATCTGAAATTAGAAGATTATAAGCCCGGAGATAAGCTTGTTCCGTATAAAATTGTAATAGCCGAATATAAAGGTCCGGAACTTGTAGGTATGGAATATGAGCAACTGATACCTTGGGTGAATCCGGGTGAAGGTGCATTCCGCGTAATCTCAGGTGACTATGTGACTACGGAGGACGGTACAGGTATCGTACATATCGCTCCGACATTCGGTGCCGACGATGCCCAGGTAGCGAAAGCCGCCGGTGTTCCGCCGTTACAACTCATCAATAAGAAAGGTGAACTCCGCCCGATGGTGGACCTTACAGGTAAGTTCTATAAATTGGACGAACTGGATGAAACCTTGTGAAGGAATGTGTAGACGTAGACAATATAAAGAATACCAGGGTGCATGGCGTGAAAAGCCTATGATCCGCAGTTTATGGTGGATGGACAGATTGAAGACGCGCAGGCCGCCGAGTCTCTGGATATTGTCTTTGTATGATGATGAAAGCAAACAATCAGGCTTTCAAAATCGAAAGCATGTGCACAACTATCCGCACTCATTGTTGGCGTACAGACAAACCGGTACTTTATTACCCGTTGGACAGCTGGTTTATCCGTTCTACCGCTTGTAAAGAGCGTATGATGGAACTGAACAAGACGATCAACTGGAAACCGGAATCTACCGGAACGGGACGTTTTGGAAAATGGCTGGAAAATCTGAATGACTGGAATCTGAGCCGTTCACGTTATTGGGGTACTCCGCTACCTATCTGGCGTACGGAAGACGGTACGGGTGAATTGTGTATCGAGTCAGTTGAAGAATTATACAACGAAATAGAAAAGTCGGTAGCTGCCGGATTCATGAAATCTAATCCGTACAAGGATAAAGGTTTTTGTACCGGGTGAATATACCGAAGGAAATTATGATAAGATAGACCTCCATCGTCCGTATGTAGATGATATCATTCTGGTATCGGAAGACGGTAAACCGATGAAGCGTGAATCAGACTTGATTGACGTTTGGTTTGATTCCGGTGCTATGCCTTATGCACAGATTCATTATCCGTTCGAGAACAAAGATATCCTGGATAATCGTGAAGTATATCCGGCGGACTTCATCGCGGAAGGAGTAGACCAGACACGCGGATGGTTCTTTACCTTGCACGCTATCGCTACGATGATATTTGATAGTGTGTCATACAAAGCTGTGATCTCCAATGGTCTGGTGCTTGACAAGAATGGTAATAAGATGTCTAAGCGTCTTAACAATGCTGTCGATCCGTTCTCTACGATCGAGAAATACGGTTCCGACCCATTGCGTTGGTATATGATTACGAATTCTTCTCCATGGGATAATCTGAAGTTCGATATTGACGGAATCGAAGAAGTTCGTCGCAAGTTCTTCGGTACTTTATATAATACATATTCGTTCTTTTTGCACTGTATGCCAATGTAGACGGATTTGAATATAAAGAAGCAGATGTTCCGATGGAGGAGCGTCCGGAAATCGACCGTTGGATTTTGTCTGTATTGAACACATTAATAAAAGAAGTAGATACATGCTATAATGAGTACGAACCGACTAAAGCAGGACGTTTGATCTCCGACTTTGTCAATGATAATCTGTCCAACTGGTATGTTCGTCTGAACCGTAAACGCTTCTGGGGTGGTGAATTTACTCAGGATAAGTTGTCTGCTTATCAGACATTGTATACCTGCCTTGAAACAGTTGCGAAGCTGATGGCTCCTATTTCTCCATTCTATGCTGATCGTCTGTATACGGATTTGATCACTGCTACAGGACGTGACAATGTAGTCTCCTGTCCACTTGGCTGAATTCCCCGAAGTATCAGGAAGAAATGCTCGATAAGGAACTGGAAGCCCGTATGCAAATGGCACAGGACGTTAACTTCAATGGTGTTGGCGCTACGTCGTAAAGTGAACATCAAGGTTCGCCAACCGCTGCAATGTATCATGGTTCCGGTGGGATGATGAAGAGCAAAAGCTCATATCGAAGCTGTGAAAGCATTGATCATGAACGAGGTGAATGTAAAAAGACATCAAGTTTGTAGATGGAGCTGCCGGCGTATTGGTGAAGAAGAGTAAAATGTGACTTTAAAATTAGGCCCGAAATTCGGCAAGCAGATGAAGGCTGTGGCCGCTGCTGTGGCAGAAATGACTCAGGGAAGCGATAGCTGAACTCGAAAAGAACGGAAAGTACACATTGAAATCTGGATGGAGCAGAGGCTGTGATTGAAACTTCAGATGTCGAAATCATCAGTGAGGATATTCCGGGATGGCTGGTTGCCAATGAAGGAAAACTGACTGTAGCTCTTGAAGTTACCGTTACCGAGGAGTTGCGTCGTGAGGGTATTGCCCGTGAATTGGTGAACCGTATTCAGAATATACGTAAGTCCAGCGTTTTCGAGATTAACGGACAAAATAAAGATCACAATCTCCAAAAATACGCAAACAGATGATGCGGTGAATGAATATAATACTTATATTTGTAACCAGGTTTTTAGGCAACATCTCTTGAACTTGTAGATGAAGTGAAAGACGGAACAATGCTGGAGTTTGACGACTTCTCATTGTTTGTGAACGTGATAAAAAGACTAATACTATATTGATTAACCTTTTAAACTAGTAAAGTTATGGCAGAAAAGACTAGATATTCGGATGCGGAACTCGAGGAATTCCGTGCCATTATTATGGAGAAGCTGGAGTTTGGCACAACGTGATTACGAGCAGTTGAAGAAAAGTTTGATGGGACTGGACGGTAATGATACCGACGATACATCTCCTACGTATAAAGTATTGGAAGAAGGAGCTAATACGCTCTCCAAGGAAGAAACGACCCGACTGGCACAACGTCAGTTGAAGTTTATCCAAGGATTACAAGCTGCTTTGGTACGTATTGAGAATAAAACGTACGGCATTTGCCGTGAAACCGGAAAGTTGATTCCGGCAGAACGTCTGCGTGCTGTTCCTCATGCTACATTAAGCATTGAAGCAAAGAACAGTGGTAAAAAATAACAGATAGCAAGTAAGGCTACAGGTAACGAGCTACAAGTAGCTGCGCAATGTTTACGCACGGCACTTGTAGCTCGTTATGTTTAATTTATGATGAACAAATGAAGAAACTATTCACGAAGGGTAGAATTGCCCTGCTTGTTATCTTTTCCGTACTGATTATTGACCAGATCATCAAGGTCTGGATTAAAACTCTCACATGTACTGGCATGAAAGCATACGTGTGACAGACTGGTTTTATATCTATTTCACCGAAAACAATGGTATGGCTTTCGGTATGGAAATTTTCGGAAGCTATTTCTGACAACTTTCCGTATTGTTGCGGTAGCATTGATAGGGTGGTATCTCTATAAGATTATAAAGAAAGGGTTCAAAACAGGTTATATCGTCTGTGTGGCTCTTATCCTGACCGGTGCTTTGGGGAACATCATAGATAGTGTGTTCTATGGAGTTATTTCTCAATGAAAGCACTCATTCGCAGATTGCCAGTTTCATGCCCGAAGGTGGTGGATATTCTACCTGGTTCTATGGTAAGGTGGTGGATATGTTTTATTTTCCGATAATTGACACAAACTGGCCGACATGGATGCCTTTCGTAGGTGGAGAACATTTTATATTCTTCAGTCCGATCTTTAATTTTGCGGATGCCGCTATCAGTTGCGGTATCATTGCCTTGTTACTCTTTATAGTAAAATATTTGAATGAGTCTTATCATTCGCTGGATAAAGATAAAAAGGAAGCTACGGATCATGAAAAATAAATTTCGGTTTCATCTGTGTCTCATCTGCATGTTCGTTTTTGCGGTAGCCGGGTGTAAAGTGAAAAGACCCAGTGATGTAATCTCGGAATCGAAGATGGAGAATTTGCTGTATGATTATCATCTGGCAAAGTCGATGGGAGATAATCTGCCTTATAATGAGAATTATAAGAAAGCTTTGTATCTCGACGCCGTTTTCAAGAAATACGGGACTACACAAGCTGCATTTGACTCATCCATGGTTTGGTATACCCGTAACACAGAGATTTTATCGAAAATTTATGATAAGGTGAAAAACGCTTGAAAGACGAACAGGAACTTGTTGGTGACCTGATAGCCAAGCGTGATAAGAAACCGAAAATGACTAAGCAGGGTGATAGCATCGATGTCTGGCCGTGGCAGCGTATGGTACGTCTGACCGGTGAAATGATGGATAATCAATATGTATTTACTTTGCCGACCGACTCTAACTACAAAGACCGGGATACACTGGTATGGGAAGTGCGGTATCGTTTCCTGGAGCCGATGCTTGCCGACTCTTTAAGAGGTGTCACTATGGCTATGCAGGTGATTTATGAGAAAGATACGATCAATCATTGGAAAAACGGTGACTGAACCGGGTGTGCAACAAATTCGTTTGTTTGCAGACACATTAGGTTCGATGAAAGAAATAAAAGGTTTCATTTATTATCCGATGGATAGCCAGGAAAAAGGCGGGGCAGTATTGGCCGACCGCTTCATGATGACTCGTTATCATTGTACGGATACGCTCGCATTTGCCGTACGCGATTCTTTGAATAAGATAGAAGCATTGAAAGCGGATTCTTTGAAGAAGATAGCTACTCAAAGAAAATGCCGACTCTTTACATAAGGTCATAGACAAGAATAAAGATGACATTCAGCGTCTGACACCGGAAGAGATGAACCGTCGTCGCGTACGGGAACTCATCGTGAGAAGAAGCCGGAGCAGATTCAGGTGGAACAGCATATCCAAAAGGAACGGATAGAGCAAAGAAAAGAACGCCAGATGAATCAACGCAGGCAGCAACAACAAAGACGTTCAAACAACTGATTGTAATGAAACGCTTTTGCTTCTCATTATTTGCTGATACCTGCCGTCGGATATATGAAGCAGCAGGTAGTGGAGATCACTGACGAAGGAGTTGTCCGAGGATGTTTCCCATTGACCGAAGAGATTGAATCGGTTGAATGGATGCCGGGAGTGATTGTGCTGCTTTCTGAAAGTCAGATGGAAGAAATAAAAAACACTGGGATGATTTTAAAAACATCCCAGTGTTTCAAATTAATCTTCCCAGTGCCAGTGTTTCGCATCAATACTTCCCAATGTTTTAATGAGTATCTGCAGGAAGCAGAAAAGAAGGGGGAAGCTTTATTTCCTTATTTATTTTATCCTTTTGATTTTACTTCCCATGCAGCCTGTCGACGGAACTCGGCACAGATTACTGCGGTAGCAATGGCTACCATTCAGAGACTCGGATGTCTCTTGCCCTGCCGGATAATTGGGGATATATAATTTTCTGATTGATTAATGTGGCTACCTCTTCCCTATGCCATTCCCTTCATTTCCCATTACGATCAATCCATTGGCAGACAATGGTTGTTCATACATGTTTTTTTTCCATCCAGGAACGTACCGAACACAGGAGTATCTCCGAGCGACCGGATAAAAATCGGGGAGGGAAGTATAATGTACTTTCACCCGTGCAATTCCACCCATAGTGGCTTGTATGGTCTTAGGGTTATATACATCTACCGTATTCTGCGAGAGCAGATAATATGTTCGATGCCAAACCAGTCGGCCAAACGGATAATGGTACCCAGATTTCCGGGATCTTGTACATCGTCCAATGCAAGGCAAAGTGATGAACGAACTGCCTCCGGATCCAAAAGTATATTGTGGTTGTTCGAAAATAGCAGAAGTACTTGTTGGGGAGTTTTCAATAAACTGGCCCGTGAAAGATCTTCCTGTGAAACTTCTACCAGTTCACTTGCGTCAATACCCGGATGCTCCTGAAACCAGGAGGGAGTGGCAGCTAAAAACGACAGGGAAAATGTCCGAGTAAATCGCCTACCAATTTAGGACCTTCAGCCAGAAATACCCGCTCTTCTTTACGTATTTTCTTCAGTTCCAGCGAGTGGATAAACTTTATTTTGTTTTTACTTAATGATGCCATAGATTTGATATTCTTTTGCAAAGCTATAAAGATATTTCAATCTATCCTTTTTTCTCTCTTTTTTTCTTAAATTATTTTCCCCGTCAGAAAATATAATTTATCTTTTGTAAGCGCATTTTTTCATGCTATCGATGTAAAACCGTATGAGGAGAAATTTTCTTTATTTGCTTGCTTCTGCTGCTGTCTTGTCACTTGCTTCGTGTACTACCACTAAGTTTGTGCCGGATGGATCTTATTTGCTGGATGAAGTCAAAATTCGTACGGACCAAAAAAATATACGGCCTTCTTCCTTGCGCATGTATGTTCGCCAAAATCCTAATGCCAAGTGGTTCAGTCTGATCAAGACGCAACTCTATGTATATAATCTGTCGGGACGTGATTCGACCAAATGGGGAAATAAGTTTCTGAAGAAGAATAGGGGATGCTCCTGTAATATATAGCGAGGACGAAGCGAAACGCTCTGAAGAAGAGATCACTAAGGCTGTGCACAATATGGGATATATGGCGGCAACCGTGAAGCGTTCGACTAAAATAAAAAAGAAAAAGATTAAGCTGTATTATGATGTAACGACCGGCAAACCCTACGTTGTTCAATCTATCAAATATGATATTTATGATCCTAAAATAGCCTCTCTTCTCAAACAGGATTCTGCCAGAAGCTTGTTGAAGGAAGGAATGTATTTGGATGTGAATGTATTGGATGCGGACAGACAACGTATCACGAATAAGTTGCTTCGGAATGGCTATTATAAATTTAATAAGGATTATATCGGATATACGGCCGATACGGTTCGTAATACTTATAATGTAGATCTGACTCAACATTTGCAGATGTATAAAGCGCATGCGAGTGATTCGGCAAGGGCACATCAGCAATATTGGATCAATAAGATTAATTTTATTACGGATTATGATGTTTTGCAGTCCTCGGCAATGAGCAGTGTGGACATCAATGATTCGGTACATTATAAGGGATATCCGATTTACTATAAGGATAAGCTCTATTTACGTCCTAAAGGTTGCTTACGGATAACCTCCGGTTTGCTTCCGGCGATTTGTTTAATGAGCGTGATGTGCAGCAAACTTATTCCAGTTTCGGGCGTTTGTCTGCATTGAAATATACGAATATCCGTTTTATCGAGACTCAAGTTGGAGATTCAACGATGCTCGATTGCTATGTGATGCTGACCAAAGAGCAAACATAAATCAGTGGCTTTCGAGGTAGAGGGAACTAATTCTGCCGGTGACTTGGGAGCGGCTGCTTCCGTCTCTTTCCAGAACAGGAATCTTTTTCGCGGGTCGGAAACGTTTATGATAAAATTCCGTGGAGCGTATGAGGTTATTTCCGGGCTTCAGGCAGGCTATTCAAATAATAACTATACGGAGTATGGAGTGGAAACGAGTATCAACTTTCCTAATTTCCTGTTCCCATTCATTTCCTCTGATTTTAAACGGAAAATCAGGGCTACAACAGAGTTTGGTTTACAGTATAATTATCAGTTGCGACCGGAGTTCTTGCGTACGATGGCTTCTGCTAACTGGAGTTACAAGTGGACACAACGTCAGAAGATACAACACCGTATTGATTTGATAAATATTGCTTTCCTTTATTTGCCCCGTATCTCTGAAAGGTTTAAAGAAGACTATATAAATAAAGGTCAGAGCCATATTCTTCAGTATAATTATCAGGATCGACTGATTATAAATATGGGATATAGCTATAATTATAATAGCGTGGGAGGATCGATTATCAATAATACGATTGCTTCTAATTCATACTCCATCCGTTTTAATTTCGAATCGGCGGGAAATATTATGTATGCTCTGTCAAAGGCTGCAAACATTCGGAAGAACAGTAATGGTGAATACGCTATTCTGGGAATTCCTTATGCTCAATATCTGAAAGGGGAGTTTGATTTTGCTAAGAATATCAGAATCGATTATCGTAACTCTTTTTGCGTTTCATGCTGGTGTGGGAATAGCTGTACCTTATGGAAATGCGAAGACTATTCCGTTTGAGAAACAATACTTTTCCGGTGGTGCTAACAGTGTTCGCGGATGGACGGTACGTGATTTGGGACCGGGCTCTTTTTGCAGGAAATGGGAATTTGCTCGATCAATCCGGAGATATTAAACTGGATGCCAGTATTGAATACCGAAGCAAATTATTCTGGAAGTTTCAGGGGGCGGTATTTATTGATGCTGGTAATATCTGGACCATCCGGAGTTATGCCAATCAACCGGGAGGGGTTTTCAAGTTTGATAGGTTTTATAAGCAAATAGCAGTGGCCTACGGATTAGGTCTCCGCCTGGATTTGGATTTCTTTATTTTGCGTTTTGACGGAGGTATGAAAGCTGTCAATCCTGCCTATGAAACGAGGAAAGAGCATTTCCCCATCATTCATCCTAAATTCAGTCGTGACTTTGCTTTCCATTTTGCTGTGGGATATCCTTTCTAATCAGCCATTTATTATTTACTCTTACTAATTCGAGCGTATCTTGCAGGGAACTTACGTATTCCATTTTTCCTCCGATGGGATGAATGACGAATGCATTTTTGATTTGGCAGACAACCGACGCTTCTTCTAAATTAGCATCTATCTCACTTGAAATAACAGAAACTTTTTGCAGCGCCTCGTGTCTTAAGTTGCTCCAGATGGGGTTGCCCGACATTAGATGCTAAGAAACTAAGATAAGATTGAGAAGAAGGCGTGCTCCATTCTTTGGCGACCGGATAATTGAAATTATAAAAGGCTTCACAAAAATCTATGGCTGTCTGTTCTATTTGAGTTTGAGGAGTCTGTTGCTGACAAGATAGACAGGTGAAGATTAGAACAGAATAGATAAGTGTATGTAGTTTATTCATAGTACAAAAGATTCTTGATAGAAGAAGATAAGATTGAAAAAGGAGATGAAACTCCTATATGATGTTTCATCTCCTTCGTATTTGTTTTTATTTTTGGCGGGCGGCAAACATAAAATTGCTCATTGTAGCCTGGCGTGCTGCCAGCATGCCTTGAGCATCCAGCGTTACATTCATCTTTTCGCCATTTGGCAAGAACAAATCAGCAGTGCCATCATTGTTCATTTTTACTAATTCAGCGCTTTCACCGTTTGCAACGACATTCCATGTGTTGGCTTCTTTGTTGTAGATCAGGTCCATTGAAGCAGTTTCGCCCTCTTTAGTAATGGAATATCCATTCTCAAGCGTTTTCACCATGTAGTTGCCGTTTTCTCCTTTTACTTTCTTTACGTCACCTACATTAGCCATCGGATTGGAGCCACTCCAGAATTCGATAGAGTTGATAACTAAAGCATCAGCCAGGTAAGCTACACCATAAACCGGAACGATGTTGAAAGCTAAAAATACGAGTTCATTTACAAACTTGTTTCCAACTGATTGATTCCAGGAAGACAGGCGGTTGAATAAGCCGAATGATCCAACACAGGAACTGAATAATAAGCTACCACTAAGTATAGCTGCTACTAATGTCAGTTTGCCTTTTTTCATGTTAAAATGTTTTTGATTAATAAAAATATTGATAATTTCTCTCTCTAATACATGCAAATATAATATTTTTTAATTAATCAGGGGGATTATTTTTAATTTTTGTATGCTCTTGACTTCCGTCGTGACAATTCGTTTCCTATGATATGGTCTATTGAAAATTTACCGGGACCGGCAATATACATCAATATAAATACAACTAAATAGATGAAAGCTAGCTCTTTAACCGCAAATACGTCATTAGCATGAACAACAAAGAAGGCTACTATCATTGTGAAAATCATCGGGATCATTGCTAAGCGATACAAGAAGCCTACAATAAATGCCATTGAACACACAAGTTCACCAAAAAATAGCTAATCCGAGAGATAGGGGACTTCCTATTCCAAGCGGATCAGGAAAAACTGCTGACATCTCCTGGAAGTTACTCCATTTCTGGATACCGTGGTTCATTAATAATATTCCGAAGATGATCCGGACAGCCAATAGCAACAAAGATACTTTCGTTGTATTCGATTTTGTGGGAAATAAAAAACTATAAATCATAAGTTGTTCTATTTTTAAGTTTAAGTAACTAATTAAAATTAAGCAGCATTATGTTTAAGTTTAATACCCAAGGTATCCCCGACAGCCGCCAATGCCCTATTGACGGTGTAAAAGAGGTTGTCGCTACTTGCATAATCCTGCGGTCTGATCCATTTAGTTTTCATTATTCTCCACAAGGTTTCTGCTGCAAGATTCAGGTGAGGGGAATACGGTGGAAGGTAAAAAGAGAAAAAGTCCGCGTTTCTCCCACAGTTCTCTCAATTCCTTTATTTTCTTGTTTCGATGTACGCTCGCATTGTCAAGCACGATGAACGTATCTTTCTTTATGTTCAAGGAAAAGGTGTCAAGGTATTCAACGACCTTGTCCGCGTCAATACTTTCAGTCGTGGTGAACCCATGATAGCGGTTGTTCCTGTCTATCATGCCGAAGATGTTGACCCTTTGTGCCTTTTGGGATGGGATATACACGTCTTCGTTACGGAATTGCCAGCCGCCGTAGGCACATAGCCTTCGGTGCACACATGGCTTTCATCGGCGTAATAGAGGTCTATCTTGCCGTTTATGTTCAGATGTTCAAGTTCTTGCAACTTCTCGGTCTTATACGCATAGAGTTGCGGCGAGGGGACTCCCCTTGGGCGTTTTCTTATTCGCTTATATCTTGCGCCAAGGCTGATAAAAAACGCTTGAATGTCAGGTCGCTCGCTTCCTTGCCAGTGGCCTTCTGCCAGGCTTCCCGAGCTTTGCTGACGCTCTGCCTGTCCTGTTCTATGGCCTTGCGAACAACTTCCTCGTCCGTACAGTCCATGATAGGTTTTCGCCCACGGCCGGGACGGGTCTGCAAGCCGTCGATGCCTTCCGACAAGAAACGTTTTTACCCAAGAGTTGACAGATACATGTGACATCTCCGTCTGCAAACCTATGGCCTTGCTGCAAAGTCCAGTCGATTTGAGCAGTACGGCACGACAGCGCATCCGAAAGCAATGGCTGTCTCCCTGTCGGAAACCCGTTTCCAACGCCAAGCGTTCGGAATCCTTTAATATGATTGATTTGATTTTGCCCATAAGTGCATATTTGAATTTTATGAGGCAAATGTATCAAAACCTTATGATATAAACCAATTATGAACATCTACTTATATCTATTTATATAAACATAAAAAAATATTGAATTTGTTCTCTATTGATAAAGCAAAATTTGTTTGGACCTTATTCCTTATTTAAAAACATAATGGTCTGCAAGTTCTCCGGTTATTTCTTGTTTATCCATTGTTAGTTTGCGTAAATGATTTTCTTCTACTTTATAATAAGAAAGTTCTCCGCCTTCTTCATTAAGAGTCAATAGGTTGTCTTTTAAAGTATATGTACCTTTTTTCGTCAAATGAGCTGTCTCTATCGATATATACGGAATGGAGGCTGAATGTTTTGTCCGGATTTAATGTCAGGGGTTGTTTCAATACCCGGACAATCGGCAGCGGGGAAAAACTCCTTTATAAGTTCCTTCGTAATCAAGTGAATTTTCCGCATTATGGATATCGGTTACTTCGATTGAAGTACTGTCTGCACCGGCACTCTTGTTTGTTTTCGCGCTATTGTTGCATGCTGCCAAAAGAGCACATGAACATACTAAAATGAAAATTTTCTTCATAATTATTGTTTCTATTAGTTAGTCTAATTGAGTATATTGGACCGTAAAGGTATAAATTTAAAATGGAATCTTTATAGTAAAAAGAAACGAACAACTTTATTTATGAATAAATAAACTTTGTATCTTTGCGGAAAATTCTAAAGATATGGCACAACATACTTATGACAATGAAGCTGTTCAGGAATTATTGAACTGGGCAAAAAAGATGATTGAGACAAAGAATTATCCAACAGAAAGATATCAGGTCAATAAATGTACTACCATTATTGATGGTAAATCGTATTTGGAATCTTTGATTGCAATGATTTCCAGAAACTGGGAGAATCCGACTTTTCATCCCACTATTGAGCAATTATGGGAGTTTAGGGAAAAGTGGGAAAATAAAGAAGCGTAGCAAATTGCGATTCAATGTTGAATGATAAATCATTTATGAATATAGAAATGCACTCTAATCATGTCAGATAAGAGTGCATTTCTATTTTATTAGTTTGATATTTATCAGCTTCCTAAAAAGGCAGCCATCTTTTCTTCTTTTTCAGGGATGTTTTTTCTTCTTCTCCGTTTTGGCTATAGATATCTGCAAACGTCTTTTTTCTCTTTAATCATTTCGTAAATGACTCCCCAGTCTGGTAAACCACCCAGATTTCGATCGTCAATGAACATGTCGGCTTTCAACTTTCGAGAGAATCCCTGATGGCCTTTCTGCTCTTCAGGATAATCCTTATTAACGGCATAAAATTCTAAACCTCTGGCTTTACACCATTCGACAGCTTCGTCCAGAAGTGCTCCTTCACGCACACTCCACAGTATTAAACGATGCTTTTCTTGTTGCAATAACTTCAATGTGTCAACAGCGAATGGAATCTCTTCACCAATGCGTGGATAACGATGTTCTACAATCGTTCCGTCAAAATCAACAGCTATAATCATAGTTTTTAATTACCTAATTTGGAACAAAGATACGGACAGTAAGCCAAAAAAAACGTATCTTTGTCTCAAATTAACATTTTAATAAAAATATAAATACATGAACAATTCCCCTCAGCGTGCTGCTAAAGGCTTTACGAGAGCATTTTGGGTCAGCAACACGGTCGAACTGTTCGAACGTATGGCGTATTATGCCGTTTTTATCGTTCTCACCATTTATCTTTCTTCTATTTTAGGTTTTAATGATTTCGAAGCAAAGTATGATTTCCGGGCTTTTTTCCGGTGGATTGTATCTGCTTCCTATTTTTTCCGGTGCTTATGCTGACAAGATCGGTTTCCGGAAATCAATGATTATAGCATTTTCCTTATTATCCATCGGATATTTAGGGTTGGGAGTATTCCCTACTTTGCTGGAAGCTGCCGGTTTGGTTAGTTACGGCGCCACTACTCAATTTAATGGTTTGCCTGATAGCTATACCCGGTGGATCATCGTGCCGGTTTTGTTTGTACTTATGGTGGGAGGTTCTTTCATTAAGTCCATTATCTCCGCTTCTGTGGCCAAAGAAACAACGGAAGCAACGCGTGCGCGTGGTTATTCCATCTTTTTTTATATGATGGTAAATGTAGGTGCTTTTACCGGTAAAACAATTATCGATCCTTTGCGTAATGTCATTGGTGAACAAGCGTATATCTATATTAATTATTTCTCCGGTGCGATGACAATAGTTGCTTTACTTGCTGTTATTCTTCTTTATAAATCGACCCATACGGCAGGTGAAGGAAAAAAGTCTGCGTGAGATTGGACAGGGATTTATGCGAATCATCACAAACTGGCGTTTATTAGTCCTTATTTTAATAGTGACAGGTTTCTGGATGGTGCAGCAGCAGCTTTATGCCACTATGCCTAAATATGTGATTCGTATGGCTGGAGAGACGGCAAAACCGGGTTGGATTGCCAATGTGAACCCTTTTGTAGTGGTGTGCTGTGTCAGTTTTATCACCCGTTTGATGGCAAAGCGCAGCGCTATTACTTCGATGAATGTGGGTATGTTTCTGATTCCTATTTCGGCATTACTGATGGCATGTGGAAATTTGTTGGGTAATGATCTTATTACAGGTATGAGCAATATTACTCTGATGATGATTGCGGGTATAGTTGTGCAGGCGCTTGCCGAATGTTTCATTTCACCGCGTTATCTGGAATATTTCTCTTTACAGGCTCCGAAAGGAGAAGAAGGAATGTATTTAGGATTCAGTCATTTACATTCATTCCTTTCTTTCTATTTTCGGTTTTGGTCTGGCGGGAATTTTGCTCACTAAATATTGTCCGGATCCGGCTTTGTTCGAGACGCGGGAAGCATGGGAGGCAGCTAGTGGAAATGCCCATTATATATGGTATTACTTTGCTGCTATAGGCCTGATTGCCGCTGTAGCGCTACTATTATTTGCAAAAATCACCGAATCCATCGACAAAAAGAAGGAGGCTTCTCGGTAATTCTCTGCTTTTTTATGTATATTTGCCGTCACTTTGCTGTAAAAGTTGACGGCATTTTTGCATTTTAATAAAGAGGATAAAACATGAAAGTAAAATTTATAAGCCTGGCGAGTGGCAGTAGCGGGAACTGTTATTATCTGGGCACTGAAACCTATGGGATACTGATAGATGCCGGAATCGGCATACGTACTATCAAAAAATCACTGAAAGATTATAATATCTTGATGGATAGTATTCGTGCGGTATTTATAACGCACGATCATGCTGACCATATTAAAGCAGTGGGTAATCTGGGAGAAAAAATGAATATTCCTGTTTATACAACCGCACGTATTCATGCTGGAATTAATCGTAGCTATTGTATGACGGAGAAACTTAGCTCGTCAGTTCGTTATCTGGAAAAGCAAGAGCCTATGACGCTGGAAGATTTTCACATCGAATCTTTTGAAGTGCCACACGATGGAACGGACAATGTGGGGTATTGCATTGAAATTGATGGCAAAGTCTTTTCTTTCTTAACCGACCTTGGAGAGATTACTCCTACAGCTGCCCATTATATCAGTAAAGCCCATTATCTGATACTTGAAGCCAACTATGATGAGGAAATGCTCAAAATGGGGCCTTATCCTCAATATCTGAAAGAACGGATTGCAAGTAAAACCGGACACATGAGTAACTCTGATACTGCGGAGTTTTTAGCGGAAAATATTACTGAACATTTGCGATATATCTGGTTATGCCATTTAAGTAAAGACAATAATCACCCGGAGCTTGCTTATAAAACGGTGGAATGGAAATTAAAGAACAAAGGTGTTATTGTAGGCAAAGATGTGCAACTACTTGCTTTAAAGCGAAATACGCCTTCCGAGCTTTATGTGTTCGAATAAAGACGAAAAAAGATAGTAAAAAAGCTGCATGATTGTTTGGTCAAATAAAATAAAAGACCTACTTTTGCAACCGCAAACGAGGAATTAAGCACTCTTAGCTCAGTTGGTAGAGCAACTGACTCTTAATCAGTGGGTCCAGGGTTCGAATCCCTGAGGGTGTACAAATTCGACGTTGCAATAAAAATAAAATGTTGCACTCTTAGCTCAGCTGGTAGAGCAATTGACTCTTAATCAATGGGTCCAGGGTTCGAGTCCCTGAGGGTGTACAAAGATTATTAAAAGGAGAACTTAAAAGGTTCTCCTTTTTTTTAAGAGCTTTTTGGGGTGTTACTGTTCAGCTGTAGGAATAAAAAATACCGCTACTCAAAGCTATATTCGACTTTGGTAGCGGTTTTTTATAGTGTAACTACTATCTATTAGAACTTGAAGAAGTTCTTGGCATTGTTGTAGCTGATATCTTCAATCATTTGGTTTACACGCTCCATTTCAGATACCGGAATTTCTCCATTTTCCACATCACGTCCCACCAAGTTACATAATGTGCGGCGGAAATATTCATGACGCGGATAGGAAAGGAATGAACGAGAATCAGTCAGCATACCTACGAAGCGGCTCAAAAGACCAAGTACAGACAATGCATTCATTTGTTTTTCCATACCGTCCTTTTTGATCGAGGAACCACCATCCGGAACCAAATTGGATTTTTCCCGGGATAGAACCATCCTGGAAGTTACCCAGCATTGTTGCAATTACTTCGTTGGCGCATGGGTTCAAGTTGTAGAGGATTGTTTTAGTCAATTTGACCATTAGTGTTCAGGCGATCAAGGAATTTAGCCATTGCTTTGGCGGTTGTAAATTCACCGATAGAGTCGAAACCGGTGTCAGCGCCCAGTAATTTGAACATCTTGGTGTTGTTATTGCGGATAGCGCCGTAGTGGAACTGTTGAGTCCATCCTTTTTCCCAGTCCATTTCACCGAAGATAACAAGCATGGCCGATTTGAATTTCAGAATTTCTTCTTTGGTCAATTCTGTACCGCCATATACCTTATTAAATATGGCTTTGATTTCAGCATCGGTATAATCTTCTGCGTAGAATTCTTCGATACCATGGTCAGACAGACGGCAGCCTTGTTCTGCGAAGAAGTCATGACGTTTGCGTAAAGCAGCGATCATATCATCAAAGTTGGAGATGATAACACCACTTACCTCTGGCCAGTTTTTCTACATAACTGCGGAAATCTGCAGGGACTTCTACAGCCATAGCCTTTATCAGGACGCCATGTTGGTAACATCTTGATTTCAAATCCGCTTTCACGTGTTTTGATATGATATTCCAATGAATCGATAGGATCATCCGTAGTACATACGGCTTTCTACATGGTAACGACGCATCATTCCACGAGCTGAATATTCGGGTTGAGACAGTTTCTCGTTACATTCATCGTAAATTTCACGTGCGGTTTGTGGATTCAATATTTTATTGATACCAAATGCCGTTTTCAGTTCAAGGTGAGTCCAGTGGTACAATGGGTTGCGGAAAGTGTAAGGTACTGTTTCCGCCCATTTTTCGAATTTTTCCCAGTCTGTGGTATCTTTTCCTGTGCAGAAACGTTCATCTACGCCGTTTGTACGCATTGCACGCCATTTGTAGTGGTCACCGCCCAACCAGATTTCAGTCAGTGATTTAAACTTGTAGTCGTCAGCTACCATTTGAAGGAATGAGATGACAGTGATAGTCGATGATCGGCATTTTAGCCGCATGCTCGTGATACAACTTTTGCGCGGTTTCTGTTTGCAGCAAGAAGTTTTCGTCCATGAAGTTCTTCATTATTACTGTGTTTTAAGTATATAAAATTATTACTTTCTGTATTTATACCTATATCGTATTGATTTTAAAGCTAATAGGTGTAAATCTTGTTTTAGTTTTATTAACCGTTATCGAACACAAAAATAGAAAATTTACTTGGAGTAACAAAATAATTCGTATATTTGCAGCGATTATTTATAATATTTAAGTTTTAGCACTATGGAGGACCAGAACTATACCATTAAAGACATTGCCCGTATGGCGGGTGTTTCCGCTGGCACGGTTGACAGAGTGCTGCACAATCGCGGCGACGTGTCTCCCAAAAGCAAAGCTAAAGTACAAAAGGTATTGGATGAGATTCATTATCAGCCCAATGTGTTTGCTATCGGTTTGGCTGCTAAAAAGAAATATTCTTTCCTCTGTTTGATACCTTATTATATAGAGCATGATTATTGGCATTCGGTAGTAGGGGGATTGAGCGTGTCCGGCAAGAGCTACGTCCCTTTTAATGTGAGTATAGATTATTTGTGCTATCACCATGGGGATGAGAAGAGTTATCAGGAAGCCTGCCTTTCTATAAAAGAAAAGAATGTGGATGCGGTATTGATTTCTCCGAATTTTCGGGAAGAGACACTGGCGCTGACAGCCTATTTACAGGAAAATAAGATTGCTTATGCTTTTGTCGATTTCAATATGGAAGAAGCGAAAGCGTTGACGTATATCGGGCAGGATTCATATAAGAGCGGATATATCGCAGCGAAAATATTGATGCGCAATTATTCGGCAGGAGAAGGCCAGGAGTTGGTTTTGTTTTTAAGTAACAATAAAGATAATCCGGCTGAAATACAGATGCAACGCCGTTTGGATGGTTTTATGAGTTACATTGCCGAAGAATATAATAACTTGGTAATCCATGAGGTAGTACTTAATAAATCCGATCAGGAAAGTAACCAACAGACATTGGATGAGTTTTTTCAGGCGCATCCGAAGGCTTTACTGGGAGTTGTATTTAATTCCAGAGTGTATCAGTTGGGAGAGTATCTCCGTCATGCGGGACGTAGCATGAAAGGGCTGATAGGATATGACCTTCTGCACGCAAATGTAGATTTGTTAAAATCAGGTGATGTGCATTATTTAATCGGGCAACGTCCGGGATTGCAAGGGTATTGCGGGGTGAAGGCTCTGTGCGACCATGTTGTGTTTAAGAAGTCTGTTGAACCTGTAAAGTATATGCCTATTGATATCCTGATAAAGGAAAACATTGATTTTTATTTTTTTTGAATTTGTATAATATCAACTTTATAAATTACAACTAACATGAAAGCATTAAACAAAGAAACTGCTCCTAAAACACAACGTCCGGAGCGTATTATCCAATTTGGCGAAGGTAACTTTTTGCGTGCATTTGTAGATTGGATTATTTATAACATGAACCAGAAAACCTGATTTCAACAGCAGTGTGGTAGTGGTTCAACCCATTGATAAAGGAATGGTCGATATGCTGAACGCACAGGATGATCTGTATCATGTCAACCTTCAAGACTGGATAAAGGAGAAGTGGTTAACAGCTTGACAATGATTGATGTAATCAGCCGCGCTTTTAAACCCATATACTCAAAATGACGAGTTTATGAAGTTGGCAGAGCAACCTGAAATGCGCTTTGTTATTTCAAATACTACAGAAGCCGGAATTGCTTTTGATCCGTCTTGTAAACTTGATGATGCTCCTGCTTCATCTTATCCGGGCAAGCTGACTCAATTACTCTATCATCGTTTTAAAACATTCAATGGTGATAAGACAAAAGGTTTGATTATTTTCCCTTGCGAGCTTATTTTCCTGAATGGTCATAAGTTGAAAGAAACAATTTATCAATATATTGAATTGTGGAACCTGGGTAATGAGTTTAAAACTTGGTTTGAAGAAGCTTGTGGTGTATATGCAACATTGGTAGACCGTATTGTTCCGGGATTCCCGCGCAAAGATATTGCTGCTATCAAAGAAAAACTGCAATATGATGATAATCTGGTTGTTCAGGCTGAAGTTTTCCATTTGTGGGTTATTGAAGCTCCGCAGGAAGTTGCAAAAAGAGTTCCCGGCTGACAAGGCAGGCTTGAATGTATTGTTTGTACCGTCAGAGGCTCCTTATCACGAACGTAAGGTTACTTTGTTGAATGGCCCGCATACTGTTCTTTTTCTCCGGTTGCCTATCTCTCGGGAGTGAATATTGTACGTGATGCTTGCCAGCACGAAGTGATTGGCAAATATATCCACAAAGGTAATGTTTGACGAACTGATGGAAACTTTGAACTTGCCGAAGGATGAGTTGGAGAAATTCGCCAACGACGTATTGGAACGTTTCAACAATCCATTCGTAGATCATGCAGTAACAAGCATCATGCTGAATTCTTTCCCTAAATATGAAACTCGTGATTTGCCGGGATTGAAGACTTATCTGGAACGTAAAGGTGAACTTCCTAAAGGCCTGGTACTTGGTTTGGCTGCTATCATTACTTATTATAAAGGTGGTGTACGTGCTGACGGTGCTGAAATTGTACCGAATGATGCTCCTGAAATCATGAACCTGCTGAAAGAACTTTGGGCAACCGGTTGTACAAAGAAAGTAACCGAAGGTGTTCTGGCTGCTGACTTTATCTGGGGAGAAGATTTGAATAAGATCCCGGGATTGACAGAAGCCGTAAAAGCTGATTTGGATTCTATCCAGGAAAAAGGAATGCTTGAGACCGTTAAAGGTATTCTGTAATTAGAAGACTAAATAAAAAATAGCGCCACTGTTCTCTGAACAAGTGGCGCTATTTTTTATTATCAAGTTATTTATTATTCTTGTTCAGCCGTATGCAAAATAAATGTAGTAGCTCCAATTGTCACAATAGCGCCATCTTCAATACGTACACGGTCTTTATCTCCCAGAATTTCGTTCATAAGAAAGGTACCTGTAAGGCTGGGGAGCATCCCGTAATGTGTAGACTAGCTTTCCTTGCTTATTACGCTTTATATTGATGATGCAATGGCGTCGATCCATGCTCATATCACCACTTTCAATGGGAGTATTAATGTTTGTTCCTACACAACGGCGGCCTATTACATTGTCGCCTTCCTGCAAGGGAAGTAACTGTTTATAACCGAATACATTTTCGATAACAGTGATATATCCGAATTCTTCTTTATGGGATTCAGCTTCTTCTTCCAGGTTTTCTTCCTTTCTAAGAGCCTTTACTTTACTTTTTCCTAGCCGGATACTGAATTGCTTGCCGCAATGCTCACATTCAAATACCAGTGATTGGCCTTCGCTATACTTGGTTTCATCAAAAAAAAGGTAATTCTCACATTTAGGACAAAAAGAATTCGTTTCATGCTTTTATAAAAGGGATTTCATTTTATTTAGCCAGTAACCAGGCATTCTTATAAGTTTCGTTTTTTTTCTTAGCTCAAGTAATTGCTTGGTCGCTTCATTGCGGTTGTCGAATGAATTGATGCTGACACGTACTTTTACCATCCATGTTCAGCGCTTTTGCATTAGCAAACCCTTTTGATTTTAATTGGTTCGCAATAACTTCTGCATCTTTCAGGCTGATTCCTCCTGCCACAATGATATGAAAAGGATGATTTGCACTTTCTTGAGATTTCACCGCAGGAGCAGGAGTCGCTGTTTCCTGTTTTACCACTTTCACTTCTCTTACTGCGATCGGTTTGGAAGTCTTGGCTTTATCCGTTGTATGCTTTTTAGCAGATGAAGTTTTGGTTGAAGCAGAAGAAGCAGAAAAAAGCTTCTTTGCTTGTTGCGCAACATCGTTCTTAACATAAACAGGAGTTACTGCAACCGATTGCTTTTCTATTTGCTCAAAAAAGCTCGCTGGGCAATAACTGTGCATAATTGTTCTTTTGAACGTCGGTATTCTCTACCGGAGTTGAAAAGGCAAAGAACAGTACGATGGCAGCAATCATTGCTGCAGCATTGCGGAAGATACGCGCGGTTGATACTAATTTCAAAAAGTCTTCTTTTCCTTTTCCTGATAAGTCGGTACCAATACTTTTTTCTTTCTGCTGCAGAGCCGAAAGTTCATGTATTTTAAAAGAGTCGAGACCGTATAATGAAGGAGTTGTTATCTTATAATCATAAGGAACGAACTCATAGTTACCATAAATGTTATAGTGAATCTCGCCTATATTATCCAGATGGGCTTTCCCTTCCTCATGAAGGAGACCGATAAATTCGTTTACTTCTTTTTCTACTATACGGCTGGCGTCAGCAAAACTTGTGTCGTATGCTGACATATAAGATTGCACCAGTACGCCGTCATTCAGTTTTAATTGAGGATTAAAACCGATTATACGGGTAGGAGGTAAAAATATATTTTCTTCTTTTACGCGGGTTGCAGGCGAGTAATGCGCTACAAAACCGCCAAACCCCGGAACAATGACGCAATCGTTTTCCAGTAGTAAAGTCTCTATATGTTGTGCCAATTCAATCATGTCTGCAAAATTAAGAGATAAATTGAATATATCCCAGAAAACTTCGAAAAATTCACTACTTTTGCATCGTTTTATTTATCACTATCAATAATGAACTATATACAGACAGAAATAGATGGAGTGTGGCTGATCGAGCCTAAAGTTTTCTCCGATGAACGGGGCTATTTTATGGAAGCCTATAAGAAAGAAGAGTTTGAAGCCAATATTGGTCCCGTAAACTTTATACAGGACAACGAGTCGAAATCATCTTTTGGTGTGTTACGCGGATTGCACTATCAGAAAGGAGAATATAGTCAGGCGAAACTGGTTCGTGTTCTTAAAGGAAAAGTGCTGGACGTTGCCGTTGATTTGCGTAAATCATCGCCTACGTTTGGAAAGCACATCTGCGTGTTGCTTTTTAGTGAGGAAAACAAGAGACAATTTTTCATTCCCCGTGGTTTTGCTCATGGCTTTGTGGTGTTGAGCGAAGAAGCCGTGTTTACGTATAAGGTAGATAACAAGTATGCTCCACAGGCAGAAGCTTCTATTTTGTATAATGATGAAACGTTGGGGATAGACTGGCCGTTGGCAGATTCGCAAATGGTATTATCGGCGAAAGACAGAGAGGGAACTGCTTTCTAAGGACGCCGTTTATTTTGAATGAATTTCTAAACAAACAATAGATTAAGTATGAAAATTGCAATCGTGGGAACAGGGTATGTGGGTCTGGTGTCAGGCACATGTTTTGCCGAAATTGGCGTGAATGTAACGTGCGTAGACACGAACAAAGAGAAAATCGAATCTTTGCAAAAGGGGAACATTCCAATTTATGAAAATGGATTGGAAGAGATGGTACCCGTAATATGAAAGCAAAGCGATTGAAGTTTACTACCTCATTGAAAGTTGTCTGGATGAAGTGGAAGTTATATTCAGTGCAGTTGGAACTCCTCCGGATGAAGATGGCAGCGCTGATTTGAAATACGTATTGGAGGTGGCCCGTACCATTGGTCGCAATATGAAACAGTATAAATTGGTAGTTACCAAAAAGTACCGTTCCGGTAGGCACTGCCAGTAAGGTTCGTGCGGTTATTCAGGAAGAACTGGATAAAAGAGGGGTTAACATTGAATTTGATGTGGCTTCTAATCCGGAATTCTTAAAGAAGGAAATGCCATCAGTGACTTTATGAGTCCGGATCGCGTGGTAGTGGGAGTGGAGTCGGCACGTGCGGAGAAATTGATGTCCAAACTATACAAACCATTCTTATTGAATAATTTCCGTGTGATTTTCATGGATATTCCATCTGCAGAAATGACTAAATATGCGGCAAACTCGATGTTGGCAACCCGTATAAGCTTTATGAATGATATTGAAACTTGTGCGAATTGGTAGGTGCCGATGTGAATATGGTGCGTAGCGGTATTGGTTCTGATACCCGTATCGGACGTAAGTTTTTGTATCCGGGTATCGGATATGGCGGTTCCTGCTTCCCTAAAGACGTGAAAGCATTGATTAAGACTGCGGAGCAGAACGGTTATAGCATGCGGGTACTTACGGCTGTGGAAGAAGTGAATGAGAACCAAAAAAGCGTCTTGTTTGATAAGTTAATGAAACAGTTTAATGGTGATTTGCAAGGTAAGACTGTTGCTTTGTGGGGATTGGCATTTAAACCGGAAACGGATGATATGCGTGAGGCTCCGGCATTAGTCCTGATCGATAAATTGCTGAAAGCAGGTTGTAAAGTACGCGCATACGATCCGGCTGCCGTGCAAGAATGTAAGCGCAGGGATTGGTGATACTATCTATTATGCTTGCGATATGTATGATGCCGTGCTGGATGCTGATGTATTGATGCTGGTTACCGAATGGAAAGAATTTCCGTCTGCCTTCATGGGCCGTTACCAAGAAAACGATGTCCCGGCAGATTGTGTTGGACGGACGTAATATATATGATAAAAAGAGATGGAAGAGCTCGGATTTATTTACCATTGTATTGGTAAATAAAAAAAAAATAAGAGTATCTTTATACAAAAACTAAAATAGATGATGAAAAATGTGGCTGTATCGTTAATGGCAATCCTTTTTTCGCGGCATGTAGCGGCAATAAGAGTCCCCATTCTCTTCAACAAGAGAAAGAGGATCTTAGTGCAAAAAGGACTACTGCAGGGAATTTGGCTGGATGATGAGACTGAGAGCCCGTTGATGCGTATAGAAGGGGACACTATCTATTATGCAGATGCACAGAGCGCTCCTATTACATTTAAAATCATGCGGGACATTCTTTACACTTATGGCAATGATACCACTTATTATAAGATTGATAAGCAGGGGGAACATATTTTCTGGTTTCATTCCATTACGGATAATGTAATAAAACTGCATAAATCCGAAGACCTCAATGATTCTATCTATTTTGTCCGTCAGGAACTTGTGGTTCCGACTTATACGGAAGTAACCAAACGCGATAGTGTAGTGACTTACAACGGCACTCGCTATCGTGCATACGTATATATCAATCCATCTAAAATGAGAGTCATCAAGACGACTTATTCCGAAGACGGGATTAGTATGGATAATGTGTACTACGATAATGTGATGCACATCTGCGTATACGAAGGTAAGAAAAGCTTGTTTGCCAGTGATATAACCAAACAGATGTTCGACAAAGTGGTTCCTGCGGATTTCTTGGCGCAATCAATCCTGTCAGATACAAAGTTTGTGAAAGTAAACCGGAATGGTTTTCATTATCAAGCTGTTTTAGCCATTCCGGAAACTTCCATATATAGCGTTGTAAATATGGAAGTGAGCTTTAAAGGCGATTTGGAGATTACTTCATCCAAATAAAAAAAGCACCATACATTCAGATCGTATAGTGCCGGATTAAAAAAAAGCCTTGCTTTAATTTTGTCTGGGGGAGACGGACGGTTATTTCTCTTTCCTCCGTTATTATTATTCCTTTTCCCCGGAAATCTTTTCTTTTTGTAGTTGCCTCCCTTGCCCTTGCTAAAAGAACGCGGTTTGTATTCCGGAGCTTCTCCCAATTCTTCAGGAATAGGAATTTTATAAATCTCTTTTTCCAGGAAGTTCTCAATGCTTTTGAAGTTACTTTGTTCTTTCTCGCTGATAAACGTAAGTGCTACGCCATCATGTTGGCACGTGCCGTACGTCCGATACGGTGTACATAGTCCTCGCTGTCGTGAGGCACGTCGAAGTTGATAACCAGGCGGATATCATCGATGTCGATACCACGTGCAACGATGTCCGTAGCTACCAATATATTGATTCGTCCGGCTTTAAACTCATGCATAACAGTTTCCCGTTGAGCCTGTTCCAAGTCCGAATGCATTTCACCTACGTTCAGCTTCATTGATTTCAACGCCTTGGCAACTTCTTTGACCTTGATTTTGGAAGAAGCAAACACAATCACACGTTCCGGAACTTCATCCATAAAAAGACTGCGTATGATTCCCAGCTTTTGATTTTCGTAGCAAACGTATGCTGCCTGAATAATCTTTTCTCTGCAGGTTTGGAAACTGCGAGCTTTATCTCTGACGGATTATTTAAGATTGTGTTTGCCAATTGCTGTATCTTTGCCGGCATTGTTGCTGAAAACATGATAGTCTGTCGTTCCTTCGGCAGATATTTGCGCTATTTGCATGATATCTTCGTAGAATCCCATGTCGAGCATCCGGTCTGCTTCATCCAGAATAAAATAAGAAACCTTGGAAAGATCTACATATCCAAGGCTTAAATGGGCGATCAGACGTCCGGGAGTAGCAATGACAACATCAGCTCCCAATGTGAGTCCCTTTTTTCTGTTGTTCGAACAATATCCCGTCATTTCCGCCATATACAGCAACACTCGATACCGGCATGAAATAGGAAAACCCTTCCATTTGCTGGTCGATCTGTTGGGCCAATTCCCGGGTAGGAGACATGATGACACAATTAATCGCATCCTCCGGATGTTTACCTTCAGATAATTTGTTCAATACAGGCAGTAGAAACGCGGCTGTTTTACCTGTCCCTGTCTGTGCTACTGCGATCAAATCTTTACCCTCTAGTATGATTGGAATTGCCTGTTCTTGTATAGGCGTACATTCGTCAAATCGCATGGCATCAAGTGCATCAAGCACATTTGCATTTAATTGTAGTTCGGAAAACTTCATTCTTTTATTTTATTTGTCAGCAAAGATAATCTATTTTTTGGTCTAATTACATATTCAAGTAAGAATCTTTGAATCCGAGGAAATAGAGCACTCCATCCAGTCCGATGGTGTTGATCGATTGCTTGGCATTTGCCACCACTTTAGGCTTTGCGTGGAAAGCAATTCCCAGTCCGGCAACTCCCAGCATAGGAGAGATCGTTGGCTCCGTCTCCTACGGCGATGGTCTGTGCAATATCCACCTTTTCCACTTGTGCAATGAGGCGGAGCAGTTCGGCTTTTCGTTTTCCGTCTACTACATCTCCCAGGTAACGTCCGGTCAGTTTGCCGTCAATAATTTCCAGTTCGTTGGCATAGACGTAATCTATACCGTATTTCTTTTTGCAGGTACTGGCCGAAATAAGTGAATCCTCCCGAAAGGATGGCGATTTTGTAACCGTACTTCTTCAATACATACATCAGCCGCTCTACACCCTCTGTGATAGGCAAACTCTCGGCTATTTCCTGCATGACCGATTCGTCCAGCCCTTTCAATAGTGCTACACGGCGGGTAAAAGCTCTCTGTAAAGTCTATTTCTCCACGCATGGCGCTTTCTGTGATGGCCTTTACTTCGTCGCCTACACCGGCGCGGATAGCCAGTTCGTCAATCACCTCTGTTTCGATTAATGTAGAGTCCATATCAAAACAGAATCAGACGGCGCATACGACGGTACATATTATCCTGTTGGAAAGAAAAGTCCATTTCCAGTTCACTGGCCAACTTCATCAGCTTCTCCTGCATCGCAATGCGATCTTTCGGAGTACCTCTCACTGAAAATTCGATGCAAGCCCTGGTGCGTGCATCTGCCTGACATTCATCCAACGGGATACGACCTGTCAGACGTTTGATAGCATCAATATTCATGCCCTGCTCGGCCAATATGCTTGTAGCGGCAGAAATCTGTCGGGCGGAAAGCTTGCGTCCCAGAACCGTCAGGATATAACGGTTTTTCCCTTGCATACCTACCCAGTTTTCATATTGCTCGGTGGTGATAGGTTCAAACCGGATGGTCACTCCCAATGAAGAAGCTTTGAACAGGAGTTCCTTCATAATGAATCCGGAATGTCTTTCTTCACTCTTGAACAGAATTCCCAGCGATAATGTATTATGAATATCTGCCTGGCCGATGTCAAGGATCGTAGCATCATATTTGGCAAGGATTTCAGTCACAGAAGCAGTCAGTCCCGGACGATCTTCGCCGGTAACTCGAATCAGAATCAATTCAGTATTTGATGGTTGCATAAAAAATAGACTTTAACGCTGCAAAAGTAGGGAAAAAAGTTCGTTTTTATGCTAAATAACATAAAAAGTTACACCCAAAAAAAGTAAGAAAATTGCTTGTTTTTTTGGAAGTTAGTTTAATATTTACTTACCTTTGCACCCGGTTTCAAAATTAAAGGCACTGATAATCAGCGGATTCCTCTTCGCCTGATGCCTGAAAAGACAACGTTTCGGGAAGAAACCACTGTTTAAGGACAGTCCCGGATAGTATTAACTAAAACCGAATTACATGAAGCATGTAAAATGGATTTTTGTTGTATTACTAATTTGTTCCTTGACCGCTTTCGTTGAGAAAGACAAACCTACCGGAGGTTTGAGTGAGGGTGACGTAGCCCCTGATTTTAAGATCGAATCTACGTCAAACGGGCAACCCTGCCTTTAAATTGGGAAATTTGAAAGGTAAATATGTGTTGCTAAGTTTTTTTTTGCAAAATTATGACGCGCAGTCCCGGATGCAAAACGTAAGTTTAAGCAATGCGCTTCGTTCTTCTCATAATGTGGAAATGGTTTCTATTTCATTTGACGAATATCAGTCAATATTTAAGGAAACCGTTCGTAAGGATCAAATAGTTACGCCCACTTGTTTCGTGGAAACAGAAGGCGAGGATTCCGGATTTATTTAAGAAATACCGTTTAAATCGGGGATTCACTAACTATTTATTGGATGGAAATGGTGTAATTATAGCCAAAAAACATCTCTGCTGCAGATCTTTCTGCTTATGTAAAAGAAGTCGGTTAACGATTTTAGGAATGTAAGGAGAAAGAGGGATTTTCCGGATCACCGTCAGGTGAAAACAATGGAGAATAGACAAAAGAGGAAATGGATACAACAAAAAGTTCCGAACTTCTACTTACTCTTCGTTTATCAGGAATATCCGGGACCTTCAATCTATGGATAGAATCCTGAAGACTGCGGGAAGGTCCTTCTATTTAGGTGCCTTCTGGTTATACAGGAAGAATGCGATACCCGCATAAAGGATATGTTTGGAATCCAGACAGCGAAACGGCAGGAGGCACATTTCCATTAATAGCAAAAGTTGAAGTAATTGTCTGGAATAAGATATAAGAGAAACTCAATCCTAATCCGATACCCAGATGAAGTCCCATACCGCCTTTTTGTTTTCCGTGACGAAAGCGAAACACCAATAATTGTCAGAATGAAAGAGGCGAATGACATGGCAATTCGTTTGTGATATTCAATCTCAAACTCCTTGATATTGGCAAATCCCACTTCGTTTCTGTTTCTCGATATAATCACTTAATTGAGGACTGGTCAGCATTTCCTGCTGGTTCTTCATAATCAGGAAAGTCAGATGGTTCCATGTTGATTATAGAGTCGATTTTGTCTCCTTTGGTGATTTTTTTCCTTTAAACCGTCTAATTCGCGTACCATATAGTCATGGATAGTCCATTTATGAACGGTAGCAGTATCATAAGTTATACGGCGTGCGGTCAAATGTGAAACCAGTTTTTATCGACAAATTTATCCAATGAAAACGGTTACCGGTTTTCATGGCGTTGTTATAGTTATCTATATATGCAATGACACCACTATCCACTTCCAACTGTACGTTACGTGCCGTATTTGCTTTTTAGGTTTGATGTACCTATCTTCAAAGTTCAGACGCGTCACGCTTCCTTTTCAGAATCACGTACGAACTTAGCGTGAAGGTGGTCAGCGCAATGATAGCGGCCGAAATCATATAAGGACGCATCATCCTCTTAAAAACTCATGCCGGTAGAGAACATGGCAATAATTTCAGAATTTTCCGCCAGTTTGGAAGTAAAGAAAATAACGGCAATGAATACGAACAGCGGACTGAACAGATTAGAGAAATAGGGGATAAAGTTCATGTAATATTCAAAAAGATGATTTTACCCAAGGAGCCTTCATGCTCCATGTTTTGTCCATCTTCTCGTTGAAGTCGAACACTACTGCAATAGAAATGATTAATGCAATAGCAAAAATACGTATGTCGCCAAGAACTTCTTGATGATATACCAGTCCAGCCGTTTTATAAATCGATTGCTTTTCATTCTTTATAATCTTGTTGACACTCTTTTCACCATCATCGGCTTCCAGGTAGAGAAATCTCCGGCAATGATATGCTTCCGGGCTTCACCCACTAACCATAGATAGAATGCCAGATTGTGTATGGAAGCGATCTGCATTGCCAGCAGTTCTTGTGCGTGGAAAAGATGACGCAGATATGCTTTACTGTATAGAGTGTCTACGCTGGAAGCTCCGTCTACTTCAATAGGAGAGAAGTCCATTTCCCATTTTTTGTTTCGCATATTAATGATTCCATCTTTTGTAAACAGCATGCCATTTCGTCCGTTTCTTGTAGGCATCACGCAGTCGAACATATCGACTCCCCGCTCTATGCCTTCAAGAATATTGACAGGAGTGCCGACTCCCATTAAATAACGCGGTTTGTCTTTGGGAAGAATTTCATTGACGATCTCAATCATTTCATACATCTTGTCTACCGGTTCGCCTACCGCAAGACCACCGATAGCATTCCCGTCGGCACCTTTAGAAGCTACAAACTCTGCAGACTGCTTACGCAAGTCGGGATAAACACATCCTTGCACGATAGGAAAAAGAGATTGATTATAACCGTATTTAGGTTCGGTTTCATTAAAACGTTGTATACATCGGTCGAGCCACCTATGTGTCAACCCTAGTGACTTTTTGGCATACGCATAGTCCGAGTCTCCCGGAGGACATTCGTCAAAAGCCATCATGATATCGGCTCCGATCGTACGTTCTATATCCATGACTTTTTCCGGCGTGAAAATATGCTTGCTGCCATCGATATGAGAACGGAATTCAGCACCTTCTTCCCCGTAATTTCCGGATTCCGGCGAGGAAAATACCTGAAAACCACCGCTATCAGTAAGCATAGGACGGTCGAATCCGTTAAAACGATGCAGGCCACCTGCCTTTTCAATCACCTCTAGTCCCGGACGAAGATATAAATGGTAGGTGTTCCCCAGAATAATCTCCGCCCGGATATCCTCTTTCAGTTCTGTCAGGTGTACTCCTTTCACTGTGCCCAGTGTACCCACAGGCATAAAGATAGGGGTTTGTATTTGCCCGTGGTCTGTTGTAATCAAACCCTGCACGGGCATTACTTTTAGTGTCTGTATATTGTAACTCAAATGTCATTCCTGGCTGGGTTTCTAACAGATAAATCAATGGCGTCCGCCACTTTTTCGTTTGTCAGAGCTATTGCAAATACCTCCTTTATGTCATTTACATAGTGGAAAGTCAATCCTTTCAGATAGATATCCTGAATTTCATCAATATTTTTCTTATTCTCTACACTCATGATGATCTCCTTGATGCCGGCACGTTTGGCGGCTAGAATCTTTTCCTTGATACCACCTACGGAAGCACTTTACCACGGAGAGTTATTTCTCCTGTCATGGCAATATTAGCTTTCACTTTTCTTTTGTGTCAATGCGGAAGCCAAAGAAGTAGCCATAGTGATACCTGCTGACGGTCCATCCTTAGGAATTGCGCCTTCAGGAACGTGGATATGAATATTCCAGTTATCAAAAATATCTTCGTTAAGCCTGCAAAGTGAAGCGTGCGACTTGATATATTCAAGTGCAAGCATAGCAGATTCCTTCATTACATCTCCCAGATTACCGGTTAATGTGAGACGTCCGCCCTTGCCTCTCTGCTCAAACTGGTTTCAACAAAGAGTATTTCACCTCCTACAGCTGTCCATGCCAATCCGGTCACTACACCTGCGTAATCATTTCCCTGATATTTGTCACGTGTATATTCCGGTGCACCTAAAAAGTCATACAAGTCTGTCGGCTTAATTTCCGTTTTAGCAAAATATCCGTCCGTTGCATACTGACGTGCAGACTTACGAAGAATCTTGCCAATCTTCTTTTCCAGTTCACGGACACCGCTTTCGCGGGTATATGACTCTATGATAGCTTCCAATGTTTCTTTCGGAAGTTTAATATCACTCTTCTTTAATCCGTTAGCTTCCAGTTCCTTGGGGAGTAAGTGTTTACGGGCAATCTCAATCTTTTTCTTCCGTGATATAGCCGCTGACTTCAATTAGTTCCATACGGTCGAGCAATGGACCGGGGATTGTATTCAAGTTATTGGCAGTTGCAATAAACAAGACTTTTGACAGGTCATAATCTACATCCAGAAAGTTATCGTGGAATGAAGTATTCTGTTCCGGGTCAAGCACTTCCAATAAAGCTGACGACGGATCGCCCTGGCGGTCGGCACTCACCTTGTCTATTTCATCCAGAATAAAAACAGGGTTGGAAGCACCGGCTTTGATCGTTTTGATGATTCGTCCCGGCATAGCACCGATATATGTTTTTACGGTGTCCGCGAATTTTTTGCTTCATCGTGTACGCCTCCTAAGGACATACGTACATATTTTTCGTTTTAATGCAGACGCTATGGATTTTCCGAGGGATGTCTTTTACCAACTCCCCGGAGGACCATATAGACAGATAATAGGTGATTTCATGTCACCTTTCAATTTTAGTACAGCTAAATGTTCCAAAATACGCTCTTCACTTTTTCCAGTCCATAGTGGTCTTTATTCAATGTCTTCTGCATTCTTTAAATTCAGATTGTCTGTCGTATAAACTCCCCACGGAAGGTTTAGCATGGTTTGAAGGTAGTTGCCTGAACACTGTAACCGGAGATTGCGGATGTGTACGTTCCAGTTTAGCCAATTCTTTCAGGAAAGTCTCTCTGACTTCTGCATTCCAGTGCATACTTCCGACCTTTTAGCGCATCTCCTCTATTTCCTGTTCCTGACCGCTGCCGCCCAGTTCGTCCTGAATCGTTTTTAATCTGTTGCTGCAGGAAATATTCGCGTTGTTGCTGGTCGATATCTCACGGGCACGCATTTGAATAGATGCCTTAATTTCTGCCAACTGTACTTCACGATTCAAGATTTCCAATAGATGATAAGTACGTTCTCTGCAGTGAGTTGATACTTAATAAATCCATTTTTTCGTCTTTCTTGAATGGCAGGTTTGGCGCAAATAAAATTAACTGAGGAACATCGGTTGCTGATGTTCTTTATGGCAAATGACGAGTCCTGATGCATTTCTGATGACGATTTGATATAGCGCATCGTCAAGTCCTTGCATGTTTCTACCAGGCTTGAAACTCTTTGTCGTCTTTGTTTGGGATATCTTCTTCCAAGAAGTTCTACCTCACCCTTCAGATAAGGATGTGTCTACGATCTCTTTCAAGCGCAGACGTTTCATTCCCTGAAGGATGACTGTTTGTCGTTTGATCAGGCATTTCCAATACCCGTACAATTCGTCCAACAGTTTCCGATGTTGTGTGGAAATCTTCCAGTTTAAGGGTCTTCTGTGTGTGCCGATCGTTGGCAAATCACTGCAATGTCTTTGTGTTTCTTTTCAGCATCACGAGCGAGCTTTCAATGAGGGGCTTTTTCTACCACCGTGATGGAAGAAAAACTCGGGAAACAACACCATATTACGAAGGGGGGAGGAACCGGAAGAATTTCACCAGTTTTATATTCACATCAAACGCTTGTTCGTCGCTGCCATCATAGTCAGTAATTAGCGAGAAGCCATTGTTCTCACCTACTTCTTCCTCAATAAGTATCTTTCTTTCATCTTTTCGTTTTAATTTTAGTTTATGCTTCATACATAATATGCATAAATCGTTTGCAAAGAGATTAATTGATTCTCTCTAATAATAAAGCACTGTTGAATAAAAACACAAAAAACAATGCCAAAAACATAGAAATGATCGGAGCAAAGTATTCATAATACCACTTATTTTTATGACTGTGCAAAATAGAATAAACAGGTTTAAAAACAAGTGATAAAAATGTCAAATCCTTTATTTCACCCCTAAGCAAAGCCATTGGTATTACATGATAAAAAGAAACTGGTACGGACGGAGCACCAGA
>VOFK01000417.1_pt1 | contig 40000 bp, 51 predicted proteins | sample 5384121 | NCBI WGS metagenome assembly VOFK01 (sample SAMN12384730, study PRJNA508395) | human gut metagenome | isolation source: healthy gut J | host: Homo sapiens | reverse complement strand
TATCACCTTATATATAATAGAATTAGATCATTATGTTGAAACTGATACTGAAAAATCTTTGGGCACGGCGAGTCCGGAATGCGTGGTTGCTTGCCGAACTGATACTGGTCACTGTTCTGACCTGGTATATCACTGATCCTCTCTTTGTGTTAAGTTATAATCAGACGTTGCCTTTAGGATACGAACCGGACGGGTTGCTGATTGCTCCTATCCGCAGTTTGCCTTCCACTGCTCCTGATTATAATAAGGAAGAAGCGGATTCTCTTCATACAATGGAAAATATGCATCGTATGTTACGTAAGTTGCGTGATTATCCCGGTGTACAGAATGCTGCTCCTTTGGTGACTTTTGCTTTTCCGGGTTCGGGAGGGAGTTCGTATAATACTTATGCATACGATACATTGGCAATACCGGCGTCCATATCCTACTTTATACCCCATACCGGATTCTTTGAGACTTTTGGTTTCAAAACCTTTGAAGGAAAGACATTGGGAGAATTGGACAATATGGATTATCAGAGAAATGATCTTGTTGTATCTGCTGATTTGTTGCAGATCCTTCCGAAGGTCGGCCGATTGACCGGAAAACGACTGTTTTATAATAGCGATGACGATGAGAAGGATACAACTTTTTTCTCAATAAAAGGAGTCGTGGAGAAAGTGCGTTCCCGTAATTATGAACAAGGTATGTATTCTTTCTTTGAACCGCAATTGAATGTTCGTTCGAAAGAAGTATGGAACGGGGGATCTTTTTGATTCGTCTGCAACCGGATGTGTCCGAGCAACGTTTTCTGCATGACTTCCGTACTTGGGCATACAGTAATCTGAAAGCCGGTAATCTTTATATACGGGAGGTCTCTACTTACAAGGAACAATTGGATTACTTGGAATATGGCTCCGGTGTTACCAATAAATACCGGATGAATATAATATTAGCGGTTTTCTTTCTTATTAATCTGGCGTTAGGAGTCACCGGTGCTTTCTGGCTCCAAACTCGTAGCCGCCGTGAAGAAGTGGGAATTATGTTGAGCTATGGGCAGCACCGGGTAATATATGCAGGCTATTAATGGGAGAAGCTGCTATATTGGCTTCGTTTGCCTGGTTGGTGGGGTGTCTGATTTATTTGCAGTATGGACTGGCAGAAGGCAACTGGTATGAACAGGGCTATGTCGTGCCTTCACTTTGGATTAACAATTTCTGGCTGCATTATATAGTAGTGTCACTTATAGTTTATATCATTATTATCGTTGTGGTGTTGCTCGGAGTCTTTATTCCGGCTTACAAGATAAGTAGGATTCCTCCCACCGAAGCCTTGCGTGATGAATAAATGATGAAGATACGACCGGAAAAAGAGAAGACAGACAGATTATAATAATAACGATTTAAATACTTACGACTGTGATTAAATTAGTTGGCATTAATAAGATTTATCGCACCAATGAGATTGAGACGGTAGCGTTGGAGGATGTAAACCTTACAGTGAATAAAGGAGAGTTCCTGAGCATTATGGGGCCGTCAGGTTGTGGTAAATCCACTTTATTGAACATTATGGGGCTATTGGATACACCAACCGGTGGAAGTATAGAAGTAGCCGGAACAAGAATTGAAAGCATGAAAGATAAGGAACTTGCCGCTTTCCGTAATAAGAAACTGGGATTTGTGTTTCAGTCCTTCCACCTGATAAATTCGCTCAATGTACTGGATAATGTTGAGTTGCCTTTACTTTATCGTCGTATGAGTAGCAGTGAACGCAAGCGGTTGGCACAGGACGTTTTGGCAAAGGTGGGGTTAAGTCACCGAATGCGTCATTTCCCGTCTCAGCTCTCCGGTGGTCAGTGCCAGCGTGTTGCTGTTGCCCGTGCGATTATCGGCAATCCGGAGATTATCCTTGCTGACGAGCCGACCGGTAACCTGGACTCCAGAATGGGAGCGGAAGTTATGGAACTGCTTCACCGGTTGAATAAGGAAGACGGACGGACGATTGTTATGGTGACGCATAATGAAGAACAGGCAAAACAGACTTCGCGGACAGTTCGTTTCTTTGACGGGCATCAAGTGCAGTAAAAAGTTAAGGCTATTTGCATTGTTTTCAATATAATAACTTATCTTTGTGCGAATAATATTGAAAGAGGTGCAGATCTTTTGCTTATGAAACAACGATATTTCTGTGTGTTTGTAGTTCTGTTTATTGCCGTTCTTTGTCAAGCGGCAGCATCGGAGCGTACATACAATGTGCTTTTTATCCAATCGTATACTTCGCAGACTCCTTGGCATCGCGATTTGAACCAAGGTTTGGTGAAAGGCTTTAAAGATAATGGCTTGAAAGTGAATATAACGACTGAATATCTGGATGCGGATTTTTGGGCATTCAGATCTGAGAAAGTCATTATGCGTCGTTTCTGTGAGCGTGCCCGTGACAGGGAGACCGATTTGATTGTGACATCCAGTGATGAGGCTTTCTATACGCTCTTTGCGTGTGGAGACTCGTTGCCCTTGCAAATACCGGTTGTATTTTTTGGTATTAAGTATCCGGATGAGAAGCTGTTTGCCGCTCATCCCAATGTCTGCGGATATACGGTCAATCCTGATTTTGATATTATTTTGCGGGAGGCACAGCGACTGTTTCCCAAACGCAAAGAGGTTATTTGTGTGATTGATAATAGTTTTCTGAGTAACAAGGGACTGGAGGATTTTCAGGAGGAATGGGAAGTCTTTCAGAAAGATAATCCCGATTATGACATGAAGATATATAACACACAAAATCAGACAACCAGCCATATTATTTCTGCTATTTGCTATCCGCGTAATAGTTACGGACGTGTGGTAATTGCTCCCAAATGGTCTCCTTTTCTTTCTTTTGTAGGCAAAAACTCGAAAGCCCCTGTTTTTGCTACACAGAATGTTGGTTTGACCAACGGAGTGTTCGGTGCTTATGATTGCGATGCCTATACTTCGGCAATGCAGGCCGCACAGAGAGCTTCTTCCGTATTAAAAGGAACATCTCCCAAAGACGTCGGGGTTACTGAGATTCCGCAAGGGTTTATATATGACTACAAGCAACTGGAATTTTTTCATGTCAATCCTGACAAGATAGGCTCGAAAGGAACTGTTGTCAATGAACCCTATTGGGAGAAATATAAACTCTTGTTTATTCTTCTTTATCCGTCTATTTTGGCATTATTGATTGCGTCTATCGTATGGTTAATGCGTGTTAATCGTCGTGAGGCCAAACGGAGGGTACAGGCGCAGACCCGTTTGTTGGTACAGAATAAAATGGTGGAACAACGCAATGAGTTTGACAATGTCTTCCATTCCATTCGCGACGGTGTCATTACATATGATACCGATTTACATATCCATTTCACCAACCGTTCCCTGTTGCAAATGCTACATTTGCCGTTCGATATAGGCGGACGTGTGTATGAAGGAATGATGGCGGGAAGCATTTTCAAGATTTATCATAATGGTCAGGATATCCTCCATAAAATGTTGAAGGAAGTAGCAAAGACCGGAAAGAGTGTTATGATACCGCAAAGGTGCCTTTATGAAAAAGTACATAGTGACAAATATTTCCCCGTATCGGGAGAAATCGTGCCTATCTTTTCAAGGGAAGAAATTACCGGTATGGCTCTTTCTGCACGTAATATATCGGATGAAGAGATGCAGAAGCGTTTCTTCGACATGGCAGTGGACGAGAGCGCTATTTATCCGTGGCAGTTTGATATGGAAACAAATTGCTTTATTTTTCCGCAAGGCTTTCTGGTGAGGCTCGGTTATGATGAAGCTGTTACTACCATTTCTCGCGAAGAAATGGATCGTACGATTCATCCGGATGATATAAAAGAAATACGTGTTCTTTTTGACAAGGCCTTGTCGGGTGAAGAAGAAAGCACACGTTTGAACTTCCGCCAGCGTAATGTGAAAGGCGAATATGAGTGGTGGGAATACCGTTCTTCTATTGTTACCGGCTTGACGCAGGATTCTCTCTATAATATATTAGGTGTATGTCAGAGTATCCAGCGGTATAAGACTGCTGAGCAAGAGATGCGGGAGGCGCGTGATAAGGCGCTTCAGGCGGATAAATTGAAGTCGGCCTTCCTTGCCAATAATGAGCCACGAAATCCGCACTCCGCTGAATGCTATCGTCGGTTTCTCCGATTTGTTGAGTGATACGAGTAACTTTACCGAAGAAGAGGTGACGCAGTTTATTGCCACAATCAACAAGAACTGCGGATTGTTACTGGCTTTGATTAACGATATTCTCGATTTGTCGCGCATCGAATCGGGAACAATGGAATTTATGTTTGCGGAACATAACCTGCCTTTATTGCTCAAAACTGTCCATGATTCGCAGCGCCTGAATATGCCTGCGGGCGTAGAACTGGTACTGCGTATGCCTGCGGGCGACAAAAATATCTTACGACAGATAATGTCCGCCTGCAACAGGTAGTCAATAACCTTATTAATAATGCTGCCAAGTTCACCGGTAGCGGCTTTATCACTTTCGGTTATGAAGAAGATGAAGAACCGGGTTATACTCGGATTTTCGTAGAAGATACGGGAGTCGGCATTTCGGAAGAAGGTATCCGCCATATCTTCGAGCGGTTCTATAAGGTCGATAACTTTACGCAGGGGGCAGGTTTGGGATTGAGTATTTGCCAGACTATTGTCGAACGTCTGAAAGGAACTATCAGTGTCACTTCCGAAGTAGGCAAAGGCACCCGCTTTACGGTACGTCTTCCTAACTACTGCGAATAGACACCCGTATCTGCTACAAACAATACTAAAACGGCTGCATACATAATCGAACGTTCATTTTTGAGCATAGTGTCCGAAAATGAACACTGTTCTTATTCTTTAATTGATTGAAAATAAATACCTTATTCTTTTGGCACATCGTTTGAACCTCCTTAGGTGAAAAATATAGTGCGTAATGAAAAAGAAAAGTATATTGTTTGCTCTTGCTGCTGTTTGCCTGCCTGTGGTATTATCGGCACAGCAGGAAAGGAAGATAACCTTGAATGAAGCTATTGCTATGGCACGCGTGCAATCCGTAGATGCCGCCGTTGCCCTGAATGAATTGAAAACTGCCTATTGGGAATATCGTACCTTCCGTGCCGATCTTTTGCCGGAAGTCAACCTGACCGGTACATTGCCTAATTACAACAAGTCTTATGGCTCCTATCAGAATGCAGACGGTTCATACAGCTTTGTCCGTAACAGTGCTTTGGGACTTTCCGGCGACCTTTCCATTGACCAGAACATCTGGCTTACCGGCGGTAAACTTTCATTGGTGTCTTCGCTCGACTATATGAAGCAGTTGGGCTCCGGAGGCGACCGTCACTTCATGTCTGTTCCCATTACGCTGAAACTCACGCAACCGATTCTTGGCGTAAACAACGTGAAATGGAACAGGCGCATTGAACCGGTACGTTATGCGGAAGCAAAAGCTGCTTTTATTACCGCTACCGAAGAAGTAACCATGCGGGCAATCACCTATTATTTTAATCTCCTGCTGGCCGAAGAAAACTTGGGGACAGCCAGGCAAAACCTCTCCAATGCCGACCACCTCTACAAAGTAGCACTTGCTAAACGTGAAATGGGGCAGATCTCCGAAAACGAACTCTTGCAACTGAAACTTTCCGCCTTGAATGCAAAAGCTTCTTTGACGGAGGCCGAAAGTGACCTCAATGCCAAGATGTTCCAGCTTCGCGCCTTTTTAGGAGTGGGAGAGGATGAAAATCTGCGTCCCGTCATTCCCGAAACTGTGGACGGAACGAAAATGGAATACAATCAAGTGTTGAGCAAAGCTTTGGAACGTAACTCATTTGCTCAGAACATTCGTCGCCGACAGTTGGAAGCTGATTATGAAGTGGCCACGGCACGCGTAACCTGCGTAGCATCGATCTGTTTGCAAGTGTGGGTATACCGGAGAGAATCGTGATTTCCCTGCTGTTTACAAGAATTTGCAGGATAACCAAATTGTGCAGGTCGGTGTTAAGATTCCTATTCTGGACTGGGGAAAACGCCGGGGTAAAGTTCGGGTTGCCAAGAGCAACCGTGAAGTGGTGCTTTCCAGAACCGTCAGGAACAGATACAAACTTCAATCAGAACATTTTCCTGTTAGTGGAGAATTTCAATAATCAGGCGCAGCAGTTAGCTATTGCAAAGGAAAGCTGATCTCATAGCGCAGCAACGTTACAAGACCAGTATTGAAACCTTTCTGATTGGCAAGATTAATACGCTGGACCTGAACGACGCTCAAAGTTCCAAAGATGCGGCGCGTCAGAAGCACATTTCCGAGCTCTATTATTATTGGTATTATTTTTATCAGATTCGTAGCCTGACGCTTTGGGATTTCCGTACCAATACCGAACTGGAAGCCGATTTTGATGAAATAGTGCGACAATAAAAAAGGAAAGGTCCATAAAGACAGTATTTTTTTGTAGATTTGCATCATCACAGTAATAGAAAAGGAAGCTCTGATAGAATATAGAATAAGGAATACGAACTATGATTCTGATAATTGACGATGATAGCGCGGTACGTTCTTCGCTTAGTTTTATGTTGAAGCGTGCGGGATACGAAGCACAGGTAGTTCCCGGTCCCCGGGAAGCTATGGAGGTAGTGCGTACGGTAGCTCCGGATTTGATACTTATGGATATGAACTTCACTCTCTCAACGACAGGTGAAGAAGGTTTGACTCTGCTCAAACAAGTGAAAGTGTTCCGTCCCGACACTCCGGTGATACTGATGACAGCTTGGGGGAGCATACAGCTGGCAGTGCAAGGTATGCAGGCAGGAGCTTTTGACTTTATTCCCAAACCGTGGAACAACGCTGCCCTGCTGCAACGTATCGAGACGGCCTTGGAACTTTCCACTGCTCCTAAAGAAACAACGCAGGAACAGAACGACGCATTCAATCGTAATCATATCATCGGTCGTAGCCAAGGCTTGACGGACGTATTGAATACCATTGCCCGCATTGCAAAGACCAACGCCTCCGTATTAATAACAGGCGAAAGCGGTACAGGTAAGGAACTGATAGCCGAAGCGATCCATATTAACAGCCAGCGTGCTAAGCATCCTTTTGTAAAAGTAAACCTCGGAGGAATTTCCCAAAGCCTGTTTGAAAGTGAAATGTTCGGGCACAAGAAAGGAGCTTTTACCGACGCTTCCGCCGACCGTACCGGACGTTTCGAAATGGCAGACAAGGGAACGATCTTCCTTGATGAAATAGGCGACCTCGACCTTTCCTGTCAGGTGAAGCTTCTGCGTGTATTGCAGGATCAGACCTTCGAAGTGCTCGGCGACAGTCGTCCACGCAAAACGGACATCCGTGTAGTTTCCGCCACCAATGCCGATTTGCGCAAAATGGTGAATGAACGTACTTTCCGTGAAGACTTGTTCTATCGTATCAATCTGATAACCGTTAAACTACCCGCTTTGCGCGAACGCCGTGAGGACATCCCTTTGCTGGTGCGTCACTTCGCTGACCGTCAGGCAGAGACGAACGGATTGCCTCGCACGGAATTTTCCGCTGATGCCATGCAATTCTTGAGCCGCCTGCCTTATCCGGGAAATATCCGCGAATTGAAGAACTTGGTGGAACGTACGATACTTGTCAGTGGCAAGCCTACTCTCGACGCATCCGATTTCGACGCCCAGTATATCCGCCATAACGATCAGAAAGCAGCCGAAAGTACTTCTTTTATCGGCATGACTTTGGACGAAATAGAGCGTCAGACCATACTTCAGGCTTTAGAACGGCATAAAGGTAACCTGAGTCAGGTAGCTATGGCATTAGGTATCAGTCGTGCCGCCCCTTTACCGGAGGCTTGAAAAGCATAATATAAATTATACGTTATAATAGCTTGTATATTGTAGCTCTGTCTGATGATGCAGACAGATAATTACCAGTGAATCATATAACTTAAAACTATTTGTCCGTGCGAATCAAAGGCTTCTTTTACATATTCGTCATCTTGTTGCTGATTTTGGGAATTGGCTTGCTTTGCCTTTCCGGCCAGTTACGTCCGGCTTTCTTTTTATGTAGGAGAGGGGCTGATCCTGTTCATCTTGGTCTATCTGGTTTTCTTTTATCGTAAGATAGTGAAACCTTTGAACACGATTGGAAGCGGTATGGAATTGTTACGCGAGCAGGATTTCAGTAGTCGACTGAGCCGGGTGGGGCAGTACGAAGCCGACCGTATCGTGAATATCTTTAACCGCATGATGGAACAACTCAAGAACGAACGCCTCCGTCTGCGCGAACAGAATCATTTTCTCGATTTGATGATTAAGGCTTCTCCTATGGGAGTTATCATCACCTCCCTTGACGACGAACTTTCGGAACTTAACCCTATGGCGTTGAAAATGCTCGGTGTCCGCTTCGAAGATGTTCAGGGGAAAAAGATGAAAGACGTTGACTCCCCGTTAGCCGGGGAACTTGCCAGTCTGCCGAGAGGTGAGACAGTAACCGTCCGCCTGAATGACTCGAACATTTACCGATGCACCCATTCCTCCTTTATCGACCGTGGATTTCAACATCCTTTCTTTCTGATCGAAAGCCTTACGGATGAAGTGATGAAAGCTGAGAAGAAAGCCTATGAGAAAGTTATCCGTATGATAGCCCACGAAGTGAACAATACCACTGCGGGAATTACCTCTACGTTGGACACCGTAGAGCAAGCGCTTACCACGGAAGAAGGTATGGAAGACATCTGCGATGTGATGCGTGTCTGCATTGAACGCTGTTTCTCGATGAGCCGTTTTATCACTCGTTTTGCCGATGTAGTGAAGATCCCCGAACCGACGTATTCTCTTGTCAATCTCAACGACCTAGTCTTTGCTTGTAAACGTTTCATGGAAGGAATGTGCAACGACCGCCACATCACTCTCCGCATGGAGATAGACGAAAGTCTGCCGGACGTAAAACTGGACAGCTCCCTGTTTGAACAAGTGCTTGTCAATATCATTAAGAATGCGGCGGAGAGTATCGCACCGGAGGGGAAAAGCATTGTGCCTGAAGACGAAAGTCCGGAACCCAAAGGAGAAATCATTATCCGTACCCTGTCTCCTGCTACGATCGAGGTGATAGACAACGGCAGAGGGATCAGTAAAGAGACAGAAGCCAAACTGTTCAGCCCCTTCTTTTCAACGAAACCGAACGGTCAGGGGATCGGGCTTATCTTTATCCGTGAAGTTCTGATGCGTCACGGATGTACTTTCTCTCTGCGTACTTATTCCGACGGATTAACCAAATTTCGTATTCTTTTTCCTTAAATGTGATAAATGAGAACAGTTCTTCCGTCAAACAGAACTATTAATTGTCCCCAAATACCCTTACCTTTGCCCCGCTCAATTCAATAGAATTTAAGGTATGAGACTAATGGTAAAAGGTGTACTAACGCTCTTTCTTTTCTTGACTATCAGTATTCCGCTAAGCGCGCAGTATATACTGCAAGGCGTGGTGACTGATTCTCTGACAAAGGAACCTTTACCTTATGCATCTGTACGTCTGAAAGACACGACCGAAGGAACGACCACCGGAAGCGACGGACGTTTCTACTTCAAGACCAGCCGTTCCGAAGCAGTGCTGGTAGTTTCAGTGATAGGCGATAATGATTACAGCCGGCAGATTCGTCCTGCCCGGAATGCATCTTATAAAATCGCCCTTTCACCCACTTCGTATTCCCTCAATGAAGTCGTAGTAAAGCCCAAACGCGAACACTACCGTAAGAAAGACAATCCTGCCGTAGAATTTGTCCGTCACATGATAGAGCATCGTGACGACCATTCGCCTGACGAAAAAAGATTTCTGGCAACGTGAACGCTACGAGAAAACTACCTTCGCACTGAACAACTTTGATGAAGAAAAACAGAAAAAATGGTTCTACCGCAAGTTCGATTTCCTCACGGAATATGTAGATACCTCCGCCGTGACCGGAAAACCGATCCTTACCGTATCCGCCCGTGAACTGCTCGCTACGGATTATTACCGTAAATCCCCTCATGCCGAGAAACAATGGGTGAAAGGCCGCAAACAGGCAGGTGTTGACGAGTTTCTTTCCAAACAAGGAATGCAGGCAGCTATCAACGAGGTGTTCAAAGACGTTGATATTTACGAGAATAACATCTCCTTGTTCACCAACAAATTTGTCAGTCCCCTGTCGCGCATCGGTACAGGATTCTATAAATACTACCTAATGGACACCTTGCAGATAGCAGGTGAACAATGCGTAGACCTTGCCTTCACTCCCTTTAACTCAGAATCTTTCGGCTTTAACGGACACCTGTATGTGACGCTCGACTCCACCTATTTCGTGAAGCGTGCCGTATTCAATTTCCCGAAAAAAGATAAACCTGAACTTTGTCGATTATATGTTGCTCGAACAGGAATTTAAACGTGCCGAAGACGGTACGCGCTTGCTCGACCACGAAAGTATTACCGTAGAATTCAAAGGCGACCGAAGGACAGGACGGTATCTTTGCCCGTCGCGTAGCGGATTATACGAACTACACATTTACTCCCACTGCCGAAGCGGACAAAGCCTTCGCCAAGCCGGAGCGTATCATTGAAGAAACGGAAGCCCTGTCCCGTCCTGCAACCTTCTGGGCGGAGAACCGTCCGCAAGCCGCTATCTCCGAACAGGAGAACTCCGTGGACAAGCTGATGACGCAACTGCGCGGTTATCCGGTTTACTACTGGACGGAGAAGATTCTCTCTATCCTCTTTACCGGATACATTCCTACTTCCAAAGAAGCCCCTCTTTTCTATATCGGCCCGATGAATGCCACCATTAGCGGTAACACGCTCGAAGGTCCCCGTCTCCGTGCCGGAGGAATGACTACCGCATGGCTCAATCCGCACCTTTTCGGTAAAGGTTACATCGCCTACGGCTTCAAGGACGAACGGGTGAAAGGACTGGCGGAACTGGAATACTCTTTCAAGAAAAAGAAAGAAAGTACGCCAACGAATTTCCTATCCACTCGTTAAAACTACGTTACGAGTCAGACGTCAATCAATATGGGCAGAACTATCTCTACACAAGTAAAGAATAACGTATTCCTTGCCCTGAAACGCGAGAAAGACGATCGCATCGGTTATTTCCGGCAAGCCGAGTTGACCTATACCAACGAGTTCTACTCAGGTTTCTCCTTCCAACTGACGGCACGTCGTCGGACAGACGAGTCCTCCTACCTGATTCCCTTTCTTCAGAAAGAAGGTGATGTGCTGACTCCGGTCAAAGAATACTCCACCAGTGCGGCCGAATTGAAACTGCGCTATGCTCCGAATGAGAAGTTCTTCCAGACGCAGTGGAACCGTTTCCCCGTGTCGCTGGATGCTCCGGTGTTCACGCTCTCCCATACCATTGCCGGAAAGGGAGTGCTGGGAAGCGATTACACCTACAACCATACCGAAGCGGGAGTGCAGAAGCGTTTCTGGTTCTCCGCCTTCGGCTATACGGACGTCATACTGAAAGCTGGGAAAAGTATGGGACAAAGTGCCTTTCCCGTTGCTGATAATGCCTAATGCCAACCTTTCCTATACCATTCAGCCCGAATCCTATTCATTGATGAATGCCATGGAGTTTATGAATGATGAATATTTCTCTTGGGACGTCACTTATTTCCTCAACGGCTGGCTGTTCAACCGTATCCCGTTGTTGAAAAACTGAAATGGCGTGAAATCGTTTCATGCCGGGGATTGTATGGTCATTTGAGCGATAAGAATAATCCGGAATTGAGCGACGGATTGTTTGCTTTTCCGATAGCGGATACCCGTGCCATGGGGAAAACGCCTTACGTGGAAGTGGGCGTAGGTATCGAAAACATATTTAAGGTATTACGCTTGGATTACGTCTGGAGGCTTACCTACCGTGATTCACCCGGAATAGACAAGTCCGGTTTGAGAATAAGTCTCCACATGACCTTTTTAAAAGTTAAATCCTGCTAATTGCAATGTTTATATGACAAATAAAGACTGTATTAGTAATTAATTAATCTTATTTTTTTTTGCATCAATTTTAGTTTAATTTTAATAGAATAGAAATGAAACAAGAAATTAAACCCGCTACCGGACGCCTCGGTGTGTTGGTAGTTGGAGTCGGTGGTGCGGTTGCCACCACAATGATTGTAGGTACACTAGCCTCTCGCAAAGGGACTGGCAAAACCGATAGGATCTATTACCCAGTTAGCCACAATGCGCATGGAAAACAACGAAGAAAAAAACTCATCAAAGACGTTGTGCCCTTGACGGATTTGAACGACATTGTTTTCGGAGGTTGGGACATTTTCCCGGATAATGCATACGAAGCTGCTATGTACGCTGAGGTTCTGAAAGAAAAGGACCTGAACGGAGTGAAAGACGAATTGGAAGCTATCAAGCCTATGCCGGCTGCTTTCGACCACAACTGGGCAAAACGTCTGAACGGTACGCACATCAAGAAAGCTGCTACCCGTTGGGAAATGGTAGAGCAACTGCGTCAGGACATCCGCGACTTCAAGGCTGCCAACAACTGTGAACGCATTGTGGTACTTTGGGCTGCAAGTACCGAAATCTACATTCCGTTGTCAGACGAACACATGTCACTCGCTGCTTTGGAAAAAGCGATGAAGGACAACAACACAGAAGTGATCTCTCCGAGTATGTTATGCATACGCTGCTATCGCAGAAGGCGCTCCGTTCGTAATGGGTGCTCCTAACCTGTGTGTAGACACTCCGGCTATGTGGGAATTCTCCAAGCAGAAGAATGTACCTATCGCAGGAAAAGACTTCAAGAGCGGTCAGACACTGATGAAAACCGTATTGGCTCCGATGTTCAAGACCCGTATGCTGGGTGTGAACGGCTGGTTCTCTACCAACATTCTCGGTAACCGCGACGGCGAAGTGCTTGATGATCCGGACAACTTCAAGACAAAAGAAGTCAGCAAACTGTCTGTAATCGACACGATCTTTGAACCCGAAAAATATCCTGATCTCTACGGAGACGTTTATCATAAAGTACGTATCAACTACTATCCTCCCCGCAAGGACAACAAAGAGGCATGGGACAACATCGACATCTTCGGTTGGATGGGCTATCCTATGGAAATCAAGGTAAACTTCCTTTGCCGTGACTCTATCCTCGCTGCTCCTATCGCGCTCGACCTGGTATTGTTCAGTGACTTGGCTATGCGTGCAGGTATGTGCGGCATCCAGACTTGGTTGTCATTCTTCTGCAAGAGCCCGATGCACGACTTCGAACACCAACCCGAACATGACTTGTTTACTCAATGGAGAATGGTAAAACAGACATTGCGTAACATGATTGGCGAAAAAGAACCCGATTACTTAGCTTAATCAGGAACCAATAATAATAAAGTTGAGATTGAGGTTTGCCTTACTGAAAAGACGGGTGGATGCTCAATCTCAACTTTTTAATTAGTAACTTGTAATTTAATGAAGAAAGCTCCTTTTCTACCTGTATTGATAGGCACGGGCTTTGGCTCCGGTTTTTCTCCTTTTGCTCCCGGTACCGCCGGGGCGTTGCTGGCTTCTATCATCTGGATTGCACTTTATCTTCTGCTCCCTTTTTCTGTTGTCTTATGGATTACTGCCGCGTTGGTGATTGTGTTTACTTTCGCCGGGATCTGGGCTGCCGATAAGCTGGAGGCTTGTTGGGGGGAAGATCCTTCGCGTGTAGTGGTAGATGAAATGGTCGGAGTGTGGATACCATTGCTTGCCGTTCCCGACAATGACAAATGGATATGGTATGTAGTGGCGGCTTTCGTCCTGTTCCGTGCATTCGACATTGCCAAGCCATTGGGCATCCGCAAAATGGAGAGTCTCAGAGGTGGGGTAGGTGTGATGATGGATGATATACTGGCAGGGGTATATAGTTTTATCTTGTTAGCAGGAGTAAGATGTGTGATTGGCTGAGAAAAGTTGCACGGATGATTTCCCAGAAGGGTGGCTTCTTCATGTTTTTGAGGGCGCAGCTTTCGGCTCAAATGGCAACTATTGCAGACTTTCTGGTTACAATTCTTCTGGTGAGGCTGTTTGAAGTCTACTATGTATATGCTACCCTCGCAGGGGCTGTATACGGAGGAATTGTCAATTGCGTAATTAATTATAAATGGACCTTTAAATCGACAGGAAAGAAAACGAACGTTGCTGTAAAGTTTATCCTTGTGTGGGTATGCAGCATCTGGCTGAACACGTGGGGAACGTATGCGCTGACGGAATCATTGGCAAAGATTCCTTGGGTACGCGATACGCTCAGTCAGTATTTCGGCGACTTTTTCATTATCCCCAAAATGGCGGTAGCGGTTATCGTCGCATTATTCTGGAATTATAATATGCACCGCTTTTTTGTATACCGGAATATAAACATAGGAAGTTTGTTCAGAAAAAGAGATTGAAATAAAAACAGAAGATTTAGATAAAAACAGATTTAGACACAATATGAATTACAGAGATTATTTGCAACAGTTGATTTATAAGATTATCAATCCTTTGATACACGGAATGATTAAAATCGGAATCACTCCCAATTTTATCACTACAACCGGATTTATCCTGAACGTGGTGGCAGCAGGAATGTTTGTCTATGCCGGTATCTATGGCGGCCGGAATGACCTTGCTATCGTCGGTTGGGCGGGAGGCGTTATCCTGTTTGCCGGATTGTTCGATATGATGGACGGTCGTGTGGCGCGGTTGGGAAACATGAGTTCCAAATTCGGTGCACTCTATGATTCGGTGCTCGACCGTTACAGCGAACTGATGACATTTTTTCGGTATCTGCTACTTACCTGTCGATGAAAGATTATTTCTTTTATGCCCTGATTGCGTTTGTGGCATTGATCGGTTCGTTAATGGTGAGCTATGTTCGTGCACGTGCCGAAGGATTAGGTATCGAGTGTAAAGTAGGATTCATGCAGCGTCCGGAACGTGTGGTACTCACCAGTCTGGGAGCGTTGTTCTGCGGTGTATTCAAAGATATCACGGCTTTCGACCCGATGTTGATACTGATTGTACCTTTGGCTTTCGTTGCCGTATTTGCCAATATCACAGCTTTCGCGCGTGTGAGACATTGCTATAAGGTAATGATGAAATAATTGTCCGAAAAGCTAAATAGTATTGGTATATTAACACCTTATTAGAATGAAAATAGTTATTGAACTGCCGTCAAAGAATGAAGCCCCTGATTACTGTAATCACTATGGCTCTTTTTCCTTTTTGCTGACAGGTGTCTTCATCGGACTTCGTTCCGAACATTTCTTAATGGTGGCACTCTATCTGGTCTTATTCTTTGCCGGGCTACCCACCCGTAAACTTGCATTAGCCCTGTTGCCTTTTGCCATTTTCGGAATCTCCTACGACTGGATGCGTATCTGTCCCAATTACGAAGTGAACCCGATTGATGTAGCCGGATTATACAATCTGGAGAAATCTCTTTTCGGGGTCATGGACAACGGTATCCTGATTACCCCGTGCGAATATTTCGCTGCCCATAACTGGCCGGTTGCAGATGTCTTTGCCGGCATCTTTTATCTGTGTTGGGTTCCCGTGCCTATCCTGTTCGGTCTTTGCCTGTACTTCAAGAAGCAGAGAAAAACATATCTCCGCTTTGCGCTGGTATTTCTGCTGGTCAACTTAATCGGCTTTGCCGGTTATTACATTCATCCTGCTGCTCCCCCCTGGTATGCCATTAATTACGGTTTCGAACCGATACTGAACACTCCGGGCAACGTAGCCGGTCTGGGACGTTTCGACGAGCTTTCTTCGGTGTGACGATTTTCGACTCTATCTACGGGCGCAATGCCAATGTTTTTGCCGCAGTGCCTTCGCTTCATGCCGCCTATATGGTGGTGGCTTTGGTATATGCTATCATCGGCAAATGCAGGTGGTATGTGATTACTCTCTTTGCCGTTATCATGCTGGGCATTTGGGGAACGGCTGTTTATTCCTGTCACCACTACATCATTGATGTGTTGCTCGGTATATCCTGCGCATTACTCGGTTGGCTGGTGTTTGAATACGGGCTGATGAAAAATTCCGGTATTTAATAGATTCTTTGACAGGTATTATAAGTATATAAAAAAGTAAAATATACAGGTATATAAGAAGCAGTGAAGAATAAGTACCGCAATATATTCCTCGCATTCGGCATTGTTGCCGTCCTGATTATGATGTTCACATTCGATATGGATTATCGGGAACTTTGGGTGAATCTGAAGCGTGCAGGAATATATTTGCCCTTTGGTCTTGTTGCTTTGGCTGTTTGTCTACCTTATTAATACGCTGTCATGGTATATCATCATCCGTAGCGGAGGCAAACCGGGCTTTTCCTTTTCCCGGCTTTATAAATTTACCGTAACAGGCTTTGCGCTCAATTATGTGACACCCGTCGGGCTCATGGGAGGCGAGCCTTATCGGATTATGGAGCCTGAAACCCTTTATCGGAATCGAAAGGGCTACCTCTTCGGTGATTCTCTACGTGATGATGCACATCTTCTCCCACTTTTGTTTCTGGCTGACTTCCGTCCTGTTGTATGTCTGTCTCTATCCCGTAGGGTGGGTCATGAGCGTTATTCTGGGAGCTATCACTTTATTCTGCCTGCTGGTTACCGTCCTTTTTTATAAAAGGCTACCGGCACGGTATGGCAGTTGCCTTTATCCGCATGGGTAGCCGTCTCCCTTTTCTAAAGAAGAAAGTACTTCATTTTGCCGAAACCCATAAAGAGAAACTGGAAAACATAGATAAGCAAATCGCCCTCCTTCACCGGCAGAAGAAACGTACTTTTTATTCGGCCCTCTTTCTAGAATACACGGCTCGTGTTGTCAGTTGCCTTGAGATCTGGCTGATACTTAATGTGTTGACAACAAACGTCAGCTTTTTGCCGACTGCTGCCTGATTGCTGCCTTTTCCTCCTTGTTGGCCAATCTTTTGTTCTTCTTGCCGATGCAGGCTCGGTGGACGTGAAGGAGGCTTTGCACTTGCCGTAGGTGGCCTCTCCCTTTCCGGAGCCTACGGGGTTTATGCTGCACTGATTACCCGTGTCCGCGAAATGGTCTGGATCGTGATCGGGCTTGCTCTGATGAAGGTTGGAAACAGGAAAGGAAATTAGCCGGCATGGCATACTGCGTCAATTTTAAGCCGGAAAAGAAAATTCTCGTTTGGCTTTGAAAAATGATGCTTCTTCAAATTTGGTGGTAATTTAACTAGTCGGTGGTATCTCCATTCCCCTCCTTCGGGGAAGGAGGGGTGGCTGAAAGCCGGGGTGGTAGGTGGATACACAATGTTGATAATAACTGACTTACGCATTCACCTACCACCTCCCCCTACGGGGACTCCTCCTTCCCGAAGGAGGAGAATGGAGAATACTATCGACTATCAAATTATTGTTGAATACTATCGACTATCAACTTTCAAATTATTATTTTCCTAATTAATTTTACCACCAAATTAGAAGAAGAACCTGAAAAATAAGGAAGTATTGTTTGGATAGCTCGTGTGAATAGTTAACTTTGCAGTTATTAACATCTTAAAAATAAGAACATGAGAAAACTAACTACCTTTTTGTTGCTTCTGGCAATGTTGATTCCAACGGCCGGAGCGCAGTCAACCGACATCTTTAAAAAGAAGAAAAAGAAAAACAGTAAGACGGAAGCTGTCGACAAAGCGAAAGCCGACTCCATAGCGAAAGCCAAGAAATCTCCTTTCCAACCTTATGCAAGCGTAATCACCGGTAAAGCCAAGACTATGAACGGTTTCTTCAAGGTGCACTGTATAGAAGGAAAATACTTCTTCGAAATCCCCGATTCCCTGTTTGGACGGGATATTCTGATTGTCAACCGTATTGTAAAGGCCCCGGTGGACAAACAAAAACGTAAAGCCGGCTATCCGGGCGACCATATCAGCGATGAAGTGATACGTTTCGAACTGGGACGGGACAACAAACTGTTTATCCGTCAGATCTCTTATCTGGAACATTCCACCGATACACTGGGAATGTATCAGGCAGTGCTGAACTCCAACGTGCAACCTATCGTTGCCACCTTCCCGCTGAAGACGATGCGCAAGGACAGCCTGACGAAAAACTATGTGATCGAAATGACCGACTTTATCCGCAGGGGATAATGATATGTTCTCTTTCTCCAACTATGCGAAAGATAATATCGGGGCGACTTCAATGATCTCCGACGCCAGCTATATCGACACCTTGAAAGCCTTCCCGCAGAATATCGAAATCCGCACTGTGCGCACCTTCCAACGGAAACCGCCTATGGGCAGCGCTCTTGAGAAAATGATTGCTCAATACTACAACTCCACCGGTCCGATGACTTACGAACTGAACAGGCTCTATGCTGCTCCTGCCCAAAGAGCCGATGAAACCGCGACTCTATGACCCCCGCGTAGGGCTATTTTGCTGTCGGCTATAAAGACTTTGACGGTAATCCGCACGGTATGAAATACAAAGCGAATATCACCCGTTGGCGTCTCGAACCGAAAGACGAGGACAAAGAAAGGTATCTGAGAGGAGAACTTGTAGGAACCCAAAAACCGATCGTTATTTACATCGACCCTCAAGCTACTCTAAGAAGTGGGTTCCCTACCTGATTCAAGGTGTCAACGACTGGCAGAAAGCCTTCGAGAAAGCCGGATTCAAGAATGCCATTATCGGTAAGGAAGCCCCCACGGACGATCCTACCTGGAGTTTGGAAGACGCCCGTCACTCGGCTATCGTCTATAAGCCTTCCGACATTCCGAACGCAAGCGGTCTCACGTACACGATCCCGCAGCGGTGAAATTCTGGAAACACATATCAACTGGTATCACAATGTAATGTTGTTGCTCTACAACTGGTATATCGTACAGGCCGGAGCCATAGACCCAGGGGGCACGCAAACCTCAGTTTGACGATGAACTCATGGGCGAATTGATACGCTTCGTGTCTTCTCATGAAGTAGGCCACACACTCGGTTTGCGTCATAACTTCGGTTCTTCCGCTACCGTTCCGGTAGAGAAACTGAGAGACAAAGCATGGGTGGAAGCCAAACGGCCACACCCCCCGTCTATCATGGACTACGCACGTTTCAACTACATCGCCCAGCCGGAAGACAGCATCTCACGTGCCGGAATCTTCCCGCGCATCGGTATCTATGACGATTGGTCTATCGAATGGGGATATCGCTGGATGCCCGAATATAAGACGCCCGAAGCCGAAATCCCTCACATGAACAAGTGGATTATCAGTAAACTACAAGAGGATAAACGTTACACTTTTGGTACGGAAAGTGACCGCGACGATCCCCGCAACCAGAACGAAGACTTGGGAGACGATGCTATGCTGGCTGGTACATATGGTATCAAGAACCTGAAACGTATCATGCCCGAAATTATGAAGTGGACGTACGAGCCGAACGAAGGTTACGAGAAAGCAAGAACTTTATATAGTAATGTCGCCGGACAATTCTCTCTGTATATATGGGACACGTGGCGACCAATGTTGCCGGTATTTACAGCACCCCGATTTCTGTAGAGCAGACCGATGTGAAAGCAGTGGAATTTGTGCCGAAAGAAATACAGAAGAAAGCAATGGCCTTCCTGAACAAAGAACTGTTCACCATGCCTACCTGGCTAATGGATAGCCAACTGTTGGAGAAAGCTCAGGTCAACACCTCCAGTTTTATCTTCAGTGTGCAGAGTGGCATACTGAAAGGCTTGCTTAGCAGCCGCACATTGGATAAAATGACAACTAACGAGTTGATGAACGGTACGAAAGCCTACACTTCCGCTGAGATGTTCCAGGATTTGAGAAAGAGTATCTGGAATGATCTGAGAGGAGGGAAAAAGACCCGACCTCAATCAACGTGCCTTGCAGAAAGTCTATGTCAACTCATTGACTGCAATGCTCGAGAAGCCGAAGACGAACGCCAATCAGTATATGCCCGATTCTCTGTCGGAAGCATCCGCCATTGCCCGTGGGCAACTGACAGATCTCCGGAGAGACCTTGCCAATGCAGCAAGCGCTTCCGGTGGCATATACAGAAGCCATTACCTGAACCTGAAAGCATTGATTGATACTGCATTCGAAGCAAAATAAAAGGTTGCTTCTTCAAATTTGGTGGTAAACTTAATTAGGAAAATAATAATTTGAAAGTTGATAGTCGATAGTATTCAACAATAATTTGATAGTCGATAGTATTCTCCATTCTCCTCCTTCGGGAAGGAGGAGTCCCCGTAGGGGAGGTGGTAGGTGAATGCGAAGTCAGTTATTATCAACATTGTGTATCCACCTACCACCCCGGCTTTCAGCCACCCCTCCTTCCCCGAAGGAGGGGAATGGAGATACCACCGACCGGTTAAATTACCACCAAATTTGAAGAAGAATCAATAAAAGAAAGAATTTCTTTTTGAATAAACAGGAAACTCCAACTAATCCGACTTTATCAATCGGTTAGCTGGAGTTTCCTGTTTCATCTTTTTAGAGAAAGGAGAGCGCTTTTCTCAGTTTACACCTTCCCCCAATCCTTTTCAGCATTAAAGCAGGGACAAGCCTTGATCCATTCTTCCGGTTCTATCTCACCGTTTCCGTTCAGGTCGGGACTGAGGTCGCGATGTCCGCAGATGCGGCAGCCCGGGTAATCCTTCAATAAAGTGAGAATCAGCACACGCATCGAATGTTTCTGCCATTCGGTACGGGTATCTTTGGGATGTCCCTTGCAGTCGAGCCCGCCTTCGTAGCAGATACCGATACTTTCTTTGTTGAAGCCACGGGTGTGTGCGCCGATGCGTTCGAGAGGCCGGGTCGATTTGATATCCCCATTTTTGCGGATATAAAAATGGTATCCCGTCCCGTTGAATCCCCGCCTGCGGTGGCAGATATCCAAGTCATATTCCGTAAACTCCCTGTCCTCACGTGTAGCGGAACAGTGGATTACTATCAACTTTATAGGTCGCATACGTTCCCTTTCACAGCGCCCGTTGCGTACAATCTTTATTGCTGCATTGCAAGGCTGCCGCCTGTGCAAGTTGTCCCCGCAGTGCAGAAAAAAAGATCTCCGTATGCATTTCCTTCACCCTCGAACTAAGGTCAAAATAATCCTTCAACACCTTCTCCAATTGCTGCATCAGAAAAAGTATATTGGTCTTTCACCAGTTCGCTGAACTCTTTTACCTCCTGCGCCATGACTTTGCGCTTCTTGCGGCTGCTGCCCAGAAAGGGCAGCACCGTCATAATGATTTCTATAATCTTATCTAACATGAATGTGATTTATTAATGAAGAATACCTTTAAACAGACGGGTCGGGAGTGACACCACCGCCGCCCGGTTTATCATTTCCGCCGTTTCCGTCATCGGAGCCGTCGGTCTCACCTTCGCCCTTCCCCGCAAGGACGAAATCTACATTATTCTCACTTCGGGTGGCAGTGTGGCTGGTATTTACCAGGTGCAGCGCCTTGTCCGCCACGAAACGGACATTCACCCGGCGGATACTGCGCACCGTGCAATCTTTCTCTTTCTCCGTGCCCTCGCTGCTCAACGTGATGTGGAACGTGCCCAATCCGTCGATCTTCACTTTATCGCCCTGCGTGAGCGACAGACGCAACTGCTCTACAAAAGCCTCGATAGCGTGCTTCACATCTCCCGCTGTGAGCGAAGAATTCGCCTCGATCGCATCCGCCAGCTTATTGACGTCCATAACTCTCACAGTACCCGATTTCTGGCGTACATAATACAACACCTGCGAATCTTCCTGATTCACATACTTTCTGCGCTGATAGCGCTCCACTAATACGTTCATAATTGAAAAAAGTTAAGGTTTAAGTAATAATATTTTCTGTCATTATTGACATTACAAATATACAAAATCTGAAAGGAGAAGTCAAGTATTTTGCCATTTATTTTATACTGATTTTTGAAATAAAACAAGGCACGGATGATTGAAAATTATTGTTGTATAAAATTGAATCTGTCTCACACTGGAATCACTTTTACTTTGCATGTTTCAGCAGAAACTCCAATGGCGGTACATAGTCCGTAATTTTCGTCATTTCCGGATTATGCCCAAAATAAGCGTTCCCGGTTTCCCCGTTGCGTTGTTTGGCTACGATTATAATGCCGAGTCCTTCGGTGGGATAACCGCTTTCGCGGTCGGTCGGTATGCGTGCGAGGGCAGGGCGGTAGAGTAGTAACACGACGTCCGCATCCTGCTCGATCGCTCCACTCTCGCGGAGTTGTGACAGTTCGGGGCGACCGGCGGGACGGCCCTCCGACACACGGTTCAACTGGCTGAGCAACACCACAGGCACATTCAGTTCTTTGGCAAGCAGCTTGGCCTTGCGGGTGGCTTGCGCCACTTCCTGCTCTCGGTTACGGTTGTTTTGTCCCGTCGTCATGTCGCATAGTTGCAGGTAATCGATGATAATCATGTTGCACTCATTCCGGCTTTGCAGCAGCCGGGCGCTGCAACGGATGTGTTCCATGTTGACCGATGTACTGTCATCTACGTGTATCGGGAGACGTGCGAGGTCGGCGGCTGTGGGCGTGTGCTTCTGCCAGTTCCTGCGTGCTGACTGTTCCCGACCGCCACCGGCGGGCGCTGATCTCACTGGCTGCCGTCAGCCAGCGGTCGGCCAGCCTTTCCCCTTGCATCTCAAGACTGTAGACGGCTACGGCATATCCTGCCATTGCCGCGTTCCGTGCCAGATGCAATGCCATGCCGGTTTTCCCTACACCGGGACGGGCGGCAAGTACTATTAGATCACTGTTCTGGAGTCCGGACGTCATGCGGTCCAGATCCGTCAGTCCGGTGGGAATGCCGGTCACTTCCGTTCGTACTCTTGGCGATACGTCCCTCGGCTTCGGTCATGGCGGCGCTCATCAGTGCGTCCATGTCGCGCAGGTGGGTGTTGTGGTTGAACTCACCCTCCAGGCGGTCGAGCAGGTTGTGTGCATCTATCAGCGAGTCGTCGATATCCATGGTTTCGTCCAGCGAACAGACGAGAAGTTTGTTGAAGCCCAGGATCATTTCGCGCCGCAGGTATTTTTTCGTGCACAATCCGGATGTGGTATTCGATGTGTGCGGAACTTGCCACTTTACTGCTCAGTTGGGTGATACCATACGGACCGCCCGCTTCTTCGAGCTTTCCGCGGTGTGAAAGTTCCTCTTTCACGGTGAGGATGTCGATTTTGGTACCCGCCTGATACATCGCCAGCATGGCGGCGTAGATTATCTGGTGGCGTAGCACGTAAAACATTTCGGGGCGTAGCTTGTCGGCTACCAGCGGCATGGCTTCCTGTTCTATCAGGCAGGCGCCGAGGATCGCTTCCTCTATTTCGGGTGCTTGGGGCGAAACTCTGTTTTCGGTATTCATCATTAATAGGTGTATTCGTTCAGGAAAGCTTTGTTCGATAAATAACTGCCGGCATGGAGGAGGAAGTTGACGTTCGTCTGGTGGAAATAATATACTTCGATGTTGTCGATTGCCAGTTGTTGTTCCTTGTCACTCAGCTTCTTCCACTCGCGTTGCGCCTTGGCGATGTTCTCCTTGGGAAGCTGTGTGATGCTGTGGTATTCGTTCCAGAACAGTTGGAACTTCTCGTTGACAGCTTTCTTTTTCTGTTTCCCGGCATCGGGCAGTCCCACCCATTTGTCATATTCGACGACGCGTATGTGCAGGGATGTATTGTTGGGGTGGGGGATGATTTCGATGATTCCCCGGGTGGCAAGTCCGTGCATGAAGCGGAAAGTCTTCCCGGTGGACCAGTGGAGAACGCGGCTCCAGTCGCGGTAACTGAACAGGCTTTCACCTCTTTTGCACGGGCAGTTCTTGTTGCAGCGGTCGTTGTATAGCGTTTCCGAATAGTTGACTTTCATCAGGATTTTCAGGAGTGCCTCTATCTCTCCCTCTTGCAGGTGCGGATTTTCTATCTGTTGTTGCAATAAGGTTTTCGGGATAATGAGAAAACCATGCTTTGTCATGGCTTGGAAATTAAATTTGTTCATTTTGGCTTATTTAAAATTTTCGGTAAAGGTAATCCCTTTGCGTATGGCTTGCAAGAGGCGTTGTGGTGTGTGGATGACTGTGGACGGTTGCGGACTTCGAATGTACTTCCGCTAACTGTTTTTTCTCTCTGCGGATGTTCTCCGGAGGGGATGATGAAACAGATACTCCGTTTCTGTCCGGCAGAGCCTTTGATACAGACAAACAGAGCCTTCGTTCGGTTGAATCGGAGGCTCTGTTTTAGTTGAAAAAATACGGTCGTTTTTACGAACACTTTGTGGAACACTTTTTTCCTACTGCAAATAGCTGTATTTTTGAGAGTTATCTTTCTGTGGGAAAAAATGCCGAACGCAAAGTGGAATACATAATAAACGATAAAAGATAAATGATATATTTAAAAATATATAGTTCGATTTTTCTTTTATTTCTTATCCGTGTTTTTGTTTTCTGCTACGCGCTGTACTTTGACCGACAGTATAATGTGGGGCGGTCCCCAATGGCGGTAGATGATTAGCTGCATTTCGGGGCTGATCTCGATCGTCGTGTCGGTGTAGTACGCGTCGGCAAGTTGTTCACTCAAAGCATTACTTGCTTTGATACAATTACGCATTTTTTTGCTGGCGGACGATGTACTTGCCATTTGAGGGAAGTATGCCACTGCCAAATCGGAAAAATGCTTGAAACCGTTAATGCTGTAGCTTTCGTCAGCTACTTCATTACTTTTTCATAAATTTACAATTTAATTGTTTCTTAATTATGGCTTTTGTCTTAAAAACCGCACAAATGTATGAAAATATATTTGATAAATAACATGAAAGTTTTAGTTTTTATTTTTTTTGTAAATTTATGTATGTAAATTTTTATATATTGAATTTTTTGTTTTACTAAAGTAAAGTGTGGGAATAGTAAATATTATTAATTAAATTATTTATTGATGAAGAAGGAAAGTTTTACTTCGTTTATGAAACAAGTGGCTGCCGATTTGCAGCAGAGTGGAAATTTAGGGACTGCTCATGTGTATAGAAGTAAGTGTTTGAATGCGATTCTTGTTTTTCAGGAATCGGAAAGCGTGGAGTTTCGGGAAATAACTCCGGAGTGGCTGAAACATTTTGAGGGTAGCCTTCGTGCCCGCGGGTGTAGTTGGAACACGGTGTCTACGTACCTTCGCACGATGCGTGCCGTTTACAATCGGGCCGTCGATCTTCATCGTGCGCCGTACGTGCCGCATCTGTTCCGTTCCGTATATACAGGTACGCGGGCGGACCGCCGGCGGGCGTTGGATATGGAAGACATGAAGAAGGTGTTTGCCCGTCTGTTGCAGTCGGCCGCCATACCTCCCGACATGAGGGTGCGCAGGAATTGTTTATCCTCATGTTCCTTGCTTCGGGGATTGCCTTTTGTCGATCTGGCTTACCTGCGGAAGAGCGATCTTCGGGGATGTCATTACTTACCGTCGCCGCAAAACGGGTCGTCCGTTGTCGGTGACGTTGACGCCGGAAGCCATGTTCCTCTTGCAGAAGTATATGAACCGTGATAAGCGTTCGCCTTATTTGTTCCCTATTCTCCGCAGCGCCGAAGGTTCGCCGGAAGCTTTATCGGGAATATCAGTTGGCATTGCGCCATTTCAATTATCAGTTGGAACTATTGGGAAGGTTTTTGGGATTGAAGGATAGATTGAGCTCCTACACTGCGAAACATCATACAATCTCTATCTACATTGAAAATTAAACAGTTATTTCTGTTTAATTAATATCAGGTAACGATTTAGAAACGAGCGAATTACAATATTCTGTTTTCTTTTGCCTCTGTCAAAGAACGATTCTTTCAATGCAAATATACACTTTACTTGTGACAAAAGCAATCTTTTTCTACATTTAATCGACTTACAGTCAGCCTTAAAGAGGGTATCTGGTCTCATTCCATCTTCTTCCTCAAAAATAACATAGCAGTCTAAATTGGTTTATGTATGGGATAGGTCTTGTTCATTCGATCCGGTAGACTACTATACATAAAAAGTATAAAGGCGAGATACGACAAGGAGATGCCATGCTTTTTGTGTAAGGGGAATCTCTTTAGCTTATCGCAGACCATGTATAGCTAAGTGTCTTGAGAATAAACAGTCTGTAAAAACGGAAAGACACCGATTATGGGCCGTATCACCATCAATGGAACCCAAGCCGGTTTCAGTTGTAAGAAAGAAGTGTCCCTCGCTTTGTGGGACGTCAAAACCAACCGGGCCAAAGGCAAGTCCGAGGAGGCCCGTACACTCAATCAGGAGCCTTTGACAATATCAAGGCGCAAATCACCAGGCACTACCAGTACATCTGCGACCACGACAGTTTTGTTACAGCCAAGAAAGTCTATAACCGCTATGTCGGCTTCTCAGAGGAATGCCACACCCTTATGAACCTTTTCAGGGAAACAGCTGGAACCGTATAAAAAGAAAAATCGGCATAGAGAAAGCCGAAAAGCACCTACTGCGGTCTGGTTGCCGATTACAAGAGTCTCCTTGCTTTTCATGAAAAGCAAGAAGAATGCAGAGGATATTGTCATCGAAGAACTTGAGAAATCATTCATCGAGGATTACTACAACTGGATGCTCGGTACATGCGCTTTGGCAAACTCCACTGTCTTCGGGCGTGTCAATACCTTGAAGTGGCTGATGTATATCGCGCAGGAAAAAGGCTGGATACGGGTTCATCCGTTCGCATCATTCGAGTGTATGCCCGAATACAAGAGGCGTTCTTTCCTTTCCGAAGAGGAACTGCAAAGGATAATCCATATAGAACCGAGATACAAACGCCAGCGTGCCATGCGCGACATGTTCCTGTTCATGTGCTTCACCGGTCTTTCCTATGTGGACTTGAAAGCCATAACATACGATAATATCCATACCGACTCCGACGGCGGTACATGGCTGATGGGCAACCGTATAAAAACGGGAGTGGCGTATGTCGTAAAATTATTGCCCATTGCTATCGAACTGATTGAAAAATATAGGGGTACGGATGAAAAGAAAGACTCCCCGAATGTGTCTTTCCGGTAGGTGAATACAATGCCATGCGGCTCAGTCTTGGAATCATAGGCAGGAAATGCAACTCCGGGGCGAGGTCACCCCGCACATCGGACGCCACGCATTTGCCGTTCTGGCCATACTCAAGGGGATGCTGCTGGAAACTCTTCAGAAAGTGTTTGGGCATAAGTCCATCACATACGTCCTGCGCATCCATTCACTTGTCCGGCGCAGGCGGGGCAATCTTTTTCTGGAAGTCGCCCATCTGTACGACCAGCGTGCTGACCAGCTTTCTCAACTCCTAATACGCGCTTGTTTCAATAATTGTCAGTTCCATACTAAAATTCTTTTTTTAAGATTCTGAATATGCGACAAAGTAACGCACATCCTATATCCTTTCCAAACAGATAATATCAGAGTCTTCCGTTGGCGTGCATTGGCGTATCCAACGTTAAAAGAGAAGGTCCTTCACCTGCATCCATGCGGCAACGGAACTTCCATTCCCTTACTTGTTTTCCATAAATTTATAGGATTAATTTCTGGTGCATGATATTAATAGTCATTATTCTGTCTGCTTTTTTTTGCTTGCATAATTGCAGCTAACAGTTATCTATTCCAGAACGCATTGTTATGGAAAATGGCAAGAAAACTGTTTTGTTGGTTTATGGATATTGTGTATGATAATTACCGTCTTCGTTTGTCGTAAACTTGAATGCTCTAATTAAAACAGTACGGTTGTCATGCTTTGTGTGTTTTATTATAAATATTATGAATTATTTGGAATTGATATGTAATATAGATAATTTTGCAGTCGGGAAATGGTTTCGGGAGGTTTACGCCTTCCGAATGAAAAAGGGAACCCGGTGAAAATCCGGGACAGTACCCGCTGCTGTGAGTCCACAAAAACGGACATCGAACTTTTGCCACTGGTGTAATACCGGGAAGGCACGATGACCGGGACGAGTCAGAAGACCTGCCATGACCGGAATGAGATTTACACCTGCGGGATATACGGGTCGTAATCAAATAAGGAATAGCTCATCGGCCATTCAATATTTGAAGACAGACATATTCCCGTTCGTGTAAGTCCGCACGAACGGGAATTTTTTGTGTTTGTTAATAATATGTTTTACATTAAAATGAGTGACCTATGAAAAGAAAATTACGCTTTCTGGCAGGTGCCTGTCTATTTACCGCAACCGCCTTGTTCTCTGGCTGTAGCTCGGACGATGACTTTTGATGGACCCGGTTGATTCCGGAACTTCGCAAACCCGTGCTGTGACAAATTCGGACGGTACTTTAACTATCACTTTCGATGATTTCGATCCCGACATGTTAGCAGGACCTACCTCGGCCGGAGAAAATCTTTATTCGTACCAAGGGTATCCTCAAGTAACCACCATTTACGACAATACTCCGGAAGAATATCTCTTCCTTTCAATGTTTAATACTGTAGGTGGAAGCACAGAGTATTCCAGCGGCGGCATCGCACTTTCCAACTGGAACATCCGCTCCAATCAGTCGGGAAATACCGGAGACTGGTGGTATTCTTATCTAAACCAATGTTCTGTCTATAACACTGCGGTGGAAGCGGAAGGACAGAATAAGGAAGCCGGGCACAGCGGTTCCAATTTCGGTGTCGTTTACGGATATGTGGATGCTTACAATCAGGCATGGATGGCTAAACCAGAATTTTATTTCAATGTTCCCCGGAAATTGGTCGGCCTGTGGATCTGCAACACCTCATACACTTATGGTGTCATTACTTATGGTAATCAGTTCGGTTCTACGGGGGGTAGCGACTCCTCTGAAAGAGATGAAAGGGTATTTCCAAGTGAATCTGGAATGTTATGATGCGAATGGCGGTCTGATCCGCACTTACAAACGTCTTTTAGCCGATTATCGTAACGGCCAACAACAGGTTGATCCTATCACGACATGGGATTATTGGGAAATCAATGCCGAAGGGGTGCAAAGTGTGAAATTCAACTTCGAGGGTTCGGATTCGGGGAGCATACGGTTTGAATACTCCGGCTTATATCTGTATTGATGATATCACCATACAATAAAAAGAATACAAGGATATCCCTTCTGTCGGGGGTATCCCTGTTATTTTTCTAAAATCCACACATCATGCATCGTTTTCACTATTTTATTATTTCTGCCTGTATGCTGTTCACCTCCTGCAACAAGGATGAAGTCATTACCGAAGAAGTAGGAGGACAACCTATAATAGAACTTGACAGCGAGACCGGTATTTACACGGTCAAGGTCGATCACGAATTGACTATCGCCCCGACATACCAGAATGTTGAAGATGCTCTTTTTGCTTGGACGATAGACGGTACGCTGGTTTCTTCGGGTCCGTCTCTTCAACGTACATGGAATGAATGCGATTTTTATGTCAAACTAAGGGTAGACAATGCGGAAGGCTATGCCGAAGAGGAACTGAAAGTAGAAGTGAAAGAACTCACCCCTCCGGTCATCTCACTGGCACTACCTTCGCAGGGGCTAAAAGTCGTCCGGAATACCGATTACACATTTACTCCCGATATTCAGCATTCGGATGTCGAAGGGTTCAAAATCGAATGGGTACGGGAAGGAAAAATCGTTTCCACCGAGAATACTTATACTTTCAATGAAAAAGAACTCGGTGTTTATACGGTGACAATCAACGCTTCCAATATAGATGGGACAACAACGAAAGACGTAAGCGTAGAGGTCGTGGAAACGATGCCCTACGTTGTCAAATTCCCGACCCCGTCTTACCTGCAAACATCCACGGACAGGTACACTTTTTGCCGACCGTCCTGTTTTCCTGCGTCCGTTGTTGGAGTATTTCGACAATCCCCTCGTTTTGAGTGGAGTGTGGACGGTCAGGTCATGGAAGGAGAAGTGGAACGCATGTTCAAGTTCACGCCGTCCGCACCCGGAGAATACACCGTCTCCTGTACTGTGTCGGAAGACACACCGACGGAAAAAAAATAAGCAGGAATATCGACAAAGGGAAAACGGCTGTCACTGCCACCGTAAAAGTCGTTTGTGTGGACAAAAGGAACAAGACGGCTTCCGGGCTTCGGGAAGTTCCAAAGCCTCTGGAATAAAAAGTCTATGAATATACCCCAGCTCCCGGCCAATTTATCAACGAGACGAGCACGATAGGCGGTATGACCGGCAACGAAACATCCCCTGAAGCGGCTGTCGCATGGGCAACACAGCGTTTGAAAGACAAACTGCACGTCTCTTTAAGGTTCTTTCGGGGGTTATATCATCGTCGGCTTCGACCACAGTATTCCCAATTCGGGTAAATGGGTATGATTTCTGTGTTCAGGGGAACGCCTTTGACGGCAGTTCCGAACCGGGTATCGTATGGGTCATGCAAGATATAAACGGAAACGGATTGCCGGATGACGAGTGGTACGAACTGAAAGGATCTGAAGCAGGCAAGGAAGAAACAATACAGAATTTTGAAGTGACCTATTACCGTCCGGAAGGCAAAAAAATGGATGTCCAATGGATCAGTTCCGACGGTAGAAACGGCTGGGTAGACTATCTGTCCGCTTATCATACACAAGACTATTATTATCCGGCTTGGATTTCGAAAACAAGTTATACCCTGACAGGCACTTGTCTGGCCGCCCGCAACACCCAAGATTCTCAAACCGGTTATTGGGATAATCAGAGTTATGACTGGGGGTACGTGGATAATTTCGAAACGACCAGATAGAAGGCGGCAGTACGGTGGATGGAAGCGGACAAAGGAACGGTTTCAAAATTTCCAATGCCATCCATGCCGATGGAACGGAAGCCAATCTGCAATATATTGACTTTATCAAAAATACAATGCGGTGTTCTGGCCAAAAGCGGCTGGCTGGGCGAAGTTTCTACGGAGGTATTTTCTTTTGAGGATCTAACCAAATAATAAAAATTACAAGTATGAAAATTTATTTTCTTCCCATGCTCCTATCCTTGTTCTTTTTGGGAGCGTGTGACAAAAACGATGAAATTATACCTGAAGATGCAGATGAAAAAATTTCATCACATCGGTCGTGATGACCGTGGACGGGAAATCATACACGGCCGACATTACGGACAATAAGCAGTAACAATAACCGTTCCCTATACGGTATCGCTGAACAACGCCGAAGTGGAATTCAAGTACACAACTTCTGCAACAATCATACCTGATCCTGAAACGGTAACGGACTGGGATAACGAACGAACCTTCCGGTGACATCCTATAACGGAGATGCCCGCGAATATACCTATAAGGTCGTGAAAAGCGAGATAGAATCTGACGGAGATGTGGAGTTGAAGACCACCGAGGAGGTAGCTTCTTTTGCCGCAACCAAAACAACCGTTGTCAAAGGGAACCTGATTATCGGCTCTGATGCGGAAGAGGCAGAAAAAATCACTGACATATCTGCATTGGCATCTTTTGAAAGAGGTTACTGGCAACATTGTCATTCGTAACAGTTACAACGGTGCAGACTTGACAGGGTTGGATAATATCGTTTCTGCCGGAGGTTTACAGGTTTCGACCGATGTCGCCTCGAAAGCTACGGAACTTCACATGATTTCCATGAAAGCATTGGAAACGCTCTCCGGAGACATATCGGTATATAACGACCAAGTGACGTATGTCCTATTCGAGAAACTGGCAACTATTGAAGGAAGCGTGATGTTCAATGCGTCGTCGTTACAGAGTTTTGAGTTTCCGGTTCTGACTACTGTAGGTCAGGATCTGAATCTTCAAGGACTCAATGATGAGAACACAGCAGCCGGTTCGATTGCGTCTTTGGAAATACCGGAACTGACAAGTGTCGGAGGGGTCTTGTCCGTAAACAATCTTGCCAAGCTGACTTCCATGAGCTTCCTTAAGCTGAAAGAGACCGGTGGCCTTGATTTCCATACCGTCCCCGTGATGTTGGAAACCATCAACCTTCCGGAAATCGAAACAGTAAACGGAAGTATTATTATGGAAGCCAATATGGAAGCTCCTCCTACCGGTAGTTTTGTTCCCCAACGAAATGACGTGCTTCAGGCTTTCGGTGGAATGGACAAACTGACAACGATAAAGGGACAGATAAAGATAAAGAATTTCACGGCACTCAAACAACTTCCCGACTGGAGCAAGATCACCACACTTGGAAGCATCACGCTGGATTATCTTGAAGATGTGAGCGGAACACTGCTGTTGCCGAACGCCCGATTTGAAACCTTCGGAGAAACAGCGCCCCAGATTGAAATTATAAACAAGGTGCAGCTCTCCAAAATTGAAACAGCCGAAGATTTGTCAAATGTAAATTTTGTCATCACCAGTCTCACGAATAATAAGTTCCCTGAAATCACGTTCAAGAATATCAAAGACTTCACTTGTAAGCCAACCACCAACAATACCGATTATACCATATCGACAATTCAACATGTATATGGAAATCTAAATGTGACAGGCCAAATGCGAAGCAATGCCAAATTTCCCGACTTGGAAATCATAGATGGATATGGATATATCCAAATACCCATGTTTGCTTCAATCACAATGCCAGTCTTGAAAGAAGTGGGAGGACAGTTCTATTTATCTGGAAATTTTACCAGTTGTAACTTGCCCTTACTATCCAAAGTTTGTTGTTCAGCTTCTCCTGTATATTATAAAGAGGGAGAGGGTTCGTTAGCAATATCTTTACAAAGTAAATCGCTGGATATTCCGGAATTGCTTCACGTAGGAGGTGAAGGGGTGTTCGTTAATAAAGCAACAGGCATTACTTGTGATAAATTACAGACTATAGATGGTACGCTACAGATAAAAAGTGCGACTTCTCTTTCTCAGGAAACACTTTCCATGGAGAAGTTGGAGACCTTGCATGGGGTTGTTTTTGACGGTTTGACGAAATTTACCGACTACACTTTCTTCGGCAAGTTTATAGAAAACGGAATGATTACGGGGGAAAGTTGGAGCGTGACGAAATGTGGGTATAACCCAACCTTCCAAAAATGAAGGACAAACACATATACGCAGCAGGATTAAACCTTATACCTTAACCAGAGTACCCGTAATGATTCGGGTACTCTTTTTTATCCGAATGACAATGAGCAGAACAATACAACGGATTTGCCTTTTTCTTTTCTGCCTGCCAGTTTTCGGCAGTTGCATGAAATGGGATTACGGAGAGATGGAAGATTTCTCTGTATCGGCCTCTGGTCTTTTCATTACCAACGAGGGGAATTTCCAGTACAGCAATGCCACGCTTTCCTACTACGATCCCGCCACGTGCGAAGTGGAGAATGAAGTGTTTTACCGTGCCAACGGGTTCAAGTTGGGCGATGTGGCCCAGTCTATGGTTATCCGGGACGGTATAGGCTGGATCGTGGTGAACAACTCGCATGTGATTTTCGCCATCGACATCAATACTTTCAAGGAAGTGGGCCGTATCACAGGTTTCACCTCACCCCGGTATATCCATTTTCTGTCGGATGAGAAAGCCTATGTGACGCAGATATGGGACTACCGTATCTTCATCATCAACCCCAAGACATACGAGATTACCGGCTATATCGAATGTCCAGACATGGACATGGAATCGGGTTCCACCGAACAAATGGTACAATACGGCAAGTACGTCTATGTGAACTGCTGGTCGTACCAGAACCGCATCCTGAAAATCGACACGGAGACGGACAAGGTCGTGGACGAACTGACCATCGGCATACAACCTACTTCGCTGGTCATGGACAAATACAACAAGATGTGGACCATCACGGATGGCGGTTACGAGGGCAGCCCATACGGTTACGAGGCACCGTCTCTCTATCGTATAGACGCCGAGACTTTCACCGTAGAGAAACAGTTCAAGTTTAAGCTGGGCGACTGGCCTTCGGAAGTCCAGCTCAACGGTACACGGGATACACTTTACTGGATCAACAACGATATTTGGCGAATGCCGGTGGAAGCCGACCGTGTTCCCGTCCGGCCTTTTCTGGAGTTTCGGGACACCAAATACTACGGCCTTACGGTCAATCCCAACAACGGGGAGGTATATGTGGCCGACGCTATTGATTACCAGCAACAAGGTATCGTGTATCGCTATTCGCCGCAAGGCAAGCTGATCGATGAATTTTACGTGGGAATCATTCCGGGAGCTTTCTGCTGGAAATAACGAGGAAGGAGGACAAAAATGAAAAGACATCTTATTCTATTGTTCGTGGGGGTAAGCCTGCCCTTTCTGCTTGCCGCCCAGCAGAAAAATTCCGTCAGCATTACCAAAAGGGTACTACGTATTCCGGAGGTTACGGTGGTGGGCAAACGACCTATGAAGGATATAGGCGTGCAACGAACCCGTTTCGATTCCATCGCCATGAAAGAGAACATCGCCTTATCTATGGCCGATGTGCTGACATTCAACTCATCCGTTTTTGTCAAGAACTACGGACGCGCCACGTTATCCACCGTGGCTTTCCGGGGTACCTCTCCCTCGCATACCCAAGTGACGTGGAATGGTATGCGCATTAACAACCCGATGCTGGGCATGACGGATTTTTCCACCATCCCTTCTTACTTTATCGATGATGCCTCGCTGCTGCACGGAACGTCATCGGTAAACGAAACGGGCGGCGGCTTGGGTGGTCTGGTCAGGCTCTCCACTTCTCCGGCCAACCATGAAGGGTTCGGGTTGCAGTACGTGCAGGGGAGTGGGGTCGTTCAGCACGTTCGACGAGTTTCTCCGCCTGACCTACGGTGACAAACACTGGCAGTCCTCCACCCGTGTGGTGTATTCCTCTTCCCCCAACGACTACAAATACCGAAACCGAGACAAGAAGGAAAACATCTATGACGAGGACAAGAACATCATCGGTTCCTATTACCCGACGGAACGCAACCGCAGCGGGGCTTATAAGGATCTGCACGTCTTGCAGGAAATTTATTATAACACGGGCGAAGGCGACAAGTTCGGGCTAAACGCCTGGTATATCAATTCCAACCGGGAACTGGCGATGCTCAGCACGGATTACGGGAACGACATGGACTTCGAGAACCGCCAAAGGGAGCAGACGTTTCGCGGCGTCCTCTCGTGGGATCGCGTGCGGGAGAAATGGAAGGTCGGTGTAAAAGGCGGCTATATACACACATGGATGGCCTATGATTACAAAGCGGGACAAGGGAAACGGCGAAATGGCTTCGATGACCCGCTCACGCAGTAAGATTAACACGTTCTACGGAAGTGCGGACGGGGGATTATGCTCCTTCAGAGAAATGGCTGTTCACGGCCGGTGTTTCCGTACACCAGCATTTGGTGGAAAGCGCGGACAAAAATATCATCTCGCAGGAAGGTAACAAGGCTGTTGTCGGGTATGACAAGGGACGTGTCGAGTTTTCCGGTTCCGTTTCTGCGAAATGGCGGCCTGTCGATCGTTTTGCCGCCTCGCTTGTCCTTCGCGAGGATATGTTCGGTACGGAATGGGCCCCGGTTATCCCGGCTTTCTTCATCGACGGGGTACTGTCGAAAAAAGGCAATATCGTGGCGAAAGCATCCATCTCCCGGAACTACCGTTTTCCCACGCTGAACGACCTCTATTTTCTGCCGGGCGGTAATCCCGACCTGAAAAGCGAGCACGGCTTCACATACGACGTGGGGTTGTCGTTCTCGGTGGGGGCAGAAAATGTATATGCTTTGAGCGGTGGTATCAACTGGTTCGATTCGCACATCGACGACTGGATCATCTGGCTACCCACAACCAAGGGATTCTTCTCCCCCAGAAACCTCAAAAAGGTACATGCTTACGGGGCAGAGACCAACGCCCACCTTGATATAATGCTCGGAAAGGACTGGAAACTGGATATGAACGGAACTTTCTCGTGGACTCCCTCGATCAACGAGAGCGAACCGATGAGTCCGGCAGACCAATCCGTCGGCAAACAGTTGCCATACGTGCCGGAGTTTTCCGCAACGGTGACCGGACGTCTGTCATGGCGGACATGGAGCCTGCTTTTTACAAATGGTGTGTTATTACAGCCAGCGTTATACCATGTCGAGTAATGACTATACCCTGACGGGCTATCTGCCCCCTTACTTCATGAATAACGTGACACTGGAAAAACAGCTCTCTTTCCGATGGGCCGATCTGTCGCTAAAGGGCAGCATCAACAACCTGTTCGATGAAGAATACCTTTCCGTATTGTCCCGTCCCATGCCGGGCATCAATTTCGAGATATTCATCGGCATAACACCCAAGTTCGGAAAAAACAAAAATAGTAAACGATAATCTGCATCAATATGAACGCATTAAAGAATTTAAGCCTGATTTTGTTGCTTTCTCTGGCATTTACAGGCTGCCACAACAAAAGCTCAAAAATCAATGATTTCAACCTGCTGCTTTATGCTCCCGAATATGCCTCCGGCTTCGACATCAAAGGGGCGGACGGGAAGGAAAGCGTACTGATAACCGTCAGGAATCCCTGGCAGGGAGCGGACAGTGTAACCACATGGCTGTTTATCGTCCGCAACGGTGAAGAGGTTCCCGAAGGGTTTGCAGGACAGGTACTCAAAGGAGACGCCAAACGTATCGTGGCGATGTCTTCCACTCATATCGCCATGCTTGACGCAATCGGTGAAGTCCGGTGTATAACCGGCGTTTCGGGAATCGACTACATTTCCAACCCAGACATCCAAGCCCGCCGCGACAGTATTGGCGATGTCGGCTATGAAGGGAACATCAACTACGAGTTGCTGCTCTCGCTCGATCCCGACCTCGTTCTGCTCTATGGGGTGAACGGCGCAAGCGCAATGGAAAGCAAACTCGAAGAACTCGACATACCGTTCATGTATGTCGGCGATTATCTTGAAGAGTCGCCTCTCGGCAAGGCCGAATGGATGGTAGTGCTTTCAGAAGTCACAGGAAAACGTGAGAAGGGTGAAAAAGCCTTTGCCGCAATCCCGGTCAGATACAACGCCTTGAAAAAGAAAGTGGCCGACAGTACCCTCGGCACTCCTTCGGTTATGCTTAATGTTCCCTATGGCGACTCGTGGTTCATGCCTTCAACCCAAAGTTATGTAGCCCGCTTGATTACTGATGCGGGAGGCCGCTATATCTACCAGAAGAACACGGGAAACGCTTCTATCCCCATTGACTTAGAAGAAGCATATCTGCTCGCGTCGGATGCGGACATGTGGTTGAACGTGGGAATGGCGAACTCCCTTGACGACTTGAAGGCATCATGTCCGAAATTCACCGATACCCGATGTTTCAAAAATGGAGAGGTGTATAACAACAACGCCCGTACCAACACAGCCGGGGGTAACGACTATTACGAGTCTGCCGTCGTGAATCCTGACATCGTGCTCCGCGACCTCGTGAAGATATTCCATCCTGAACTGGTGCAGGAAGAGTGTGTGTATTACAAGCAACTGAAATAGATGCGTTCCCGTTCGACTATATTATTCTCCATATTGATTACGCTCACGGTCGGTCTTTTTTTACTGGACTTGGCCGTGGGAGCTGTCAACATTCCGATCCGCGATGTATGGGCAGCACTGACCGGGGGAAATTGTTCCCGTGCCACGGAAAAAATCGTACTCAACATACGCCTCATAAAAGCTATAGTGGCACTGTTGGCCGGGGCTGCCTTATCGGTCAGCGGTATTCAGATGCAGACCCTCTTCCGTAATCCTCTTGCCGGTCCCTATGTCCTTGGCATCAGTTCCGGTGCAAGTCTCGGTGTGGCACTTGTGGTACTTGCCGGGATCGGTTCATCAATAGGCATTGCCGGAGCAGCGTGGGTGGGTGCGGCTGTCGTGTTGCTCGTGATAACTGCCGTCGGACAGCGAATAAAAGACATCATGGTAATCCTGATTCTGGGCATGATGTTCTCATCGGGCGTAGGTGCTGTCGTGCAGATATTGCAGTACCTCAGCAAAGAGGAATCGCTGAAAGCCTTTGTCATTTGGACGATGGGGGCTTTGGGTGACGTCACCTCCGGACAACTTCTGATTCTTGTTCCATCGGTGTTTGCCGGACTGCTGTTGGCTGTACTGACCATCAAACCGCTTAACCTCCTGCTGTTCGGAGAGGAATATGCCGTAACAATGGGACTGAATATTCGGCGTTCACGCAGCCTGTTGTTTCTCTCGACAACGCTGCTCGCCGGAACGATAACCGCTTTTTGCGGTCCGATAGGTTTCATAGGTCTCGCTATGCCTCATGTCACAAGAATGCTTTTCCAAAATAGCGATCATCATGTCCTTCTGCCCGGAACAATTCTTTCGGGAGCATCGATATTGCTTCTTTGCGACATCATTTCTAAAATATTCACCTTGCCGATCAACGCCATTACAGCTCTATTGGGAATCCCAATCGTCGTATGGGTGGTTTTACGCAACAAATCCATCACCGCATGATAGAATTACAGCATTTTTTTCCATAGGTTACAAAAAAGAAAACTCGTTGCTCCACGAGGTAAATGCCACGATAAAAAAAGGTCAACTGACAGCCCTTATCGGAAGAAACGGGACAGGAAAATCGACGTTGCTCCGCGCCATAGCCGGTCTGAACCGGTGTTATTCCGGAAAAATCATTCTCGACGGGCACGACATCGCCTGCATGAAAACCGAAGATATGGCAAAAACGCTGGCTGTCGTCACGACCGAGCGCACGCGCATCGCCAACCTGCGGTGCAAGGATGTCGTAGCCATAGGCCGTGCTCCTTATACCAACTGGATAGGTAGGATGCAAGAAACAGATAAGGAGATAGTCATGCAATCGCTCATTTCGGTGGGAATGGAGGCTTATGCAAACCGCACGATGGATAAAATGTCGGATGGCGAATGCCAGCGTGTGATGATTGCTCGTGCATTGGCACAGGATACTCCTATCATTCTCCTTGATGAACCGACTTCCTTTCTTGACATGCCTAATCGCTACGAACTTGTGGCGTTGCTTCGTAGGCTTGTCCACGACGAGAAAAAATGTATCATGTTCTCGACACATGAACTTGACATCGCGTTGTCCATGTGCGATTCGATAGCATTGTTAGATACCCCGAATTTAAGTTGCTTGACCGCGTCTGAAATGCAGAAAAGCGGATACATTGACAGACTTTTCCAAAATGAAAACATCCGTTTCGACTCCTTATGCGGTACAATGATTTTGAAACAATGAGTATATACACTGTAGAAAATTTTACTTCAGACATCACTGTTGAAGGATACATCGCCGAATTCCGTGACGAACCACATTTTCTTGAACTTTGCAAACAATGTACCAATTACGGTAAAAGATTGGGGGTGTCCTCCATTTGATTTTGATACGGAATCGTTTCTCCGACAATACAAGTATGCACATCTTATGGCAACGAAGATAATCCCTGAAGACAAAGATATTCCGATTGAATATACACAAAAACTCATTTTACCGGAACGGATACGAATCGAGAGCGAATTATTGGATATGGAACGGAAATATGGAGGGCGTTCATTTGCCTATATAGGTAAATGTCTTCACCTGCTCAGATAACGAGTGTACGCGTAACTGCGGCACACCATGCCGACACCCGGAAAAAGTGCGTCCGTCACTCGAAGCCTTCGGATTTGACATAGCCAAAACGCTTTCTGAACTTTTTAACATCGAACTTCTTTGGGGAAAGGGATGGCAAATTACCTGAATATCTTGTTCTCGTAAGCGGATTTTTTTCATAATGAATACGAACTTTGCAACATAGCATACTAATGATTCGGACATGAAATAAACAGACAAACTAACCACATTCGGTTCAATCTGTTTTGTGATTTCAAATGAATTATAGTTAGATATGTAAAAAGCGACGCTGGAGCTTGAAATAAGTAACGGTTTATCGGTGTATTCTCCGTTAAACCGTCCTGTTTCGGTTAAACGAAAACACAACTTTAATCTGCAGGAGCGGACCACGTTTATCCAATAATTATTGTGTATTAGCCCATTGTATGGCTATTTCTCCTGTGATTTTATGTGGCTTTTCCATC
>VOFK01000296.1_pt1 | contig 40000 bp, 55 predicted proteins | sample 5384121 | NCBI WGS metagenome assembly VOFK01 (sample SAMN12384730, study PRJNA508395) | human gut metagenome | isolation source: healthy gut J | host: Homo sapiens | reverse complement strand
TTATAAAAAGCCCTAGTTAATACCGGGCAGTAAATTATTCGCCCCTACACAGGTTGTAACAGGCTTGTAGGGGCGAAATATTTTTCACCTGATATCCCATTATAGAGCCTCTAAATCAATCATACTATCAACAGAAAAATGAAAACTATTGGACTTTGTTCCGACCACGCCGGCTTTGAACTGAAACAATACGTCAAGGGGTGGTTGGAAACTAAAGGATGGGAATACAAAGACTTCGGCACCTATACAACGGAGAGCTGCGACTATGCAGATTTTGCTCATCCCCTGGCATTGGCCGTTGAAGCCGGAGAGTGTTACCCGGGAATTGCTATCTGCGGAAGTGGTGAAGGTATCAACATGACGCTCAACAAGCATCAGGGCATTCGTGCGGCTCTTTGCTGGACTGCCGAAATTGCTCATCTGGCACGCCAGCACAACGATGCTAATGTCCTTGTCATGCCGGGACGTTTATCGGCACGGAAGAAGCGGATATGATTATGAGAGAATTCTTCAGCACACAGTTTGAGGGTGGACGCCATCAGAAGCGTATTGATAAAATACCGGTGAGATAATCATCCCAACTCGAAATTACACTTGCAGGTGCGGGAACTGGTTACTTTCAGTAGTGTAAGGTGACGCTTGCGGATGTGTAAGGGCAACACTTTGCAGTAGTGAAGGCTTACACACCCGCAAGTGTTTTTTAGTTTAGTTTATACACCTTCCTCAGAGCTAAGAAGTATAAACACATCAATTTTTACACCTTTTATGCCAAAAACTCTTCCCTATAATAGAGTCACTTTCCGTACTTTTGCCTGCATATCTAATAACCATTTAAAGTAAAACTGGAAACGCATGAAAAAAAGTACTCGGAATTATTTCCCTGCTTCTCTCGGCCACATTGGCAACTGCCAACTCGATAGATTTCGATAAGGCTTTCAAGGAGAGTACAAAGATTGAAAAGCAAATCAAGAAAACATCTTTCCCCAAACAAACGTATCTCATTACGGACTTCGGCGCCAAACCCGACACCCCGGATGCTCCCTGCCATGAAGCAATCAACCAGGCTATCGTTACATGTTGCCTGAATGGTGGTGGTACGGTTGTAGTTCCAAAAGGTACATTCTACACAGGTCCCATCACACTGAAAAGCAACGTCAACTTTCATGTAGAAGAAGGAGCCGTATTGAAATTTTCAACCGATCAGAGCCTCTACTTTCCCGGAGTTATCACCCGTTGGGAAGGAATAGACTGCTATAATGCCCGCCCGCTGATTTATGCATACGGTGAAACCAACATCGCCATCACCGGAAAAGGGACAATCGACGGTCAGGGCTCCAACGAAACCTGGTGGCCGATGTGTGGCGCTCCGCGCTACGGCTGGAAAGAAGGCATGGTGGCCCAACGCAACGGAGGACGGGAACGCCTGCTGATGTACGGTGAAACCTCCACTCCTATTTATAAGCGTGTAATGACACCTGAAGACGGATTACGTCCGCAACTTATCAACCTGTACTCATGTAATACAGTGCTGATAGAAGATGTAACTTTATTGAATTCCCCTTTCTGGGTTATTCACCCGCTATTCTGCGAAAGTCTCACTGTACGCGGTGTATACGTTTATAATCGCGGTCCCAATGGCGATGGCTGCGACCCCGAATCTTGCAAAAATGTATTGATAGAGAACTGTACCTTCGATACCGGAGATGACTGTATTGCTATCAAGTCCGGACGTAACCAGGACGGACGTAAATGGGGTGTTCCCAGCGAGAACATCATTGTACGCGGTTGCTATATGAAGAAAGGACATGGAGGTGTAGTCATCGGTAGCGAAATCTCCGGCGGATACCGCAACCTGTATGTAGAAAATTGTAAGATGGATAGCCCAGACCTCGACCGTGATCCGCATCAAGACCAGCACCTGCCGCGGCGGACTGATTGAAAATGTTTCGTGCGTAACGTCACCGTCGGCCAATGCCGCGAAGCCGTACTGCGCATCAACCTGCAATACGAAAACCGTGAGAACTGCAACCGCGGTTTTACTCCCTACATCCGCAACGTTCACCTAAAGAATGTAACCTGCGAAAAGAGCAAACTTGGTGTCCTTATTATCGGTCTCGACGACGATGATCATGTGTACAATATCAGCGTTGAAGACTCCCACTTTAATAATGTTGCCAAAGATGGAAATGACATAAAAAGGAGCAAAAGACGTTACGTTCAAAAAAAAAATCTCTATATAAATGGGAAAACTTGTAAAAGTAGCAAAACCCATTTTTTAATCATATACGCCCGAAGTTGTGACATTCTGACAGAATTTCATTTAACTTCGGGCTTCATATTTCCATTTTTCTTATTTTTCACAGAATACTTGTTCGTTGTCTCTAAATAAAAAACTATCTTTGTATTCCAATAATCCGGAACTCAATACGATATGGAGCAACTGAAAACTATCAAAGAGCTTATCAATCAAGGAGATGTAGCAGAAGCTATCCGGCAGCTCGATGAATATCTGATCACCGACTCTACCGACCGGGACGAAGCTTTCTATCTCCTGGGAAATGCCTACCGTAAACAAGGCAACTGGCAACTGGCTTTGAACAACTACCAGTAATGCTATCGACCTCAATCCCGACAGCCCCTGCCCGTGAAGCCTATCGGAATGGCAATGGATATCCTGAATTTCTTCAATAAGGATATGTACAATCAATAACATATAAAAGTAACGTAAATTATGGCAAAGATTAAAGGAGGGCAATCGTAGTGGACACCGAACGGTGTAAAGGCTGCAATCTATGCGTGGTAGCCTGTCCTCTGCATGTAATAGCCCTCACCAAAGAGGTGAACGTAAAAGGGTATAACTATGCCCACCAAATATTGGAAGATACCTGCAACGGCTGTGCGTCGTGCGCCCAGGTTTGCCCGGACGGATGTATCTCTGTTTTTAAAGTAAAAGTTGAATAAATCTGTAAATCAGTAGAATATGGCAGAAGAAGTTGTATTAATGAAAGGAAACGAAGCCATCGCCCACGCCGCTATCCGTTGCGGTGCTGATGGATACTTCGGTTATCCTATTACTCCGCAATCGGAAGTATTGGAAACTCTTGCCGAACTGAAGCCCTGGGAAACTACCGGCATGGTGGTAGTGCTACAGGCAGAAAGTGAAGTGGCAGCTATTAATATGGTGTACGGCGGTGCCGGAAGTGGAAAGATGGTATTAACCCCTCATCGTCCAGCCCCGGTGTCAGCCTGAAACAAGAAGGTATCTCCTACCTGGCAGGTGCCGAATTACCCTGTTTGATTGTAAACGTATGCGCGGCGGCCCCGGATTGGGAACCATCCAACCCAGTCAGGCAGACTACTTCCAGACTGTCAAGGGTGGAGGTCACGGTGACTACCGTCTGATCACTTTGGCTCCCGCTTCCGTACAGGAAATGGCTGATTTCGTTGATTGGCTTTGATCTTGCCTTCAAATATCGCAACCCGGCTATCATTCTTGCCGACGGTGTTATCGGTCAGATGATGGAAAAGGTTGTATTGCCTCCGCAAAAGCCCCGCCGTACAGATGCAGAAGTTATCGAGCAATGCCCGTGGGCTACTACCGGCAGAGTAAACGGACGCAAGCCCAATATCATTACTTCTTTGGAATTGAAACCGGAAGAGATGGAAAAGAATAACATCCGCTTCCAGGCTAAATACAAACTGATTGAAGAAAACGAAGTACGTTTCGAAGAAATCAATTGTGAAGATGCCGATTACCTGATTATCGCCTTCGGTTCTATGGCCCGTATCGGACAGAAAGCAATGGAACTTGCACGCGAAGAAGGTATCAAAGTCGGTATACTGCGCCCCCATTACCCTTTGGCCCTTCCCCACAAAAGCCATTGCAACCTATGCTGAAAAAGTGAAAGGCATGCTGGTTACCGAATTGAATGCCCCAGGACAGATGGTTGAAGATGTACGCCTCTCTGTGAATGGTAAAGTAAAAAGTAGAACACTTCGGGCGTCTCGGCGGTATCGTACCCGATCCGAAGAGATTGTAAGTGCACTGAAAGAAAAATTAATCGAGAAATGAACCCCCTGGTAAGATAAGAAGCGTATTGAATATACTCTTTATGATACTTGCCTTGGCAGCTATCATCGTATATTTCGTTGCAAAGGATGACTTCAAACTGTTCATCTACGTTTGTGGCGCAGCAATATTCGTTAAGCTGATGGAGTTTTTTATACGGTTCACCAACAGATAAGGAGAAGTGATTATGACAAAAGAAGATATTATCAAGCCTGAGAATCTGGTTTATAAGAAACCGACTCTGATGAACGATAATCCCATGCACTACTGTCCGGGATGCAGCCACGGTGTGGTACACAAGCTGATAGCCGAAGTAATCGAAGAAATGGGCATGGAAGACAAAGCAGTAGGTATCTCCCCCGTGGGATGTGCCGTATTCATCTATAACTATCTGGATATTGACTGGCAAGAAGCCGCACACGGACGTGCACCCGCTCTTGCCACTGCGATCAAGCGCCTGTGGCCGGACAGACTGGTATTCACTTACCAGGGAGACGGTGACTTGGCATGTATCGGTACGGCAGAAACAATCCATGCACTGAACCGCGGGTGAGAATATCACCATCATCTTCATCAACAACGCCATTTATGGTATGACGGGTGGACAAATGGCTCCTACTACCTTGGTCGGCATGAAGACTTCTACCAGTCCTTACGGACGTGATGTTCATTTGCACGGTTATCCGCTGAAGATGGCAGATATCGCCGCACAACTGGAAGGAACCGCTTACGTTACCCGCCAGAGTGTACAAACAGTCGGTGCTATCCGCAAAGCAAAAGAAAGCCATCCGCAAAGCATTCGAGAACTCCATGGCAGGCAAAGGCTCCAACCTGGTAGAAATCGTTTCTACTTGTAACTCCGGTTGGAAACAGACACCTGCGCAATCTAACAAATGGATGGAAGAGCACATGTTCCCGTTCTATCCGCTGGGTGACTTGAAAGACAGATAAATCAGTTAACAAGGAAACGAGGGAACAAGTTAACAAGGAGGAGATGCTTCCTCGTCAACTTGTCAACTGCAACCTCGTCAACTAAAAAGAAAAAGAAACAATGAAAGAAGAAATCATTATAGCAGGCTTCGGTGGACAAGGCGTATTGTCTATGGGAAAGATTTTGGCATACTCGGGACTGATGGAAGATAAAGAAGTGAGCTGGATGCCCGCTTACGGACCGGAACAGCGTGGTGGTACAGCCAACGTTACGGTGATTGTAAGCGATGAGAAAATCTCCTCTCCTATTCTGAGCAAGTATGACGCTGCCATTATTCTGAACCAGCCCTCACTGGAGAAATTCGAAAGTAAGGTAAAGACGGGCGGTATCCTGATTTACGACGGATATGGCATCATCAACCCGCCGACGCGTAAAGATATCAAAGTGTATCGCATCGACGCAATGGATGCAGCCAATGAAATGAATAATGCCAAAGCATTCAACATGATCGTACTGGGTGGATTGCTGAAACTGAAACCGATGGTTACGCTGGATAGCGTACTCAGAGGCTTGAAGAAGACCTTGCCCGAACGTCATCATCACTTGATACCGATGAATGAAGAAGCGATTAAAAAAGGAATGGAATTGATTAAAGAGGTATAATTCCATTGACTCTTACGATAAATCAATAAGCCCTTGCAATAGTTTCTTTTTGCAAGGGCTTATTTTATAAGTTACCATATTTATATCAAAGAAATAAAAAGTACGTTTGTAAAAATAGGCAAAAAAGGCTGAATTCCGCAAGCGAATAATTTTTTATTGTATCTTTGCGCCTAATTATGAGACGCATTCTACTGACATATATACTTCTATTCGTATTGGGATTGCTGGCAGCACAGGCACAGCGGCCACTCAATACATTGGATAATCGTGACCGCTATGGGAATCAGGTTGACCCATCAACACAACCAGATAGCCTGGATACCAGCACTGACGTTCAAAGTATTCCGCCTAAACTCTATATGTGGCAATTAAGCGAGACTCTGGGTAACCGGACCATCGTTCCTGCCGACACTCTTTCCTTGAATTTCCAGAATACAAACCTGGTAGACGGTATGACGGGACAATATAATTTCCTGGGTAACCTCGGCTCTCCCCGTCTTTCACGTATATTCTTTGATCGTGAAAGCACCGAACCGACTATTTTTATGACACCATTCTCCAGTTTCTTTTGTTCGTCCCGATCAGGTATTCTTCACCAACAGTAATGTTCCTTATACAAAAATCTGACTTATTATAAAGCGGGTAATAAGGTAAACGGTGAAGAGCGATTCAAATCTTATTTTTCTGTCAATGTAAACAAACGGTTGGCATTTGGCTTCAATTTCGATTACCTGTACGGACGTGGATACTACTCAATCAATCTACTTCGCACTTCAATGCCGGCATATTCGGAAGTTATATTGGCGAACGCTACCAACTGCAAGCTGTCTACAACAACTTCTTCATGAAGATGAATGAAAACGGCGGTATAGCTAATGACGGTTACATTACCCGCCCCGATACAATGGCTGACGGTAAGAAAGAATACGAATCCACTACTATTCCTGTGAAGCTGGAGCAAACTTCCAACCGTAACAAGGACTTCTATATTTTACCTTACGCAACGCTATCGGTTAGGATTCAAGCGGAGAGTATTGAAAGAAGTAGCCCAAAACAATAGCGTTAAACAGAACTTTGCTCCCACGGCAGCATCTACTGCCATGATTCCCGACACTGCCATTACAGACAGTTTAGGTATGGATCGTTTAGGTGCTGACAGTTTAGGCACCGACAGTCTTTCAGCAGAAAGGCTTGCAATGAAAAAAAGCCTGAGTCTGGATAGCCTTAACAACGCCACTGCCTTGGCAGAAGATACCAATTATGTTGAAGAATTCGTCCCTGTCACAAGTTTCATTCATACTTTTAAAGTGGAGCGCTCACGCCATCGTTTCCAATCATACAGCGAACCGGAGGGTATGTATGAAAACACTTACTTCAACAAAAACGGAAGTGTCAGTCGGGACTCCACCACAGCATTCAGCATAAAGAACATCTTTGGCATAGCACTGTTGGAAGGTTTCAACAAATATGCCAAAGCAGGATTAACCGCTTATATCTCTCATAAGTTCAGCCGTTATGACCTGATGAATGCAGATTCCATGACGGTAGACCGCTTCACAGAACAAGAAATATTTGTGGGCGGTGAACTTGCCAAACGACAAGGTAAAGTCCTTCACTATTCCATAGATGGTGAAATAGGTATTATGGACAAAGCGCTGGGGCAATTCCGTGTACATGGTAATATGGATTTGAATTTCCGATTGGGAAAAGATACAGTAAACCTTATCGCACGAGGTTTTGTGACGAATACACTCCCATCTTTCTATATGCGGCATTATCACTCCAACCATTTCTTCTGGGACAATGATAATATGGAGAAAGAATTCCGTACCCGTGTAGAAGGCGAATTAAACATTGACCGCTGGGGTACTAATCTTCGTGCCGGTGTAGAAAACGTCAAGAACTATACTTATTTCAACCAGAAAGCTGTACCCGAGCAGTATAGCGGTAATATACAAATACTTTCAGCAACTCTGAAACAGAACTTCCGTGCAGGTATTTTCCATTTGGATAACGAAGTAACCTGGCAAAAGTCAAGCAATGAAACAATTCTCCCATTGCCACAACTTTCACTATACTCCAATTTATACATCCTGACCAAGTTAGCGAAGAAAGTTCTTACGGTGCAATTGGGAGCCGATGTGCGCTATTTCACCAAATATAATGCACCGGCCTATACGCCTGCCGTTCAGCAATTCCACCTGCAACCGGAAAACGATCAGGTAGAGATAGGTGGTTATCCTATAGTGAACATTTATGCAAACCTGCAACTGAAGCGTACACGGCTATTCGCTATGTACTCTCACGTAAATCAAGGCATGGGTACACGTAACTCTTTCCTCGTACCGCATTACCCCATCAACCCGAGCCTGCTAAAGATAGGTGTTTCATGGAACTTCTACGATTAAAACTCTTTCCACATGAGAATCCCGAAAGCCAGAATACTGAAATACGCTGCTATGGGTATAATAGCTGCCTTCATTGCTACCTTCTTTTTTTTTAAAGAAGGAGAAGCAGCAAAAGGGCATCCGCGTGACTATGCAGAAATCGCAGCCGAGAAAATAATCCGCGCTGCCACAGAATACAACTCTATCAGCTTCTATGTTGACGGAGATACCTTATCGGGCTTTCATTATGAACTGATAGAAGCGTTTGCCCGTGACCATGGCTGGAAGGCCGCCATCACTCCCGAAATGAGTTTTGACAAGCGGCTGGAAGGACTTGCAACAGGCGAGTTCGATGTTATCGCTTATGGTATTCTAGCCACCAGTGAACTGAAAGACTCTTTGCTCCTTACTACTCCGATTGTACTTAATAAACAGGTTCTCGTACAACGCAAAGCCACATCTCCCACTGACTCTTTATTCGTTAAAAGTCAGTTAGACCTGGCAGGCAAAAAACCCTGCACGTAGTGAAAGGATCACCTTCCATCCTCCGTAATTCGTAATCTGGGAAACGAAATTGGTGACACTATATATATTAAGGAAATAGATAAATACGGTTCGGAACAGCTGATATCACTTGTAGCTCATGGGGATATAGATTATGCCGTATGCGATGAAAGCATCGCCCGTGCCGTAACGGACAGTATTCCACAGATAGATATCAATACCGATATCAGTTTTACCCAGTCCTATTCCTGGGGAGTCAGCAAACAATCACCTGTTCTATTGGACAGCCTTAACAGCTGGCTTCAGACTTTTCGGAACAGTGATGAGTTTAAATCTATCTACCGTAAATATTACCGGACTTCGAATCAGAGATAAGTTCCTCTCAAACAAGCATACAATAAAACCGGAAGTTTCGCACAGGGAACTTCCGGTTTTATTCTTTTCCATTCTTAGTTTCATGCCTTGGAACTGTCAGTTTCATTGCTTGGAACTGCTAGTTTCATCCGGTGAAACTACTGGTTTCACACCGAGAAACTATTAGTTTCATGCCCTTGAAACTAATAGTATCAAGCAAGGCTCTCTACTTCCCGAAGCCACATCTCTGATGATGCATCGCTTGGCATACGCCAATCCCCGCGCGGACTGATGGAAATACTACCTACTTTAGGTCCGTCCGGCAGACAAGAGCGCTTAAATTGTTGATTGAAGAAGCGGCGGAAGAATGTCTGCAACCATTTCTTGATTGTCTCTTCATCATACACGTCCTTAAATGTACGCACTGCAAGGAAGAATATCTTGGAAGGACGGAAACCACAACGAAGGAAATAATACAGAAAGAAATCATGCAGCTCATAAGGACCTACCAGATCTTCCGTTATCTGTTTGATATTGCCGTTTTCATCTGCCGGAATCAATTCAGGACTAATCGGAGTATCCACAATATCCAGCAGCGTCATGCGCGAAGCTTCGTCCATATCATTCTCGGCTACCCATTTCACCAGATACTTAACCAAAGTCTTAGGCACACTTCCATTCACACCATACATGGACATATGATCTCCATTATAAGTAGCCCAGCCCAATGCCAGTTCCGAAAGATCGCCCGTACCAATTACCATTCCCCAAGTCTGGTTGGCAATATCCATCAGTATCTGCGTACGCTCGCGTGCCTGAGCATTTTCATAAACTACATCATGCACATCGATATCATGGTCTATATCTTTGAAATGCTGAATACAGGCTTCCTTGATGCTGACCTCACGAACGGTGATTCCTAAAGAATTCATCAAATCCAGAGCATTCGTATACGTGCGGTCTGTTGTTCCAAACCCCGGCATTGTTACACCGATAATATCTTTACGAGACCATCCCAATTTATCGAAGGTTTTGACACACACCAGTAATGCCAATGTAGAATCCAACCCACCGGAAATGCCGACTACCGCACTCTTGGCAGCAGTGTGTACCAGACGCTGAGCCAAACCGGAAACTTGTATGGAGAATATTTCCTCGCAACGCTCGTTCAACTCAACTCCTTGCGGCACAAAAGGATGAGGGTCAAAACAACGCGTCAGGTTCAGTTCTTTGCTATTTACATATTCTGTGGAAACACGTACCGCCTCTCCCGGTGCGCAATGCGCCCGACAAGCGGAAAAGTTGTATTAACTCGACGTTCCGTACGCAAATGTTCCACATCTATTTCACTGATAATCACCTGTCCCTCGAAAGAGAAACGCTTGCTGCGAGCTATCAGGCTGCCATTTTCGAAAATCAGTCCGTTCCCTGCAAACACCACATCCGTAGTAGACTCACCGAACCCACACGAACAGAAAACATAACCGGCAATGCAACGAGCCGACTGCTGGCTGATCAAAGAACACAAATAGTTGTGTTTACCAATCCCTTCATTATCCGCCGACAGATTAAACAGAATTTCCGCACCTTGCAATGCCAGTGAAGAACTGGGCGGAATAGGTGCCCATAAATCCTCACAAATTTCAATGCCGAACGTCGTATCCGCAGTTTCGAACAATAAGTCAGTTCCCATTGGAACCACCTGCCCGCAAAGGCGCACGCTCCTTTCACTTACATCCACAGCGGATGTAAACCAGCGTTTCTCATAAAATTCCTTGTAGTTGGGGAGGTAAGTCTTGGGCACTACTCCCAACACCTTTCCTTTTTTTTGAATTACGACTGCGGCATTCAGCAATACTCCGTTCATCGCTATCGGCATGCCAAGTATGGCTATGATATCCAACTGCCTTGTATTACTTACAATCTGTATCAATCCCATTTCCGCTTCTTCAAGCAATAATTGCTGGGCAAACAAATCACCGCATGTATATCCGTCACACACAACTCCGGAAAAGCAATGATCTGCACACCTTTCCCTCGGCTATGATTATTTCCTTTTCAATTTCCCTGGCATTGAACTTACAGTCCGCTACCTTCACACGGGGCACAGCCGCCGCTACCTTTACATATCCGTAATTCATAAGGATGTCATTTAAAAATATGGCGGCAAAAATACGGTTATTTATCCATAAACACAAAATAATCACTTCATTCACCCCAGATATCCAAGATTATTTGTACTTTTAGCAACATTTTTAAAGCACGCCATACAAAACTCATGAGAGCTCCTAATACAGTCCATAAATGGTTACTTTCCCTGATACTCCTAATCGGGTGCCTGTCAGTTTCCGCTAAAGAAAAAGAGTATATATTATTCCTCAGTTCTGTCAATGCAGAAGAAGCATGGATTCACGGTTTCCGGAACGAACTTCAAAAACGCTTCCCCTTATGAAGGAAATATCGAATGACATGAATACTTCCTGGCAGTCCCGGTGCTTACCAATGCAGAAGAAGTCAAACAAGCCCAAGATAATCTTCTGCAAACATTTCCTACACCACCTAAAGTTATCATAATCGTAGGAGATCCGGGCTGGTTGGTCAGTGCGCCCATTTTCGACGGCCCCTGGAAAAATATCCCTGTCATACTTTGCTATTCACGCGGACGGATTCCCTCTACTCTGCAAACATTATTGGCAAAAACTCCTTTGACAGAAGCAAACAGTATCCCTATCGAAGAATTTAACAAAAACTACAATATCACCGTACTGAAACAACCTTATTACATCAAGGAAACTCTGACACTCATCAAACAGCTTCAGCCGGAAGTCAACCGGATTGCTTTTATTTCCGACAACCGTTATATCAGCACAGTTACCCGCCAAGCCGTGAGTGCGGTGATGCAAAAAGATTTTCCTGATCTAAAACTGGAACTTTTATCTTCAGAGCAAATAAGTACAGAAGAATTACTGGATACACTTACCAGTTACAAGCAAACCACCGGCGTCATCTATTACGCATGGCTCCGGCAATATGGAAATAACAAGAATTACTATCTGTCGGACCATCTCAAAAAAAGATACTCCCTAGTTTCCTGAAGTTCCCGTATTTACATTAGCTGACTTAAACCTGCAAGAAAATCTCTATGCTGGCGGACATTATATCTCTATCCGCGACTTCACGGATACGGTAATGTCCACAATCAGTCGCATCCTATCGGGAGAAACAGCCTCTTCCATTCCTTACCAGAATGGCGGAGTTGCACATACCTATCTGAACTTTGCCGACTTGAAATGGTGCAAGATACCAGAAAATTTATATCCGAAAGACGCTATTTACTTCTTCCAGCCTCCTACTTTCTATCAGCAGTATAAGACTTACATCTGGATGACAATCCTATTTATCGCTTTATTCTTCACCCTATATATCTTCTATTATATTCATTCCCAAAAAGCATAAAAAAGGGAGCTGATTCTTGCAAAGGAACGTGCCGAAGAATCCGACCGTCTCAAATCAGCTTTTTCTTTGCTAATATGAGTCATGAGATACGCACTCCGCTCAATGCTATCGTGGGCTTTTCCAGTATTCTTGCCGAAACGGCTGATACCCCTGAAAGCCATGAATATATCCGGATTATTGAAGACAACAACTGCCTGTTGCTACAACTCATTAACGATATACTCGACCTGTCCAGGATAGAAGCCGGTTTGCTGGACTTCTGTTATACCGAAGTAGACATCAACGGCTGTATTCGTAAACTTGAAGATGCTTTCCATTTTAGAATGCCTGCAAATGTGGAATGTATTGCAGAGTTTGGCATGAAGAAATGCCACGTCTATACCGAAAAAGAATCGTCTGAGTCAAGTACTTGGCAATTATCTCTCCAATGCCATTAAGTACACCACAGAGGGAAGTATCACTGTCGGCTACTATCCACCCAAAGACGGAAACATGCGATTCTATGTGCGGGACACCGGTTGTGGAATTTCTCCTGAAAAGCAGAAAGCTATTTTCCAACGTTTTGTAAAGCTGGATAACTTCAAGCAAGGTACCGGCCTTGGCTTATCCATTTGCCAAATGATTGCTGAAAAGATGCATGCCACCGTCGGAGTTTCTTCCGAAATAGGTAAAGGTTCCGAGTTCTGGATAGAAATACCTTACCAGCCAATTCACACTGTTTAACAAAGAAGAGGAAAAAAGAATGGAAATCTTTTGGTAAAATCGAATAAGTCTTTATCTTTGCAAGCGAAATAAAAATGTAATTATTACAAGTTTGAATTAAACGAATATGGAAGTAGTAGTAGAACGATTGCAAGGACATAACATTAAACCCTCGGTACAGCGTATTGCTATCATGAAATATCTTATGGAGCACCGCACACATCCGACGGTAGATGAGATTTATACGGCATTATCTCCTACTATACCGACACTCTCAAAAACTACAGTCTACAACACGCTAAAGATTTTGAGCGAACAAGGAGCCGCACAAACGCTTACCATCGATGAGCGTAACACATGCTATGATGCCGACACCACTCCACATTCACATTTCTTGTGCAAGCGTTGCGGAAGAATCTATGACTTGCCGTGTGACGACGCAATAAAAAAAGTGGTAGATACGGATATGGATGGACACGAAGTGCAGGAAATCCATTATTTATTACAAAGGAATCTGTAAACAATGTAAAGAAGACTAACGTTTTTTATAAAACGAACGAATAACTAATTCAATTAAATCAAAAAGAAAATGAAAAAATTTAGATGTACTGTATGCGGTTACGTATATGAAGGTGATGCCGCTCCTGAGAAATGCCCGTTGTGTAAAGCTCCTGCCAGCAAGTTCGTAGAAGTTGTAGAAACCACAGAAGGCGGTCCTCTGTCTTTTGCTGACGAACACGTGATCGGTGTAGCTAAAGGTTGTGATGATGAAATGATTAAAGACCTGAACAACCACTTCATGGGTGAATGCACAGAAGTAGGTATGTATTTGGCTATGAGCCGTCAGGCTGACCGTGAAGGTTATCCCGAAGTAGCTGAAGCTTTCAAGCGTTATGCTTGGGAAGAAGCAGAACACGCTTCTAAGTTCGCTGAACTGTTGGGTGACTGTGTATGGGATACCAAAACTAACCTCGAAAAGAGAATGAACGCTGAGTCAGGCGCTTGCGAAGACAAGAAACGTATTGCCACTCGTGCAAAGGCTCTGAATCTGGATGCTATCCATGACACTGTTCATGAAATGGCAAAAGATGAAGCTCGTCACGGTAAAGGCTTTGAAGGTCTGTACAACCGTTACTTCAAGAAATAATCCTTTTTAGTATTGTATTTTTAGGGAAAGAGGTTGCCGTCTGGTAACCTCTTTTTCTATAATACGATTCATCCCCTCTCAAGTTATCCCACGAAATGTAACACATCATTTGCTATACGTTACATTCCCCTTTTATAAAGGGTTTTTCCTCCATATTATGTTTGCGAGAATATCTGTTTTCAATTACTTTTGTATCACAATTGCTAACCCCAACGTAATTATGAAAACGCTATTATCCATCTTATTCCTTTTCTTTGCAACCTACGGATACAGTCAATCAGAGAAACTATTTACAGTAGACCGTGAATTATCAAACAGCAATATCAATCAGATCTATCAAGCCAAAGACGGAGTTATCTGGATAGCCACCGAAGACGGACTTAATCGTTACGACGGCGCCAAGTTCAGTGTGTACAAACACAAAGAAGGAAACGACAGTTCATTGGTAGATAACAATGTAAGAATACTCTTCGAAGACAGCAAAGGGAACTTCCTAATAGGTACTCAACGCGGGCTACAACTTTACGACCCGTCAACAGACCTCTTTAAAGAAATCCCCATCCTGTATGAAACTGGAATAAACATGAGCGCACATATCAGTACGATCCTGGAGCGTAAGAATGGAGAGTTATTAATAGGAACGTCCGGGCATGCCGTTTATTCACTAACATTAGGAGGAACAGAACCTCTTATCAAAGAGGCGCAACTACCGGTTCCCAGTTTTTTCATCACCTATCTATTCGAAGACCAAAACGAAAATCTATGGGTTTCTACAGAAGGAAAGGGGGTTATACCGCATTGACACGTCAGGTCAAATATATCACTATTTCATCGGAAAAGAGAATGCCTGAATATAGTAACTTCTATTTGCCTGGATGAAAAAGGGAATATCTATGCCAGTAACATAAACAAAAGGAATATTTGTCTACGACCAGCAGAAAGATACTTTTTATCCCTATCTCCTGTCCGATACTTCCTAGCCTGCCTATCAATACAATATATGCTGCCGGGCAAGGAAAAATCTATATCGGAACCATAGGTACGGCATAAAAAGTATATGACATACATACACAGAAGATAAAGGAAAGCGAGTTCAGTTTCAGTACTTTCGATTTCAGCAAAGCCGATGTACATGCCATCACAAAGGATCGGGCAGGCAACTTATGGCTGGGTATCAACGGCAAAGGAGTCATGCTTCTTCCGGCTACAACAAACCAATTCAAGTACATGGGTTACAAGTCTGTAACAACCAATAAAATAGGTTCTAACAGTATAAAAAGCAGTATGTAAAGACAATGAAGGAACCTTATGGCTCGGAACAGCCAATGACGGTATATATGGTATAAAAAAGGAAAGAATAAGCCTTCCCTGCACTTTGAGCACAAAGAAACATCTAATTCCGTGCCGTCCACAATCAACCATATCCACCAGACAGCAGACGGCAGATTGTGGCTGGCCTCACCTTTGGAAGGGCTGGCAGAGATGAACCCCAAGACCGGCCTGTGCCGATACTATAAATTACAGGACCATTATCAGAATGAAGTAAAAAACATATCGTATCTGACTTCAGACAAGAACGGTGAACGATTATGGGTAGCCGTTATGGGCGGAGGCGTGTTTTACATCGATCTAAAAACCGGGAAAGTCAACAGATGCGATACTTTTGAAAGCGGAAAAGAATATCAGGAGAATTACAATGTACTCCACAACCGTTGGGTAGCCTCATTGCTGTACACCAGCAATAATAAGTTATATATCGGCACCTACGATGGCTTAGGATGCCTGGATATACCCACAATGAACTTCGCCTCAACCTATGGGAAAAACAGGATATTCAGCGGCAGTATCATACTGACCCTCTTTGAGGATGAACAAGGCGACATCTGGGCAGGTACCACCAAAGGACTCATTCATATAGACGGAAAAAATGGAAGCTCTAAAACTTATACTACACACGATGGATTGCCCAATAATACCATTTGTGCCATTCAAGGCGACAAACAACATGGATTATGGATAAGTACCAATTACGGTATCACAAACATGGACCCGGAAACAGGTACCTTTATCAACTACTATGCAGGCAATGGGTTACAAGGAAATGAATTCAGCAAAAATGCAGCCTGTACAGATAAAGATGGATATCTCATCTTTGGAGGTATCAATGGTATCACCTTTTCCGACCAGCAAGAAATCACTACAAAGTCAAAAAGCCCGAGGTTAAATTGCCGACTTCTACATCCATAATAAAGCTGTAAAGAAAGGTACGTTCCGGTAACCACGAAGTTATAGAAACAACAGTACAGGAAGCCAGCCGGTTCCGTTTATGTCATAGAGACAACTCGTTCAGCATCGAATTCTCAGCCATGGAATTCTATAATCGGAACGAATCACCTATCTTTATTCTATGAATGGGGCAACTTGGATGGCATTAGCTCCGGGCGTCAACAGAGTTTCTTTCAGTGATCTGGCACCGGGTACTTATCACTTCAAGATGAAAGCCAAAGACTATACAGCCTACTCGGAAGAGAAAGAAATTATCATCAGATAGATCCGGCATGGTGGGCATCGGGTTGGGCTAAATTAATATACGTCCTATTGATATTATCAATCATCGGATTTATTGTGATGCAGGTGCATCATCGTTACCGTATGCATCAAAAGATGTTACAACACATCCATGCCGAGCAAATTAACGAAGTAAAGTTACAGTTCTTCATTAATATCTCTCACGAAATACGAACTCCGATGTCACTTATCATCAGTCCCTTGCAACAACTGATGGCAAAAGATAAGGATGCAGAATGTAGAAAGCTCTACAGTACTATACAACGGAATGCCGAGCGCATCCTGCAATTGGTAAACCAATTAATGGATATCCGAAAAATAGACAAAGGACAAATGTCCCTCATGTTTAAAAAGGCTGAAATAGTTAGTTTCACCCGTGACCTGTTAGAAAGCTTCGAACAACAGACAAGGGTAAAGAAACTAGACTTAAAATTCCACACCTCTGCTCCTGAAATAGAAATGTGGATAGATCCTAAGAACTTTGACAAGATCATCCTGAACCTACTGTCGAATGCTTGTAAGTTCACACCTGAAAACGGACAAGTGGAAATCAGCCTCAGCACAGGTGAGGATACCCACCTTCCCCAAAATGCACCCCTGCGCCGATATGTTGAACTTACAGTTGCGGACAGTGGTATCGGCATTGCTTCCACTGAACGGGAACATATATTCGAGCGATTCTACCAGATACGTAACAGTCAGAACAACTCAAATATAGGAACAGGTATCGGGCTTCACCTCACACGCTCTTTAGTGGAGCTGCATTACGGGAAATATTCACGTAGAGGACAATGGCGAAGGCCGACCGGGTTCCCGGTTTATCATACGGCTACCGCTGGGAAACGGGCATTTGAAAAAGGAAGAAATAGAAGAAGCAACAACCGCCGACACCCTAATAAACATCCCGGCGGCAGAACCGGCTACCATAGCTCCCCCCGCTACCTTATGATGACGATGAAGAAGCCAGCGGTAAAGTCCGTGCCCGCAGTCGTCGCCATGTGCTTGTGGTAGAAGACGATGAAGAGATTCGCCACTACATTTGCCGCGAACTGAGCAATGACTTTTACATGACCGAATGCAGTAATGGAAAAGAAGCATTAGCATCGATATTATCCCATACGCCCGATCTGATAATCAGCGACGTGATGATGCCTGAAATGGATGGCTTGACACTCTGCCGCAAGATACGACAGAATGTGAACATCAACTATCTACCCATCATCCTGCTTACCGCCCGTACCAGCGAGGAGGACAATCTGGAAGGGTTGGATACCGGTGCCGATGCTTATCTGATGAAACCATTCAGCATTGAGTTGCTGAGAAAAACTGTCTTAAACCTCATCCGCCGCCGGGAACAATTGCGTAATGCTTTCAGTGGCCGTCAGAATCAGGAGGAACAAATCTCAATCCCAGAAGTAAAATCTCCCGATGACCGGCTTATGGAACGTGTCATGCGCGTTATCAATGAGAATTTAGGCAATCCGGCATTAACCGTCGAAATGATCAGTACGGAAGTAGGTATCAGCCGTGTACATCTGCATCGCAAGCTCAAAGAACTCACGAATCAGACTACACAACAACTCATTCGTAACTTGCGTCTGAAGCAGGCAGCTACCCTGCTGGCCGACAAGCGGCATAGCATAACAGAAGTAGCCACATTAACCGGTTTTACGCATCCCACTTACTTCGCCACGGCATTCCGCGAAATGTATGGCATATCACCATCAGAGTATATGGAACGCCATATAGGGCAAGATAAAACAAACAAAGATGGCATCTTTTGATGTGAAAGATGCCAACTTATGCAACAAGAGATGCCAACTTTTGATGTAAAAGATGGCATCTTTTACATAGCTATTTTAAAGTTCTTGTCCGAGGGCTTTCCGTTAGGTTAAGCCTGCCAAGCATATCGCCTCCGCAATCTACTATGATCTTATGCAATACTATCGCCGGACTGAGAGGGCGAATAGTCAGAGTATGTACCCCGGCCTCCAGAGTGACATCAGGAAAAGTTACTTTTGACTCTATTACCCGTGCCGCCCCCGCAGGATACATTTTTGAATAACAGTTGGCCCAAGTCAGGTCTGAATTGTAGTTCACGATTTGTTCCTCACCGTCATCTAAACGAATGGCATAACTATGCCCTCCTTTAATAAAAGGCAAAGTACTATCCAATATCAGGCGTACACGCACACCGGACAAGTCAGACTTTAATCGCATTTGATAGGTCAACGAAGCACCGGATACCGGCTTGGTATATGGCATCAAAGAAAGTCCGGAGAGTGTACGTCCCAAGTCCGGTATAACAGTCCATTGTGTACCGGGTTCCTGCACGGATGTAGCAAAACGTTCCGCTTCCATTACCACTACCCCACTACTCTCTTCGTATTCATAACCACCCATTACCATATTTTCGTTCCGGGAAGCATCCACACGGGTTACTTTCGGCATTATATTTCCTCCTTTCGGTTCATCCCATGAAGTATAGCCTATATGGGTCTGATCCATCATGTGTTTCCATTTGCCACCGGCAATATTATTATTATAATCGGCGCATAGCTCCGCATCTCTCCGGAAGCAATACTCTACGCGATCCGCCCAGGCATTGGCACGTACATCATTTTCAGCAGCCAACTGCCGGTTCATGGCGGTAGCACAGTACATTTCATAAAGATTGGCCATAGCTTGCACAGGGAATAATATCAGCTCCTTATAAGCATCGCGCCTATTCTCCGGTAGCAAAAGCAAACTGACGGACAGCATGTGTGCTTCCAATGCCAGAAACTCATCGGCCACAGCTTTAAATTCACCACTTTGCAAATTATAGGTTTTGTGATCTAACATCTCTGCCGTCACACGAGCACAATACTTACAATAAAGATTTAAAATTCGTGCAGCTTCGTCAGCATATTCATTACCAAATTGCTGGCGGCAAAATTCTCTTGTATAATCCATCAGATTACCCGCATTAAAAGCATCAGGATTCCATGCCATTTTCAAGAAGAAATCCGTAGGAAACTCATTCGGTTTCAAATCACCTACATTCAATATCCACATCTTATCCACACCATAAGCATACGTCAGATAAAGCTGTTCCCACATATGCTGGATTTGAGTCATATTCAACCACTGATAAGCACGCGGAGCACCATGCAAATCCACATGATAGTACATGCCATAACCACCGGGATGACGTTTAACACCCGGTTCGGGCAGACGGCGAACATCTCCCCAATTGTCATCACATAACAGAATCATTACATCATCCGGTATCTGCATACCTTGATCGTAATATTCCAGTACCTCACTATAAAGCGCCCATAATTGTGTAGTCTTAGAAGCAGATTTTCCCGTAACCTCGGCTATGATACGACGCTGTTCTTTCACTATATTTTCCAACAGTTTTGTATCCGTATCAGGTCCCATCGGCGCATCACCGTCACCACGCATCGCAATGGTCACCACTTCTTCTTTACCCCGCATGCGCTCTATACCTTCACGGAAAAAAGCGGTCGATACCATCTTTGTTTGTCTGATAGTTCCAGGCTCCATACACTTTACGATTGCGAGCATACTCCTGATGGTTACGCGCCATAGGCTCATGGTGGGAAGTACCGATTATGATCCCCATCTCATCAGCCAATGGACTGTTCATGGGATCATCCGCATAGAAAGCCGCACTCCACATAGCAGGCCATAGGAAGTTGGCTTTCAGGCGAAGCAACAATTCATACACATGCACGTACATTTTACTATTGAAGCCACCATAACGTTCCGTGGTCCAACCTCCCATGCAAGGCCATTCATCATTAATAAAAATACCACGATACTTCACTGCCGGTTCTCCATCGGTATATACACCTTTTTTTATATAGAGTTCCTCATGCCGTTCCGCCGGAACATCCGCCCACCAATACCAGGGAGATACCCCTATCTGACGGGATAACTCATAAACTCCATAGATAGTTCCACGCTTATCGCTACCAGCAATTAACAACACTTCACCCGGTATTCCTTCCACCGGATCTTTTACTGTGGTGATTATAAACTTCTCATTCTTGCCTTTCAACTCGCGGGCATCCAGTTTCTTCGATTTCACCAATTGCTTTATGAATGGAGACTCGTCAAAAGAACCAATAAGAATACGTACATTTTGCCCATCCGCACTTCCCTTCTGTTTTGCATCGGCCACTAATGCAGGACGTATATCGGCCACTTTATAAAAATCCTCCTGTAAATTATGTACAGCCGTTAATACTCCTTTATGTTCCTCATCAGCACATAAAATACTGAAACTCCTTTGTTGAGATGTTACAAGCTCCAACGTACCTTCTTCCCGAATGAAAGAGACAAACTTATCCGCCGCTTGCAGTGTCGAAGCCAGAGTGAGACAAAGTTGCAGGCAGACAATCCGTGTTTTTAATGATATTCTCATCATGTAGAAATAAATTAGATTAATAATACTATGAAACAAAGGTACACGGCTTCCAGAAGCCTGCCAAAGATCACTGTTACAGATACTTTCGAGCATATTACGAGTTAAAAGAATAAGGCTGTGTTACATCAATTAAAGTCTATGATACACCCCTAATATAGAATGCAACATCAGTTAATCTTTCTGCAATAGCAACATATTTATTACTATTATTATACTTCCTACTTTTGCTTCGGGAACAAAAAGGTTCTTTATCATTATTTATTAATCTTAAAACTAAAAGAATTATGGAAAGCATGTATGACAACAGTTAATCCTGGCTTTATGACATCAGAGAAAACATAGTTATTAACTATCTTAAACTAATGGTAATGAAAAATGTAAAAAAGAAAATTCAAAGGATTCCTTACTTGTTTCTTTTGATGCTTTTTAGCTGCCTGACAGCTTCGGCACAACAAGGAATAACAGTGAAAGGAACAGTCGTGGACGACAATGGCGAGACTATAATTGAGCCTCGGTAGTTGTAAAAGGAAATAATTCAATAGGTACGATCTCAGATATAGACGGTAATTTTGTATTGACCGTGCCCAATGAAAAGTCAGTTCTTGTCGTTTCGTTTGTAGGTATGGAGCCTCAGGAAGTGAAGGCTTCTTCAAAAGGGACAATCAAAGTAGTTCTGAAAGATGATACACAGCTACTGGACGAAGTTGTAGTAGTAGGTTACGGACAGCAAAAAGAAAGCGTCGGTGGTAGGAGCCATTACACAGACTTCCGGAAAACACTAGAGCGGTCTGGGGTAAGCAATTTAGGAGCTGCCTTTTAACGGGTAACCTTCCGGGAGTCATTACTTCCAGTTCTACCGGTATGCCCGGTGCCGAAGACCCGAAGATTATTATCCGCACACAGAGCTCGTGGAATAATAGCGAACCTCTGGTACTGGTAGACGGCATCGAACGTGAAATGAGTTCAGTAGACATTTCCTCGGTAGAGAACATTTCTGTATTGAAAGATGCATCCGCTACTGCTGTATATGGTGTGAAAGGTGCCAACGGAGTAATCCTTATTACTACCAAACGCGGTAAGGAAGGAAAAGCCAACGTACAGATCAAGGCCAATATGACCGCTAAAGTAGTATCAAAACTCCCTGAAAAGTATGATGCTTATGACACATTCTACTTGATGAATAACTCCATTGAGCGCGAAGCTTGTCTCAATCCTGCCGGATGGGCAAACTACACACCGGCAGCCATCATCGATAAGTATCGTCATCCGGCCAATGCCGAAGAGTGGGACCGCTATCCTAATGTGGATTGGGGAGGATGAACTTTTCAAGAAAGTCGCTATGTCCTATAATACCAGCGTCAACGTATCAGGTGGTACTAAAGTTGTAAATTACTTCGCAGCTGTAGATTTCGTAAACGAAGGTGACTTGTTCAAGAGCTTTGAAAACGGACGTGGTTACAACTCCGGCTTTGGCTATAACCGCATCAACGTACGCAGTAACCTGGACTTCCATTTGACAAAAAACGACCAAATTCTCTACCAACCTGTTTGGTTCGAATGCACAACGTCAGCTGCCTTGGGATATGAGCGACAATGACACCGGTTTCTGGAACTCAGCTTATAAATCCGCTCCCGACGCCATGCGTCCCATCTACTCCAATGGTATGTGGGGATGGTATGCGCCGCGTGATGCCGATGTACCCAACTCAGCCTATTTCCTGGCTGTAGGTGGTAAAGAGAAACGCACCACCACCAAAATGACTACTGACTTCATTTTGGAGCAGGACTTGGCTATGTTGACCAAAGGACTGAGATTCAAGGCGAACTTCTCTATGGACTATACTTTTGCGGAGAACAAGCGTGGCCTCAGTGACCAGTACAACGATGCACAACGCATCTGGGTGGATCCGGATACAGGTAATATCTCTTATAAGTTTGACCCTGATACAGGAACCGGACTCGACAAAGTCACTAATCCTATCTATTGGTTACAACAATCCGGTAGTGCAAACATTGGAGCCACTTATCGCAAACTATACTACTCTATGCAGTTCGACTATGCCCGTACCTTCGGCAAACATGAAGTGACCGGCCTTGGCCTTTTCAGCCGACTAAAAGAGGCACAGGGAAGTGTGTTCCCCATTTATCGGGAAGACTGGGTATTCCGTTTTACCTATAACTACGCCATGCGCTATTTCTTCGAGGCCAATGGTGCTTATAATGGTTCCGAAAAGTTCGGTCCTGATTATCGCTTCGCCTTCTTCCCCTCCCTCTCACTGGGTTGGATGATCAGTGAAGAGAGCTTCATGAAAAAAAAACTGAAGTTCGTCGATATGTTAAAAAGCTTCGCGCTTCTTGGGGACGAGTAGGTGATGATGCCGTGGTCGCTCCGTGGCAGAGATTTACAGCAGGTCGTTTCTTATACAAAGATCAGTTGAGTTATGGTGGTAACACTGTCATGGGTAGCATCAATCCGGACAACTCTCCTTATACCCACTGGAAAATCTCTTCTCTGGGTAACCCGGATGTCTCTTGGGAAACTGTAGAAAAGCGCAACATTGGTTTAGATTATGCTTTCTTTAATGGACTGATAGCAGGTTCAGTAGATGTATTCAACGATACCCGTACGGACATTATAATTAGCGGTGACAGCCGTGCCATTCCGTCTTATTTTGGAACAACGGCTCCCCGAACCAATTTAGGTAAAGTCAACAGCCACGGTTATGAACTGGAATTACGTTTGAACCATGTATTCAACAATGGTCTACGCGCCTGGCTGAACACCAGTATGACTCACGCCATCAATGAAATCAAGTTCAGAGATGACGCTCCTTTGCTACCTGCTTATCAGAAGGGAGCCGGACATACAATTAACCAAGTATATTCATATATCGACCATGGGAATCTGGCTACCTGGGACGATGTGATAGGTAGTAGTAATTGGACAACTGGAAATGACATGAAGTTACCGGGCGACTACAATATTATAGACTTCAACGGTGACGGTATAGTTGACAACGACGACCGTGCTCCTTATCAGTATGCCAGTACACCGCAGAACACCTATAATGCCTCTCTCGGTTTTGAGTGGAAAGGCTTCAGTTGCTTTGCCCAATTCTATGGAGTAACCAATGTAACCCGTGAAGTCAATTTCCCGACATTCCGTTCTACAGCCCACGTAGCTTATGCAGAAGGTTCATACTGGACACCGGGAGGTAATGCCACCCTACCCACTCCACGCTGGGGAACTACTGTAGACGCAGCTGCTACCGGAACACGTTACTGGTATGATGGTGCTTACCTTCGTTCTGAAGAATGTTGAATTATCCTATACATTCAAGAACAATTGGCTGAAGAAAAATGGGCATCAATTCCTGCCGTCTCTACTTGAATGGCGATAATCTCTACATGTGGACCGACATGCCGGATGACCGTGAAGCCAACTACGGTACAGGCTCTTCGGACGGTGCCTACCCTACGGTACGCCGCTTCAATTTTGGTATCGACATAACCTTATAATAACGAAGAGATAATTATGAATAAATATATAAATAAACTATTTATGATGTCGGCTATTGCAATGGCTGGCATAATGGGGATGACCTCATGTACAGACTATCTGAATAAAGCTCCGGAAAGTGACTACCAGGATAATGACCCTTATAAGAATTTTATGAACTTTCAGGGTTTCACTGAAGAACTCTATAATTGTATCCCGGTAGTTTCAAACAATAAAGATGCCGGACATACTTGCTTCAACTATGGTGAAGATGAATACTGGGAACCACAGGAAATGCGTATGCAAGCCCGTAGTGTGGACAACGGAGACTTCTGGGCCTGGACTACTGTTTACTATGGTTACCCGAACAATCAAGGTTCGGCAGGTTCAAACAACCGAACTGATAAAGGTCACTTATGGGCCAACTCCTGGTATGCCATCCGTAAAGCCAATATCGGTATCGCCAACCTCGGCAATCTGATAAGCGCCACCGAGGAAGAACGCAATCTCATAGAAGGACAACTTTACTTCTTCCGCGCATGGTACCACTTTATGCTAATGGAATGGTGGGGCGGCATGCCGTATATTGATACAGTGTTGTCTTCGGATGTAGCTCCCACGTTAGCCCGTCTTACATGGCAAGAATGTGCGGAAAAATGCGTAGCCGACTTTGAACATGCAGCCAGTCTACTTCCTGTTGATTGGGATGCAACCACCGCCGGTAAAGTGACCTTAGGCAAAAACAATATGCGTATCAACCGTATTATGGCTTTAGCTTATAAAGGCAAGACCTTGCTTTGGGCAGGCAGTCCGTTGATGAATTGGGCTTCCGGAGGTGCAAAGGAATACAATGCAGAGTTGTGCAAACGAGGTGCCGATGCTCTCGGACAAGCCCTTGCCCTCACCGAATCGACCAACCGTTACGAACTGGCCGACTTCTCCGAATATAACGACATCTTCCTGTTGCATAACTCAAGCGGTAAGCTGAACGGAGTAAAAGAGTCCATCTTCATGGAGAATATCAAGGATTATAGTGGACGCTGGCGCTGGAATATGGTTAACGACTTCCGACCTCAATCCATTGAGTATTCCGGTATTAAATGCTATCCTACCGCCAACTACGTAAACTACTATGGCATGCAGAACGGTTACCCTATTAATGACATGACAAAGGCAGATGCCGAATCAGGCTATGATCCCACACATCCCTGGAAAACCGCGACCCACGCTTCTATAAAACCATCATGTTCGACGGTGTGAAGTGGAAAAGCACCGGTGGTGCAGGTGGAACGGCAGAACTTTTTCACCCCGGAGGTAGAGAGAGTGAAGAAGCAAATGAAAAGAAAGGTTGCTTCACAGCCTATATGAACAGCAAACTCTGTCCGCAATTGATGAATACGGTTGACGGTTATAAAGAAAATAATATCATGATCCTCAGCCTTATGCGCCTAGCAGATGTATATCTAATGTATGCTGAAGCTACGGCTGTAGGCTACAACGGTCCGAAGGGTAAAGCTGCTACCTACTCACTTACAGCCGAAGAGGCATTGAACAAGATCCGCGAACGTGCCGGGGTAGCTCCCGTACTCGACAAGTTTCTGGGTAGTACTGCTGACTTCCTGAGCGAATTACGCCGCGAACGCCCGTGGAACTGTCCTTCGAAGGTTTCCGTTTTTATCGATCTTCGCCGCTGGATGCTTCTCACCCAATATCCTTACACACTGAAGACCAAGATTGAGTTCGACCGTGCCGATCCTAGTGACTATAATTATGACGAACCGGAAGAAAATGCTATCAAGAACTTTTACGTGAAGTAGTATTGCTTGAGCGTAAATATACCGACAGACACTATTGGTATCCGCTCCCTAAAAAAGGATGTTAGCATGTATGAAGGGTTCTATCAGAATCCCGGATGGTAATCTTGACGTATTAACTAATAATGACGCAAAAAATGAATAGAAAGTTTATATATATTGGCTGTACTGTTTTCGCCATGTCTCTGTTTCATGCAGGAGGTATCCAGGCGCAAGAAGAAAACAAAGATAGCCTAGTGAATGTGGCTTTCGGTACGGTTGCCCAGGAAGACTTGACGCATGCCATTTCTACGGTCAACACGTCCGAACTGACCAAAAAAGTAAATAGTTCCAGTAGCTTAGTTGGACTGGAAAGTCTGATAGGTGGATACACCGGCAACGTATGGGGGCAAGGAGCACTTGTCCTCGTGGATGGAGTGCCCCGCAGTGCAAGTAATGTACGCGCTTCGGAAATAGAGAGTGTTTCGGTAATGAAAGATGCTGCTGCCGTGGTACTTTATGGTAGCCGTGCGGCAAAGGGTGTTATCCTGATCACTACCAAACGCGGTAAAATGAACCGATGCGCATCGACGTACGGGCAATGCAGGCATTAATGTTCCCAAATCTTATCCAAAATATTTGGATTCAGACTGCTACATGACCCTTTACAATGAAGCTTGCCGTAATGACGGGCTGTCCCCAAAATACAGCGCATCAGATATCTACAACACTGCCATGGGAACCAATCCTTATCGTTATCCGAATATTGATTTCTATAGTTCGGACTATCTGAAAAAGGCATATTATAATGCAGATGTGACAGGTGAAGTATATGGAGGTAATGATCGCACACACTATTACCTGAATTTCGGTATGGATTATAGTAACGACCTGCTGAAATATGGTGAATCAAAGAATGCCTACAATATGCGTTTCAATGTACGCGGTAACGTAGACATGACACTTGCCTCATGGCTAAAGGCTACTACCAATGCGGCAGTTGTCTTTACCAATCAGTATGCAGGTCGCGGAAACTTTTGGGGAACCGCATCCACCTTTGCGTCCCAACTGGTTTGCCCCGTTATTACCCATCGACATGATGGATACCAGCGTCGCTCAAATACAGGAATATATTACCAACAGTAATCACCTGATTGACGGCAAATATCTGCTTGGAGAAACTTCTTCCGACATGACCAATCCTTTTGCTGATCTTCTGGCTGCCGGATATGTTAAGGAAAAGGCACGTATGTTTATGTTCGATGTCAGCCTTGCCGCTGATCTGGGTTCATTCTTGAAAGGTCTGACGTTTAAGACTTCTTATAGTGTAGACTATACTTCTTACTATTCGGAAGCTTTCAGCGAGACCTACGCCGTTTATGAACCTACATGGTCTCAGGTGAACGGCAAGGATATGATTATTGCCTTGAAGAAGCACAATGAAGACAAAAAAGATCCCAATGAATATGTCGGCAAGTCCACTTACGATCAGACCATGACGTTCAGTGCACAGTTTGACTATGCCCGCACTTTCGCAAAATACCACAACGTAGCAGCCACATTCATAGGTTGGGGTTATCAAACGCAGAATTCTGCTGACGAAAATCATGAAAGCAGTGATTATCACCGTACCAGTAATGTGAACTTAGGCTTACGGGCATCCTACAATTACAATCATAAGTATTATGCCGATTTCAGTGGTGCCGTGATCCATTCGGCCAAATTACCCGAAGGCAAGCGTAACGCTTTCTCTCCGTCAGTCACTTTGGGCTGGAGGATCAGCAAAGAGAAGTTTATGGAGAATGTAAAGTTTATAGACGATCTGAAAATCACAGCTTCTTATGCCAACCTGCATCAGGATCTCGATATCACCGACTATTATCTGTATAAAGGCACTTTCTCCAAAAGAACAAACGAGGGCTTCTATGTACAATGGCATGATGGAACAGCCGGCGGATGGACTCCGGCTTCAAACGCGGTGATAACCCCAATCTGGGTTTCATCACACGTGAAGAGTTCCGTGCCGGCATTGATGCCACACTGTTCAACCGTCTGCTGAAAATAAATGCGAATTACTTCAGACAAGATACGAAAGGCTTGCTCACCCAAGGTTCATCTTCTATCTATCCTTCCTATTTTGCTTTAAGCAGCAATTCCACTTTCATGCCCTGGATCAATTATAACGAGGACAGACGCAGTGGTTTTGACTTCGCGCTGAGCACCAACAAGAAATTCGGCGACTTTGACGTAACACTCGGTTTCAATGGTATGGTGTACTCCTCTGAAGCTCTGAAACGTGACGAACTTTACGACGAAGATTACCAGTATCGCAAAGGTCGTGCACTCGATGCTTCCTACGGTTATGTATGCGAAGGTTTCTTCCAAGATCAGACTGACATAGACAATCATGCCCGTCAAACATTTGGTACTGTAAAGCCCGGTGACCTGAAGTACAAAGATATTAACGAGGATGGTGTAATCGACAGCAAGGACCAAATTGAATTTAGGAAAGAACGGTTGGTCAGCTCCTCCTTTCTCCTTCGGATTGAACTTAACTGTGAAGTGGAAAAATTTCTCGCTATTTGCCATGGGATCAGGTCAGACCGGCTCTGTAGACTTTAAAAGCAGTTCCTACTACTGGAACCGCGGTACGAGCAAATTCTCAGAAGTGGTATGGGGACGTTGGACCGAAGATACAAAAGATGTGGCCACCTACCCACGCCTGACCACCACCAATGGTGACAATAACTACCGCAATTCCACTTTCTGGATGTATAAGCGTAACTATTTCCGCCTGAACCAAGTGCAGTTGACGTATGACTTCCCTGAAAATACTTTCAAAGGAACGTTTGTTCGTGGTTTAAGTGTTTATTGCGGAGGTAGCAATCTGCTTACCATCTCTAAAGAGCGGAAGCATATGGAGCTGAGTACCGGTTCCCCTCAATGCCGTAACTTCTATGCAGGTTTCAAGGCTGCATTCTGATTTTATTGATTAATAAAGAAGAAGATTATGAAAAAGAAAATTATACCTTTTATAATAGGTGCCCTGATGCTCACCGGTTGTGATGATTTGTTTTCACCAGCCATCGAAAACTTCAAGGCGTGGAAAACATGTACAACGATGCGGAATACGCACGGGGAATATTGCACAATGTATACAGTCTGATTCCGGGCTATTACGATAACAGCGAGTATGGCACGGATGACGCCGTAACCAACCAGCCAAGTAATGTATCTGCAAATGGCCACCGGTGCCTGGACTACAAGTTCATATAATCCACAAAATCAGTGGACCAATTCCTACGGTGCCATTCAATACATCAACCTCTTCCTGGAGCATGTGGGAGGCGTAAAATGGTCGGATGATGAAGAACTGAACAAATTGTTTGCGCAACGCCTCACTGGCGAAGCTTACGGACTCCGTGGGATGTTCTATTTTTTATCTGCTCCGTGCCCATGCCGGTTTTTGGTGCAAATGGCGAACTGCTCGGTGTACCTGCATATTTACAGAACCTCAGACAATAGAGTCGGATTTCAATCAACCGCGTGCTTCGTTTCAGGCTTGTGTAGAACAAATCTACAATGATCTTTCCGAAGCAGAGAAAAGACTTCCTTATGAGTATGAAGATGTTTCAGGAAGCGTTCCTGCAGATTTCCAGAGTCTCACACAAGACGTCGGTAAATACAACACCGTTATGGGTGCCAAAGCACGTCAGTTGTATAACGGAATCATAGCCCGTGCCTTCCGTACACGCACAGCCGTACTGGCTGCCAGTCCCTTCTTTGAAGATGCTTCCAACGCTGCCACATGGGCGGATGCCGCTAATGCCGCAGCTGCTGTAATAGACTATAAAGGAGGTCTATCAGGATTAGCATCCGACGGAGTGGAATATTACTCACCTACTATTATAAATACAATTAAGGATGGTGCCAATCCAAATGAAATCTTATGGAGAGGAAACAAAGGAAGTGGTGATAACGACCAGGAATCACAAAATTTCCCACCGAGTTTGTACGGTAATGGTTATATGAATCCGTCGCAGAATCTGGTCGATATATTCCCTATGGCCAATGGATACCCCATCAATGACGCAGCCAGCGGATACGATGCCAACAATCCTTATGCTGGACGCGATCCCCGTTTGGGCAAATACATCTTTTACAATGGAAGTACAATCAGTGAGAAGAGTATAACAATCAACATCAATGAGGGAAATCAAGACGGTGTTAACGTGACCGAAAACCGCTCGACCCGAACAGGCTATTACATGAGAAAACGCTTGCGCATGGATGTGAACTGTAATCCGGCATCCATTTCCAAACAGCCGCATTACACACCCCGTATCCGTTATACTGAAATGTACCTGAATTATGCTGAGGCAGCCAATGAAGCTTGGGGACCGAAAAAACGCCAACGGCAGAGATTACCCGCTTACGATGTAATCAAAGCCATCCGGAAACGTGCCGGCATAGGTGGTACCAATGATGCCTATTCTGGAAGCATGCGCTGCCAGCAAAGACAAAATGCGCGAACTGATCCGCAACGAACGTCGATTGGAACTCTGCTTCGAAGGATTCCGTTTTTGGGATCTCCGTCGCTGGAAAGCCGACCTGAACGAACCGGTATATGGCATTAGCTGGAATGGTAACAGCTATCAGAAGAAAACCGTAGAAGAACGTTCGTATGAAGATTATATGTACTGTTGCCCTATCCCCAACTCTGAGATACTGAAGTACAGCAACCTCATCCAGAATAAAGGATGGAAATAAACAAAAATTGTGAACACTATTAATAAAATAGCATGATATGAAAAAAGAAATTAGCATATATCGGACTGACTTCATTATTTTTGTCTTTCACTGCGTGCGAAAAAGCTCTGACAATGAATTCTCCGACTTCGATTATCAAACTGTATATTTTGCCAATCAATATGGTTTTGCGTACCATTGAATTGGGAGAAGACGAATTCTCGATAACTCTTTGGATAATCAGCAACAAAGTATCCATTAAAGCAGCTTGGGGTGGTGGTTATACCAACCGGCAAGAATGTAATTATTGATACTGTAGATGAATCGCTTTTGCGAAAAACCTCTATTTCAAAAGGAAGTAACACTCCTGTTACCCCTATGCCCACCTCCTACTATACCCTGGCCGCCAACCAGATCAATATTCCCAAGGGTGAAGTTATAGGTGGTGTAGAGGTACAGTTTACCGATGGCATTTTTGCCGATAAAAAGACTCTTGGATAATTATTACGTGATTCCTCTGAAGATGACAGGCGTACAGGGCAGTGCAGACCCATCCTTCAGGGTAAGGCAGTCGTAGCAAAACCCCATGTTGACAAATAGTGGCGACTGGAGTGTACAACCCAAGAATTTTGTACTTTTATGCTGTAAAAAGTATGTCAATCCCCGGCATGGTGAGTACCTGCGTCGTGGAGTGGATCAAGCTGTGATAAACGGCGTTTCTTCGCAATTGGTACGCCATCAGCAATATGTAGAGAAGGATGAGAAAGTAAATATTACAACTGAAAGCCTGAAAGACAATATTCTATCCTTATCAACCAAGGATGCACAAGGTAATCTTTTCAATTACAACCTCAGCTTGACTTTTTACCGAAGATGGTAATTGCACAGTAGGTAGTACTTCCGATGATCTTATCATTTCCGGTACCGGTAAATTTGTGAAGAAGGGCGAAAAGAACAGCCTTGGCGGTAAAGATCGTAATGCTATCTATCTGGACTATACAATTGACTTTAAAACCAAAAACATGCAGTACGCCACCAAAGATACGTTGGTGTTAAGCAGTCGTGCCGTACAAGGTGGCAAGTCATTCGAAATAGAAATAAGATAGTATTATCTGGTATAAACGTTTAAACAAAGAAAACATGAAATACTTTAATCATAAGATAATCGGTATTGCCATGATGTGTGCAACGGTTATGGCATGCACCGATAAGTATGACTGCAACCTTCAGGTAGAAAAGCCTGAAGAAGTGGCCAATAGCGAATACCTGGCCAGCTTTGATTTGCTGAAATCGTACATTACCCGCGATGCCAGTTCTCCGTTCAAGTTTACGGCAAACTTGTCTTCAACAGACTTTTTAAAGAAAGACATTGCTTACAGCACCATACTTTAGCAATTTTGATGGCATAGATATTGGCGGTTCTATCACTCCCGTCAATTCATTGAAAGAGGATGGTTCCTTCGATTTTGGCGGAATGCAATTAGTAGCTGATGCTGTCAAAGGAACGGACATAACGCTTTATGGTGGTACGCTCTGTTCCAATCAGGGACAACGCACCGCTTATTATAATGAACTGATACAGCCCATCATTATTCCCTTCGTACCCGAGAAAGGTAAAACTGTGATTTGTGACTTCGAGAATGATGAACTAGGCAAAGCTTACGGTATGACCGGAGGAAGTCAGGCTGTGGTAGAAAACGACCCGGATGGGAAGAGTGGTAAAGCACTGCATGTAGGTACCGACGATAACAAAGCTGCCTATTCACATCCTAAGTTCAACGTCAAGTTACCGGAAGGTCGAAAACTGGGTGATTACGTCAATCTGACCATTGATATGCGTATTGTAAACGAAGACGGTATATATGGAGCAGGTATGAGAGTCTTTATTAATGGAAAAGAGTTCAACGTTGGTATGAATGCTAAAACTTTTGGTTGTAATCCCAACACTTGGAATCGTGGAGCGGTCATCAGCTTAAATAGCGCTACAGCTCCAGGCTTCATATTGCCGGATGAAATGAAAGGACTTACTGAATTTGAGCTTGCCGTTGGTTCCGCTTCTGGAGGAGCACAATATTTTCTCGATAACATCGTGATGAATTATGAGCTTCCCGGAACAGGTGTTACTAAAATTGACTTTGAAAAAGATGAACTTGGAACGTCTTATCCGATGACTAACGGAAACTCTTCCGTTGTAGAAAATGATCCTGAAGGCAGTGGTAAAGTATTACACGTAGGTACAGCTGCTAACCCCCTTGCAATAGATCTTATCCTAAATTCACAGTAAAATTGCAAAACGGAAGAACGTTAGGTGACTACATAGGTCTTTCTCTCGACATGTACCTGATAGATGGTAAAGGTGGCTGGGGCGACGGCATGCGGGTAGTGATTAATGGACAAGAATTCAACTGCGGCCAAGGACCGTTCAACTTCGGTTGTGAAGCTAACAAATGGGGACGAGACAAGATTTATATCACATTCCTGAAAGAAGGTGAAGAAACAGGTAAGGGAAAAAAATCGCTATACCCAATTCCATGAAAGATCTGACCGAGATAGAGCTGGCCGTAGGTTCAGGCTCGGGTGAGTGGCATGCTTACATCGATAATATCAACCTCCACTGGAAGGCCGATGATACCATCATCGAGAAAACTCGGAAGAGAAAAAGAATATCTTCACTGAAGAGATGAATAAATGGATCGGTGGTATAGTAAATGCCGGTGGTGAATCTGTAAAAGTATGGAATATTGTAGGCGAACCACTTGACAAAACCATGGATGCCAACACCTTCAACTGGGGTGAATATTTGGGCGAAGTAGAATATGCACGTACAGCCGTAAAAACAAGCACGTGACACAGCAAAAATTGATCTCAACCTCTTCGTTAGCAATACTTTCAATCAATCTGATGAGATGGGACAGAAAGCCGATGAATTGATCGCATTGGTAAAATCCTGGGAAGCAGATGATGTAACCCGTATTGACGGATACAACATCCTTCTTCATGCGGTTTATTCCAAAGATGCCACTTCTCAGAAAGCCAATGAAGAGATGATTTCCGAATTGTTCGACAAGCTGGCACAGACCGGTAAACTGATACGTGTATCCGACCTCAGCATGATGGTGGAAGATACAGAGGGTAAGTTCATCCAGACCAGTAAACTGACCGCCGATGAACGGAGTGCCGCAGCCAACTATATAGCTTTCATCATGAAAGAATATCGGAAAACTATCGCATCGGACAAGCAATATGGCATATCCATTTCAAGTATGACCGAAACCAGTACCGGTAACAAGATTTGCCCCTGGACTTCGGGATACAATCGAAATGGAATGTATGAAGGAATAGTTGAAGGATTGAAATAACCCGAAGTATAATGAAACTATTTATTAGAAATCTATGCATTTTTCTGATGGGAATGTCATGTTGGGCATGCTCTGATAATAATAATGCGGAGACTGATGATAACGGGAAGGGGCGCATATGCGCTCTTTCCTAAAAAAAGTCAATTACAGTGAGTGCCGGTGAAAACCAGACAGAGGTCGTTATAGAGTGGGCAAAAACCTCCTGGGAGATAACCTTCGAACAGGGAGATATTGTAAAAAGTATAACTCCGATGTCAGGTGGAAGCAATGATGGAGAAAAGCAGTACACAAAAATTCAAGTGGTTTGCAATGCTAACGCTTCAATGAAACAACGTACACAGACTATTCACATTACTGACCTAACCAACAAGCAGACTACCGATTTATTGATAGAACAGGAACCAGCGTTCAAGTCTGTTACACTCTTAATATTGACCCTACAGTAAAATATCAGCCGATAGCAGGATTCGGTGGAATGTAAATCCTAAAATTTGGTGGCGGAAACCCTCATTTCTGCCCGACAATTAGAGCAAATGTATGGTGAAGGCGGATTCGGGCTACTCCATCCCTTCCGCCTGGATGGTTTATCCCAACGAATCTGATTGGAATGCTGATGTAGAAGCAGCTAAAAGCGGCACAGGCCAATGGAGCAATAAGTTTTTGCATGTCCGTGGGACTGTACTGATGCTCTCTCCGAGCAAAATCAAGGTGAACAGCAAAGAAGTAAAAACATCTCAAAAAAGGAGAACTATGGAGCATACGCCGATCATCTTATCCGTTACATCAATTTCATGAAACAGAATGGAGTAGAATCTTTTATGCCATATCTGTTCAGAATGAACTGGATATGGACTTTTTACTTATTGGACTCCTCAGGAAGTGGTAGATTTTGTGAAAACAATACGGTGCCAAAAATCCGTGAAACCAGAGTCGACTGATGTCTCCCGAGGCATGGCGGTACACCACCCGAATACACGGATCCGATCATCAATGATGCCGGAGCATTTGCACAGACCGATATTGTCTGCAGGACACCTTTTATCAAAGGTTTTACAGAATCTTTTCGGATAATGGATACGTCAAAATCGTCACGATTACATCTGCGGTCTCTACCCTCGCATCCATGGAAAGACTTGGTGGATGACGGAACATCTCTTTAATGACGGAGAAAAATCAGATGATCCGTCAGCATGGGAATTCCAAAAGTGGCAATACTGCCTCAACCATCTTGGCAAAGAAATCCACATGTGTATGGAGGGCTATTGCAGTGCATACGTATACTGGTATTTAAAGCGCTTCTATGGATTGATGGGCGATAATGACAAGCGCAGCCCGGTGGGTGAAGGTGAAATTGCTAAGAATGGTTACATCATGGCCCATTACGCGCAGTACGCCACAGGTACTACCCGTATTAAAGCTGTCACGAATAATACAGGAATATGTGCCACAGCCTACATCAATGAAACAGGAAATGAAGTAACGGTTGTATTGCTGGAATTTCACCGGAGCCACCCAGTGTATAGAAATACCGTTGGCAGGAATGAAGCGTGCAAATGCCAAGTTGAAACCAATGAAAACAAAAAATATGGAAGTTATCAGTACTGAGATGCTGGAATCTGGTGAGGGTGTATATGTACTGTTGTCCGGTAACAGCATTGTCCTGTCCGGTTGACCTTTATAATTGCATGAAGCGATATGGAATCACTCAAGTAGTTCATATTCTCCCCAAATGGTAAGTGTTGCCAAAGCAAAACAAAAAATTGCTTTGTGCAACACTTTTTTTATTTTTGATGTCACGTTCGCTTTTTACACGTTCGTCTTAGTAATGTAAATGGAACTCAAACAATTTAAAATATCCGTTCTACCCCTCCCGCAATAAGCTATTGAATTATGCGCGGAAGACCGAAAAGTCCGGACGATGCAGAAGATGCCGTACAAGAAGTCCTGCTCTGCTATGGAACAAAAGACTTGAACTGGAACAGTACCGTAACATTGAAGCATTCGCCATGACCATGACACATAATTCCTGCATGGATATGTGGCGCACCAGGCATACCGCCAGCGTACCGTTAGAGTATGTACAGGATGCCACTCCCGGTGGAACACCGGAACGGTTGCTTGAGATAAAAAGACGAAACCGTCTGATGCATGAAATTATTAATTCATTGCCTACTTTTGCAGCGCACCATCATGCGGATGAAAGACATCGAGGAGTATGAAACGGAAGAGATTGCCGACATCACAGGCTGTAACTGGAAGCCATCCGGAAGTAACCTGTCGAGAGCGCGAAAGAAAGTGAGAAATTTACCTGCAAACCGTACAAGAAAAAAATAAGGAGGAAACAAGTATGAAGATAGAAGAATTAATAGACCGCTATTTCGAAGGACAGACCTCATGTGAGGAAGAACGCGAATTACGCAGTTTTTCACGCAAGAAAAATGTACCGGAATCGTTACAAGTATATCGTCCCTTGTTTGTCTGCCTGGATCAGGAAGCAAAAGCATTCCGGCAAGAAAGTGCTCCTGTTAAAGCCTTCCTTCCGCCGTCGCTTTATTTTATACAGCGGGAGAATAGCAGCCGGAATTTTATTAGTGATCGGGGCATTGCCGGTACGCAGCGATACCTTCACCCCACCCGGAAAATTACGTCATTATCGACGGCAAGCAATACACGGATAAACCTGGTGCATGAACAAGCCCCTTGCTGCTTTCGAGATATGCGAAACTACGGAAGATGAAGTGCTTGATCTGATGTTTGAATAATAAAAAAAGAACTAATAGATACAATATGAAAAAGTTCACTCATACCCTGCTATGCTGCCTGCTGCTCTTGTTCAGTACCGGCATGTACGCCCAAAAAGGACTGCAATAGCATCCGTATTTCAGAAATACGGCAATGAGAAAGGGGCTACTTACGTGGAACTGTCCAAGATGTTATCCAAGAATTGGGACATCACCATTACCAAAGCCTGAAACTGACAAAGGCAGAAAAGGCATTACCGATATCTACCGGTGTCTGAACTGACCGGGAACATGCCAGGAAAATAAAAAAGAAGTGGTGACAGACGGCATATTCAATCGGATACTACCAGTTGCCTCCCGGTAAAGATAAAATAAACCGCTTCATACTATTCCGGCTCGGCAAGAAAGGAGAAGCCACTTATCTATAATCGAAGGCGAAATAGACAGTGACGACCTTTGTTAAGCACTGATATTCAGCAAAGACTAATTCTGAAATTTATAAATCACAAATAATAAAAACTTATGAAACGAATTTTCTTTTTATTCCTTATCATGACTTCCATGACAGTCGTGGCACAAAAGAAAGCATCCCGCAAGATACAACTCTATCTCAACGGACGGAAGATCATCATTAAAGAACATGATGGCAAAATCAAAGTGAAATGTATGAGGCAAAAGTTTAACAATGACACCATCGAAAACAACACCCAGGTATTTGAAGGTGTGTATCTGGACGGCCGCAGCATTGAACGAACCACAACGTTTCCTGCAATTTTCGTGAAGAAGAAAAAAAGCGGCTATTACCGCTTTGATCCTCACACTACCCTGCCATCTATTTTCGGCTTTAACAAAGCTTGTAAAAGCAATACATTTCGGTACTCTCCAGCTCCATCTTAGAATGGGGTATCAGAAATCTGTTATGCCAGGTTGCCACTTAACCCGTAACAATCATTGGCTTCACCACTCTCGGTTTAGCACGTATCGTCTATAAATTGGATGACAATTACGGCTTTGGTAGACGGCATCACCGTTTGCCAACGAAGCCGAGGCGGATTACCAAAAGGCGCTGTGCCGGGCTTTCAAAACACCTTGTCGGTCTGGAATGGCAAACAGAATTACGGCGTCGCCGTGCTTTCGTACTTAGTCGGAAGTGGAATGGCGTATCAGGGAAAAACCAAATATGATGATAAGAAACATACTTTTTGGTAGCAAGCTGAATACCCATCCGCTTGGCATGAATCTGCTGCTACAGGCTGGTTACGGTTGCCCAGATTCAATGCCCGTTTCAACTCTCACTTCTCTGTTTGAAAAAAGGACCAGATCTATCCGGCTTCTATAGGCGCCAGGAGTTGGTATTGGTGACAGCATAAATAAAACTTTAATTCATTTTTCCGCCTCACAACAAAAACTGTGGGCGGACTTGTTTGTCTATATAGAGATTGTATCTTTGTATCGCTACCCTTTAACAGCAAGAAAGGAAAAATAGAATGAAAACAACTAATGAAATTCTCGCCATCCTGCACGAGTTCAAGCAAACAACCGCTGACAAGTACGGCATTGAGAGTCTTGCTCTCGTTGGTTCAGCTGCCCGTGGCGAACAACGGGAGAACAGCGATATTGATGTTTGCGTAAAACCACGCAAAACCACTTTTCGTGCCTATATGGACGATCAAGGAAGAATTAGAGCACCTCTTTCATACAAAGTTGATTTAATAACTTGCATGAGAACATGCGCAAAATGTTTCCGGCATAATCTTGAACAAGATGCAATCTACGTCTGCCCAAACAAGCATTAATAGATATATGCCGCTTTGTAGAAAGCCAAACAGCATTCATCATCAAAACCACTGTTCGGATAAAGCAGTATCAGGATTTTCTCAATTGAACGATGGCATGGTATTATTCAATTCGACGTGTATGCCTGCAAACTATTGGTGAAACGATCCGACAAGTAGATGACCGTACTTTGCCAGTTTCTCATTATCCAAATACCGTGGAGACAAATTATAGGAATGCGTAATATAATCTCACATGAATATCTCTCCAATAGATCTGAATTGATCTACGACATTACCAGCAAAAAGAACTTCCTCCCCTCTACTGCTAGTTTACATCAGATTCTCATAGATATTGATGCCGGTCTACGAAATAAGGAGTTGGGGGAATAGAACATCATTCGTATCATACAGAGAATTAAATAATCATTTTTATTATGACCAAAGAAGAAGAACTTTATGAGAAAAGCGATTGAGCTCTCCACGGAGAAATGTCGCTAACGGTGGCGGCCCATTTGGTGCCGTCATTGCCAAAGATGGAGAAATCATAGCTACCGGAACGAATCGTGCTGACATCCTCATGTGACCCGGCAGCGCATGCCAAGTCAGTGCCATTCGTGCGCAACCACGTCACTGGTACTTTCAACCTCTCAGTGGTTGCGAAATCTTACCTCTTGTGAGCCCTGCCCATGTGCCTCGGCGCTATCTATTGAGCCCGAGGCTGGACAAAAATGTATTATGGAAACAGACTGACGCCAAAAATATAGGTTTCGACGACTCTTTCATGTATTGAAATCGCTTTAAAAACCTGCCGATCGCAAACTGCCACCCAGAAGCGTATTTGCTGCACGGCGAAGCCAGCAAA
>VOFK01000027.1_pt1 | contig 40000 bp, 69 predicted proteins | sample 5384121 | NCBI WGS metagenome assembly VOFK01 (sample SAMN12384730, study PRJNA508395) | human gut metagenome | isolation source: healthy gut J | host: Homo sapiens | reverse complement strand
CGGTGCGACTTATGAGATCTACAATAAGAACAGCGGTGCTATCATGGTAGATACAAACGGTGATGGTACTGGTGATACATCGGTTGCACAGAATGGGTTATGTGCAACGATCACAACCATGATCGATTCAGCAACCGGATTTGAGTATGCATCTACCAATCCAACTCTTTTACCAAATGGTACTTACCTGATTAAGGAGAAAACAGCTCCTACAGGCTATGAAAAAGACTGCCTCAAGAGCAAGCGGAAATAATGGCTCAATAGAGATCACTTATCGGGCAACAGGAGATAATCAGTATCATTTATTTACAACAACAGAAGCAGAAGCAAATACATTAAAGAATGTTATTACGGCACTTTATCCGGGACATACATTTGACTGGCAGGTACATGTCGGAACCTATATGTCAAACCCTGTAAAGAGAGGAAAGCTTTCTTTAAAGAAGAATGATGCAGACAAGAAAAGCCATAAGATGACTGGTACGATTGCAAGTGCATCATCCGATTATGGAACTGTAAGTAATGACAACGAATCCAAGTATGCACAGGGTGATGCATCCTTTGAGAATGCTGTATATGATATCTATAATGTCTCAGATGGTTATGTATATACGACAGGAAGTAATGCTGCTACAGCATTTTCAAAAGTGGCATCCGGTAAAAGCACCTTTAAATCACTGACGAAACTTGATGTCTCAACCTTAACGTATACAAATGGTATTTATAAGGGTGATCTTACAAGCGTGATCACAGATGAGGTAGCAGGAAAGATCAGACAGCAGATGGCATCAAACCTTTGTTATACACTTACCACAGATAAGAAGGGTGAGGCTTCAACAAGCAACGATGCATTGCCATATGGTATATATCTGGTACTTGAAAGAACACCATCTACCGGATATTTGAACTCTACAGAAAACGGAGGCGTAACAGCTAAGCTCGTTAAGATCACAAGTGAAGGAGATACCGTGTCTCTTGCTTATGATGCAACCGATACAGAGAAAGGTTTATATGAGCCTATCATTCGTGGAGGATTTGAAGTATACAAATACGATGAAGATTCCATGATGAACATTCCGCAGGGTGATGCAAAGGATCTTTCCGCAGAGTAATGAAGTGATCAATCGGAGCAAGGATTATGTATGGGTTGACAAAAATGGAAATGGAAAATTTGATGATAATGAATGTTATGCACCGGGAGCAGTTGTATTCACATTTAAGACCGATGCCGAGACAGGAAAGTATACATCAAAGAAAAATCTTCTTTCATATGGTACATATGAGATCCGTGAGACAAAGGCTCCAAGTGCATACCAGAATGCAAGTAAGAAGAATCCAAATAAGTCGGTATTTATTGAGATCCGTACAAAAGATAAGATCGTAAATACCGGATGGTATTATGATAAGGACGGCAAGAAAGTAACAACAAAGACATACTTCTCACCGATTGCATCTCTTTATGACAAAGACGGAAACCTGATCGATGATGTAGAACTTTATAAAACTATTCATTCTAGTTCAGATGCGAAGCTTCTGGTATCAAATACCGTTAAACGCGGTAAGCTTAAGATCAAGAAGAATGATGCAGAAAGAAAAAGAACATCAGATGAATGGAGTGATCGCAAGTGCAGAATCCGATTATGGAACTGTAAGTAACGATTACGAATCGAAGTATGCACAGGGTGATGCGTCCTTTGAAAATGCTGTATATGAGATTTACAACATCTCTACTCATTATGTATATACAGCAGGAAGCAACGCAGGTGCTACTTATAAGAGATATGAAACAGGTAAAGATACATTTAAAGCAATCACAGGTATAGATCCAGCCGGACTTACTTTCAAGGATGGTGTACATGATACATTCTTAAGTACATCGATCACAGAAGAAATGATGGATCAGATTCGTACACAGATGACTGCTAACGTATGTTATACACTGGTAACAGATAAGAACGGTGAAGCAGAGACTAAGGCAGATTCACTTCCTGTCGGTACATATCTGGTACTTGAAAAGACACCATCTAGCGGATACTTAAATTCTACGATCCGTGGTGGTGAAACAGCAAAGATCATTAAGATCAGTGAAGATGGTGAAGTTGTATCCCTGAATTATGACGCAACAGACCTTGAAAAGAGTTTGTATGAGCCTGTTATCCGTGGCGGTTTTGAAGTATACAAATACGATGAAGAGACAAAGATGAATGTTCCTCTTGGAAGTGCTGATTTGTCTGCATCATTTGAAGTTATTAACCGAAGCAAGGATTATGTATGGGTTGATACAAACGAAAACGGTACATTCGAAGACGATGAGTGTTATGCGCCGGGAGCAGTTGTATTTACATTTACAACAGATAAGAAAACCGGACGGTACACATCAAAAGCGGATCTGCTGCCATATGGTACTTATGAGATACATGAGACATATCCACCATACGGATATCTGCATTTAAGTAATATCAATCCGAACTTATCCGTATTCTTTGAGATCAGAGAAGAAGGTAAGATCGTAGATGAAGGATGGTATTATGATAAGGATGGTAAGAAAGTAACCAGCCATACCCATTACGCACCAATTCTTGATGCATACGATGAAGACGGAGTAAAGATTCCAAACGAGGAAATCGTTGGTGAACGGAAAGAAGTAACAGATGCAAGATTGATCATTTACAACTTTGTTGTTCGTGGGGATCTGTACTTTGAAAAGAAGAGTGCTGTAGATATGAAGAAGATGGCATATATTCCTTTCCTTATGACATCATATGATGAAAATGGAAATGCGATTGAAAGCCATATCATCTTTACAGATCAGAATGGTAACTATAATTCATCTACACTGTATGTTGATCATACATATGAGACAAATGCCGGAGATGAGATGTATGACTGGCTGACAGCATACAATGAGGCATATGACAATGAAGATACATGGAAACACTTAAGAAGCTGGACGAAGAGTATAAGACACTGGTAACAAAATATAAGAAAGGTGTCGGTACATGGTTTGGACTTAATACAAAGGTTTCTGACGACTTGGGAAGACATGGAACACTTGACCAGTCCTTAAATGCGACCGGAGCATTGCCGTTCGGTACTTATACGATCGAAGAGCTTCGCTGTCCAAATAATAAGGATTACGAATTAGTTTCCGATACGATCATTCTTGATACAGATGCAGCGGAAACGGATGCAGCTACGGATCCGGAAGGCTATAAGTCACATAGTATGCATGGAACGATCAATTTTGGTACGATCTATAACAGAAAAGACAAGCTTGGCATTTCAACTGTAGCATTGACACAGGACGAGGAAAGTCATTACAGCCATGCATATTCTGATCTGGTGATTGTTGACTCTGTTACTTATAACAATGTGATTCCGGGTAATTCATATAAGATGGTTGCAGAACTTCACGATGTAGCAACCGGAGATATCTTATATGATAACTGGGGCGAAGAAATAAGAGTAACAAAAAAGAATTTACACCAAAGCTTGCAACAGATATCTTGAAGATGAACCTTACATTTGATGCATATGACTATAAGGATGGCGGATCGGTAGTTGTATACGAATACTTATATGAGATCGTTGATGGTAAGGAAAATCTTGTAGCAAAAGAAGCAAATGCAAGCACAAAGGATCAGCAGATCCACTTCCCATCTCTTGCATCCGAGCTTACAGATGAGAAGACAGGAGAGCATATGATCGGAGTAGAGGATGATACAGAATATACTCTGGTTGATCTGATCACATTTAAGAACCTTGAAATTGGCGAAACTTATGTGGTCGATGGATATCTGATCGATAAGGACGAAACCGATTACCTGAAAGCGGATGGTTCATACATTAAGGCAGATGTTTATGACAAGGACGATACAAGATTTGCTCATAACAAAGAAGGTAATATTATCTTCAAGCCGGATACAAATGATGGAACCTTTAAACTGGTTTATAAGGTTAAGGGCAAAGATGTAAAGGGTAAAACAGCAGTATCCTTTGTCAATGTAGAAAAGAACCGTAATTCAATTACAAAGCATATGGAAATTACAGATGAGAAGCAGACAATGTACTTCCCTGATGTTCATACTACTGTTTACGATAAAAAGAAACAGGTATTCAATGTCAGTTGCAGATGATAAGATTACAGTTGTTGATACCGTGGCATATGAGAGCTTACTGCCAAAACAGACATATGAACTGCTTGGAACTTTAGTTAATAAAGAGACAGGAAAAGACGGTTACAGATAAGAGCGGTAAAGAGGTTACAGCAAAAGCTACATTTGTTCCGGAAACATCATCCGGTACAACAGATGTTGTATTTGAATCTGATGGAACAGGACTTGATGGAACTACGTTAGTTGCTTTTGAGGCCCTCTACCTTGGATCTACAAAGCTGGTGGATCACAACGATATAAATGATTCAGATGAAACATTCTATATTGGAAAGATCAAAACCAAAGCAAGAAATGCAGAGAATGGAACACAGCTTGCAAATCCGGACGGTTCTATCACTATAACGGATACTGTAATTTATGAGAATCTGATTCCAGAACGGTATTATAAGTTAGTTGGTAAGATTCTTGATGAAAGTACAGGTAAGGTACTTCTTGATAAGAATGGTAAGGAAATTACTGCAAGTACAACTTTTAAGCCGGAAAAGGCAAATGGTGAGACAGATGTAACATTCACCTTTACTGGATATGAAGAATTAAAAGGTAAAAAGCTGTTTGCGTTGAAACATTATATGTTGATGTTATCAAGGACGCAAAGACAGAGAAAGCAACCACAACAGATGCAGATGGAACGGATGAGGTATCTGATAAAGATTCCGATTTCCGGATCGTTGCAAAGGAAGATACAATGCCAAACGAAGATCAGACGATTTATTTCCCTGACTTACATACAACTGCTTATGATGCTACAGTTGGTATTAACATGACAAAGGCAGATAAGGCAAAGGTAATTGACCGGGTAGAGTATGAAAGCCTGATTCCGGGACTTACTTATGAAGTGAAGGGAACGATCATTGACAAGGCAACAGAAAAGACCGTTGAAGTTAATGGTAAGGATGTAACTGCTTCAGCTACATTTACACCAGATAAAGCAAGCGGTTCAGTTGATGTTGTATTTGAATTTGATGCTACTGATCTCGCAGGAAAAACACTGGTTGCTTATGAGGATTTATACATTGAATCATCACTTATCAAACAGCATAGATATATCGATGATGAAGCAGAAACATTTTATATTCCGAAGATTGGAACAGAGGCAAAGGATGCTGAAAATTCCACGCATGTAGGAGAAGCAAAAGAAAATGCATCCATCATTGATACGATCAGTTATGAAAATCTGATTGCCGGAAGAGAATATCTGGCTGTTGGTCAGTTGATCAATAAGAGTAATGAAACAGCGGTTCTGTTAAAAGATGGAGTGGAATTTAATTCCGAAACCGGAGAATGTGTATCAGGACCGGGACATTACCAGATTATGAGCTTTACGCCGGAAAAGAAGAATGGAACTGTTGATATGACATTTAACTTCGATGCAACTGGTCTTGCAGGATCATCCGTAGTTGTTTACGAAGAAATTTATGTCAAGATTGGACAATAAGCTTTATCTGGTTGCAGATCATAAAGATTTATCAAATACATCACAGACGATTGATTATCCGGGTGTAACGACAACTGCTAAAAATAAGGCAGATGATACTCACTATGCAAAACCGGAAAAGATTACGATCGTTGATGCGGTTAATTACACGAACCTTGAAGTTGGAAAAACATATACCGTTACAGGTACATTAATGAGCAGAAAGACTGGAAAGGCAATCACCAAAAAGGATAAATCAGGTAAGAGTGTTCCGATTACTTCAACTGTCACATTTGAGGCAGAAAAGAAGAATGGAACTATAGATCTTGAATTTACGGTGGATGCTACTGATCTCGCAGGGGATACAGTCGTTTGCTTTGAGCGTGTTTACTGGAACAAGATTCAGGTAGCAAGCCATACAGATATAAATGATGAATCTCAGTCTGTACATATTGTATCTATTGGAACAACTGCTCTTGATTCAAGTACAAAAGAGCATATTACGAAGAACGGTAAGACCGTGATCGTAGATACCGTGAAGTATGAAGGATTAATTCCAAATACTGAATATGTAATCAGTGGAAAGCTTATGGATAAAACTACAGGCAAATCCTTAAAGAAGGGTACTAAGGCATCCAAGATTAAGACACTGGTTAATAAAGTATCTGGTAAATCAAATGAATATATCAGTGAGATCAAATTTACGCCTACGACGGCAGACGGATCTGTTGATATAAAGTTTGAGGTCGATACTTCAGATCTTTCCGGAAAAACGCTTGTTTGTTATGAGGCTGTTTATGAGAACAATAAGAAAATTGCATCTCATGAGGATATAAATAGTGAAGAACAGGCAGTGTACGTTCCTCATATTTCAACGAAGTTAGTAGATAAGCTGACAAAGACCAAAAATACGGTATACAGTAATAAAACTGTTTTGGTAGATACGATCTCTTATGAGAACCTTATTCCAAATATTACTTATACTATTTCTGGTAAGTTGATTGATAAGGAAACTGGAAAAGAGATTGCGATCGCAAATAGTACAAATAAAGACAAGAAAAATATGGTAACGATTACGTTTACTCCGAAAAAGTCAAATGGAACTGTTGATGCAGAATTTGTAATCGACACAACCAATCTTTCCGGAAAAACACTTGTCTGCTATGAATATTTGTATGTAAACAATGTTGAGATTGCAAAACATGAAGATAAGAACAGTGAAGATCAGTCAGCATATACGATTGAAATCGGAACGAAGGCTACAGTGGATGGTAAGAAGACGGCAAAGAAGAGTGAAAAGACAGTCGTAGTAGATACGATTAGTTGCAAGAATCTTATTATTGGTCAGGAATATATCATGAAGGGTGAGTTGATCGATAAGGCAACAAAGAAATCTACAGGTATTACCAGTACCGTAACCTTTAAAGCAAACAAAGCAAATGCAACGGTTAAGATGGAATTTACAGTTGATACCACAAAGTATGACAGTCTCGTAGCTTACGAAGAATTGTATATCAAGGATAAGCTTGTAGCACAGCATAAGGATATTAACAGCAAAGATCAGACCGTAACATTTACGAAGGATACGCCTCCTGACAAAGTTAAGACTGGCGGAGGAATCTTATTATTCTTACTTATAGTAATGACACTTGGAAGTGGAGTTTATGGTATTTATAATATCCGCAGAAAAAAGAAGATATTTAAAATAATAAGACCTTAAAAGCAAAGTCAGTTATATTGACTTATAGATCCCCTCTTTATCAGAAATGGTAAAGAGGGGATTGTTTTTTCCTAGTGTAGAAAAAAGACTGCATGGTATGACAAAATAATAGAAACATACAATCCAAACATGCCGATCCGTGGGCTGATGTATTTCAGTAAGCTGTATGAAAAATATCTTGCAGGTAATTATGCTATATACAGCAGTAAGCTTGTAAAGATCCCGGCTCCGGTCTATTTTGTCCTTTATAATGGGACAGCAAACGAACCGGACAGAAAGGTGCTGCACCTGTCGGATGCATTTATTGGCAGACCGTTAGAAATAAATGAATGGTCGGCTACAATGCTAAATATCAACTACGGACATAATAAGGAGCTGCTGGATTCCTGTAAGGTTCTAAAAAGATTATTCCTGCTTCATTCACAGGATTCGGGAATATAATAAGACAGAGCCGATCCGGGAGGCGCGCGAAGAAGACCGCAAAACGATTGTGAAAGCGATAAAAACGATGTATACGTTTGGAATCCCAGTTATTGCAGATAAATTGCAGATGACTGAGGAAGAAGTAACTAGGATAATCAAAAACGAGTAGTAGTTTTTTGTACTTGAAACCGAAGGCTGTATGTAGAAATGCATACAGCCTTTTCATTTGTTCATAATGAACAGAAGATTTTTTTGCAAAAAAATAGAAATTATGGCATATTTAGTATAGTAACAACATCGGGTGAATCGGCACCCGGCCAGCAATGGCAAATCGATATCGGAAGTTGTACAGTGCGCACAAGAGCGAGAAGGCATCGTACGATATCACCTTGTATATATGATGACTATTTGTATGCTTATTGAATTGCAAGGTTCCGAAGGCTAATTCCTCGACTGTAAGCCCCTGTCTGGTATTTGTATGCTTATGGGATTGCAAGGTTTCAAAAGTATGGCTTGTAATAAAATCAATAATGAATGTCAAATACCTGTGGCATCAAAAATAGGAAAAACTTTTTTGCAAAAAATACTAAAAATAATGGAATTGGTATGATAAAGAAAAAAAATAAAAAGGAGAAATTAATATGGTAAAAATTTTAGCGATTGCAAATCAGAAAGGCGGAGTAGGCAAGACTACAACAACTATGAATTTAGGACATGCTTTAGCAATATCCGGAAAAAAAGTATTGATTATCGATTTTGATAGTCAGGCAAATCTTACGAAATGCATGGGTATCAAAAAGAGAAAATATCAAAAATTCTATTGCAACATTAATGAACTTGGAAATAGAAGACGAAGAATTGCCAGTAAAAAGAAGATTGTATAGTAACAAGAAATGGAGTAGATATTATCGCATCTGATATTTCTTTATCCGCAATAGACGCAAAATTGCAGCAGTCTACAATTTTTTTGCAGAAAAAAATATTGTCAATCATTATTGATAATTTTAAGGATGAGTATGATTATATCTTGATCGATACAAATCCTTCGCTTGGAATTTTGACGATAAATGCACTTACAGTAGCGGACAGTGTGATTATTCAATGGATACTGAAGCTATGTCTGCGGACGGATTACAGGGGCTTTTAAAAACAATTAGTAAAGAAAAAAGAGAATTAATAGAAAGTTGGAGATTGAAGGTATCTTGATTACAATGGCAGATGCAAGAACAAACCTTTATAAGGTTGTAACAGAGACAGTGAAAAAAAAAAGTTGCGAAAATCATATTTATGTGTTTAGCACACAAATTCCCCGGACTGTAAAGGTTGGTGAAGCAAACTTAAAGAGAATGTCTATTATAGAATACAATAAAAAGCAGTGTTGCATCAAAAGCATATATGGATTTAGCAAAAGAGCTTATTGAGAGAAATGAAAAGGAAAAAATTAATAATTAAGTAGTAAAAAGACAGGAGGTAACATGGGCGCATTAGATTTTGGAATGGACTTAAATGATGCAGTAGAATTTTATACCGATGACAATGAAATCGGGACGGTGGAAGAAATTGATATTGATTTATTAAAACCATTTCCGGATCATCCATTTAGACTATATTGTGGTGATCGGTTAAATGATATGGTTGAAAGTATTAAAGCATATGGGATTATGACTCCGGTTATTGTTCGGAAAATGAAAGAAGATTACGAGATACTTGCTGGTCATAACAGGACAAATGCAGCAAAGCTTGCAGGGCTTAAGAAGGTTCCGTGTATTGTAAAGGATGGACTTACAGATGAAGAAGCATATATTTATGTGATTGAAACGAATTTAATGCAAAGATCATTTAATGATATGTCCATATATCAGAAAAGGCAATCGTACTTAAAACACGGTATGACAATATTAAGTCACAGGGCAAAAAGAACAGATATTATCCGTGAATTAAAACGGTTAAATGGAGAAAATGCAGATGAGGAAGAAGCTGAATCTGTGGACAACCGGGAATCCATTGCAAATGAATATGGGCTTTCTGGTCCCACGATGGCACGATTACTCCGGATAAATAAGTTAATCCAAGATTTTAAAGATATGGCAGACGAGGGGTTGCTACCGTTATTAGCAGCTGTAAATATTTCCTACATGGACGAGGATGCACAGATATGTGCTTATGAGGTTTCACAGGAAGAAGAAAAGAAAATTACTGCACCATTATCGCAACAGCTAAGAACAGCTAATAGCTGTGATAAACAGGTGGTACAAGCAATTTTTGGAGGCAAAAAGGAAAAGGTTACAACAAAAAAAATTAGTATTCATCCAGATACTTATACATCTTACTTTGCAAATAAAAAAGCCCAAGGAAGTTGAAAAAATTGTAAATGATGCTGTAGAAGTATACATGCCTATCCGAAATAGATTCAAAAACAAATCTATTGAAGAGATACAATCTATCATAGATCGATTTGTTAATGAGTACACAGGAGAGTAAAAAGAAAGGGATTGTCATCGTTAAGGCAATCCCTTTTTTATTTGTTTCAGAAAAGGATCACATATTAATAGTAGTTCATTAAGAGAAATAAAGGAGGATATAAATATGTTGAACAAAGTAATATTAATGGGGCGGTTGACGAGAGATCCGGAGATTAGATATTCTCAGGGTAATGACCAGACCGCGATTGCAAGATTTACTCTTGCTGTAGACAGAAGATACAACAGAAATGGTGATCAGACAGCAGATTTTATCAACTGTGTTTCATTTGGAAAATCAGCGGAATTTGCTGAAAAATATTTTAAACAGGGAACAAAGATTGTAGCAGTCGGCAGACTTCAGACAGGAAGTTATACAAATAAAGACGGCAAATAAGGTTTATACAACGGATGTTATTGTTGACGAACAATTTTTTGCTGAAAGCAAAAAAGAGTTCTTCCGACGATAGTAATAATCAGCCAGCTGGCAGACCTTCACCTGCAAATGCAAGTGCAGAAGGTTTCATGAGCATTCCTGAAGGAATCGAGGACGACCTGCCTTTCAAGTAAAATCTTAAAAAATACGTTGTTCAAAAAAAGAGGCGGCATATCAGTTTTGGTATGTCGTCTTTTATTTGTTTTATTTCGAAAATACATATTTGAAGTAAATCAAATATTACAGGAGGATTTAATTATGCATTGGATCGCGTTTTATGTTGCAGGAAAGTGTGTTTGTTCGTATGATCTTCGTCATACTTTTTGTGGCGAATATGAAAATACAATAGCATTGATCACTAGTGAATATTACTATGCTAAAAAGCTATTTCTGCTTATATCTGTATGAAGATAAAAGGGCAGTATGAAAAAAACAAAGAAGATAATCGGAGAAAAAAAGACGGCAAACTGATTGTTTGCAGTATTTAAGTTTCACCTGATAAAAGAAAAAAATTGGAGGAAAATAATTATGGTTATAAACATTGAAACGGCGGAATATGACAGAGAGAGTTATAGTTGAGGCAAGAGGCATAGATACATATGATTTTTGCTAGAATAGGAGAAACAGACGATGAGGCTGTGGATCGTGCAAATCATTATATAAAAAAAGAAAGTTCAGGATTATGCCCGGTTATGTAAAGAACGTGAGGGCGATGATTACTGGAAAGACCAGCTTGCAACAGCTAAGAAAAAAGCTAAAGCTGGATATGTTGTCATGTCATTTGAAGAATTAGATAAGCATAAAAGACATATTTTGCTTACTAAACCTGTAACAGAATCTACGAAAGAACAGTTTGAATATGCATTAAATGTTCTTCCCCCTCTGTATTATACAGAGCGGAGTGGAGTTATTATGTTTTGCATGCGTGAAATGTACACAGGTACATTCACTACGCAGTATGCTTATGATCGGCATACAGACAAATATTACTGTAAAATGGTAGACTGTACAGATACTTCAACATGGATCAATAATTATCTCGCGTCATAGTGCGATAGAAGCTTTTAGAAATTTTGTTTCTAAGAGCTTCTTTTTATTATAGGCGTATATATGGCTTTTTATACGTCGATTTATTATATTAATAGGCATTTATATTGATCACCGTATAAAATGGCAGGAAAGTGGCAAATTTGGGCGCAGAATGGATGTAAAAAGATGTGACAATGCGTAAAAAGTTGCAGAAAACTTCCTTTTATTTTCAAATAGAAAAAGACACATATTAGTGATAAACAAAATTAACAGGAGGAATAAAAAAATGTTTTGGGATACAGTAGCAGGACAGGAATTCACAAAATACACAATACCGGAATTGATTAATTCCATGAATAAAATGGTGGAGGAGCTTAATAACCTAAAAAATCACATAATCAGTATGTGGTTACATGCGGAATGCGAATCATCGAAAATTAATGATATTCTAACGAGGGAATTAGAAAGTAGCTCCAGACTTGTGAATCATATAAAGAATGGAAATGATATATTTCTGATATTTGAAAAGTAACGCCCAGATCAATATGTAGATCCCCTCTTTATCAGAAATGGTAAAGAGGGGATTGTTTTTTCCTAGTGTAGAAAAAAAGGCTGTATGGTATGATAAAATGATAGAAACATATAAATGGATGTATGTACTATGATGTCACATGTGATTATTTAAAGTGGAATTAAATTCCATATTTCTTATGAAACATAAGAAATGGAGGTAATCATATGTGTACGATTAACAGAAACTATAAGGACCGGTTATTTCGTAAGCTGTTTGGAGATCCGGGAGGCAGTAGATAAAGCGGTAAAAGATTGTATCCGGGATGATATTCTAAAGGAATACCTGTCATCCCATAAATCGGAGGTGGTTGGAATGTTATTTACAGAATTCGATGAAAAAGAAATATCAGGAGTATTTGATCAAGGAGGCACACGAAGAAGGTTTGCAGACTGGACGCGAAGAAGGTCTACAGGCTGGTCGTGAAGAAGAACGCATGCGAGCGATAAAAATGATGTATACGCTTGGAATTTCGACAGCCGTTATTGCAGAAAAGATGCAGATGACTGAGGAAGAGGTAACTAGGATAATCAAAACCGAGTAGTAGTTTTTTTTTTGCACTTGAAGAAAAGGGCTGTATGTAGAAATGCATACAGCTTTTTCATTTGTTTATAATGAACAGAAGATTTTTTTTTGCAAAAAAAATAGAAACTATGACATATTTAGTATAGTAACAGTATCGGGTGAGTCGGCACCCGGCCAGCAATGACAAATCGATATCGGAACCTGTACAGTGCGCACAAGAGCGAGAAGGCAACGTACGATATCACCTTGTGTATATATGATAACCATTTGTATGCTTATGGGATTGCAAGGTTCCGAAGGAAAAATATAAGGAGATTTTTAAAATAAAAATGCATTTGGATACTTATGGAATGGCAAGGTTCCGAAGGGTACATGAAATAAAGAAGAATATTTGTATATTGTATATTTGTGAAGGATGTTCATGGATAACAGAATTAAAAAAAATTTAAACAACAAAAATGCAGGGTTTTTCCTTGCATTTTTTGTTGTTTATATGCAATAGAAGACAGAAAACTCATTGCGTGAAATTGCTGTTTCACGCAATGAGAGGGTGATATTTAAAGAAAGAGTATTACACTGAATGAAATTCAGTGTAACAGTTTTTATTATTCAAAATTGCAATTATATATAGGGTTTTATCTTTATTCGTTATGCTGGCTGATAAATGAATATTTTCTGCATCCAGATCCTTACATTAACTTCAGCGTAATATTTATGAAATGCCGGACTCTGATTATCTGTCTATTAACTGGATAACAATTTATTCTAGGTTTATAAGGTTCAGCTTTTCTAAATTCATTCAATTATCTGAATCAATTCTATATTTGAAATAAAATGTGGAATTTAATTCCACTTTCATCATCTGTTCATAATGAACAAATGATGATAACAATATGAAATGATCATATATTTTTGGGGTTCGTGAACTACATGTCAAGATAAGGCTTCAAAAAGTCTTTGTCGCTATAGTTTCAATTTTACTACTACTGCTATGTTATTTTTGCAAAAAAAATATTATCCAGTGTCATTCTGTACAATTAAATAAAATTCCATACTAGATTTAGAAAGGAATGGTGACATTGTGAATAATAAATATCGTAATGAAGTTGAGGAAAAGGCGAAAGAAAAAATTGATGATATCTGCGCTTCTCTCCCGGCTGTTGTAACCAGATTTGAGAGAAACATTAAGCAGCAAACACAACCGAGAACAAGGCTTGCATATCTGCGTGATATAAAGACATTTTTTAGAATTTTATAGTAAGTATAATAAAAAATAAATGTAATGGACATTACTGTTAAGCAATTAGAGGAATGTAATCAGGATTTTTTTGATGATTATATAAATTTCCTTGAAAGTTATACTAAAAATGGTGTTAAGCGGACAAACCATCGTTCAGCAATCAAAAAGAAAACTTTCTGCCCTGCGGAAATTTTATTCATACATGTTTAAAAATAATCTTATAAAAACAAAAAATAATACAGAGAAAATCACAATGCCAAAGTTAAACCAAAAAGATATTGTTTATATGGATTCAGATGAAGTAAAGAGTTTCCTGAGTCTTGTAAATAATGGAAAAATCACTGGAAGCCGAATGGAGGAAGTCTATCATGATATACTTGGATTCCGAAATACAGTAATTGTTAGTCTTCTTTTAACAACCGGGATCCGTGTATCGGAATTGGTTGGACTTGATATAAATGACGTAGATCAAAAAAGAACTCCTGTCTTAATGTTGTTCGCAAGGGAAATAAAGAAGATCATGTTTATTATCCAAATGATATGAAAGAAATGCTTGAATATTATCTGGAATATAGGAAACGGATTAATATCGAAAATCAGGATGAAACTGCACTCTTCCTTTCGACAAGGGGTTCAAGGTTAAGTGTGCGATCCGTTGAAAATCTTGTAAAAAAATATGGCAAAAGTGCTGTGCCATTAAAAAATATTCATTGTCATTCAACAAGAAGTTCATTTGCTATGGAGTTTTTAAAGAATAGTAATGGCGATATTGAAGGGCTTCAGTCTGCACTTGGTCATAAAAATATTGCTACAAGTCAGTTTTATGCAAGAAGCACACAGGAAATGAAAAAATCAAAAAAAGAGATGGTGAATTTTCTTAAAGATCAATAATTTATTTGTTATTGCCTCTAGTTTCATATTTTTATTGAACGTAATTAACATGGAGAATGGAATTGGAGGAAATAAGCGTATGCTAAAAGAAAAAAAATTTGGAGAACTCATGTATGAAGTTGCAACTATTGTATGGAATATGTTTCTTGATATGTGGGATGTCATTGGTGATTTTTGTGAGTATCTGTTTGTTGGGGTAATATTACCGATCAGTTTATTAGCTGTCTGTTATTTTGTTGTTGCAGTGTTATGTCCGGAAGCTGGACTTGCTTTTTTTGGTAATAGCTGTCATGGTATTCGGATATGTTGTAAATACATATAGAAAATACAAAAAGGTTTCTTGCACAGAATCATTCATGACAAAAAATAAGCAACAATCTAGGTTTTAAATGTTACACAGAATAAAAAGTGTAACATTTAGGACTTGATTTTTTTTATGCGCAATAACGTACATATTTATAATAACAAAACTTAATTAAAAGGAGAAATATAATGATTAAAATCAAATATCATAATGATAAAATAATTAAGCTTGAATGTGTAAAGGGATCAGACTGGATTGATTTAAGAGCTGCGGAGGATGTTGTTTTAAAGAAAGGCGAATTTAAGCTGATTAACCTTGGCGTTTCAATGGAGATACCAGAGGGTTACGAAGCTCATGTTGTACCTAGAAGCAGCACTTTTAAAAAATTGGGGAATCATACAGACCAACTCAATCGGAATTATTGATAATTCTTATTGTGGTGATACAGACATCTGGAAATATCCGGTATATGCAACAAGGGATACTGAAATTCGACTCAATGATAGAATTTGTCAGTTCCGTCTTGTAAAAAATCAGGATCCTGTTGAGTTTGAGACTGTCGAACATCTTGGTAATAAATCAAGAGGTGGCTTTGGCTCAACTGGAATTGGATAGATCAGGATAAGATTAACAGAAATAAGCTTGCTATTATTTTGCAGGCTTATTTTTTTGTCATATTCAAAAAAGAAAGGATGAAGATCATGGAACAATATTCAATTATTGATATTTTGTCCGGAGTTATTTCAATGAACGTATATAACTCGGATAAGTTGGGAAAAAGAGGCATATGTAACTGTCCATTCTGCCATGACAGCATTAAGACATTTATTGTTTCTGAAAAGCAGAACAAGTATCGTTGTTTGTCATGTGGAGATTCTGGAACAGCAGAAGAATTTCTGGAAAAGGCAAAAGGAATGTCTGAAGCTGAAATATGTGATTATATCAATGGCATATTTGGAAATCCAAGCAATTTTACAGCAAAAACAGACTCAATTAATTTTAAGATCTGCGAAGCAAATCAGATTGCTGCAAACTACTACCACTCTTGCTTAATGAATAATCAGGAGGCATATAATTATCTAAAAAGAGCGTGGTATTACAGACGAAACGATAAAAAAAATTCAACCTCGGCTTTTTCTCCGTATGGAGTGGGTGATATTTTAAAAAAATCCGGCATTGATGATAATGTGTTAAAGAAAAGTGGTCTTATAAAAATCAAGGATGGAAAATGTAAAGATACCATCTTTGGACGGATCATGTTTCCGATCATGGTAGATGGTGGAAATAAAACAAATACAGTTGGGTTTGGTGGACGTCTTATGACGTATCCAGATCCCAATTATCCTAAAAAGCTCCAAAATATCTAAACACTGCTGATTCCAGGGCCTTTAAGAAGAAAAAAGACATTATTTGGATTTAATTTTGCAAAAAAATCTAAACGAACTGGGATTATATTGTGTGAAGGATATATGGATGCAATAGCATTACATCAAGCTGGCTATGATAATGCTGTAGCTGCATTAGGAACTGCATTTACGAGATATCATGCGTTGTTATTGAAAGAGGTAACAGATGTTGTTTACTTATGTTTTGATAGTGATGCAGCAGGTACTATAGCAAAGAAAAAAGCTATTCCAATTCTTGCAGGTGTAGGATTAAAGGTAAAAGTTTTAAATTGTTCACCACATAAAGATCCGGACGAATTTATAAAGAACGAAGGAAATGTTGCATTTCAAGATGTAATCGATAACGCACAGGATGGTTATGAATTTATGATCAATCAGCTGAAGACGGAATCGGATGACTTTGAAAAGACTTTTTCAAATTATATATTACGATTGCCAGAAAAAGAATATAGAAACTATTTGGATTCGTATGAAAAGCTTTTTGGCGATAAAAAGATGGAATCAAATTCCGGTACTGTAACTGAGGTAGTTGTTGATTATAATGAAATGGAAAATGATTTATATCAGGATGTAGTGAATGAATTTGATATAGAGTTTAATTAAAGAACAAGGACTGTGTATTTTATATACACAGTCCTTCCTTTTATATTAGACAGCTTTTGGGGCGTTATAGATGTATTCCGGAACTTTGTCTGTAAGTGTATTTTTATGAATTATTATTTTCTTAATATCATTATTATCTGGAGCATCAAACATGATATCAAGCATTAGGTTTTCCATGATACTACGCAGTCCTCTCGCTCCTACAGATCGTTTAATTGCTTCATTTGCGATATCCAATATTGCTTCGCTATCAAATGAAAGTTCGATGCCGTCATGTTTAAATAATTCTTGATATTCTTTTATAAGAGCATTTTTAGGCTCTGTAAGAATATGCACTAGATCTTCAACAGTTAAGTCATTGAGTTGAACTAACAAAGGAAGTCTTCCAAGAAGTTCTGGTGTAAGACCGTATTTTTTTGTAAGGTTTCTTGATCCAATGATGGTTCGCTTTCGATTTTTGCTGATGGAATGAAATCCAATAATGTTGTGTTCATCTTTTTTTATTCAGCATTCCTTCAAATGCTCCGCCGCAAATGAAAAGAATTTTTTCGGTGTTGATTATTACATTATCTCCTTGTGGATGCTTTCGTAGTGTTTTTACCGGAACGGATACTTCAGCTCCTTCAATAATTTTTAATAAAGCATGTTGCACCCCTTCTCCTGAAACATCCCTTGTTATGGATACATTTTCAGATTTTCTTGCAATTTTATCAATTTCATCTATATAGATGATTCCTTTTTCTGCTCTTTCAATATCACCATCTGCAACTTGTAACAAGCGTGTCAATATATTTTCAACGTCATCTCCCACATATCCGGCTTCTGTAAGAGATGTTGCATCCGCGATCACGAATGGCACATCTAATATCTTAGCAAGTGTCTGAGCGAATAAAGTTTTTCCGGTTCCTGAAGCTCCAACCATTAAGATATTACTTTTCCGGATCAAACCACTTTCATCAGCCAATCTTTTTTGATGATTATAAACAGCAACAGATAAAACCTTTTTTTTGCATGATCTTGACCTATGATATACTTGTCAAGTTCCTTGTATATTTCCGATGGAGTGAATTTAACATCCGGTAACGTATCGAGATTTTTCAGTTGTTCATCAAAAGGTCTTTCGAATTTTTTATCAAAGTCCATAAATAAGTTTGTAGCTGCCTGTGAACACTTTGGACAAATATAAATACCCTGTATAGCTTGTGATGGATATAACGCAACTTTGTTAATGGTACGCCACAAAAAGGCGCATTTTGGTTCAATATTCATATGTATTTCTATACTCCTTAATTATAATAATTTTGTTTTTTTTTATGATTGCAGTAATAAGACTTATTAGTAAAATTCTATTGTCATTCCAGATAATTCCAGTAAGTTGAATAATAACATTTTGGGAGTAAATTGAAGTCTGATATATTCTTTTTTGTTGTCATATGCATTACCTCCTGTATAAATAAAATGTTAGCATAATAGTTTCTAGTACAATTTTAGCGAAAAAATTGTAAAAATTATTCTAATTCGCTATATTCAGCATCATCCAATTCTTCGCTATACTGAGAAGACTCTAAGTAATCTTTATATTCTGTTTCCGCTAATGTTTGGATTTCATTCCATCTTTCGGCTAATTCTGGATCAATTTTATTGATACATTCAAAAGACATCCTGTTGATGACTGTATAAAGTTGCCATTGCTTCCATATCTATAATTGCTTTATTGATATCTGATAAATCGGCGTGTTCTTTATAGAGATCTGCGAGTTCTCTTTTTAAATCAATAATTTCAGCTTTAGTTGCTTCGAGATCATCAGTATAATCTTTTTTTATTACGTCGTAGTATTTTGTCATTGTATCCATTTCCGAAGAAAGAGCATTTTTTTGTAATATACGTTCCTTATCGATTGATGCTCTCATATTGCGAGCAAGTTTGTCCAATTTAATTTTATGATCGATAGCTCTTTGTTCCAGTTCTTCTTGGTACATATTGTAATATTCTTCGGCAGTTTGATTTGGCTCCGGTTTTGGAAGTTCTGCTGCTTTATTTTTTTCCGCATTATATGTCCGGTTTGGTTTATGGTGTGCAGAAGATCCTTTTTGACACCACGTTCAATTCCAAGATCCTCTAATTTTTTTTTTTTGCATATGAATCCTGAAATTTACTAAGAGCTGCTGGACCATTTGTAAAACTTTTTAGCACATAGGCATCCTCTCTCATCAACAGGTGTAACGATTGCGTGAATATGTGGAGATGCCTCGTCTTTATGACAAACGACAGATAACACATTATCTTTTCCGTCCCCGGCAACATTGAATGTTTCTTTTTAACCATTCCAATGAGCGTCGTTCCCATTCAGAAACATCAATATTTTCTTGCTCAATATCATCGGCATCTCCAAATTCTAAAAACGATATCATATGCTTTTACCTGATTGGAACGAATTTTCCGTCCATCGGCTTGTTGCAAATCTTTGATTCGTTCTTTAACCGCTTCATCATATGAGATCTCATTATTATTTTCGTCATGACATGACAGTAAAATATCGTTTTGATTTGTTTGCGATGGATCTGCGTTAGTAACATGCTCTTGCCTGAAGGTAACATTTATATCATGATTCCATCGAGATTTAAGAGTTCCCATGGAAGTTATTTTATTAATTAATACACATGCTTTAGCCATAGCTTCGTCAGTCCTTTCATGTTTTATTAGGTATATTTAAAAATATGTGTAGGTAATCGAAAAAAAATAATAGGTGTAATATGTTATACACCTATGGATCAAGAAAAAATAATACGAAACCCTGAAAAAAGAACTGGAACTGGATCAAAATACGCACGCAAACGCACCATAATTGAGTATCTTAAAATAATAAAAATCGTTCCCGATATATAGATATAATTAAAAAAAATCGAAAAAAAAATCATGTACCCTGCTGCCATGATAATCCTATATATGCAAGAGGAAAGGAACAAAAAAGAACGATAAAGTTGAAAAAACTGGTGCTGTAAGAAATACATCACTGGATATAGCACAATATAGCCACTTCTGTCCACTAGAGCATGACGAAATACATCACCTATAACTGATGTACAAAATCAGTTATCGTGCATCAACTATATGTGATGTAATATAGGAACATTATACATCAACTATATATGATGTATTTGCAGTTAGATATTAACGCTGTAATACATCTAGTTAATATGATGTAAATTGAAATAGCTGTTCAGTGAATCATGCATCATATTAATATGATGAAAAGCGAAGCACCACATTAATGTGATGTAATATGGTGCTTCAAGGAAGAATGTACAATAAACCATGTACAATACACTATTTATGTTTCGCATTAATTATATCAAATGAATCTAGTGATGTATTTTTGCAAAAAAAACATGGGGATAATTGCAAATAATCGCATATTTACAATAAATAGAAATACAAATAAGAGGAGCAAATATGCGTAAGGAACAGGTTAAGATTATCGAAAAGGCAAGGAAAAAGGCATTAGATAGTCGTTACATAGAGGTATTGGAAAAAGAAGATCTGACTATTAAGCAGTTGAAATTAATCTATGATTATATAGTTGGAAATAAAAAATATGGTGAAGATAAAATATTAAATGAGATAGATAAATATATTTTTTATGATTGTGATGATCATACAAAAGAGAATATCCTGCTGCCATACCGGGATAAATTAATAGGTGAGGATGAAAAGAAAAAATTAATCGTAGAAAATCAGAAGAAATATTATGTAAATACAATATATATATTTCTCTGTAATCATACGGAAGAAGAATTTATTGATCTGAAAAATTTTATAGAAAAGAATGAATTAAATGAAGTTGCTGACTAATTTAAAAAATTATAATTCAAGTGATATAAATGATCTTATCACTAATTACACCGATTCATATTATTACATGTATTCTGAATCTAATGTGTCAGATTCAACAAAGAGAGGCTTTAATATATTAAAAAAAATGCTTCAAAATGGTTTATTAAAAATAACAGATACAAAGGATACAAGAAAGACGATTGTAGCACGATTGCAGGAAGAAATAGAAGCAGGTGGTGTAGGGCATGATAATGAGCTTTGTTATTACCTGCTGCCGAAAGAAAAAAAGTATAATTGTCTTAAATCATTTGTAGATGGATTGATAGAATATGTGAAAAATAAGGCAGCAGTGGTATTGGATGCAGACACTTGCTATACATCAGGGCTATTTTATTCAGAAGATATCAGGAGATTTATAAATGATTTAAAAAGAGCATGGTAATAAGTATAGAGTAACTATTGCTTGTCCAGTAACAAGGATAGCAATAAGGCGAGAGGAACAATACACGAATGTTTATATATACACATATAGAGAAATTCAAATAGACAAAACGGTGAATGCATATATGGCGAGTGATGGGGTTAGTTTTGCAATATATCCAGATGGAACGATTTTGGAAAGAAAATCAGAAAAGTGGTATCCACTTACTATAAAAAAAACTTCTTAAGAATATCTTTAAAAACGGCATCCAATGTATATATGGATATAGTGGAATTGTTTTTGAATTGCTGTTCTCAATGTGGGTATACATTCGCAAAGGATATTAAAACAGATTTAGCAAATGGCTGTAGTGTGCCAATTACATTTAATGATTTGTTTGTATACCACAATCGAAAAGAATATATGATTTCCAAATACAAAAGAGCTACCAAATATAATATAAAGTGGAATAAAGCTTAATTTGAATTTATCTTATATGATATTAAAGAGCATGAGTTATGTAGATAAACGCAGTTCCACGGTACTAATAAATCATACATTTGAAAAATCCTTGGATGGCTATATGTATAGTCCGCGTGGAAAAGTAAGAGAAGGTGTGAGTAATTTTTTAAAAGCTGTTATATCAAGCAAAATAAATATGGCAGCAGAGGTTCGTATGGTTATGGATGAAATGTATAAGGATTCCAGTATAGTGCTTGAACGTGAAGAATTAGAGGAAGAGCAAAATGCTCAAATGAAAGACGCAGAACAAATGTTAGATGATTATATTGCTATGTGCTTTCAAACAAAAATGAAAGTGGATCTTCGCATAACAACATTGGCGCAGCTTAAGAACAGACACGACAGAGTTAATTATGAAGATAATTATGAAAATGCAGGACCGGTATGTGTGCCAAAGAATAGTAGATTTAATCATCTTAGAAAACTGCTGCCGAAAGAATATGAATGGATACGAGATAGAAAACGTCTGATCGATGAATCAAGAATACAGCATCATTGTGTCTGGTCATATGCTGGCAAGATAACGTCAGATAAATGTGCAATATATAGTTATTACGATAAGGATGGCAAATATGGTACAGTACCAAAGAGATATACATTAGAATTTTTGATTGACGAATCTGGAAAATATTATATCTATCAGGCACAGGGAAGATATGATTCAGTAAATAGTTCTTCAATCTATAATTATATTGAAAATCTTCTAAATGAAATTCAAAAATAATTACATATTCAAAAATGGAATTTAATTCCGAAATTGAAAAAATCACTCGGTATATGACAATGACCTATACCGGGTGATTTTTATCTGAAAAAAACTAAGCGTACATATCAAAAGAAATAGAATTAAATACTTCTACACCTTCTGGATCGAATTCATTTAATTTATCCATATCAAAAACATAGACAGGATATGCACAGAATCCGCTGTGTACTTCTCCAACTTTCATACCTAAAAAGATTATCAATAATAAACTTCTCTGCATTTGGATTGTTATTTGTATCGACTGCTGCCATATTCTTTATTCCAAAAGAATGTATAAAGACAGTAATATCGGCAAAAGGTTCTCCATATGTATTCATAAACAGAAGTGCTAAACTACCATTTTGGTATGCATCGACATGAAGCATCACATTTTCTACGACATCTTCACAAAATTCATATTTTATTATTTTGTTTTCCATGAATTGAACTCCTTTTTATTTTTATTAGATATTATAAATATGTGATACAGCTAAGCTGATAATAAATGCAAAATGATTTCATTGACGATGCAAATTTTTTCCATATCTATATTTGACAAATAAGGCTATTATACTTATAATTATCAATGTGGAGATAAACGTAATTTTACATAAAAATGGTAAAATTTTACTATGCACACAATTTTCATTCAAATAATGAAGCAGTCCTTAGACATTCCGTTTAAGAACTGCTTTTTTGTTTCATCTGTTCACAATGAACAGAAGATTAATCGGTTTCGGCAATTCCTTTCAGAAGATGGTATAATTCCTCGGTTTCTTCTCCAGATAGCGTAATTCCTTTTCTGCATTTTTCTTCGCCATTATCATCTGTCATCCATGGGCGAATGTCATAGCGTGGATCTTTTCCATTCCAAGATACTTCCCGAAGTCGTAGCTGGTAGCCGTATTTGTCTGGCTGACCAAATGCTCCGTAATCTTCTATAACTTCATAAGATACATTTTTGTCAGAATCATTTTTATGAAATGCCATTTTAAATTCCTCACTTTCATTCATTTATATAAATTATATCATATTTGTTATATCTAAAAAATTTGCAGAAAAAAGTGATCATCAAAATAATGTTAAAAAGTAGGTTTGCAAAAATTAGATGAAATATCAATCCATTATAATGAAAGTAGAAAAAGAGAAAAGGTAAAAATAATAAAAGCATGAACATTAGGCAGTAGTGAATAAAAATAGCCTGTCACTGAAAAATGTCTAAAATTTGAAAGGAGTTATGAATATGAAATTAACGGACAAAACAGGTATATGGGATACAAAAGAAAACTTATATTGGAAAAAAAAAAAACAATTATGTTGTAAAGATCTCTGAATATACCATATTCGGAGAAACAATTAAAAAGCAATGATAAGAAATGGTATTATCTTTTAAATAAAGATGATTACAGATATAACTCATTATGGAAGAACCAGACATACGATTCAAAAGAATCTTGCGTTATGGCAGCAGAGGAAAAGATAAAGCAGTTAATTGCTGAAAGCAAACTTACAGATAAACAGATTGAAAAACTGTGGGATGAATTGGAAGATGTATTATTCGTAGAGGCACACGATTTCTTTGACGATGCATGTTATCAGGATGATATTACACTTGTTTTGGCATCTGATTGGAATGGATTTTCAGCCGGGACGACAAGACAGACGATTTGGAAATGGTTCAATATGCATCATTCAAAAGGACTGTCATATTTGGTCGGAGCATAAAACACAAATATACAAAAGTGGAATTAAATTCCGTTTTTGTATACCAAAAATAAAATTATGTAAAAAGGTGTTTGCAGGATAACATGTCTGAAATTGACTTTAGTTTTGGATAGGTCTTAAATTTAAAAAAAGGAGAATAAATAAAATGTATAAATTACGGATATATGAAACATCGGGTGCAGGTAAAGGCAAATTATATCATCAAGAGTTATTTGCCACAAAAGACCAGATGGATAAAAGATATAATGAATTTTTTAACAAAGAAAGCAGTTTTAATCCTACGGCGTGGAAATTGGTTGACGGAGAATGGAAACGATTGGAGGGGTATTAATATGTATAAATATATAATCAATTATGATGGTGGCTGGCTTAAAATTTGACATTGAAATTGATGAGGTATAAAAATGACAAAAATCAGAAGCTATGAAATGTGAAAAACTTATAGAAGAAGCAATTAATAATTGCATAACCGCCAGTGAATCGTGGCAAAAAGTATGAAAACTGTAAAGGAAAAAAAAATAACATGGTTGAAGCTGAAGTTGGTATGAGAGAGTTTGATTATCGCAGAGGATATGCGGAAGGCATTAATCAGGCACTTGTAACTGTTGGATTTAAACATGATAGAATGAAAGAGTTAGAAAATTTAATAAGTTAATAACCAATAATTTAAGATAAGAGGCTGATTGATTCGAGTGAAAAATGTCAGGTGAATTTATGGAGGTGTAATTATGAACGCAGTACAAGAAGAATGGGAAAAAATGAGAACCGCATATCAGATTAGATACGCAAGAATGTGTAAAAAGGTAAAAGAAGATGAATCTAATACCGATAATCACGGAGCATTACTTGAAATGAGCTATGTGTTAATTACGGTGTTTGGATTGACAGCAAAACAGGTGCAGGAAGTAGAAAGGAATGGTGGATTAACGGATGATGATATTGGATAATACGGTGTCCGGCAAGACAACCCTATATAACAGAACAGTCGATGTTGAGAATTCTAAAAAATTTGAATTACAGTCAATAACATTCTTTGACAAGAAGAATGCTCTTGGTCATGCTGTTGTTTTTATGAATAGAAATAACCATGCATCAAAATTTGAAATAATCTTGAAAAGAGATAAAAATAAAAAAATATCATTTTTATTATCAAAATCATGTATGCCTTGACTATGATGAACGTAAAGAATTTGAAGCTTGGTTTAAGTTGATGATTCCAACTGAATAGTCATTGAAGCAACAAGAATACAGGTAAATTATTCACCTGTCTTTTTTAGGTTTGCAAAACGAGGTTGGTTACTGAATTTTATAAAATAGATACATATTAAAGGTAAGAGCTTCAATAAACGATTGAAAAAAAATTTGTGGGAGGTTTTTGAAATGTCCAATATGAGAATTGATTGCACTTATGATGTAGAAGAAGACTAATCAAGATTTTCAAAAGAGATTGGAGGACGATATTATGAATGAAAAACTGAAAAAATTTGCGGAAAAATATAATTGGAAATTAGAAGTGTGGCATGGAGAGTACAAAGGAGTTTTATGTGGAGTACAAGAAACGAATCCGGGTGAAGAACCACTTCCGTTGTATAGGTTTTCAGGCGGCGTTTCATTGAATAAGTAAGATAAAACAATGATTTGAAAAGGAGTTATGTTGATACAATGAAATTATATTGGGTGTCATTGCTGATTCAAGATGCAGAAAATAGTAAGCCTTGGCTTTCTGCAATGTCAAGTGGATGTACAAGTCTTGAAGAAGCTATGAAAATGATAAAAAGGGCAAAAGTAACTATAGAGTATTATGTGCATGGGTTGATACATTTGATGAAAGAGGAAATAAATCAACGGTATTCCATGAGTGTTATGTCAATGCGATAGGAACAGTAATTTAAGTGGAATATTTTAAAAAAGACAGGACAGAAAAAGAGGTTCCTATGGAGGTACTCATGGATCACTACTGGGAAAAGTCCTATACAAAGAAAATACCGGAGTTTATAGAGTATGAACGCTGGAAAAATGGAGAGCTAGATATGGATGAGATGAAAAAGGATCTCTGAGAGTATGGCGGAGTGAGATTAGAAGAAAGAGAGGCAGAGTAATAATGGCTATTAGAAATATGTTACACATAAACCAGCTAAAGGCGTTTAAGGCTTTTCTGGAGAGTAAGGGGTATATGATTGTTCCTACAGCAGGGGGAGTATGAGGGTACTGAGAGCTCAGAAACCTAAGAAAGAGAGAATGCCTAAGGAAAGCCCTGTAATAGTGTATAAAAAAAGAAAAGGTGCTAAGGAGCATTTATCCATCATGGAAAAGGATTTTTATTTAGTAAATGAGTTTCTGAGAGGTAAGGAGGCTGAGTAATATGAGTTTAAGTGAAGTGATAAGGTAGTAAATATAGCAAAAGTTTAAGTAGAATAATCATCATTAAAAAGACAGGTAATTACCTGTCTTTTTAGGTTTGCAAAACTTGATTGGTTTCTGAATTTTTATATAATAGATACATACTAAAAGGTAAAAGTTTTAATAAAAGATTGGAGAAAAAATATAATGGTAAAATCAGCTAAACGAAATAAAGAGTATTATGTTATTTTACAACCGAGACACAGAGAACAGTCACCGATTTTTATGAGAGGCTGGGCTAGAAACAAAGAAGATGCAACTATTGGTGCATTCAATTCAAATCAGCATAAAGAGGTATTGGATGTTGTAGAGGTGTCCAACATGGAAATAACAGAAGACACCTGTAAAAAATATTGGAATATGTACGGAACTTATGAATCGAACAGAATAGATAAAATTCAAAGGTTTTGATGAAATAATGATTTTGAAAGTGGAGAAAACACTATGAAAATAGATAATAGCAGAAACGATGATTTCAGAATTGGAGGAAAATATTATGGGACAGAGAAGCCAGATATATGTTAGATACAACGTAAATGATGAGAGTGGACAAAACTACAAGGGGTTGATTGCAAGGTATTTCGGCTGGAATTATGGCGAAAAAGAATGATAAGTCGTGCAAGATATATTATAGAGGAAATTCAGGACGAATTTATGAGATATAAATGGTGTTTTGGCGACAAAGAGAAACTTGAAAAAATTAAAACGATTTTGTGAAACAAATTTTGATATGAAGGATATTGTATTTAGTTCCGATATTCTCAAAGAAGTTGAAGATTATAATGAAGGAGATTTACAGTATTTATTCGATCAGGATAATAATGATGGGCAGCTTTTTATTGATGTGACGGATGTTGGAATTAAATATTGCTTTATGAGCTTTTACAATAAAGGCGAGCCTATGGATGGTGAACATTATATGAAATGGAATTGCGAAGATGAAAAGCATTTAGATTGGCATATGCCTTATAAGTACATGAAACGTAAAACAATAACCTATACAGAGAAAAACATTAAAAAGATTAATCAAATGGCTGAACTTATGACATCAGAGGAAATCAAAACTTTTGTAGAAGATGATTATTCTTATTTGTTTATGCCGGGGTTCTAAAGAAGCTATGAAAATAGGCAATAAGTCAACTGTATTCTATAAGTGAAATATTTTTATTATAAAAAAGGCAGGTAGTAAAATCACCTGTCTTTTTTAGGTTTGCAAAACTTGGTAGGTGTCTGAATTTTTATATAATAGATACATATTAAAAGTAAGAATTTTAATGAAAGATTGGAGGATATAAGCAAACATGAGCAAACATACAATTTCAATTATGGAAGTAAATAATCTTATAAAAAAAAAAGGAGTAACAACATTTTTTTTCACGAAAGGACGACTCTCCGAGAGGATGTCGTGTAGTATCGGCAAGCGAGATCAAAATTGGAGATAATATAGTGATTGATAACTATTTTACACAGGTCGTTGAATAAATGAGTATTTTGTAAAGAAGACTAATTATGTAACGGAGCTTTTTAAAATATAGAATTAAATCAGATAGGAGTGTGATTAAGAAATGTGTAAAATTATAGGAATCGTTATAGAACATGGAGATAATGATTTTGGTTATTGGAAAGGGTTTAGTCTTACAGAAGATGACGAAAGAAAGATTTGGAATATTTTAACCCATTACCGAAACTGAAGGATGTTCAATTAGAGGAACAAGAAAAGAAATTGCAGAAGACATCCGAGAATGATTTGTACTATAAATGTATTTTCAGTTCTGATGGAGATAAAACAAAAAGAAAGAATTAAATAGTTTTCAGTGATAAAAGGGTAGATAAATTAAATTATCTATCCTTTTTAGGTTTGCAAAACTTGATAGGTTTCTGAATTTTATATAATAGATACATATTAAAAATAAGAATTTTAATGAAAGATTGGAGGATATAAGCAAACTGAAGATATGAATAATCTCATTGATGACATAGCCAATATGAGAAATAACATTGAGAATTATAAACGAATAGATATTTCAAATGGAGTTAGAAGAATATGGCAAAAAATAATTGGAATCATTGAATATGAAATAAATGAAGAAGACGGGGATACACCTGAAAGTTTAATTGAGGAAGCGAAGAAAGAATTTAATTATGACATTCAGGATAGATGTATAAACGCAAGTAGATTGAAATGGAAAATGAATGAGTAAATGCGTGTTTCTTTGGATTAAAAAGGTAGGTAAGAGAAAATGAGTAAAAGCAATTATGAAAAATATGCTGAAGTAAAACAACAGGAATTATTGCATAAAGAAAGAAGTCTACAACAGGCAATCAGTTGTCTAAGGGATAGACGGAAGTTCGCATCATTGCAATGTATTGATAGTGCAATAGATTTTGTTGCCGACTTATACGATTTATCCATTGATGAAGTGAAGCGAGCAATGGATGGAGAAGAATATTGGTGTATATGAAATTCGCATTTTAAGGCAGATTGGAGGAATAGGAATGGATATAAAATTTGAGGGCTATTGGTCAGATAAGGATAAAAAGTTATGGAAATCTATCGACTGGAAAGCAAATAATTATAAAGATTATCCAGTTGAGGATGAAGAACCTGTTAATGGAATTGGGTACTTTTATACCGCTAACGAAGTATTAAGGAAACCAATTAAATTAATAAAATATATTAGAGCTAATCCAATATTTGAACCATATTACGGACCGACTTATACTTCAGAGATATTAGATTTTATGAAATTAAATTCATTTTGCTATCCAATGTATGATGGTAGAATGAAAGATTCCTATAAAGTATTTGATAGATTTGAAAACACTAACTTAGCGGATGTACTTAGTCGGTAATATGACAAATTTGTATAGTTAATGGTTTCCTAATAACACCCAAACAGGTAGTATAACTACCTGTTTTTTAGGTTTTTGCAAAAAAAGTATTATATATTCAATTTTATATAATGGATATATATTAAAGGTAAAGGTTTTAATGAAAGATTAGAGAAAAATAATATGTATGGATGGGTACTACATGGAAATTAAAAAAGTTGCATGACTATATGAAGCAAGAGTTTCATGAAAATGGAGAAAATATAGAAAATATAATGATAAAATCAGATATATGTACGGAACTTATAAACCGAACAGAATAGATGAAGTTCAAAAGTTTTGTAAATCGATGATTTTAGGAATGGAGGATTACATATGAGATGCGATTATTGTGGAGGTTCTTTTGAAATAGAAAAATTCAAATACAAGGGCAAAAAACATTAAAGGGACAGCATAGACGGAAAACATTAAAATTTTGTCTTAATTGTTTGTGCTATGGAATACCTATGAGTAGAGAAAAAGGTTGGCGAGTTATGGAATGAAGTTGAAGAAGATAGTATTGCAAGCATTAATGGAAATGAAATGAGAGAGTATTAAATAGGAGAACAAATTCAGTTGTTCGCTATTGTTGATGGAGTGCGGAGAGGGGTATATATAAGGCTGGAAGTGTTCAAAAAATACTTCATTGAGAATCTAAGCCCCTATATGTACTCTGGCTGTCAGGAAAAAAATGATAATATAAATATACAAGCATTTAGGAAGGAAGAATAGATGTGGAAAATGAATATATTGGAAGAATTGTAATATGGGAAGCTGAAAGATGGTATGTAGATAATACAGATTTGAAGATTTCAAAGATGATAACGAGGAAACATCACTTTTTTATTACCTGAAAAATATGCTGATGAAGATGAGAATGATGAGTTGATGAGAAGTGGAAATCCGGACGAAGTTGGTTATTGGGTGTATGTCTCAGATATAACGGTTGTGTAGGAACCACAAAAAGGTAGTTGAAATTAATTGAATAATTCTTTAGTGGTAAAAGGGCAGATGAATTTGATTTATCTGCTCTTTTTAGGTTTGCAAAAACTTGGTAGGTTTCTGAATTTTATATAATAGATACATATTAAAAATGAAAGTTTCAATAGAGATTGGAGAAAATAAAATGGTGAAATATGCAGAGATTTCTGATTTGAATAATAATCAGATAAAACTAATTAACAAAAATGGATGGTGTATTTTTTACGGAATGTGATGGCGATGGAACATATTGGCATAAGGGGGATGCATTGTGTAAACCGCATAGGATATATCATTTTATCAGAGAACATTGATGTTGAAGATATAAACTCATATAAAGAATTAAATAAAATTGCAACATACGATGATGTTTTTGATAAATTGGTAAGAGAGAAATTGTCGCCTGTAGCAGACAAATGTTATGTCTTTTTTAGTGAAAAATCCAGCAAATTATCACTTTGAGCAGATATGGACAAATAAAGGATTAGAAAAGGCAATAGAAATCCTAAAGGCAAATGGATTCAAAGTTGTGTCTGATAGATTTGCAGCATTGAGTTAATACGCCTTGGCAGAAGAAATCAAAGAATGATTAATGCCATAAATGCATCTTCGGCTATAATGGAAGTCAACCAAAAGAAAAAAGTTAGATAGTTTTTCAGTTGTAAAAGGACGGATAAATCAAATTATCTGTCCTTTTTAGGTTCACTAAAATAGAAGGATAATTAAAATTGATATAATAAATATACAAAAAACAGTTAATACGGAGGTAAAAATAAGATATGGATATAGAAGAAATGATGATTGATTTTTTATTACATAAAGCAAATGATAACCAGATTGAAGAATTTTTTGGATATGCACCGCATGGGTTCAGCAGAGAAGATATTGAGGATAATCTGAGTCAGATGCCAGATGATGTATTTGATGAATTAGTTAATGAATTTGGGCTTCCTATGGATGGCGTTAAATTATAAGTATAAAGGGAAGAGGTATATATATGACAAAAAGAGCAACTGAAAAGTAAACTTGAATCGGGCTGTATGCTTTGTGAAATATTTGATTTTGTTGACGGACAGGAATGTTTGATTTACAAGGGAGATTTTGAAGTATCTAATCAGATTATTTATATTCCAGATATTTATTTGAATGAAATCGACACGGAATCTGTATTAAGTGGTAAAGAAATTGAAAATGTACTTAGTAACTGCTATACAGGTAATGATTTTATAATGGAATGTAACGGACATGAAAATTTAGCAAGAGAATTATTTGGTTTTGTTGATTGGCAACATCTAAATATTCAGGATTTATTAGATGGATATTGATGATGAAGAATTTGAAAAAAAGAATATGGTTTTTTTATTGAAGAGTTAGATTGAACAAAAGTGCAAATTCATTGCAGAAACAACTAGATATGTAAAGAAAAATGGAAATGGCGTTTAGAATATTTGTTAATGGAAAGTGCGTTAAATCAGGATGGTATAAATAGATTGGAGGGATTGCTATGATAATTACAATTAGTTTGTCAAAAAAGTGATTTGGAACGTATTCACAATGTATTAGGCATAAAGTCATATGATGATATACATACAGCATTCGTTGATGCAATGGATATTATGTTGGAGAAAGAGGAAAAATTTAATGAAGAAAATAATTGAAATGGTGATTGGAAAGGGTGATAGAAATGGTTGTTGGAGATTTAGTTTATTATGTATTGAATAGAAATTTAAAGATAAATACGATACTGAAAGACAGGTAGTAAAATTACCTGTTTTTTTTAGCTTGCAAAACTTGGTAGGTTTCTGAATTTTGTATAATAGAAAGACATATTAAAAGTAAGAATTTTAATAAAGAAAAAGATAAATTAATATTTGAATCAGCATGGCATATTGGAGTTAGTGAAATGAAATGGAACTCTTCAGAAGAAGATTCATTTGAAGAGATGTTTCCAAAATTGCTAGAAGAAATGAGAAAAAAGAAATTATGAAGAAAAAGTAAATGCGTGTTTCCTTGTGATCGGAGGTAAAGCAAAATGAAAAATAAAAAGAGATTAAAATGTGTAGAGAGCTATGAAGAAGATTTGACTGGAAATGATGATTATATTGAATTATGGACTGCTGGTGAGATATATGATGCTATTAAACACGAAGATGGTTCATATACAGTTAGAACAAATATAGCAACAGATGGTATGGTTGGCAAAAATTATATGTGTACGCAAGATTATTTTGAAGAAGTGAACGCAAACTAAATTCGCATTTCTTTATAAGATTGGAGGATAGGACATGATTACAAGAGAAATGATTAGAAATGGTTTTGGAATCTGGAACTGTTTCAATCGAAGAAGAATATGCAGGATGTATTGGCATTTGCTGTAGAATTGGTGATAACGCATTTTATTTTCTCGGTTCAGAAGATAATGATTTAACAAAAAAAGAAGAATATTGGGAATCATATACATTAGATATGACAATAGATATGATTTTTAATATACTGAAAGACGTTGAATCTGCTGAAGAACATGGATTAGATGAAACTGAGTTAGATTATTATACATCTGTATTAGTGTATTAGCCGAATGAAACTAAGATTTACTTGTAAATACGTGTTTTATTTCATTTAGAAGGAGAGATTACTATGTGTATGTACTGTGAAAGAAGGACAGACGTAAAATTTGGATGGGAACAACCCAAATTACCGTATCATAACAATATGCCGTTTGGCAGCGATTTGAATGGAAAGGTCTTGGAAAATGATAAATGGGATGGTGTAATTCACGATTACCAAACAGCTACCCCGGAATTGATTTTAACTTGCAACGGATATTTTGGTGGAGATGGAGTTGGAACAATTCACATTCCTATTAAGTATTGTCCCGAATGTGGAAGAAAATTGGGAAGAGAAAAATAAAATGAAACTAAGATGTGAAACCGCCGATTGGGAGGATGTAACCAAGTAAAATTACGATTGTTTAGGTTTGCAAAAAAATTTAAGGATATGTACATTTTATATAAATTATATAAGGTATGTAAAACGAAAGAAAACAAAAAAGGAGTGAATATAAATGAAACGAGATGATTTTATGAATAGAAATAAGATACCGTAGAATGATCCCTAATTGCAATAATTGGGGATTTTTTTTATTGTATTTGGGAAAAGGCAGCAGATGAGGATGATGCTTAAAAAAAATGAATACATATTATATATAAAGCGGGATCAAAGACATGCTTTTTTTTAGGTTTGCAAAAATATAGTGATTATTTTGATTTGTATAATAAGAGCAGAAAGTTAAAAAATCGTAGGTGTAAGAAATGAAAAAGAAGCAAAACGGATTCATTCCGGAATGTATGAGTATAAAGGGATACAGGTTGCTTAATTGCGGATATCATCAGCCGGATCACTGTATATGGTGGCAGGCAGTCGATATAAAGACAGGATGTACAGAGTATTCTAAACATACAAAACGAGAACTTATGAATGAAATAGATATGCGCGAAAGGGAAAATAAAGTTATGAAAAGTGATGAGTATTATTCCAAAACTTATCCAACATGGATAATTGCATACTGCCCGGATATAAATGCTTTCTTTACAACAAATCAAAGACATTTTTTCTGGGAATTTTCAGTAGAGTTTCAATGTGAAGATGAAGCAGTTAATTATTTTAAAACACATATAAATGAGTTTTACGATCATAGAAAAGGAGATTTTAAAGGATGTGAAGGGAGGCTGGAGAAATGATAGTGAGCTGTGTTTAATGGCACAAGAAAATGAATGCTTAATATTCAGAAAGGAGAGAGAATGCGATGAACGGAGTGTATCAGATTAATAGTTCAAATTTTGATCTGATTGTTAATTATTGCAATGATCTAGCTGCAAATGAAAAACTAGAAGTGTATGAATTTGGTAGAAATCGAGATCTGGTTCTGCATATTTATAAAGATGAAGATTTTGACACTTCGAAAAGTCAGGACCTATACAATCTGGTAAGAATAAGCACAGCAAAATCTGGTAAATGGGTAGATGACACCGAGGATATATATGTAACTGATGGTTCTTTATATAAAGAATTGAACAGAATTTTTAATTATAAAAACTTTGCTACTTTATAGGGGCAAGATAAAATGGAGGTAAAAGATATATGGCATGGTTTTATGGAACATATGCGTGCGGTCATAATGGGCGCGTAAACATAGTTGGTAAGATGTCTGAAAGACAGAAAAAAAGCGGATCGTTATTTTAGTAGGATTTGTGAAGAATGCCGGATAAAGGAACAAGAAGAAGAGGCAAAGAAATCAGCTGAAAAATCTGCAAAATATGAGTTTCCGGAGCTTCAGGGATCAGAAAAACAGGTCGCATGGGCGAATACAATACGTTTAGAGTATTATGAAAGATGCGAAAAAGAAAAAAGATAATGTGGATCACATCATTACAAAAAGAAGTGCAGGCAAAATTCTGGATTGACAATAGAACACATTTGGATGAGGACTTTGTAAAAAAATATGACAATGAAAAGGAATCAGAGATAATTAATAAATCTTTGATAGATATTGATGCAGTAAAACCATCGGACTTAAAACATGATGGTGTAGTGGAAATTGTTGAAAATTGTGGCAGAATTTGTTTGAAATATGAGCGAAATCAGGAGTTCATTGACCTTGTAAAGAAACATGGGTATAAATGGAGCGGTGTATGGAATCGCAGTTTAACCGAAACGACTGGTAAATTTGAAGATCGGGCAGCTGAAATAGGACATGCCTTATTACAAAATGGATTTTGTATCAGTATTCATGATGATAAGATCAAAGAAAAAGCTTATTTCTGGACAGTATGAAAAAAGAACATACAAGATGGATCTATTCAAGAGCAAATACGTCATTTTTATCTATTGGCTGGAATGGTAGAAATGATGCATTATATGCAGAAGCAAGAAAGCTTCCGGGATCAAAATGGGATTCGCCAAATGTCATCGTTGATGTATCGCACTACAGAGCAGTTGAGAATTTTGCATTTGAAAATGGTTTTTATTTTACCGAAATGGCAAAAAGAAAAATTGAAAAATACAAATCAGATATGAAAAAAGTAAAGGAAGTGAATGTATGACGCACTTTGAAGTGGGGAGCAAGGTAGATATTTTCAAAGGAAAAGAAGGTACGCTGTTTGATATAAATGAAGCCGGGGCAGTTTTATTCGTGGCATATGATTCCCCAACAAAACAGGAAATCATGCAGTTCAAACAAAGAAAATATGAAATCAGATTTACCGAGATAGCTGGTGTAATTGTGATTACTGCAAAAATTGGATCACTCAACTGGGTGGATGCCACATTTTCGCCACATCTGGCTAGTTCTGATCTTGACTATCAGTGGTCGGCAGCAGGTATGGGATTAGCTTTTAACGTGATTTTGGTAGACGCACGAACCGGGAGAATTGAGGCGATCCACTTATTAGGTTTATCAGAACATTTTACAAGGAGTTTTTACGACTCAATCAGAAAGCAGAAAGAGCAGTCATTCAACAAGGAAAGATATATGCAAGTTGTAAGAGATATATACAAATCTTGTTCTACGGAGATGCTTGTAAAAAAATGAGTACAGAAAAATGTGTGTTCAAATAAAAGATCGTAAATAAATAAAACCTTCCCTATCTCATTAAAAGAGAAAAAGGAAGGTTTTTATAGTATAAGTTAAATTTGTTATTACATTATAGGTTCAGGGAGCTTTACATCGCTTATGGATATTTGTCTATTTTTGATTATTTTAGAAAGAGAAGCTTTGATGTGTTCAAATTCAAATATATAAAATTCATCATAACAACCGTAGCTTCGTTTCATATCTCCTTCATATTCCCTTATTGCATCCATGTTGTTATACAAGGATAAAAGTTCCTCATTTGATAAATTATCAATAGGAGAATAATTAGAGTATTGCTTATCAAGTTGTGTATGAAAAGATCGCAAATAACATAAAGCTTCAAGTTCTCTTTCGGTTAAATTCATTTTATTACACCTCCAATATCAACTACATATCATTGCAATGCTATAAATGCATGCCTCTACTGAGATGATCATTCATATATATCATATATCATAACATATAGCGCGGTATTGTTCAATTTTAGGAAAAATAGCATTGAAAGCAGATTAATTCACATATTTCTATATAGAAATTAAGCGAAAGCGAATATCATTTCTAGGCTCGCTAAAATAACATGGAAGTAATTTTAAGTATAATAAACGCAGTAAGAAAAAGTAGTATATCAGGAGGAAAAAATGATATGAGTACAAGAGCAATTATAGGAATACAAAATAATGATGGAACGATTACAGGTGCATGGCAATGGAATGACGGAATGAATATTGCTTCGCTGTTAAGAAGGGAATTCGATACTTTGGAAAAAGCGCAGGAACTTATTAAAAATGGAGTATGGAATAATATTATATCGCAGAAAAAAGTAAGGATCCTTTAAGAATTTTTATAGACCGGACAAAGAGAGCAAATAGTGATTATTATCTTGTTGCTGTTGGAAACTGTTACTTATTAAAGGAAAAGCCTTGTGATACGGCAGAATTCTGCTTTGGGGATGATGAAGGGATCACGGTGAATGCAGACGGATCTATGACTTTTGAGACTTTTGAGGTCGCAAATGGACAGGATATAAATTATCTTTATCTGTTTTATCCTGAAGCAAATGAATGGAAAATATATAGGTAAAAAAAGAGCTAGTTCGTGATTGTATATCATGAAGTCGCACTTGTGGACTGCTATGCGTTTTAGATAAATGTATAGCAGTCTGTCATTTTAGGTTTGCGAAAAAGTAGGTTAATTATCTTTTTGCTAAAATAAATAAAAAAAAAGAGAGGAAATATAGATGGAAATAACACAGTTAAAAAGTAAAACAGTATAACAGTACATATAAACACATTGTAATAGTGAACGGTAAACCTGTATGTATTACAGATTCATACAACCGGGCAGGAATAATCATTGCATATTTATATGGGTATGATGTGGAAATAAATGACGGTAAAATAAAAAATTACTCGATAAAATCATCAAAGAACAGAGAGGTGAATGTAATGTTAAATAAAAAACAGTTGCAACTTAAAATTAAAGTACATAAATATTCGTATGAACATCAAAGATCTGGAAAAGAGCAGGCAAAATATAATATGAAGTTGATTGAAAGTATGCTAAAGCAGGAAAATTTTGATAACCTAGCAGAAATTTTAGCCGTACATAACTACCCACAGGCATTTCATATTTTGGAATATTTGTAATATGGAATTTAATTCCACTTTTTCTACCCATATTAAATAAAACAACTGTTCATACTGAACAGAAGAAAGGAATGAAAATGTTTATAAAATATATGTGTTCAATGATCAAGGGTGGGGCAATACTTGGAACAAAAAGCTTTTGGCTAGTAGCATTGATTCTAACAGCAATTGATTGTCCGGTTACGATGATTTCGATGTTGGTAAGCTATGCCTTTGCATTTGTAGCCGGGATTATATTGAGTATATATCTGATGCCATATGAAATGTATGTAATGCTCAAAGATATTTTTCAGCAAACACAGGATGATGATCACATACAGTAAAAAGTATACATTTAGGTTTGCAAAAAAAGTGACAATATAGAAATTTGATATGATTCTGATGAATAATGAAGGAGGAGGTACCTGATTATGATGAATAATAAGGAGTGTGCAAAAACATGGAAAACAATAACAAAGATTTACGAGGAAACGAGAACCGAAAATAATCCACGCAAAACAATGAATCAGATTGTCATGTCGGTAGGGGTATGGATGCCACGAAAGAAGCGTTTGCTACTGTTGCAGCTATTAAGAAACATGACGGAAGAATTTATGGCACAAATAGGGAGTATATGAATAGCATCCCGGTTAATCCGGAAGCAGTTGAACGGAAAAGCGAAAATCCGGTTATTCACGCAGGGTTAGATGATATTCATACAACGCACATCAATCAGTTAATAACAGAACTTAGGAACTTAGATAATTAAATGCGTATTGAGTGGGTTAAAGGGTAAAAATGTGAGGAGAAAATATGACAGTAAGAAAATTTATTGATCGTAGGAAAAAACTGACAAACGGAGATCGGATTCGGAAAATGTCTGATAAAGAACTTGCAGTATTTCTTCGGAATATCGGATTTTCGTATGAGAATGGAATTCCTGATGTTGATAAACCGGATAATGAAACAAAAAAAATTTTCCGGTGGCTAAAAAGTGTGATATAGGAGGTGCATAAATGGGAAGATACAAAACGAACGAAGATAAAATTGGAGATGTAAACTGTTTCCAGTTGTATCGTAGAAGTGATGAAACAATAGATATTTACTTGGACGACGAATTTATTTCAAATAAACCGGATATTCATGCAACTGAAATCTATGTAAAGAATTTTGATTATGCAGGGTTATACCAAAATGTAGATATGGTTTCATAAAAGTAATAGATTATGATGATAGCCGAGATCTGACAATGAAACGATCAACAATCGACAAAACGAGATAGGAGGATATATAAAATGAATATTGACGGTTTAGTTGTAGCTACATTGATTTTTGCATGTGTTTTTTTATTATTATCTATTCTTATGATAGAGATACATGGAATAACGGGATTTTTTATTGAGTTACAGGCAAGTTTATCAGGTTTGGGAAAAAAATAGGACTTCTTACTGTTATATTGATTGTATGCCTAACGGTTTTTTTGCTTTTTAGTAAAGAAGTGAGTCGGGAGTCCTATGCGGTAAAATCATATAATGCTGATAATAAAACGGTGGAATATATAGTTGATAATAATGTAACCGAAAAAATGCATTATACGAAAGAAATTGAAAGTAGTAATTCGCATGTAGAGGTTGTGAGGAGACAATGGTTATTTTTGTATTCAGAAAACTGTTATCTATACTTAAATAAAAAAACAGAATGACAAAGGAGAAAGATATGATGTGTAACGTAGACAATCTATTTACTGTAGGACTTATATGTTTAATAATAGCAGGTGTTTTTTAATTGTTTTGAATATAAAATGCAAACAGTCGGAAGAATCTACTGATCCATTAAATATATTATCAATTATTATAATTTTTTTTATAGGACTTGCAGTAGTATCATTTGTTAAAGTCGGTATATTTCAGCAAAAATGTCAGGAAACTGGCAGGGAAACTTATGATGTATGTAGTGAGGAAGAAAGTCTTTTTCGAAAAGAAATAAAATATATAGACGATTCCGGTGAAATAAAAAACAGTGTCTTATTTTTTTGCAACGTATGAAG
>VOFK01000001.1_pt1 | contig 40000 bp, 61 predicted proteins | sample 5384121 | NCBI WGS metagenome assembly VOFK01 (sample SAMN12384730, study PRJNA508395) | human gut metagenome | isolation source: healthy gut J | host: Homo sapiens | reverse complement strand
TTGGTTTGGATTCTTTCTGCGAGAACAAAGGTCAAACAGAAGAATTTTTGAAACAGAACGATTGCTCACATCATATACTGAGCCGATGGCGGTTTTTGCGTCTGTTATGCGGAGCTGTATATCCGCAGGCGTTTATTAATAAAGCCTATAACTATATGCTTCAAAATCATGGACATGATTCAATCGGTGCGTTTGGCAGGGATGTTGTATATAATGACGTAGACTATCGGTTCAGACAGTCTCAAGAGATTGCAACCTGTGTGCTTGAAAGAGCTTTTATGGATTTATCCGGTGACATTGACTTTGCGGGATGGGATAAGAATGATATGGCACTTGTAATGTTCAATCCGGCTCCGTTTAAAAGAAGTCTGACGGTTCCGTGTGAGCTTGAAATTCCTCTTGAGTGGGAGTGTGACAGCTTTGAGATTGTCGATGCTGAAGGTAATGTATGCCCGCACCAGAACATATCGTCAATTAATCCTATGTATCAAATTGTTCAGGACTTTTGGCAGACGCAGTTGATGTGTTGCCTGTTTCAAGACATACGATAAGAATATTTGTTAAGGATATTCCGTCGATGGGCTATCAAACACTCAAGGTTGTACCTAAGTATCATACACGAGCTGCAACGCCGATTAATATGCTTTGTGGGATAAATACTATGGAAAATGAATATCTGAAGGTTAAGATAAATTCAAACGGTACGCTAAAGGTTACTGAAAAAGAAACCGGTAAGGAATACGATAATATCGGATATTTTAAGGACACAGGCGAAAACGGCAGCCCATGGGAGCATAAAACTCCGGAAATTGATGAGGAATATACAACTATTAATGAACAGGCGATTGTAAGTCTTGTATACAGTGGTGAGTTTGAAACGAAGTACAGAATAGTTCTTAATTGGGCAATTCCCGAAAATATAGTTGATGGTGGCAAAAAGAAGAAGCTCACGTCTCGCCCCTTACAGAATAGAAATGCTTGTAACACTCAGAAAAGGTGCAAGATGGGGTTGAATTTGAAACGAAAATTAATAACAATGTTCCTAATCATTACCTTCAAGTTTCATTTCCAACAGATATTGATACAGAGTTTGTATATGCACAGGGACAGTTTGATGTTGTAAAGCGTCCAATTGCGAAACCTAATTATTCGCTATACGATGAAATTCCGATGACAGAGCATCCAATGAATTCGTTTGTTGATATATGCAATAAAAATGAAGGCGTGGCGGTTTTGAATACCGGACTAAAAGCTTATGAAGCAGATAATGACTATAATCATACTGTGTATTTGTCATTGCTGCGATGCTTTGAACTTCGCATATATGTAACTCCCGAGGAGCAGAACTATTCGAGAATAGAGAACGGTTCACAGTCTTTTGGTGAACATACTTTCCGATATGCTTTTATGCCTCATAAGGGTGATTGGGAAGATGCTCAAGTATGGAAAGCTGCTGAAGATTTTAATATGGAAATACTAATTGGACAGACAGCACCAACAGAACATGGCAAGAATCCTCTTGAAAAAGTCATTTATTGAACTTGAAAATGAAAATCTACACATAAGTGCCGTAAAACGCAGTGAGGACGGCTTAGGGTGTGTGGTGAGATTATTTAATCCGTCAAGTGAAACAGTTAAAAATAGAATTAGATTTAATGGTGGCATAGCGGAGATATCAGATAAACAATCGCCAATAGAAAGACAGGTACACTCGTTTGAACTTCCGTGTACGGAAAATAGGAAGTGGGCAAGTGTTAAAAAAGTCACGCTTGAGGAACTTTCAGAGACAGAGCTTTCAGTGGATACAAATGGCTGGTGCGATGTTGAAGTTACTCCAAAACAAATTTATACATTAAAATATGAATAATGTGCCGAAAACATAATTAATCGGTAGTGAGAAAAAGTTTACCTCGTTTTTTGAGGTGAACTTTTCTTTTTATAATGTTAATATAGTAAAGGACTGTTTAGAATAGGTTTTATTTATTGGACAATGGATACCTTCCAATATTTCTCTCTCTCTTTCTCCCTACAAAAAACAGTCCTTTTTATATAATTAAATCGAAAGGGTGATATTCATGAAAAAATTCTTAAGTCTTGTAACGGCTATTGTAATGACAGTGTCGCTTTGCATTATGCCTGTTTATGCACAGACATATGAGGAAAGCTGCAGCAGACGCTCAAAATGCGGAAATTAACTATAATCGTTCTGTGCCTCTTGAGGTCAAGGGAAATAAAATAGTTAAGCAGGGAACAGATGAAATGGTAGTTCTTCGTGGTGTAAATGTTCCGAGTATGGACTGGGGTATGGCAGAACATCTATTTGAGTCTATGACAATGGTCTATGATAGCTGGGGAGCTAATCTGATACGTCTGCCAATAAATCCTAAATATTGGAAAAACGGCAGCATATGGGACGAAAAAAAAACTTAACAAAGGAACAATATCAGAAATATATTGATGATATGGTTAAAGCCGCACAGGCGAGAGGCAAGTATATAATTCTTGATTGTCACAGATATGTTATGCCACAACAAGACGATCTTGATATGTGGAAAGAACTTGCTGTTAAGTACGGCAATAACAGTGCGGTACTTTTCGGTCTTTTGAATGAACCACATGATATAAAAAACCGGTAGGAGTTGAAAAAACCAACTACAGTGGAACAATGGGACGTGTGGTATAATGGCGGACAAATTATAGTTGGTGGTGAAGAAGTAACTGCTATAGGTCATCAACAACTTCTAAACGAAATTCGCAAACAAGGTGCAAATAATATCTGTATAGCCGGCGGTCTGAACTGGGCATTTGATATAAGCGGTTTTGCTGATGGCTATAATGAACGCCCAAATGGATATAGACTAATAGATACGGCGGAAGGCCATGGTGTTATGTATGACTCTCACGCATATCCGGTTAAGGGTGCAAAAACCGCATGGGATACGATAATAGGTCCGGTAAGACGTGTTGCACCGGTGATTATAGGTGAATGGGGATGGGACTCATCCGACAAGAACATATCGGGCGGAGACTGCACAAGCGATATATGGATGAATCAGATTATGAACTGGATGGACGATACTGACAATCAGTATGACGGAATTCCTGTAAACTGGACAGCATGGAATCTGCATATGAGTTCATCGCCGAAAATGCTGTATTCATGGGATTATAAGACTACGGCATATAACGGTACTCATATAAAGAATCGCTTACTTTCATACAACACTGCACCGGAAAAAAGCTTGACGGTGTATATTCAACAGATTTCAGCACAGACGATGTATTCAGAAGCTATACTGCTCCATCGGGTAAGGCTTCGATTAAATATTCTGATGAATGCGGAAATGTAGCGATAACACCTGCGGCGGCGAATTGGTATGCAACACTGAATTTCCCGTTTGATTGGGATTTAAATGGAATTCAGACAATAACAATGGATATTTCCGCAGCAACTGCTGGAAGTGTAAATATAGGTCTTTATGGTTCTGATATGGAAGTATGGACTAAAGCTGTAGATGTAAACACTGAAGTTCAAACAGTAACAATAGGCATAAATGAGCTTGTGAAACAGGGTAATCCGCAGACTGACGGTAAGCTTGACGCCGCTCTTTCCGGCATATATTTTGGAGCCGCTACGGCAGATACGGGATCTATAACTATTGATAATGTAAAAATTGTAAAACTCGCTACACCTGTTTATACTGCCAATACATATCCTCATAAGGATATGGGAGAGGAAAGCTATATTGATATAGATACGACTGGCTTTAAAAACAGACTACGGCGTGGAATTCCAAATTTACGGGAACAACAATGCAAATTACAGATGCGAATGTCTTAAACATAAATGGTGAGACAACAAAAACAAAAAAAATGTGTGACATATACAAGAGATGCAACTGATACTGAGGGTTGCAGAGCAAAATTTGACCTTAATACTGTTCCGTCTATGGATGCCAAGTATTTTACTATCGATATCAAAGGTAATGGTATTGCACAGAAGCTGACAGTAAGTTTAAGTGGACTGGCATATATTACTGTAAATATGGCAGAGGACGATACTGATTGGCATCAATATATATACAGTTTAGAAGGTAATGTTGAATACCCTGAAGATATAACGTATGTTCAGATTTCAGCAGACACGCGAACAACTGCCGAATTTTATATTGATAATATTGGCTTCTCAAACACAAAGCCGAAACGTCTGATTCCGTATCCAGAAAAGACATGTGTTTATGATTTTGCTACTTATAATAAGAACACCACAAAATATGAGGCAGCAATATCCACAGAATCCGGAAGTGAGGGAGATACAATCGTTGCGACTAAAGAAGAAGGAGGGCTTGGATTTGATTCAAAAGCACTTGAGGTGAAATATTCAAGAAACGGAAACATACCGTCAAAGGCAAAGGTGGTTTATTCACCGAATGATTTCTTTAAAAGGAAATGTAAATGACGATGAGCGTACTGCTAACCGTGCTACTTTAAAAACTGATATGGAATATATGACAGACTTTGTGTTTTTTATGGAAAATCTACAAGCGGCAAGAATGAAAAAGATAAATGTTGGGGGTGATTGACGCAGCAAGTGCGATGACTACTTATACAGACACTAAGGAATTCACTTTGACGACGGAGTGGAAACAATTTCGAGTTCCGTTTGATGAGTTTAAGATACTTGATGGAGGAAGCAATCTTGATGGTGCACGCGTAAGAGGTTTTATATTTTCTTCTGCTGAAAACAGTGGGGAAGGTTCATTCATGATTGATAATATAACTCATACAAGCATAAAAGGTGATATAGAATGGGGCTTACCAACTCCAACTCCTGAACCGACGCCTACTCCGCTACCGGACCCTGTAACTGTTACAACGGCAGAGCAGCTTGCAGCGATTACAAGCACTGAGGGAAATATAATTCTTGGAGCAGATATAGACCTTGGCACAACAGGCTTTACGACAAAAAGTGTGACACATCTTGACCTTAACGGTCATACATTGACATCTTCGGGACCGTTCGTAGTGGACCCAAGACACGAAATAACGATTGTTGACACAGGAAGCACCAAAGGTGCCATTATAAATACAGGTACAACGCAAACCTCTTATGGAATAAGAGGGTTACAACAGAAGCAGCGACAATAAATATTGACGGTGCAGAAATTGATGCGGGAGGTCAAGCGATATTGATTAATGTTGCAGGACGAAAGTGCAATATAAAGGACGCAGTAATTAACGGGGGCAGCTATGCCATAAACGTAGGAACGAACGGCGGTGAGATTAATATTGATAATGCTCTTATAAATAATAAAGCGGATTATAAAGGCTACGCACTTTATTTGCAGGGCGGTATTGCCATTATAGATGACGGAACATTTGGCTATAACGGAACCACAAACACTCTTCTTGTAGCACGTTCAAGTGAGTTGACAATTAATGGCGGCACATTCACAAATCAAACAGTGGAAGAGGTGCTATAGTTACAGATAAACAATTTGTAAGGTACTGTTACGATTAATGGAGGTGTTTTTGAGAATACAAATGCCGGAGGGTACAGTATCCTCGATAGCAATGAGGGCTATCAGTCTATAGACGCAGAAACAAGTGAGATTATAGCGTCACCGGTAATAAATATTAATGATGGAACATTCAAATCGGCAATAGGAAAAACAAAGCCAACAAACTCATCAGCAACTGAAATATCTATAAAAAGGTGGGCAGTTTGCCGCAGACCCGACTGTGCTGTATCCAAATTGTATAGATACAGATATATATATAGTATCACAAAGGTTGCCGAAGGCAAGTATGTTGTGACGGAAAAAGGAGTGGAACCAACACCGGAACCGACACCGGAGCCGGTAGCAAAATTGTATCGAGTATTGAGGAAATTAACACTCTTACAGCGTCTGATGATTATGTAAAGTTGGGTGCAGATATTGATTTGGGAACATCAAGTATAAAGACAAAGTGTGCAATGCGTCTTGACCTTAATGGACATACATTGAGTGGAGGCGGCCCAACGGTCATAGAAGCAATGTATAACCTTACAGTTGTTGATACAGGTACAACAAAAGGCACAATCAAGAATGTTAATACATCAACTTCTTATGGTATAAAAATTTGCAGTAAAAGATGCAGTTCTTACCATTGACGGAGCAAAAGTTGAGGCAATGAGTCAAGCGATAATGTTAAGCGGTACGGGTTCAATACTTCATTTAAAAGATTCTGTAATTAACGGAAATAGCTATGCGGTAAACCTTTCAAACGGTACTATAAATATTGAAAAATACCGTTATAAATGATGATTCTGAATATAAGGGCTATGCACTGTCAGTTGCCAATGGTACCGCGGTCATAAATAGTGGAATATTCAATTATAACGGGAATATGAGCAGTATTACCTTCTCGGGTTCAAGCGAAATTACAATAAATGGCGGAACTTTTAAGAATTCTGTTAGTAAAAGAGGTGCGATTAACACTGTAAAGGGCTTTTCCGGAACTCTTACAATAAACGGAGGCACTTTTGAAAATACCGCAGAGAATAACGGTTACAGTATTCTTGATGGTGATGAAGCCACTACAGAAACAGTGCCGGTAATAAATATCACGGGCGGAACGTTTAAATCTACTATTGGTGCGACAAAGCCCGCTAACACAACAACGGTCATCACTATTTCCGGCGGAACATATTCATTTGACCCGACAAACTATGTTACCGACACGGAAACATACAGAGTTATTGATAACGGCGATGGTACATACAAAGTAGCTCCGAATTCACAGGTGTATTCTGTCACACTTAATGCGTGCGGCGGAAGTGAAGTAATGGTTGAGGATTTTGAGGAAGAAAATATCCCTGATAATGGTATTGAACTTCCTATACCAACAAAAAGCCGGATACAAATTTGACGGCTGGTACACTGAAGAAAACAATGGCAGTCAGGTTAATGGGATAACAAAAGACAATCTGTCTGACATCTTTAGAAACGAAGCAACAGTCACACATTATATGCACACTGGACTCTGTTAAATTATACGATAACTTACGAGGGACTTAATGATGCAACAAACACCAATCCGTCAAACTATACGGTTGAAACTGAGGCAATAACTCTTGCCGCTCCCGGTACAAGAAAGGGATATACATTTGGCGGTTGGTACACTGATGTTGAATACCAAAACAAGATAGAAATAATCGAACAAGGCACGACGGGAAATAAAATATTATATGCAAAATGGGATGAAATAGCGTCAGGAAGTATTACCGCAAGCTTTGTATCAACGGGAACAATTCCGTCAGATATAGTACAAAATTACGATAAATGTGGCAGAAAAGGCATATGAAAATGATGAAGTTTCATTTACGGTTACGCTTCCTAAGGGATATACGTTGGAAAATGTTTTGTGTACTGCTGACGGAGAAAATTTAAACACTATTACAGAAGAAAAATGGCAGCTATACATTCATAATGCCAGGTAAAAATGTTACGATAACAGTGAATGGTACGTCCGATACAGTATACAATTAATCTGGATTTGCAAGAGGGTACAGGTACAACAACGACTATATACGGCAGTGTTGAAAATTTACCCGTTTTACCGAATGACAATCCGGAAAAACAAGGATATAACTTCAAGGGGCTGGTTTGATGCACCGACAAAAGGAACTGTAATTACGATGGATAATCTTAATACCGCTTCAAATATGCTTGCACTGTTCGGAAATAATACAGAGCTTACAATTTATGCTCAGTATACAGAAGTGGGTAATTTTGTAGTTATATACTCTGCGGTAGGAGCGGATGAGGAAACAATTCCTACTGATAACACCCAATATAATATTGCGGAAACATCGATAATTAAAAAATTCTAATCAAGAACCCAAAAAATTAGGATATACATTTGAAGGCTGGAAGACAGGCACTGATGACACGGTTTATAAATATGGTACACAGAATGACACATATACAGTCCCAAATGATATAAGCGGTGCTATTACATTTATTGCACAATGGTCAATAAATGAATATAAGATTACATATGAGCTTAATGGCGGAATAAATGCCGAAAATGCTCCTGTATCGTATACTATTGAAACAGATACGATAACATTGCCGGTTCCGACAAAGGATGGATATAACTTCGAGGGATGGTATACAGATGCTGCATTTGAAAATGCAGTTGCAGCTATTGCCAAAGGTTCCGTTGGTGATATGGTTTTATATGCAAAATGGTCGGAAAAATATGGCTGTATATAAGATAAACAGCTATGAAAAAGGGAATGTAAGCGTAAGAAAGCGTACAGACACAGATGATAGCTCAAGCGTTGTAATAGTTGCATTTTATAAAACATTAAACAATAATTCTGTCTTGATTAAGACGTCAATAGCCGAAAATAGGAGCTATTGAAAAAGGTGATGATATATCAAAGACAGTGGAAGAACCGGAGGACTATTCTTATGCAAAAAGTATTTATGTGGAATGACTTAAATGGAATGATGCCAACGTTGTAATTCGCCGAAGATGGATAAATAATATAACAAAAACATCTAAATATTAATTTATAAACAGAACATATAACCGACTGTAAATTCTTATCTTAAAAAACGTTACCCATGTCAAACTAAATGGAATTTTGTGTCGTTTGTATGTTCTGTTGGTTATTTATTATAAAATAAATTAAAAAACGTGCAAATATTATACCAAATCAGAGTGGTTTTTTATATATACCCAATATAATTTATAGTGACAAAACGGATTAGCCATATCCGTAAAAGTGTATAAACTCTATGTTTTTTCAGTGTTTTGCACATGGCTATTATAAATATCAAAGGAGTGAAAATAGTGTCAGAACTTTATCCTGTTCGCCTTATTCCTGTTTTTTAAGGATTATCTCTGGGGTGGAACAAAATTAAAAACTGTGTTTAATAAAAATCAGAACTGAATATACTGGCAGAAAGTTGGGAACTATCGGCTAATAAGGACGGTCAAAGTATAATAGCCAATGGTAAATATCAAGGATATGGCTTGAAAGAGTACATAGATATAGTTGGAAAGGAAATTGTAGGTACAAAAGGTCTTGCCCTTGACGATTTTCCAATACTTATAAAGTTTATAGATGCAAAAAAGAATTTGTCTGTGCAGGTTCATCCCGATGACGAGTATGCCACTTGCCATGACGGTGCAAATGCTAAGACAGACATGTGGTACATACTCGATTGCAATGTTGGTGCATATCTGTATTACGGATTTAAAAAGATATTACAAAGCAGGAATATCAAGATGCAATCAGAAGCAATACAATAACAGATGTACTTAATAAGGTGCCTGTTCACAAAGGAGATGTATTTTTCATACCTGCGGAACTGTACATGCGATAGGAGCGGGAATTCTTATATGTGAAATACAACAGAATTCCAATACGACTTATCGTGTATATGATTATGATAGACGCGATAAGGACGGGAATAAAAGAGAATTACATATTAGAGAAGTTCTTGAATCTTCAAATTTGAAAAAATCTACTTATTCAAATTCTGTGCTTGATGGTGATGATATTATTTTGACTCAATGTGATTATTTCACCGTTCGTCGACTGAAAGTACAAAATAGAGTGCAGCTTAGAATTGATAAAACAAGCTTTCATTCACTTATAATTACAGACGGAAGCGGGGAATTGTATATGGGTGGGGAGATTCTTAAACTGAATAAGGGAGATAGTATATTTATCCCCGCTCAAAATAATGAATATACTGTTAGCGGACCTTGTGAAATTATATTATCATTTTTATAAAATTTTAAACAAACCTAAGGAATGGAGTGATTTATAGATGAAGTATTATATAGAATAGATTTAGGTGGAACTAACATCGCTGCAGGAATTGTTGATAAAACAGGAAAAATTATTGCAAAGGATAGTGTTCCTACTTTGAATACACGTCCGATAGAAGCGATAATGCTTGATATGACTAAATTGTGTAAAACACTTTTTAGATAAGTCGCAGATGGACATTAATAAGATTGAAGCAGTTGGCATTGGGTGCCCGGGAACGGTGGACAATAAAAAAATGGTATAATATCGTATTCAAATAATATCCCGATGAAGAATGTGCCAATGCGTAAATTTATGGAGAAACAGCTTAATATTTCAGTGAATCTTGAAAATGACGCAAAATGCAGCTGCCTTGGGCGAATATACGGCAAATGGACATAATGCTTCAAGCTATATTCTGATAACACTTGGTACAGGTATAGGCGGTGGTGCAGTTATTAACAGTAAAATTTATAGAGGATTTAACGGTGTAGGAATAGAACCGGGACATATGACACTTATAAATGGTGGTGAAAGGTGTACTTGTGGGAAACACGGCTGCTGGGAAACATATGGTTCTGTAACTGCTCTCATAAATCAGACTAAATTAAAAATGACTGACAATCCGGACAGCTTAATGCATAAAATTTCGGGGAAATTCGGTGAAGTAAATGGCAGAGTGGCTTTTTGAGGCGGCAAAAAAAGCAGGTGATAGGGCAGGGTTGGAAGTGGTTGAGAAATATACAGAATATGTTGCTGACGGTATAACAAGTGTCATAAATATTTTTGAACCTGAGATTTTGGTTATTGGTGGCGGAATAAGTAAAGAAGGGGAATATCTTTTGAATCCAATCAGAAAATTTGTTGAAATAAATGAATTCAATAAATATAGACCAAAGACAAAAATTGAAATTGCATCTTTGAATAATGATGCAGGAATTATAGGTGCTGCCTTAAGTGCGAATAGATAAATAATATATAGTATAGAAGCAAATATTAATATTTGTACATAAAATATAGATAAATGTAGATAAATATAGATAAATGTAGATAAATGTAGATAAATGTAGTGTATTTTGTATTAAAGAAAGTGTAGATAGACAGTTAAATTAAATACAAAAAAAACCGACCTTTTAACTATGGAGGTCGGTTCTTTTATATTGCAATAATGCTATTGTATTAATTTGTTATTTCCAACCGGTGTTAGGTTGTTATCCCAAAGGAATATTTTTTATACTATCATTTTCTGATATCTTTAATGATGAAATATCAATGGTTGAAATTTTGTCAGCTTTAAGAGAACAATGTTCTTTTTGATACCGTCAAGAGTTCCGTTTTCTGCGTACGATACTATATAACAGTCTATATCTGTATCATATTTAGAATATATTTTTTACCGTTTTTGATGTTTTGTTATAGCTTGAACCGTATATCGAAAGAGTACCGTTTACATATTCAATGTTATAATTATTTTTAACACCCGATGTAAATGTACAATCTGTCGGGGTGATAACATATGTACCGACATCACTGTCTTTTTGTGTACTCACATGAGAATATTGTATCAAGTGCGTCATCACCGACAAGACCCGATGAAGTAAATTTGTATGCAGGCACGACTGAATTTACGTTTGTACTCATATTTGCAGCAGTAATCGTAAGATTTGCTTTATTTATTGTAAAAAGAAACTTCTGTCGAACCAACATATTCTAAGTTGTCACTCGGTACTTTTACAACAAGTTTGTAGTTGCCTGCGTTTATCGGAGCAGAGTCAAGCACCGTACCGCTGTCAGTCTGCCAGATATAATCAAATTCACCGTCATAGTCCGCACTTTCTGCAGTGCCGCTATACTGAACGGCAACACCGTCATATGTCTTGCTTTCAACGGTTACACCGCTTATATCAACCTTTTGGGCTTCTTTTTATGGTAAGAGTGCCGTTTACGTATGTGATGTCATAGTTATCCTTGCTGCCCGATGTAAATGTACAATCGGTCGGAATAATAGCATAATCGCCAATCGGACTTTCAACAGTGTAGTCGCATGAGTATGTAGCTGACAGTGTATCTCCGTCAACAAGTCCGTCAGCTTTGCATGTAAATTCCGGAGCATTCATGCCGAAAGCAATAGATTTATTTTCAGCCGTAATTGTAAGAGCCGCTTTGTTTATCGTGAACGGAATTTCAACCGAGCCTGTGTGTGCGAAAGTTTCATCCGATACCTTTACGACAAGCTTGTAGTTGCCTGCGTTCATCGGAGCACTGTCAAGCACTGTTCCGTCTGCCGTTTCCCAAATGTATTCCTAGTCACCGCTGTAGTTGTCGCTTGTCGGTGTGCCGCTATATTCAATCGGCTTACCGTCATATGTCTTATCTTCAACTGTTACGCCGCTTATCGAAACAGCTTCCGCTTCTTTGACTGTTACATCAAATGTATCGGAAAAACCTTTGTAGCGAACTGTTACGGTTTGTGTGCCGACCGTCTTTTTGTCGTAGCCGCTAAGTGTATAAGCCGTAGTAGTTTGAGTTGATTCGTCCTCGAATGTCACGGTAACAACCATGCCGTCTGTTTTCAAATCTTGTCCGACATAATATTCCGTAGTTGTCGGTGGGGTAGTGATTTCGATTTTCGTAATTTGAGGTTCTGCAACCGTAACGTCAAATGTAGCCGTTTGATTTCTGTATGTAACGGGTTATTGTCTGCGTACCCGATTTTGTCTTGTCGTAGCCCGTTACGGAAAAACCGGATTTTATTACTTCGCTTTGATTATCGTCATATATAGCCTTTACACTCATGCCCGATGTATCAAGGCTTTCGCCGTATTTGTATTCAAGTTTTGTCGGCTTTGTAAGTTCAATACTCTTTACGGAAATTACATTGACTTCAAATTCTGTCGACAGACCTTGATATGTAACCGTGATTGTCTGTTTTCCTAATTTTGTCTTGTTAAAACCTTCTTACCGAGTAACCGTCGGGAACGGTAATTCTTTGGTTATCAGTGGTTACGGCTGTAACGACCATGCCGTCAGTGTTAAGGTCCTGCCCCTCAAGATATGTTGTCTTTGTAGGAGGTGTTACCTTGATAGACGATATACCGTTTACGGTAACGTCAAAGTTCGCCGAATAATCACCGTATGAAACGGTCACAGTCTGCATACCGACTTTTGTTTTGTCATAACCGCTTACCGTATAAGCCGTTGTTCCGACAGACTTGTCGGAATAATTTAATTTTGCGACCATTCCGTCAAGGTTAAGTTCTTCACCGAGTGCGTATGATGTTTTTGTCGGAGGAGTAAGAGTCATTGATGAAATTTTATCTTCATATATTTTCAAATTGTCAAGCTGTATTTTACCTACACCGCCGTAGAATACGAATTTTTTTCAAATTTATCGCCCGATGTTGTGACTTTTCTTGAATTAAGAACATTTCCCCGACTTGTCGCTTATAGTCAGGAACAAATCCTTTTTGTTGTTTACGGCAAGATGAATATTGACCCATTCGCCTACCGGGATATTTGCGTTTTTTGTTTACAGATAAATATTGGTCGTATGTAAGCTTATTAAATGCTGTTGATAAATATGAATCGGTCACTCCGCAAAGCTGTACATTTGATGTATCGTTTTGATACAACGCATCAAAGTCAAATACAAGGTATTTGTTTGCAGGAATGTTTGCAAATTCCGGCAAAGTTACGCTGTCGCCAAGCGTAATCTTTGGACCTCTTTCCGGATTTGCCGAGCCGCCGGTTGCTATTTCAAGTGATTTGTTGCCGTTATCCGTAAGTATTGCAAAGTGCGGGTATGAGTCTAATTTTTGTTTGTTTGTACCCAATGTTAATTTAAACGGTCCTAAGTCTTGATTTTGTTCAGTTAATGTTTGACTTTTGATTGTTATTTGAGAGTCGTCATAGCTTTCAAAGTCGTCATTTACATAGCTTGTAAGTTCACTGCTTACTATTGTAACGGTGAATGTTGTCGTTTTTTCCTCCGTATGAAACGGTTAATGTGTTTGTACCGACTGTCTGATTATCAAAACCGCTTACGTCAAAGCCGTCCGTTATTGTTTTCGATGAGCCGTTCGCATAGTTTAGTTTTACGGATAAACCGCTTGTATCAAGTTGTTCACCTGTAAAGTAGGTTGTTTTGCTCGGATTTGAAGCTATTTCGATTGAGGAAAGTTCGCCCTCCGCTACACGTAACTTCAAATGTATCCGTCATGTCAAGGTAATGAACGGTTACGGTCTGCTTACCGACCTTTGTCGGGTCATAACCGCTTACAGTGTAATCTGTAATAGTTTTTGAGGTATTGTCCGAATAGTATGCTTTTACAACCATACCGCTTAGGTCAAGATCATCGCCGTAGGTGTATGATGTTTTAGTAGGTTCGGTTGTTATGTCGATTGAGTCGAAAAGAGTTGTTGTCGAAAGCGACATATAGCCTATATCAACTTGCACGTCAGGCACATAAAATGCAAATTTATCGATGTATTGACCGACTGTTCTAAACGAATTTGTATAAAGCTGATTGCCGTCAAGGTCGGTCATTGTGATTGTCGCATTTTTTGCATTTTTATTCGTGCTGTCATATTTTGATATTTCGATATTTACGTTAAACCATTCGTTAAGCGGAATACTGTTGTTATTCTGATATGAAAGGTAAGGGTCGTAAATAAGCTTATTGCTTGCTCCGTTTTGTGGAATTGGTTACGCCGTAAATTTGCATTGTATCTTTTTTTCTGAATGATAGTATGCGTCAAAGTTAAAGTACGATTTTTTCGTTATCGGCTAATTCAGTGAATTTAGGGACATAGCTTTCTTCGTTGAATTTTATTGACGCACCGCGGCTTGCCGAGGATGTATTGCCGGCGAAGCATGCCAAAAAAGCTTTTGCCGTTTCTGTTTCCGAGGAAGTAACCGCTTGTTTTATCACCGCCGGAGCTTTTTGAACCGATATTTAAATCAAGACCGTCAAGCTTTTTGCGATTGATCGGCTTTTATCTTGCCGTGAAATCGTTATGTCTGAAAGGTCGTTGTCTTGAAATTGTCACTGTAATATGTTGTGCCGTTTGTGACATTTACCTTAAAGGAAGCACTTGCGTTGCCTGATGAAACTGTAACAGTCTGTTCGCCGAGCTTGCTTGGGTCATAGCCGTTTGTTTCGTAATAGGTAAGTTCGCTTACTCTGCCGTTTTCGTATGTTGCGATAAGTTTTAAGCCTGTTGTATCAAGTTGTTCACCTTTGATGTAATTCTTCTTTGTAGGCTCGTGTTCAATACTGATATTTGTAACATTACCTCTCATTACCGCTTCACTCATATACATACTTACATGAGGAGGTTGGTTATATGCCGACTGTTCCGAAGCAACACCGCTTCTGTACACGCTGTCAAACATAAGACTCTTAATTTTATATTCACTCGGAATATTTGTTGTATATACTCGGAAAGCGCATCGTTTGTCGTAAGAGGGTAGATAACCTCCTCACGCCAGTCACCGAATATGTCGGCTTTGAAGTGCCGGGTTTGCTTTTGTGCTGTTTATGCTTGTACAACCGTCTGCCTTGAAGATTGTGCTTCGTCCCGCACCGTTCCATGAAGTAATGGTTAGACCGTCAAGTTCTTCATCGTAAAGGTCGCCGTCCCAAAAAATTCTGAAATTCTGACCCATACTTGCATTTACTTTTTTAAACACATTGTTGCCGTATGCAACGTATGTACCTGCATTAGAGGACATCTGATAATATCCGCCCATGCCTATGTTTGCCATAAGACCACGTCCCGTATCATTGCTATCGGAAACGTGGAAGGCTTCTTCACCTGTTTTTGCATCCATAAGCGTCATACCAAAATCGCCGTGCTCATGAACGGAAAAAGTATTCGAAATTATTGTTTGTAGGGTCGTAGTTGCCGATATGAAGTGCGTCACCGTGTTGTCTGCCGCCGTACCACTTCGGCATAAGCTTGTCCTCGTCGTTTACCTCATAGCAAAGCGTTGCGCTTATAAATTCATCATTACCGTCGTCGTCAACGTCTGCAACCGTCATATTGTGGTTACCCTCGCCGACATATTTTTCGTTACCGGGAGTGTATGCGTCGGTATCCTCGCTGTATGTATCAAATTTGTATTTAGGGTTTAGGACACCGTTTTCAAGGCTGATACCGCATGTGCCGTGACGCTGTCTGCCGTTTCTGCCCCATGTAGTAACCTCTCCAGTAAACCGCATAAGGACGCTGACCGTCAAGCCATGCAACGCTTGCAACGTATCTGTCACAGCGGTTTCCGTTTGTATCGCCCCAACTTTCGTAGTCAAGACGTGGGATAGGGTAGTATATTGTATCGATTGTTTTACCTGTTTCGCCGTCAAATGCGGTAAAGTATTCGTTACCGTCCAATATGTAGCCGTTTTGATTTACATAGCTGACGGTATTGTCATTGGCATTTCTGATTTCATCAACACTGCTTGTTTCCGAAACGTATTTGCCCACACCGTCAATTGAACCCGGAGCCGTTTTGCAGGCAACTTCCGCTTTACCGTCCATGTCGAAATCGTAAACAAGGAATTGGGTATAGTGCGCACCTGCACGGATATTTTTACCTAAATCAATACGCCATAATTTTTTTTGCCGTTAAGCTTGTATGCGTCAAGATAAACATTTCCTGTAAGACCTGCTTGTGAATTGTCACGTGGAGCACAGCAGTCCCATTTTACAACGAGTTCATATTCTCCGTCACCGTCAAGGTCACCGCATGAGGTATCACCGATTGTGTATTCATTTACCTTTTTTTTCCGTGTACCACTGATTTTCAGGTAATTCGTTTCCGTCCTCGTCAGTGGTTATTGTAGTTGTTGTGGTAAGTGTTGACTTCGGTTTGTCAACGGGAATGTCAAAAAGTAATTCGAGCCGCTTGCAAACGGAGCGACAGAATCGCTTTTTCTCTCCCTCAACACCGTTTACAATCGGTGATACCTGATATGTGTCACTACTTGTACCGTTAGGGTCGATATAGTTTGTCGAATATGTTTCGGTTGCAAGAAATTGACCGTTTTTATATATATTGAATGGTACATTGCTTTCTGAAGTTCCGTACACTTCGTCCTCGTCAACCATAAGTCGCCAAGATAAGTAGTTACCGCCATTCAATGCTTGAACGACAAGACCTCTGTTTAATGATTCCATAGGTCTGTCAGATGCATCGTGGCTGTATAGTACAGCACTTGTACCGTCTATGACATCGTTGACTTCGGCATTTGAAACAATCGGTAATGTTGCCGGAATCATTGTACACGCCATTAGAACGGCTAATGCTTTTGCAGTAATTTTTTTCATTAGTTTACCTCCGTATCTGAAAAAAATTCATTCTCTGCATAATTATAAATCTGATTTATGTTAAAGTCAAGATAAATATTGGTAATATCAATATATTAAGAGTAATAAAATATATTTTATTCGTGACTTTAATTCTTGATTATGATATAATTAGTAAAGAAACTAAAACAAACAACAGAGCGGTAGGTGGGGATATGTTATTGCGGCAAATAAAATATTTTTTTGCACGATTGTCGAGGAAGGCAGTTTTACGGAGGCGGCGGAGAAGTGTTTTATATCGCAATCGGCAATTTCACAGCAGATACAATCTCTTGAAAAAGAGTTAGGCGTTAAACTTATAAAAAGAGAAAACAGACGATTTTCTCTCTTACGCATGCAGGTGAATATATGTATAGGCACGGAACGGCACTTCTTTTAGAAGCTGAACGTATATGCAAAGAAGTACAGCGTATAGGTCGAGATGACGAGCTGATATTAAAAATTGCCTATCCGAAACATTACAGCAGTATAGAATTGAATAATGCAATCGCATTATTTTCGGAAAAAGTATCCTGAAGTGTCTATAAGCGTTATTACGGGAACGCACGAGGAAATATATGACTTGTTACGTTCCGATGATATAGACATTGCCATGAATGACCAAAGACGTGCATTTTTCGGACGAATTTGTGAATTTTGAACTTGGAAAAAGCACGCTGTTATGCAGAGGTTTGTTTAAGAAACGATTTAAGTCAAAAAAAAAAGAAAGAGTAACTGTTGATGATTTGAAAAATATGCCGTGTATTTTGATAACGTCAAAGGAACAGCAAAAGTCGGAACGTGAATTTTATCAGCAGGTACTGGGATTTGGCGGAAACTTTATTTATGCTCAAACTCTTGACGAGGGACAACTTATGGTTGCAGGTAATCGTGGATTTATGCCTGTTGAACGTATCGGCACATTTTGGAATATAAATCCTGCCGCAAAACGTTTACCGCTGTTACGAGACGGGAAACAGATACAGCGTAATTACTGTGCTTTTTGGAAAGTTAAAAATTCAAATTATTACATAGAGGAATTTGCAAATGAATTAAAAGTACAACTCAATAAAAAAAAAAATACGCACATATTTGTGCGTATTTTTTTACTTCACATAAGTTTAACTTATGAAAACGATTAAAATATTGATTTGATAATAACGGTTCGTTGTATTAAAATTAAATCATAAATTGAAAGTAAATGAGGTGCACGAAATGTCAAAAGAATTTAATTATTTATTATTCAAGAAAAAGGTCAAAATTATTGGAACGGAAGCATTAAAAATTTGGATAAAGGAAATACAGAGATTGTCGCAGAGTTTATTCAAAAAGCCGTAGGCGGAGATTTATTTGAGATTGAAACAGTGAAGGAATATTCAGCCGATTATTATGAGTGTATTGATGACGCAAAAGCAAGAGCTTAACAGCGGCGCAAGACCTGAACTTAAAAAAATACCTTGACAGCATTGATGAATATGAAAATATATTCATATGCGGTCCATGCTGGTGGGGCACTTATCCTATGGCGGTGTTTACGCAGCTTGAAAGACTTGATTGAACGGTAAAAAAGGTAATTGCCGTAATGACGCACGAGGGCAGTGGGCTTGGCAGTTGTGAGCGAGATTTAAAGAAAATATGCACAGGAGCGATTTTTTGAAAAAGGTTTTGCCGTTCACGGTGCAGACGCTTCAAAATCAGAAAAGCTTGTTGCGGACCATGCAAAACAAATAGTGAAATAATAAAGGAGTAAGAAAAATGGCAATAACGGAATTTTCAAAAAATTATCATGAAAAAAAATGTTTCCGAAAATACCATTCTGCTTTTTTGGAAACAGATCCCGAATTTATTGAGCGATTTGATAACTTTGCGTTTGACGAAGTTGTAAACAGCGATGACCTTGACGATAAAAACGAGATTTATCGCAATTTTAGCCACACTTTTGGGCTGTCAGGGCGTAGATGAATTTTCGATAATGCTCGGTGCGGCAATAAATTTTGGCGTTACACCGTTGAGATACGAGAGATTGTATATCAAGCAACGGCATATTTGGGGAATAGGCAGAGTTTTTCCGTTTTTAAAGGTGATGAACAAAGTCTTTACTGAAAAAGGAATAAAACTTCCGCTTGAAAATCAAGCCACTACAACAACTGAAAATCGCCGTGAAGAAGGAACAAAGGCACAGGTTGAAATTTTCGGCGAGGGTATGCGTGACTTTTGGGAGTCCGGACCGGAAGAAAGCCGACATATAAATTTATGGCTTGCCGATAATTGTTTTGGCGATTATTACACGCGAAAAGGACTTGACTACAAACAGCGTGAAATGATTACATTTTGTTTCCTTTGCGGGCACAAGGCGGCTGTGAACCTCAGCTTACAAGTCATGCGGCGGCAAATATGCGTATAGGAAACGACAAAAATATTTTTAATAAAAAATTATATCGCAGTGTTGCCATACATTGGCTATCCACGTTCATTAAACGCACTTAGATGTGTAAACAGTGCAGCGGAAAAGGAGGATTTTTAAAATGAGTAGAACATGGTTAATTACAGGAGTGTCAAGCGGTTTTGGATATGAAATGACAAAAAACAGTTGCTTGAAAAAGGTGATGTCGTAATCGGAACGGTTAGAATACTGCAAAGGTTGAGGACTTAATACAAAATATCCCGTAAATTTTGATTGCCGTATTCTTGACGTGACAGATGTAGCGGCGGTGCAACAGACGGTAAAGGAATCATTTGAAAAACACGGAAAAAATCGACGTTGTTGTAAGTAATGCAGGATACGGCTTGTTTGGTTGTGCGGAGGAATTATCCGACGATGAAATCAATCACATCATCGCAACTTAATTTAACAGGCTCAATTCAGCTTATAAAAAAACTTCACTTCCTTATTTAAGAAAACAAGGTGGCGGAAGAATTATTCAATTATCATCATATGGCGGTCAAGTTGCATATCCCGCAAATTCAATGTACCATGCCACAAAATTCGGTATTGAGGGCTTTTGCGAAGCGGTTGCACAGGAAGTGGCACAGTTTAATATCGGAGTAACCATTGTAGAGCCCGGAGGTGCGAGAACAGAGTTCCGTTACGGTAGTGCAAAGGTTGCAAAACTTATGGACGAGTATGAAAGTTGTCATGGCTTTTTGAATATGCTTGATGCTTCAAAGGGACTTGCACCCGGAGACCCCACAAAAAATGGCACAACGTATAATTGAAAGTGTTGATATGGAAAAAAGCACCGCTTAGAATGGTGCTCGGCTCACAGGCACTATCGGCAACGATTGAAAGATTAAAAAGAAAGAATTGCATACTACGAAACACAAACGGAGCTTGCCGCTTCAACAGATATAAAAGGAGAGTAGTTAAACATTAGTCGGTTCAAATGTACGAGATGAGGTTAATTCTTGGGTTGAAGGATTAAATAAATAATGATATAATAAAAAGTGAATAATCAGCAAAATTAAGCGACTTCGCCGCAAAATGCGGCAAGCCGCCTTTGTGCGTTGAAGGTGAATTTATGGAACAGAACGAAATCAGAAAATTATTGCAAAATGTTGCAAACGGAGATATTTTTTAGTTGACGACGCATTGCTTCATATAAAAAATGAGCCGTTTGAAGATTTGGGATATGCAAAACCGGATTTTCATAGAAAATCGCGTCACGGTGTATCGGAAGTGATTTACGGTGCAGGAAAACCGCCGAACAAATCATAGGCATTTCAAAAATCTTTTGCGGAACATGGACAAAAAGATATTTTAATCACAAGACTTGACAAAGCAAAGGCAGAGAAAATCAACAAAGAAATTCCGCTTGATTATTACGATATGGCAAATATCGGCATTATAGGCTCTATGCCGAAAGAACGTGTTGGGAAAATTGTTATCGCAACAGGCGGGACAAGTGATATACCGATTGCGGAGGAGGCGGCAATTACAGCTGAAATGCTTGGTAACAATACCGTACGTTTATATGATGTAGGCGTTGCCGGTATTCACAGATTACTTACGCATACGGAAGAAATAATGACCGCTCGTGTTGTTATTGCGATTGCGGGAATGGAGGGTGCACTTGCAAGTGTTATCGGCGGACTTGCGGATTGCCCTGTTATAGCTGTGCCGACAAGTGTGGGTTACGGTGCGTCTTTCGGAGGTATAGCGGCACTTTGTCGATGCTTAATTCTTGTGCAAGCGGTGTAAGCGTTGTAAATATCGATAATGGTTTCGGAGCGGCATTTCAAGCAAGTATGATAAATCATATGGGAGGACTTAATGAATGAAAACTTTATATATTGAATGTAATATGCGTGCGGCAGGTGATATGTTGATGTCTGCATTGTTGGAGTTGCACCCGAATGCAGAGGAATTTTGAATAGGTTAAATAAACTTGGTATTCCTAATGTAACCGTAAGTAAGACGGCAAGTGTGAAGTGTGGCATAACGGGAACGCATATAGATGTAAATGTAAATGGCGAACATGAGGACGAGCATATGCACGACCATCACGACCATCATCATGACCATCATCACCACCATCACCATACCGGTATGCACGAAATCGAACATATCATCGAACATTTTGATATTCCCGAAAAGGTACGCACAGATATATTGGCGGTGTATCATTTGATTGCGGAGGCTGAAAGCCACGCACATGGCTGTGAAATTGAACAAATACATTTTCACGAGGTTGGACAAAATGGACGCAGTGGCGGATATTACAGGTGTCTGTATGCTGATAAATGAGTTGGGTGTTGATAAAATCATCGCTTCGCCAATTCATGTAGGTTGCGGTCAAGTGCAGTGTGCACACGGAATATTGCCTGTCCCTGCACCGGCAACGGCATATATATTAAAGGATATTCCGATTTATGGAGGAAACGTTCAAGGTGAATTGTGTACGCCGACAGGTGCGGCACTTTTTGGCACATTTTGCAGACGAGTTCGGCAATATGCCTGTTATGCGTGTTTCAAAAATCGGTTACGGAATGGGTGCAAAGGACTTTGAAACGGCAAATTGTGTTCGTGTTATGCTTGGTGAAACGGAAAGTGAAGCACAACAAGTTTTAGAGTTAAAATGTAATATTGACGATATGACCGCAGAGGAAATCGGATATGCGACAGAGCAACTTCTGAAATTGGGAGCGGTTGATGTGTTTACCGTGCCAATCGGTATGAAAAAGAACCGCCCGGAACTTTGCTTTCGTGTATATGTAAAAACTTCGGACAAGGAAACAATGGTAAATGCAATATTCAGATACACTTCTACAATAGGTATTAGACAAAATATTTGTGAACGTTACATACTTGACAGAACAGAAAACACAGTAAAAACAAAAGTACGGAGATGTTCGTGTTAAACAGTAGGAGGGGTATGGTGTAAAACGTGTAAAAAGCCGAATATGACAACGTTGCAAGAATTGCGGACGAACTTGGTATTTCCATAAACGAAACACGCAGATTGATAGGAGAGAGGAATTAGAGAAAATGAACAGCAAGTATGAGAAAATGATAGAGAATTTGAAATCGTTAGGCAGTGTTGCAGTAGCATTTTCGGGTGGCGTAGATTCTACATTTTTGTTAAAGGCGGCGAAGGAAGCACTCGGAAATAATGCTCTTGCCGTTACGGTACGCTCATGTATAATTCCGAGTAATGAGATTTGCGAAGCGGAGGAATTTTTGCAAAAGTGAAAAATATACGTCATATTATATGTGATGTTAACCCGCTTGATATAAACGGTTTTGCGGATAATCCGACAAATCGTTGTTATATCTGTAAAAAGAAATATTCAGCCTTATAAAAGCAAGTTGCAGCCGAAAATGGTATAAATGCGGTTGCGGAAGGCTCAAACCTTGATGATAATGGTGACTATCGACCGGGCATGAAAGCAATTCATGAATTGGGAGTATTAAGCCCCTCTGCAAACGGCAGGGGTTTACAAAACAGGAAATTCGAGATGTGTCCGAAGAACTCGGACTTCCTACTTGGAATAAACCGTCTTTCGCTTGCCTTGCGTCACGATTTGTGTACGGCGAAAAAAAATCACCGCCGAAAACTTGAGAGAGTCGGAAAAGCGGAACAAATATTGAGAAATTCGGGCTTTAAACAGTTTAGAGTTCGTATTCACGGCGATATTGCACGAATAGAATTACTGCCGGAGGACTTTGAAAAAATGCTTAAAATGAGAGAAGAATTATATGCAAGTATAAAAGGCTCTTGGATTTTCTTATGTGACTATGGACTTACAAGGTTATCGTACGGGTAGTATGAACGAAGTAATTGCGACTGATAAATAATAAATGAGCCTGTTGAGAAAAATAAGGAAAGATAAAATTGTTTGGGAATATTACAAAGTTTAATATTCCGTGTAAAAAAATTTATAAGATTGATAAGCTCGTAAAAATATGCTATACTTGAACAGTAAAGGGGTGATTGATGTGAATTATAATGAGAAGAAATTTGGCAATAAAGAATTGAGTTTGCTATTTTTTTGTATCGAAAATGTTGCAGATAAGTTAAATATTGATGCCCCAAAAGTTTATTCAATGCTAACAGAACAAACAAATATTTTGAATGAATATATTATTCCTGAGTATGAAATTTTGCACACGCAGAGTAAAGATTATATCATTAATGATATAATTGAAGTTATGAAAAAAGAAAGAGGTGTGGAAATATGATTTTATATCATGGTTCGTTTATAGAGATTAACAAGCCGGATTTAAAAACATTCCAGACCTAATGTTGATTTTGGAAAAAGGTTTTTATACTACTCCAATATACGAACAAGCGGTAAAGTGGTGCAGTAAATTTAAGAAACGTGGGAAGAATGGTATTGTTACTGGCACGTTATGAATTTGATGAAAACGATTATAAAGCACTTAAAATTTTGAAATTCGATTCCTATTCTGAAGAATGGCTTGATTTTATTTTGAATTGTCGCAGCGGAAAAAGACAATACAGATTATGATATGGTTATTGGCGGTGTTGCAAATGATAAGGTATTCAACACGGTTGAGTTGTTCTTTGACGGATTGATAGATAAAAACAGAAGCAATAGGCAGACTACGATATGAGAAACCGAATTTACAAATAGCTTTTCGTACAGATAAAGCATTAACCTATTTGCACTTTGAAGGGAGTGAACAGCTGTGAATGCTAATCCGATTTTGTTGCAAAAAAGAAATATGCTCGTGTTGTGGAACTTTTTGCAAAGGAAAATGCAATTACTGTCGCAAAAAGCATTGGATATTTTTTATCATTCACAGTTGTATGAATTAATGAGTAACGGTGTGTCTGATATGCATTGTATGAGCGATGAATATCTTGTGCATGAATTGATTAAATGAACAAAAAGAAGTGAATGGTTAAGGATAATAAAAATATTATCAAATCACAATTTTTATTTTACAATACACAACCCCAATAAACCGCATTGTTAAGCCATTTCAAAGCATTTGTTTGAAATCGAATAAACGGTGAAGCGTTAGATAAAATGCAGGCGAATTTACAGCACAAAAAAGATTTATGCGAACGGGATAAAGAAAGAGTGTGACTGCAAGTAGGGGAAAACAGGCAAGCTGATGAACCGCCGCCAATTAGTTAGATTTTTGGTCTGACTTTTGGGGGCGGTTCAATAGATATTGTCTTTTTTTTTAAATGAAAACAATAATACTTTTTTATTGGTAATATTTTTTTTTTTACACCGTGTAATGTATAATAATAAGTGAAAAACAAATAAAGCAGAAAACAGGAGGAATAAAAATGCTTACAAGACCTAATATATTCAATTATGCAAAAAAAGAGTTGTCGCAGGACGCAGTGATATGTTGGCTTTTGGAATGTTGTCATTCGGATGATGATAAATACAGACAGATAGGAATTGATTTTTTGTAAGATTTATACTTGATAATGAAAATATTAAAGAAAAGGATATAGAGCTTGAAAAAGACTGCCCGCGTAGTCAGTATAAGAATATGGATGTGTATGCAAATATTCGTGTCGGCAAAACAATAATACCTGTTATATTTGAGGATAAAACCGATACATTTTTTTACATGACAATCAAGAAAGCAAATATATAGAAAAGATTGAAAAATTGAAAACGGGCAGTCTTTTTAACGATAACGGACTTTGTTGGAGAGAAAAAGCACAATATGTATTTTTTAAAACAGGATATGTTTTTGATTGGCAAAGAGAAGTGATTGAAAATTTGGATAAAAAAATATTAATGCGGAAGTTAAAAGTATATATATTGATGACATACTGAACTTTATTTCTAAGCATAAAGATAAGGAGTTTATGCTTGCGGATTATTATGAGTATTTGTTAGACAGAAAAGCAAGAGTTTGGTCAATGGTATTGAAGATAAATGCAACCGATATTTCAGAAAAAATATTTGGTGAGAACAGATGGTTTCAATATAATCATCAAGGTTGGGCGGCAAAAAGATTGGGATATATAGAAGATAGGAATGAAAAAAACAGAATTTATTATGAAGTGAGAACAGGTACACGATCGAATAATGGTAAACAGTCATATGTAATAATTTTTCATCAATATCGAGATGAAAAAAATCAATTATCGGTAATGAAAAAAAAGGACAAGTTGAGAGAATGCAGAAAGAAATTTTTTGAAGATGACAGAGAGTTCGTTGAACAAATTATTAATGAAAAAAACGAGATAGGGATAATTGAAGAAAAAAACTGCAAAAAACTAAATGGCAAATCAAAGGAATTTATTTAAAGTGTTTATTGATGAAACAAATGAAGATACAGTTTGTGAATTCTTTAGAGAGTTCGTAGAAAGATTTAACGTACGGGCAACAGATACGCATAAAAGATGAATATGTTATTTTTAGAGATTGATTTGCATTGTAAGTGGTATGTACAAAAAAATACACATTGTATGTTGTATAATAATAAATAATTAAAGAATAAAATTTGAAAGGTGATTTTTATGTATACAATACCGCCAAAGAAAATGGTTATTATAAATATTCTTGATATTCTGAAAAAAAGTATTCGGATATGGACCACCGTCTTACGCAAGCACAGATAATTGAGATATTAAAAAAGAATATTACATGGATGTTGACAGAAGAACCGTAAAAAGGAATTTGATGAATCTTTTAGATTTTGATTTTGGTATTGATTATACGGAAATTATAAAAAGAATGAAAAGGGTGAAGAAATACCTATTTGTACGGATTGGTACATAACAAGAGAATTTGATGATTCTGAAATTCGACTTTTAATTGACAGCGTATTGTTTTCAAAAACAATTCCGCAAAAGCAATGTAAAAAACTTATTGATAAATTAAAAGGATTATCAAATATTTATTTTGAGAAAAAAGTTAATCATATATGCAGTTTGCCGGAAATTCGTCCGGAAAACAAGGAGCTGTTTTTTATACGATTGATGTTCTTGACGAGGCAATTTCAAAAGGTAAAAAGGTGTCGTTTATATATAATTCATATGGCACGGACAAAAAACTACATCCAAAACGTGAGCGTGAATATGTCATAAATCCGTATCAAATGGTGGCGACGAATGGAAGATATTATTTGATATGCAATTATGATAAGTACGATACTTTATCAAATTATCGCATTGATAGAATAACCGGAATAAAAATGATGAATGAAAAAAGAGAAAATCGATTAAGGAACTTAAAGAGGGTGAAATTAATCTTCCGAAACATATGGCAGAACATCTCTATATGTTTGCCGGTGACAGCATACGAGTAAAATTTAAAGCGAAAAATTATATTATTGACCAAATTATAGATTGGTTTGGATTTGGACCGAAAATAACGAAACAAGATGAGGATACGTGTATGGTAGAAGTGGAAGTCAATGAGGAGGCATTTTTTCACTGGGCAATGCAATACGGTTTGCATATCGAGGTGTTAGAGCCGACATCAATGCGCGAGCGGATAATGAGTGCAATAAAAGAATTAAACGATAAATATGTTACTCATTAAGGATAACAGAAGAATAGTGATTAAAGGTTAAGGGGTGAGGTAAATGTCGGAATATAAATCAAGAATAAACATACAAGTAAAAAATGTTTCTGATTGGGAAAAGTTATTTGACATAAAGATGAAAGAAGAATGGGGACTTGGAGAAGATGCAAAAAAGTTTTCAAAGTGCCGTATTCAAAAAAACAAACAGAATTTATAAAAAGCAGAAGAGTGGTCTGTGGATTCTAAAAACTTGGAAGACTTAGTTAAAACTCTTGTCAAAACAATGGGCTATGAAAATTGTGCTGTTGTAGCTGATACAACGGAATGTAGTGGGATTGAGCAAAAGTGTGATTCGGTTGTGGCAATAGGGTCGCCAATATATTATTCGCATATCTTATCCGAACGGTAATACGCTGAAAAGAGTAAATGTTTTCAATATTTACAACTATTTAAAAATCATAGATATTCATCTAAGCATAAAGCATATTGAATTTTTTACGACAAATCTCCGAAAAATTTGCTTATGGTGACAATAATCAAACAAACAGTTATTGTTATACCAAATGGCAGAATAATGATAAGACCGGACGAATTTACGGGTAACTTTTTGTTGGAAAGTGTTACTATTCCTGAAAGTGTAAAACATATTGGAGAACATGCTTTTGCAAATTGTAAAAAAACTTAAGTGAAGTAATAATTTCCGATAATGTATTTAATATTGATTGCGGTGCATTTAGTAACTGTGAGAGTTTGGGAGAAATTTTTATTCCAAACAGTGTAACAAATATCGGAGCGGATGCTTTTTATGGTTGCAAAAATTTGAATAAAATAAATATTTCAAATAAGGTCGTAATCCTTGAAAAAAGGTGTATTTGGCGGATGTGAAAATTTAAACGAAATAACTATTCCGTATGGCATGATAAATATTGGTGACGGTGCATTTGAGGAATGTAAAAAGTTTAAGAGAAGTAAGTATTCCGGATAATGTAGCAAGCATTGGGGATTATGCTTTTTTTGAATTGTCAAAGCTTAAACCAAATAACTGTTTGGTCAAATGTAACAAGTATTGGCTATTCTGCGTTTGATGGTTGCAAAAATCTTACGATAAGAGCATTCAAAGGCAGTTATGCAGAGAACGATATGCGTTGGAAAATGAAATACCGTTTGAAGAAATATAATGTTCAGATTGTAGACAAAATCAAGGAGTGAGACAAATGCCGGAATATAAATCAAGAATAAATATAAAAATAGAAAAAATTTGTGATTGGGATAAGTTGCTCGATATTAAAATAAAAGAAGAATGGAAACTGGACAAGAGTGCAGAGGATATTTTTTAGGGAAGCGTATTACAGAGGCGGATTTATAAAAGCAGGTGCCTGGTCTGTTGACCCCGAAAGTTTGGAAGATATGGTTGAATATTTTGCAAAAACAATAGGACATGAAAAGTGTGTTATTATGGCTGATGTGTTAGAACAAAATGCAGAGAATCCGTCTTGTAATTTTTTTAGCATTAGGTAATCAAAAATATCGTTTGCGTATCTTATTTGAATTGTGATAAATTGAATGGAACAAATATCTTTTGATATTTACGAATATTTAAAACAAATAGATTTTGAACTGAGTCCAATGGATAGTTATTATTTAAAACAATATTCTGAAGATTTTATTTATTTCGATACAAATGGAATAGAAGTTGTTATCCCGAAAGGAAGAAATGAGATAATAGCACAAGAATTTGCAGGGGATATTTCAGTGGAAAGAGTTGTTATTCCTGACGGCGTAATAAGTATAGGTGAACGTGCGTTTGAAGATTGCCCGATGCTTAATGAAGTAGTTATTCCGAATAGCGTAACAAGTATAGGTGAACATGCGTTTGACGGTTGCAGATATATTAGTATAAGGGTACATAAAGGTAGTTATGCGGAAGAATATGCAAAAAGAAAATAAAATACATAGTATGGGATTTAAAGAAGATTACAATTAAAATACGCATTTCCGATAAACTGTTTGAAAAATTACAGCACACGTTAGCGAGATAAAATGTGACTAAACAAAGACAAGCTGATAAAGCTTGTCTTTATTTATTGATATATTAGATTACAATATATCATTTTATTTTGTGTATGACTTTCTGAGCATTTAAACAAATCAATAGGGGAGAAAATCAATAGCCATATCCCTAATGCCGTTCCTACGGCAGAGGGAGCGATTGAGATAGCGATTGCGGAAACGCCTTTTACAATTCACGGAAGTAAAAAGCCTTGTTTTTAGGTTATGGTAAAATCGGAAAAATATTATCAAAGGATTTATATGCCCTGGGTGCTCAAACATATGTGGAGGCACGAAAATATGCCGATCTTGCTATGATTGGAGGGACATGGATATGGGCCGTTGCCGCTTGACAACTAAAAGACCACATACACGAATTTGATATAATTTTCAACACCATACCTTCACTGATTTTGGACGATGAAATTTTAGCAAAAGTAAAAAAGACGCTCTTATTATCGACCTTGCCTCCAAACCCGGGGGGATTGATTTTGATGCCGCAAAATCATACGGCTTAAAAAAGTAATTTGGGCATTGTCGTTACCGGGTAAAATTGCTCCCGTTTCGTCCGGAGCAATTATCAAAAGACACGATTATGAATATTATCAAAGAATTGGGGGTGTAATAAATGGATTGGGAAAATAAAACCATTGGTTTTGCAATGTGCGGTTCATTCTGCACTTTCAAAAAAGCAATGGGGGTACTTGAAAAGCTCACGCAAACCGGTGCGAATGTTATACCTATTATGAGTGAGATGTCTTACAACACCGACACGCGATTTGGCAAAGCAGAAGATTTTCGTACCAACATAACAAATCTAACCGGCAACAACATTATATGCTGTGTTAAAGACGCAGAGCCGATTGGACCGAAAAACTTACTCGACCTACTTGTCGTACTGCCATGCACGGGCAACACTCTTTGCAAAAATTGCAAACGGAATTGCCGACACATCTGTTACCATGGCAGTAAAAGCGCATTTAAGAAATCAAAAGCCTGTACTTTTAGCCGTATCCACCAATGACGGACTCGGTACTGCCGCTAAAAATATAGGAACACTTCTAAACTGCAAAAATCTATATTTTCTGCCTTTCTCACAAGATGACTACATAAAAAGCCGAACTCACTTGTAGCCGACTTTGAAAAATTACCCGACGCGGCAATCGCCGCCTTTGAGGGCAGACAGCTCCAGCCTGTGCTGGGCTTTTAATATAGATTCCGTATGACAAAAAATACCGACTTCTGTTTGAAGTCGGTATTTTAAATTAATCAATTTCTTTTGATTTTTGCAATCAAATCCGTATACAGTCTTTCAACTGCATTTATACAATTCGTCACAATTATCAATGACTCTGTTTCTGAGTTTTTCTGTAAGTTCATAGCTTGCCTCATACAGTCTTTCAAAGCCCAAATTTGAGCAAACACCTTTTTAGCGTATGTACCGCACAAAAAAAGCCTTTTCGGCGTCATTTTCTTTTAAGCCGTCTTTCAAATCATTAAAAGATGGATCTTCAGGAAACTTAAAAACAAACTTTTTAATCATATTTTCATCACAAAGTCTTTTGATAACGTCTTTATAATCTGAATCAATTTGTTCATAAAATTCTTTTAATGTCATCTGTTTTTCTCCTTTGTTTTATAATGTATTAATGTTCATATCTCGTTCTATTTCCTGAATGGTTTTTTATACGTTTCCTTTTTCACAGAACCACTACCGTCAAGTTCGGTTTTTATTCTGTCTTGAATTTCAACCAAACATTCCAAAAGCAATGGATTAAATGCACCGCATTCGCCGTTTAAAATCATTTCCATAGCCTTTTTATGTGAAAATGCTTTCTTATATACACGCTCACTCACAAGTGCGTCATATACATCTGCTATTGAAACAATTTGAGCCGATATAGGAATTTCATCACCCTTTAAGCCGTCGGGATAACCCTTACCGTCATATCGTTCGTGATGCCAACGGCCTATCTCACAAGCCGTTTTTTACCAACGGTTCGTCTTGATACAATTCAAGACTTTTCAGCATTTTTTCACCTATCACGGTATGTTCTTTCATAATTTCATATTCTTCTTTTGTAAGCTTGCCGGGTTTATTCAATATTTCTTCGGGGATACCTATTTTTCCTATATCATGAAGTGCCGAACCGTTTGTTATATAAAAAACGTTTCGACCATGAAAGATGATACTTGTCCGTCTTTTGAACAATTTTTTTCCAAAAACATTCCTGTCAGTGTTGCTTATATTTCTGACGTGCATACCGCTCTCGTTGTTTCTGAATTCAACGATTTGGCTCAGTATGTCTATCATCATTTTTATTGTTTTTCTCTTTTTTTCATAAACTTGATCGGTTATCAAATTTATAAGCCGTCTTTGTTTAGCGTACAATTTTATTGTGTTTAAAACACGCTGATAAACGACCTTTGCGTCAAACGGTCTGCTTATATAATCCGACACGCCCATTTCATATGCGCGTCTTATATATTGATTAGAATCTTCGCTTGAAATCAGAATTACAGGAATATCTTCAATCCAATTATTGTTATTCATATAATTAAGCACTTCAAAAGCCGTCCATACCTGGCATAACAATATCAAGCAAAATAATATCTATACCGGTGCCGTACTTTTTCGATTATTTCAAGACATTCTTCGCCGCTTGACGCGTTGATGATCTCATAATCCGATTTCAGTATTTCAGTCAAAATCATTCTGTTCATATATGAATCGTCAACCACAAGCACGCGTTGTCTGTCTTTTACTTCTGATTCATTGTCAATGACGCCAAACTCATTTTCTTCGGTTTACAACCATACCTTTTTTTTTGATGGCTTTTCACCTGCAACATCAATTTGTCGGCACGATGCATAGCCGATTCAATCGTTTCGTTGTGAGTCATAACTCCGCCTATGCTGACAGACAAACGTATTTTTGAATATCCGTCAACCTTAACCTCTTTGATTCTTGTTCGTATCTGTTGAAGTTTTTTATTAAAGATATTGTTGTGTATACCAGGGAGTACAAGTAAAAAATTCATCTCCGCCAAAACGAATAATCTTATCTGAACTTCTTATACATTTTTTGATTGCACTGACGATTGTTTCAAGCGCCATATCTCCTGCATTGTGACCGTAGGAATCATTATAAAGTTTGAAATCGTCTAAATCAATCATTGCCACACCGGAATTTTCATTCAAATCTTTAATATTATCTTCGTAATAACGTCTGTTGTAAACACCTGTCAGAGGGTCACGATAAAGCTCGTTTTTGTAACCGGTTGGGTTATCCATTAGAATTCTTCTGCCATCGTTATCTATAAGATTTTCATTGTCAAGACGGTTGCACCATTTCCATAACGCAAGGTACTCCGTCAATCTCCAAATACTTCGCGATTATTTGATATATGTTATTTTCCAAACATTCAAGCTTTGTATATTGCTTTTTTTGGGTCAAAAGCTTTTTCGGACACACAGTTTTCACATTGCTTGTCCTTGTTCCAAAAATCATAACATCTGCACATATACTCATCAAGTTCCGGCTCTTGACCGCATTGCATTCTGCGAATATCTGTGGATTTTATAATTCGTACAACATCAAAAACTTCTCTGTAAATTTTCATTTTTTTTTCTTCAGCCTGTTTAGTTGTCAATTTTATATTTGAATCCATTAATTTACCTCCTCATTATAATATCAAAACTAAACAATAACAAAATATACCAATTTAGGCTAAGTGCTTTTGTAAAATTAATCCTTTTTATGGAATTTAAAATTTTTTTTCGCTACTTTATTGTATAATATTATACGAAAAAAGTCAAACATTTATAACTGCATTTATCGCCGTCTTTTGAACTTTTATGCAAAATTGCATAAAAATATGCACCTCCAACAGTGTCTAACTTTTTGGGGTGCATATCAGTAATCGCTTTTTGATTTAATTTTGTGTAATATATTCTCTAAAAATATCTCTTAACATAAATATATCACCACTAACCGATTTGATAGTTGCTATCATTAAATAATCTGCATCAATTTGTGAAAAGTTCAAACTTTTTCCTAATGAATTTACAAGCATTGACAAAAAATAGTCTTTGTATACGTCCGTTGCCTTCTCTGAACGGATGTAAATAGTTCAAATCACAGTATAAATCCGTAAACTCAACTATAAATTCATCTTCCTTGATATTCCCCAAGAAATTTAAGTTTATAATTTTTTTTGGAAAATTCTCTGACCACGTTCCTCAATTTTATCGGCAGGACAAAATCTTGTACCTTTTTTTACTCATATCTACCGTACGAATTGTACCTGCCCATTCATAAAATATCTCCAAAAAAACATATTTGTGCAAATTTTTATAAAATTCAAAATCAACATTTTCAAACGGTATTTCTATCATTGCCTTTGCTATGAGCATACTCGTGATGCTGCGCTCCATAATATCAAGTTTTTTCAGCATCGTGTATATTAAATTTATTTTTTAGTACAGTGCTGTTTTCATAACAATCATCCTGCAACGGATTTAAAGAATATTCAGGCATTATACTGTACACCTTTCAAGCATTATTTTTATAAAAGTCATCTTTTTGTGAGTTTTCCGTTTAAAACTTCCATACAAAGTTCTTTTTTCATCATCAGAAAGTTTGTAACCTTCTATTTCAACTGACGCAATCGCATTGTTTAAAACTTTTTCTGTTTCTTGTAATAAAATTTGATTCATATTGAAAACTCCTCTCTTATTAAATATTAATCAGTATATCACAAATAACATATTAAATCAACATTATAAAAAATACCGACTTCATTATTGAAGTCGGTATTATTATAATATTAGTCGTTAATTGATTCCCATTTCCAATTACGAACTTCAGGCAAGTCCTGACCGTATTCGGCAATGTATTGCTTATGTTCAACAAGTTTATCGCACATAAGTTGATTTAGGTATGCACCCTTATTGCCAAGCTGAGGCGGCAAAGCTTTCAACAGTTGCCTTAACAAGGTGGAAACGGTCGATTTCGTTTTGAACACGCATATCGAACGGAGTAGTGATTGTGCCCTCTTCCATATAACCGAAAACGTGAAGATTTCTGTTATGTCTGTTATATGTAAGTTCGTGTACAAGTTTTCTGTAACCGTGGAATGCGAATATAATCGGCTTATCCTTTGTAAAGATTGAATCGTATTCAACGTCGCTAAGACCGTGAGGGTGTTCAGACTGTGGCTGAAGTTTCATAAGGTCAACTACGTTTACAACACGAATTTTTAAATCAGGCATATTCTTATGAAGAATTGTAGCTGCCGCAAGAATTTCAAGTGTCGGTGTATCCACCGCAGCAAGCAAGTACAACATCAGGTTCACAACCTTTATCGTTTGATGCCCAATCCCAAATACCGATACCTTGTGTACAGTGCTTAACAGCCTGTTCCATTGTAAGCCATTGCGGACGTGGGTGCTTTGATGTTACAAGAACGTTTACATAGTTCTTACTTCTGATACAATGGTCAAAGCATGATAGCAGGCAGTTGGCATCCGGCGGAAGATAAATTCTTACAACATCTGCTTTCTTATTGGCAATATGGTCAAGGAATCCCGGATCCTGATGTGTAAATCCGTTATGATCCTGCTGCCATACATTTGATGACAAGATAAGATTTAGCGATGCAATCTTTTGACGCCATGGAAGTTCCGATGTAACCTTTAACCATTTAGCATGCTGTGCAGCCATTGAATCGATTATTCTGATAAATGCCTCGTAACTTGCAAAAAGAAACTGTGACGACCTGTCAAAAATATAGCCCTCAAGCCAACCTTCACACATATGTTCCCGAAAGCATTGAGTCCATAACTCTGCCGTCTGTTGCAAGGAATTCGTCATTATCGTATTTTTTTCACCGTTCCAGTCACGGTTTGTTTCTTCAAACACTTTTACCAAGTCTGTTTGACATAGTTTCGTCAGGACCGAATATACGGAAATTTTTGCTTTCCTTATTTAGTTTGAATATGTCACGAACAAATCCGCCAAGTTCAATCATATCCTGTCCCTCGACAGAACCCGGAAACGGTACATCAAATGCATAATCTCTGAAATCAGGCATACGTAAATCTCTTAAAAAGCAAACCGCCGTTTGCGTGTGGTTAGCACCCATTCTGTAATTGCCCTCCGGAGCAAGTGCGGCGATTTCAGGAACAAGTCTGCCGTTTTCGTCGAACAATTCTTCAGGTTTGTAGCTTAACATCCATTCTTTTTAGCTGTTCAAGATGTTCAGGCTTTGACATATCCATAGGTACTTGGTGCGCTCTGAATGTACCTTCGATTTGGTTTCCGTCAACAACCTTTGGACCTGTCCAACCCTTTTGGTGTACGAAGAACAATCATAGGCCACTTTGGACGTGACGCGTCATTATTTTCACGGGCATTCTTTTTTGGATTGCCTTAATCTTTTCGATTACTGTATCCATAGTTTCTGCCATCAATTTGTGCATTGTCATAGGGTCGTCGCCCTCAACAAAGTACGGTTCCCAACCACATCCCTTGAAGAATGATTCGATTTCTTCGTGTGATATACGTGAGAAAATTGTTGGGTTTGAAATTTTGTATCCGTTTAAGTGAAGTATAGGTAATACCGCACCGTCATTTATTGGGTTTAGGAATTTGTTTGATTGCCATGCTGTTGCAAGAGGACCTGTTTCAGCCTCACCGTCACCGACAACACAAGCAGTGATAAGATCGGGATTATCAAATACCGAACCGAATGCGTGTGCAAGTGAGTAACCAAGCTCACCGCCTTCGTTGATTGAACCCGGTGTTTCGGGTGCAACGTGGCTTGAAATACCGCCCGGGAATGAGAACTGCTTAAACAGTTTTTTCATACCCTCTGTATCTTGGCTTACGTTCGGATATACTTCCGAATAAGAGCCTTCCATATATGTATTTGCCACCATAAAGTTACCGCCGTGTCCCGGACCTGAAATGTAAATCATATCAAGATCGTAACGCTTAATAACTCTGTTTAAGTGAGTGTAAACAAAGTTTTGACCCGGCACTGTACCCCAGTGGCCTACTATTTTTGTGCTTTTACGTGTTCTCTTTTAAGAGGCTCTCTCAAAAGAGGGTTGTCAAGTAAGTAAAGTTGACCTGCCGCAAGATAGTTCGCAGCTCTCCACCATGCGTCCATTTTTGTAAGCATTTCGTCGCATAATGGCTGTTTTTCCAAACAATCATTTGAATTCATAAAAATTCTCCCTCCGTTTTTTTTTTACATGGCAATTTTATTCCCAAGCCGTAAAATTAAATGTCTAAAAAAATTGTCATACTACTCTCAAGAATAAATTATACGCCTGTGTTAAATATTTGTCAATGTTTATTTTGACAAGATTAGCCTTTGTTTTTGGATATAACTGTTCACTTTTTTTGTTGCGTGTTTCTAACCAAAAAAAGATAACAATGATGATATAAAAAATCAAACGTCTGTATGCAGACGATGTTGGTATTTGCGGTAAAGTTATTACCATACAAAATGCAATGAATAAGAATGTTAATGTAAAGATTCGGTATAATTCAAAGCAGGAAATTTTAAATAAAGAAATACCGCCCGTTAAAATTGTAAAGTTTATTGACAAAAAATCTGTTTTATTTGATTTCGATAGAAAACGGGGGAGTTGGCATATTACAGAATCAACAGAATTATTGATATAAAGCTTACGAAAACCAAAAAGTATCGTATCTGATGAAGATTTGAAATTGCTTGATATTTTTGATTACGGTTATCATACTTGTAATAGACATTAACAGAATGTAAAATTTTTTTTATTATCTTTCACTTGACAATAGAAAAAACATATTATGCTACAATAGTACAAAAAAATGGACTGTCCGGAATTGTACTAAACGGAGGTGGACTATGTCGGTTGAAAATTATCTCAATCAATACTGTTCATACATACATGAATGGGATGCGGTATATGAGGAATATGCGAAGTCTGTAGGACTGTCATATACGGGGTTGATTATTCTGTATGAAATTTATGAAATTGAAAAACTGCACGCAAAAAGAAGTTATGTGAATATTGTTTTTTATACCTAAGCAGACCGTTAATGCGGTGGTAACGTCTTTTTTTTACAAAAACGGTTGGATTATGTTAGAGGAAATGCCGCAGGACAGGCGGAACAAGACAATTCACCTAACCGAAAAGGCCAGAAAAGATACTGAAGAAATATTAGAAAAAGTCAAAGAAAACGAAAACAAAGCCATGGAGCAGTTAAGCGAATCGGAGCGAGAAACATTGATGTCGCTTACAAAAAAAAAGTATGTTACCTGCTTTAAAAGATGTTATGTTGAAAGGATAAAATGAGTAAAAATAATCAAGATGTTTTAAATCGTCCGATACATTTAAAAAATGTTAATCGGATTTTCATTGCCGACGATTTTGTCGATGGTATTTATGAGTATTTACACGACTGTTGACGGACTGTTCGTGGCAAGGCTTGTTAATACAGACGCACTGTCGGCGGTTAATATCGTAATGCCGATGGTATTTATCGCAACGGGAATAGGAACAATGTTCGGCAGCGGCGGTAATGCGTTGGTGGCGAAGAAAATAGGTGAGGGCAAAAAACAAGAGGCACGAGAAGATTTTTCACTGTTGCTTTTTACGTCGTTTGTTGTGAGTTTGGTTATATCGGTTTTTGTGCTTTGTATTTTTTAAAACCGCTTTTTGAGGTTGCTTGGCTCTGACGATAATTTAATGACATATTGTATAGAGTATATGTATCCGATTTTGATAGCAATGCCGTTTACGGTATTCGGTATGATGTTGTCAATGTCGTATATAACGGTCGGAAAAAGCACATTTCGGACTGTGGATGTCGATACTTGGCGGTGTGCTGAATATCGTGCTTGACGGGTTGTTTATAGCGATATTCAAGTGGGGTATTGCCGGTGCGGCTATTGCCACTTCAATAGGTTATGTTACAACGTCGATTATCGGACTTGTGTACTTCTTTGTGAACAGGAAACACGAACTGTATATAGTTAAACCAAAATTGAGATGGCACACGATTATTAAAAAGCTGTACAAACGGCTCGTCTGAAATGATTGGAGTGTTCGCAGGAAGTATCGTTGCAATTTTGTTTAATAATATTCTAATGCGTATGGCAGGATCGGACGGTGTTGCGTCAATCACGATTATGCTTTATGTGCAGGAGCTTTTTAACGCGGTGTATCGTGGATATGCAACAGGTATTGCACCTGTCATCAGCTATAATTTCGGCCGTGACGATTCGGTGAGGCTGAAGAGAATTCACTCAATCAGTACAAAGGTTATATTGCTTGCGTCGTTTGTACTGACGAGTGTGTGTATTGTGCTTGCACCGACTTTGGTTGAATTCTTTGCCGGTGATAATCAGTCCGTTCTTGAAATGGCAGTGCATGGATTCAGAATTTTTGCGATAAGCTGTTTGTTTGTCGGAATTAATGTGTATTCATCATCACTGTTTACCGCATTGAATGACGGCAAAAAACATCCGCAATATTGTCATTTTGCAGAACTGTTGTTTTCTTGGTAGTGCCTGTGCTTGTACTTCCTATGATAATCGGCTTGGACGGTGTATGGTGGTCAATGCCGATAGGTGAATTGCTGTCGTTTGCAATGAGCGTGTACTATTTTAGAAAATTGTATTTCAGAAAAGTAAAAGATGATAAAAAAGCTATGGCTTAGCCATAGCTTTTTACTATTTTATGTTAAAATACAATCCCCAATCTTGATCGTTTGCATATGGGTCGGCGTAGTTTGCGGATATACCGTTTATCGAGGTAGGGTAGAACGTATGCACAAGTGGCGGTACCGTCGGGAGTTCAGCAGACTAAGCACGGAGCGGTGAGAATAATCCGCTCTTTTTTTATACTCGTTTGAGCCTATAATATCGCCGTAATCACTATACGCATTACCTGTAAGCGCACTCCAATAATGTGGGAAAAGTATCGCCGTACAGTCGACATTTGCCGAACCAATAACCGTCCCAATGACGTATGGCGGTTTCATACAAATGACAGTCGGGCTGTAAGCCGTTAAAAAGTTCGAGTACATCAAGTTGAATTTTTTGCGGCGTCAAGATACTTATTCTCATTTGTAACAATATATGTTTGAAGTAAAATGTTCGTCGCCGGTGCGACTATGCTCTGCTCATAATTTACTTCGTGTGCGGGATAATCAAGTGCTGTTTCGGCGATATAATCGGCATGTTTTTTTAAACCACGCAATCATATTATCCGCCATATCGGTCATACCGCTTTCTCTCAAACACTCAACAAGTTTTACAATCGGCACTTCAATAGCATAAAAATGCTCACCGCCTTGGTTGTAAAAAATAACATAATCTTATACGCAATTTCAAGCATATTTTTGTCCCTAAACAATTTGTAAAGTTCAATATAAAACAAAGCTGAACCACGGATAATTGTAAAGGCGGGTAAAGGAATTATCGTAATTGTAGTCATTGAACACCTCGCCTGTTTCGATGCAAACAAGGTTGTTTTGTACGTATTTTATGTACTTTTTAAGACTATTTAAAAAGCACTTCGTCATCGTGATTTTGTGATATTTTTGCAATAAGCACTCCCATACCGACACGTCACGACCTCCGTTAAAGTCGTATTCACGATTATAATATATATGCTTTTTCCCATTGTCATAGATAAGATATGCACCGTCAAAGCTTGTTTTCGGATTGTTGTATTGTTGATTTTCAGCGATAAAATGACATCTGTTTTTAGCAAGTCTAATAAGACAAGGCAGCAATACGTGTAACTGAACGAAGTACAACA
>VOFK01000326.1_pt1 | contig 40001 bp, 55 predicted proteins | sample 5384121 | NCBI WGS metagenome assembly VOFK01 (sample SAMN12384730, study PRJNA508395) | human gut metagenome | isolation source: healthy gut J | host: Homo sapiens | reverse complement strand
AATGTTCTTTGGCTGAGATATTTTGTTGCGCGGTAACATTTACCTGATGCGAAAAGCGCTGGCAGAAAGCCGATTTTTGAGAAAGCTATTTTTTTGGGCGTACCGCCGTGCCGATCTGCACGAACAACTTCAACAATGTAATATTGCGGTTGTAAATGCGCTTTTGAGAAAGTAAACGGATGAAAATAATGCCTTAAAAACTTTGACTTTGGCTTTTTGGATATAGTATCTTTTGTATAAGTAATAATAAGATATCATTTGATTTTAATTGAGATAGAATAGGGGGGCGATTGCCTCCTATTTTTGTATCTGCCCGTTTACCTGCCGGATAGAGCCTCTATCAGAGCCTCTATTTTATAAAAACGGGCGGCTCTGTTTACCAAGGGAAATAGAGGCTCTGTTTAAACCGTTCACAAGGCACCTCATTACCTTTTACCCCCTAGGCAGACCGTTGCTCGTCTTCCTTCTTATGCCTATACACCCCGGGGATGAGGGGAGAACAGATGAGAAGGAGGCGATTCCCTTCACTGTCCTTTCATTTTCCTCCCCTTCCTTGTTAATAATATGTAAACTTGCTTTGACAAGAAATGGACTTTTTTTCAACGGTTGTCAGACGAACTGCCGAATAGATTTACGAAGTCCTTTCCGTATTTTTCTTTTGTGGCTCACCGATACCACTGATCGAACCCCGGAATTCTTCAATGGTGGTGGGGCGGGAAATACAAAGCAAAAATGTACGCGCCTTTGTCTGATAGAACAATGTAAGCGGGAAGTGCTTCCCGGGTCGGCAAGTTGCTTTCTTAAATCCGCGCAACGCTTCAAACGGCATCTTCGCTCGTCCCCGGCAAAACCGAGTGGTAGTTGCTTTTTGTAACCACTATTTTTTCTTTTTTCCCTTTGCTTCTTTCTTCACGATGAATGACGACGAGCATGGCTTTTGTTCTTCCGAATAAAATATCGCTTCCGCTTGGCGTAATTTTGAGATGATTGTTCTCATTATACGCAATTTCGAAATAACCGAGTTGCAGCATTTGAAGCAGGTAATCCCAAGCCAGTCGCGTGGTGGAATCTCCGTCCGGCACCGAAAAGTCTTTGTTCCTGATACCCTTTTCCGGTCACTTCCGCCGAATAACTTCCACGAAGAATGTCAATCAATACGCCTGTACCGATCTGCTGTTCAGGTGCGTGCAATGGCGCTCAATGCCTTTTTGTACAATGACAGTCCCGTCGAACCGTTGCGGAGGGTTCTTGCACGACGTCACAATTACCACGGAGTCCTCCGTCGCCGTTTCACCGAAATAAAGCTCAATAAGATTCTTCTCCGGCAGATATCGGCTTCTGCGTACTGTTGCATCCGTTGGGCTTTTTCCAGGTTAATGCTTTGCTGGTTGCTTTCCGTGGCAAACTTGGTCAGTAGGATCAGGTCGCCCAGCGAATAGAACAGAACCATTGTCGCTCGGCAACCCATCGTCCGGCACGCCCGATCTCCTGATAAAAAACTTTCGATACTTTTGGGCGATTATAATGAATGACCCAACGCACATTTGATTTGTCGATTCCCATACCAAAAAGCAATCGTGGCGCATACCACCTGAATGCGGTCGTTGATAAAATCATCCTGTGTCTCGTCCCGTTTCTGTGCGGACAATCCGGCATGATAGACTCCGCACCGGATTCCCTGCTTTTGCAACATCTGCGCCACGGTCTCCGTTTTGCTCCGGCTCATGCAGTAAATAATCCCGCTTTCTCCGCTGTGTCGGTTGATAAACTCCAGAATCGCCTTGTTCTTTTCCTTTTTGCCTGAAAGCCTCGTTTGACAGTCAGGCTGATGTTCGGCCGGTCGAAAAGAAATAAAGGTACGGGGGTGAACCAGATGCAGTTGGCGGACAATATCTTCGCGAGTGATTTTATCCGCAGTAGCGGTTAATGCAACGATCGGTACTTGCGGGAATTGTTGGTGGAGCATTCCCATTTGCGTATATTCCGGACGGAAGTCGTGTCCCCATTGGGAAATGCAATGAGCCTCGTCAATAGCGAACAGTGAGATATGCATATCCCGCAGGAGATAGTCTTTTTCTGCCAGTAAAACTTTTCCGGTGATATATAAAAGCTGGTTTCAGGCGGCCTTCGATACAGGCGCGGCGCAGGTTGGCGTTTTCCGTTTCATCGTTGCTGCTGTTCAGCGCTCCGGCGGCAATGCCGTTGGCTTGCAATGCTTCCACTTGGTCCTTCATCAGTGAAATGAGGGGAGAAACCACGACAGCCGTGCCTTCGCAAAGCAGTGCCGGCAGTTGGTAACAGATGGACTTTCCTCCGCCGGTGGGCATTAATACCAGTGCATCCTGCCTGCTCATAATATGACGGATAATTTCTTCTTGCAAGGGACGGAAACTATCGTAACCGAAATATGTTTTTAGAGTTTCTCTCATTGACGATTATTTAAATTTGCTGCAAAGGTACGTTTTTCTTTCACAACTTGCGTTATGTATAGATTTCAGTTTCTAAGATGAATTATATAAAGGTTAAAGTTTCTTATTAATCAAACCAAATCTCTCTTTTTCAAGGTTTTTGATTGTTTATTTAGAAAAAAAATGCACAAAATAATTGTGTGTTTAAAAAAAAAGTAAGACATTTGTAACATCTAAGGTTGCAAATGAGCAATTATTAACAAAAAAGAACAAACCCCTAACCAGTTAATTCAATGAGTGATTTAGAGAACAAAAAAAACGGAGGAAACTCTAAAAAACGTCCCTACAATTTGAGGGAAAAGAAAGAAAAGAAGGCTGCTTACAGGTCTTTAATCAGACCGGAACTTGCAGATGAGTTGTATGACAAGATATTGAATATCATTGTTGTACAGAAAAAGTACAAGGATCCTGACTATTCAGCAAAGGATTTGGCGAAAGAATTGAAAACGAATACTCGTTATCTTTCTGCAGTAGTTAACTCTCGCTTTGGCATGAACTATTCTTGTCTGTTAAATGAATACAGAGTAAAAGATGCTTTGCATTTATTGACGGATAAACGTTATGCCGACAAAAATGTGGAAGAAATTAGCGCTATGGTTGGCTTTGCAAATCGTCAATCTTTTTACGCTGCATTTTACAAAAACATAGGTGAGACTCCTAACGGTTATCGCAAAAAGACATTTGGAAGATAAAAAAGTAATTGCGCTTTCCGAAACTGACCAAAAGGAATTACCTCTGAATGAAAGATTTTGGAGATAATTCCTTTTTCTCATTTTAATGAATCAATATCAGCATTATGAAAAAACATCTTATTTCAATGGCGGTGACCGCTGCGCTTTTATCATCGTGCGGAGGAGCCAAAACAACAACTGCTGAGGCAGATAAATTTGATTATACAGTGGAACAATTTGCAGACTTACAGATATTGCGTTATAAGGTTCCCGGATTTGAGGAACTGACGCTGAAACAAAAAGAACTGATTTACTACCTGACAGAGGCTGCTCTGGAAGGACGGGACATCTTATTCGATCAAAATGGAAAGTATAATTTGAGAATCCGCAGGATGCTCGAAAGCAGTATATACGAACTATCAGGGAGATAAAACTACCCCGACTTCAAGAATATGGAAGTTTACCTCAAAAAGGGTATGGTTCTCCAATGGTATTCACCACCACTACGGTACAGAGAAATTTGTGCCCAACTTCTCGCAGGATTTTCTGAAACAGGCCGTGCTTGGCATTGATGCCCAATTGCTTCCGTTATCAGACGGACAGACTGCCGAACAACTTTGCGCTGAACTGTTCCCCGTGATTTTCGACCCGGCTATCATGTCGAAGCGGGTGAATCAGGCTGACGGTGAAGACCTTGTGCTGACCTCCGCCTGCAACTACTACGACGGAGTGACGCAGAAGGAAGCCGAAGACTTCTACAATGCAATGAAAGACCCGAAGGACGAGACTCCGGTGTCGTATGGCTTGAACAGTCGTCTGGTGAAAGAGAATGGAAAGTTGGAGGAAAAGGTATGGAAAGTAGGCGGACTTTATACGCAGGCGATTGAGAAGATTGTCTACTGGTTGAAGAAAGCGGAAACTGTTGCTGAGAATGAGGCGCAGAAAGCGGTTATCAGCAAGTTGATCCGGTTCTATGAAACGGGTAACTTGAAGGACTTTGACGAGTATGCAATTCTTTGGGTGAAGGACCTTGATTCGCGGATTGACTTTGTGAACGGGTTTACCGAAAGTTATGGCGACCCGCTGGGCATGAAAGCTAGTTGGGAATCGTTGGTTAATTTCAAGGATATCGAATCTACTCACCGCACGGAAATTATCAGCAGTAATGCCCAGTGGTTTGAAGACCATTCTCCGGTGGACAAAGCTTTCAAGAAAGATGAAGTGAAAGGTGTATCGGCTAAAGTAATCACTGCCGCTATCCTTGCCGGTGATCTTTATCCGGCGACAGCGATTGGTATCAACCTTCCGAATGCTAACTGGATTCGTGCGCATCACGGATCTAAATCCGTGACTATCGGAAAGATTACCGATGCTTATAACAAAGCTGCTCATGGCAATGGATTCAACGAAGAATTTGTATACAGCGACGCGGAAATAAAACTTGGATTGATACTTATGCCGATCTGACGGACGAGCTTCATACGGATTTGCACGAATGCCTTGGACACGGTTCCGGCAAATTGCTTCCGGGAGTGGACCCTGATGCTTTGAAGGCTTATGGTTCTACGATCGAAGAAGCCCGTGCCGATTTGTTCGGACTTTATTATGTAGCCGACCCGAAACTGGTGGAACTGAAACTCCTTTCTTCTCCCGATGCTTATAAGGCTCAATATTATACTTATTTAATGAACGGGTTAATGACACAGTTGGTACGCATCGAACCGGGAAATACTGTTGAGGAGGCCCATATGCGTAACCGTCAGTTGATTGCCCGTTGGGTGTTTGAGAAAGGTGCTGCCGATAAAGTGGTCGAAATGGTGAAGAAAGACGGAAAGACGTATGTCGTAATCAATGACTACCAGAAAGTGCGTGAACTTTTCGGCGAACTGCTGGCTGAAATCCAACGTATCAAGTCGACCGGTTACTTTGAGGGTGCGCGTGCATTGGTAGAAAATTATGCTGTGAAAGTAGACCCGGTTCTTCACGCTGAAGTATTGGAACGTTACAAGAAACTGAATCTGGCTCCTTACAAAGGTTTTGTGAATCCTAAATACGAACTGGTGACGGATGATAATGGAAATATTACGGATGTCACTGTGGATTATAGTGAAGGTTATGTAGAGCAAATGTTGCGTTACAGCAAGGATTACTCTCCATTGCCTTCGGTAAACAACTAATCGGAATATGGATATTAAAGAACAATTAAAGAATCAAAACACAACAAAATCCGTCTCTCTATGAACGGGGCTGTGTCCCAAAGTATGCGTGAAAAGGGGTTGGTATACAAACTCAATTTCGGAGTTGAACTTCCCGCATCAAAGATGATTGCCGAAGGTTACGAAAAGAATCACGGCCTGGCGCAGGCATTGTGGAAAGAAAAATATCCGCGAGTGTAAGATCATGGCTGCCATGCTTCAACCGATTGATACCTTTTATCCGGAGATTGCGGACATCTGGGTAGAGGATATTCAAAATATCGAAATAGCCGAGTTGACTTGCATGAATCTTTTTCAGCATCTGCCGTATGCCTGCTAAATCTTTTCATTGGATGGCTGATGAACAGGAATATGTGCAAACCTGCGGTTTCCTGACGGCAGCCCGTCTCCTGATGAAAAAAAGCGTGATATGACGGAACGGCCTCAGGCGAATTGCTCGACCAGGCAATCTGTGCAGTTCATTCCGAGAGTTATCACGTGCGTAATGCGGCGTTGCTGGTGATCCGCAAGTATATGCAGCATAACGAGGAACACGCTTTTCAGGTGTGCCGGTTGGTAGAAGGAATGGCCGATTCTGAGGTAGAAGCGGAGCAGATACTTTATAATATGGTGAAAGAAGAGGCTGCAGATTTATAATATAATAAGACTATGATTGTATAAGGTGATAGGGGGGACGGACGGACTTGACCATAACTTTATCACCTTATTATTTAATAACAGATAACATTGTATTTTCTTTTTTAGAGAATTTCTTTTTTGCTTTCCGCAAAAAAGGCTTAACTTTGTTCGCGCTAATTTTGGCTGATAATGGAAACTCAAAATGTGAAAGATACAGTAAAGGCAGATATTCACGGAATATCTCACGGCGAACGGGCATCGTAAGACTCCCTGAACGCTACGCCATACTCGACACCATCTATTCTATAGACGGACATTTTGACATAGATATGCTCTATTCGCAGATGATGGACCAAGAGAATTTCCGGGTGAGCGGGCGACTCTCTACAATACTATCCTTCTTATCAATGCGCGGTTGGTTATCAAGCACCAGTTCGGCACTTCCTCCCAATACGAAAAATCATATAATCGCGAGACACATCATCACCAGATATGTACTCAGTGCGGTAAAGTGACCGAGTTTCAGAACGAGGAATTACAGCATGCCATCGAAAATACAAAATTAAGCCGCTTTCAACTTTCGCATTACTCCTTTATATATATGGATTTGCAGCAAGTGTGACAGAGCTAATAAACGGAAAAAAGTCAGTAACAACAATAAAAAAGAAAAATGAAAGTAGATGTTCTATTAGGATTACAATGGGGCGACGAAGGTAAAAGGAAAAGTAGTCGACGTATTAACACCTAAGTACGATGTGGTCTGCTCGTTTCCAGGGGCGGTCCGAATGCCGGTCATACACTTGAGTTCGAAGGACAGAAATATGTACTCCGTTCCATTCCTTCCGGTATCTTTCAGGGAGATAAAGTGAATATTATCGGTAATGGAGTAGTGCTTGATCCGGCATTGTTCAAAGCGGAAGCTGAGGCACTCGAAGCATCAGGGCATCCGCTGAAAGAACGTTTTGCACATTTCTAAAGAAAGCTCATCTCATTCTTCCGACGCACCGTAATTCTGGATGCCGTTACGAAGAAGCAGCTAAAGGAGATGCGAAAGTAGGAACTACCGGTAAAGGTATCGGTCCTACTTATACGGATAAAGTAAGCCGTAACGGTGTTCGTGTAGGTGATATTCTTCATAACTTCGATCAGAAATATGGTGCGGCAAAAGCTCGTCACGAACAAATTCTGAAAGAGTCTGAACTATGAATATGATCTCACTGAACTCGAAAAAGCATGGATGGAAGGTATCGAATATCTGAAGCAATTCCATTTTGTGGACAGTGAACATGAAGTAAACAATCTATCTGAAAGATGGCAAGAGAGCGTTCTCTGCGAAGGTGCTCAGGGACTATGCTTGATATTGATTTCGGTTCGTATCCGTTCGTGAACTTCTTCCAATACGGTTTGTGCAGGCGCATGTACCGGCTTAGGGAGTAGCTCCGAACCGTATCGGTGAAGTGTTTGGTATTTTCAAAGCATACTGTACTCGTGTAGGTGCCGGTCCGTTCCACAGAACTGTTCGACGAAACTGGTGACAATATGTGCACACTGGGGGACATGAATTTGGTTCAGTAACAGGACGTAAACGTCGTTGCGGATGGATTGATCTGGTAGCTTTGAAGTATTCTGTAATGATAAATGGTGTTACCAAGTTGATCATGATGAAAAGAGCGATGTACTCGATACATTCGATACGATCAAAGCTTGTGTAGCTTATAAAATAGATGGCGAAGAGATAGATTATTTCCCCATACGACATCAATGAAGGTGTAGAGCCTGTATATGCAGAGCTGCCGGGCTGGAAGACAGATATGACAAAGATGCAGAGTGAAGACGAATTCCCCGAGGAATTCAACGCTTATCTGACTTTCCTTGAAGAACAGCTTGGTGTGGAAATCAAGATTGTATCTGTTGGACCGGACAGAGCGCAGACCATCGAACGTTATACAGAAGAATAACCATTGATTTATTATATGGAGGAAAGGCGGAGATTGAAGAAAAAAAACTCCGCCTTTCTTTGTTCAATCCTTTGTAGTCTATCCTAAACACACAAAAAATAATGTACGCCTTATGAAAACACGTTTTATAACTTTTCCTTTTGTTGTTCGTAATGAACTTGGGAGCATTTGCACAGTCTCCTTATCAGCCTGCCGAAGAGAATCTGAAAAAGCACGGCAGGAATTTCAGGATAATAAGTTCGGAATTTTTTTTCTTCATTGGGGGCTATATGCCATGCTCGCTACCGGTGAGTGGACTATGACAAACAATAATCTGAATTATAAAGAGTATGCCAAACTGGCAGGTGGATTTTATCCTTCCAAGTTTAATGCCGATAAATGGGTGGAGGCTATTAAAGCTTCGGGAGCCAAATATATCTGTTTTACTAGCCGTCATCACGAAGGTTTTTCTATGTTCGATACTAAGTATTCGGATTATAACGTAGTCAAAGCCACCCCTTTTAAAAGAGATATTGTGAAAGAACTGGCAGCTGCCTGTGCCAAGCAGGGAATCAAGCTTCATTTTTATTATTCTCATCTTGACTGGGCGCGTGAGGACTATCCCTGGGGACGTACAGGACAGGGGGACGGGACGTTCGAACTCGAAAGGGATTGGAAAAAGCTATTATCAATTCATGAATAACCAGTTGACGGAGTTACTGACGAATTATGGTCCGATAGGTGCCATCTGGTTTGACGGATGGTGGGATCAACCTAAATCTTTTAACTGGGAATTACCAGAGCAGTATGCTTTGATTCATAAACTCCAACCGGGGTGCCTGGTGGGTAACAATCATCATCAAACGCCTTTTGACGGGGAAGATATTCAGATTTTCGAACGCGATCTGCCCGGTGAAAATGCTTCGGGACTTTCCGGACAGGAGGTGAGCCGCCTGCCGTTGGAAACTTGTGAAACGATGAATGGCATGTGGGGATATAAGATTACAGACCAGAATTATAAATCTACAAAGACATTGATTCACTATCTGGTGAAGGCAGCCGGTAAGAATGCCAATCTTTTGATGAATATCGGCCCTCAACCTGATGGGGAACTTCCTGCGGTAGCTGTACAACGCTTGGCAGAGATGGGAGAGTGGATGAAACAATATGGCGAAACGATCTATGGAACACGAAGCGGCATAGTTGCTCCGCATGATTGGGGAGTGACCACACAAAAAGGAAATAAACTCTATGTACATATCCTCGACCTGAAAGATGCAGCTTTGTTCCTGCCATTGACAGGCAAGAAGGTTAAGAAAGCAGTCTTGTTTAAAGATCAGTCTCCGGTTCGTTTCACAAAGACGAAAGCTGGTGTTTTGCTCGAATTCGCTGAGGTTCCGAAAGATATTGACTATGTAGTAGAACTGACAATTGACTAATTTTTAGCTAATTCTTCATAAAAGCAAGGGGAAACTATTCTGACATTGAACGTTTCCCCTTATTTTTGGCAAACAATTTGTTTATAAAGATATAGAGTAATAATTAAAATTGAAAAGTATATGATGTCTTATTGGGTATTATTTATAGGAATCGCTGTTGTAAGTTGGTTGGTACAGATGAATTTGCAAAACAAATTCAAGAAGTACTCTAAGATTCCTACAGGAAACGGAATGACAGGACGCGACGTTGCTTTAAAAATGTTGCATGACAATGGAATTTATGACGTACAGGTTACACATACGCCGGGACGGTTGACCGACCACTACAATCCTACTAACAAAACGGTGAATTTGAGTGAAGGGGTGTATGAAAGTAACAGCATAATGGCGGCTGCCGTAGCGGCCCATGAATGTGGACACGCTGTGCAGCATGCACGTATGTATGCTCCGTTGAAGATGCGTAGTGCGCTGGTTCCGGTTGTGAACTTTGCTTCTTCCATTATGACGTGGGTATTGTTGGGTGGTATCTTGCTGATAAACTCTTTCCCGCAGTTATTGCTGGCAGGTATTATCCTGTTTGCTATGACTACATTGTTCAGCTTCATCACCCTTCCGGTGGAAATCAATGCGAGCAAGCGTGCATTGGTATGGTTGAGTTCATCCGGCATTACTAATTCGTACAATCATGCGCAGGCAGAAGACGCTCTTCGTTCAGCTGCTTATACGTATGTGAGTTGCTGCATTAGGTTCATTAGCAACATTGGTTTACTACATCATGATCTTCATGGGTAGAAAAGACTAAGAAATGAAAAAGGGAAAAGGCAGTTTTGCCAGCTTCCTTCTATAGAATAAAAAGGATCCTCCGCAGTCTTTCCAAAGACTATGGAGGATTTTTTATATAGTTTGGAGGACTTGTTTGAGTGTTTCTTTACGATATTAATAGGGGATGGACACAATACGGGTGATTTTTTTCAAATATATGTAAGCATTGCTCGGAAATTTGCAGTAAATTTGCGCCATTAAAATTATAAACAGTAATATTATGGCAGCAAAACCAAGTATTCCTAAAAGGAACTCGTGACTTTTCGCCGGTAGAAATGGCGAAGCGTAATTATATATTCAATACGATTCGTGACGTATATCATTTGTATGGTTTCCAGCAGATAGAGACTCCATCGATGGAGATGCTTTCTACACTGATGGGGAAATATGGCGATGAGGGTGATAAACTTACTATTTAAGATTCAGAATTCCGGAGATTACTTTTCCGGGATTACTGACGAAGAATTGTTAAGCCGTAATGCTGTCAAACTGGCAAGCAAATTTTGTGAGAAAGGTTTGCGTTATGACTTGACGGTGCCTTTTGCCCGCTTACGTGGTAATGCATCGTGATGAAATTACTTTTCCGTTCAAGCGTTATCAGATTCAACCGGTATGGCGTGCAGACCGTCCTCAAAAAGGACGTTATCGCGAATTTTATCAGTGTGATGCTGACGTTGTAGGAAGCGATTCATTACTGAACGAAGTGGAATTGATGCAGATTGTCGATACTGTTTTCAGTCGTTTTAATATTCGTGTATGTATTAAGATTAATAATCGCAAGATTCTTTCCGGTATTGCTGAAATCATCGGCGAAGCTGATAAGATTGTAGATATCACCGTGGCAATTGACAAACTGGATAAGATTGGTCTGGAGAATGTAAATGCCGAACTGAAAGAGAAGGGTATCAGTGATGAGGCTATTGCCAAGTTGCAGCCGATCATTCTTCTTAGTGGTACGAATGCGGAAAAAGTTGGCAACATTGAAAAATGTATTATCGGCCAGTGAAGTAGGATTGAAGGGAGTGGAAGAAAGTGAATTTATTCTGAATACATTGGAAACAATGGGCTTGAAGAACGAAATTGAGCTTGATCTTACTCTGGCTCGCGGCTTGAACTATTATACGGGTGCTATTTTTGAAGTGAAAGCACTGGATGTACAGATCGGCAGTATTACTGGTGGTGGCCGTTATGATAACCTGACCGGGTATTCGGTATGGCAGGAGTGTCCGGAGTGGGTATCTCTTTTGGTGCAGACCGTATCTTCGATGTATTGAACCAACTTGAACTTTTTATCCGAAAAAGAAGCTGTGAATGGAACAGAACTTCTATTCATCAACTTCGGTGAAAAAGGAAGCTGCATTCTCTATGGGAATTCTGTCGAAAGTGCGTGCTGCCGGTATCCGTGCCGAGACATTTTCCCGGATGCTGCCAAGATGAAGAAACAGATGAGCTATGCCAATGCGAAAGAATATTCCGTTTGTAGCTATTGTTGGTGAAAACGAGATGAATGAAGGCAAAGCCATGTTGAAGAATATGGAGACAGGAGAACAAAATCTTGTTTCGGCAGAAGAACTGATTGCTGTAGTGAAGAAATAAGCAGAGATATTAGAAATTGTTTTTTTCATGGCTACTTACAGAGTAGAAAAATCAGTATATAATTTTATAACGAACCATTATAAAAATCTAAGTACATGAATAAAATTATAAGTATAATCGCTTTATTGCTCATCCTGCCTATTTTTAAAAGTGGAAGCATACGATTTTTGTAATTGATGAAATTACATATAATTTCACAAAAGAACATGGTACGGTTGAAGTGTCTGGGCTTCGAGAATTTTTAAATCTCGAACCTGGAGACCGAAAATTCAAGTCTGCCTCTTGTGGTGAATATTCCTCCTGTCGTTACTTATAAGGATAATAAATATGACGTTGTTAGCATTGGATATGCTGCATTTCAAGGGTGTAGAAAAGTTACTGAAATAAAAATACCATCGACAGTTCGAGAGATTGGAGAATTTGCTTTTGAAAATTGTTCCAAACTTGAAATTATCAACATACCTGATTCCGTAAAGATGATTGGGCGATGTACTTTTTCTGGTTGTTACGCTCTGAAATCAATATTATTACCTCTGATGCTTAAGAGTATAGGAGTTGAAGCATTTAAAGGTTGTGATTTTAAAGAAATAACTATACCGGAGGGGGTAACCGTAATTGGGGATGAAGCATTTGCTACATGCGAAAGCCTTGAATATGTATCGTTGCCTGATAGCATGGAAACTCTTCATAATGGTTTGTTTAGTGGTTGTGGAAAATTGAAATCAATAAAACTTCCAAGAAATTTGAAAATAATAAGGGACTATTGTTTTTGCTGAATGTATTTTATTGGAAAACATGGAATTTCCAAATTCATTGTTGTATTATTTAGAGATTTTGCGCTATCTAAGACTGGTGTGAAAAAAAATATAATAATTCCAGATTCTTTCACAGAATTAGGGGAAATCTGTCTTTTAGGTGGTTGTACCGATTTAGAAAGTATTTCAATACAAAATAATAAGTTGAGGATAGGTGGATCATTATTTTATAATTGTAGCGGTCTAAAGAAAGTTATATATGGGAGTGTCATAGTTCCTGAAAAAACATTTTATGGATGTTCGTCCTTGACCGAGGTGAAGTTATTAGATTCAGTAAAGTTTATTGGAGAAGAAGCGTTTGAATCATGCACATCACTTGTATCAATTGATTTACCGTATTTAGTAGAGGAAATTGGGAAACGAAGTTTTAGAGGATGTACCTCATTAAGTAATATAAATTTTCCTTTGTCTTTAAGGAAAATTGGGGCAAATGCCTTTCAAGGATGTATAAATCTCAAAAGGTAGAATTGCCTAAAAAGGCTGGAACAGTATAGGTACGATTTTTTTGAAGATACTACAAAATTTAAGTGGATTAAATAGTAATTATATATTCGTGAATAAGAGACAATTTCTTAGGGAAAACTGCCATATAGGACGGTGGAGTCTCAATGCGTTCACTATAAAACTATGAGTGTGGAATCAATTCTTAGCATTACAGCTAGCCTTATTGCCATTGGCGGTTTAGTGTATGCAGGTTATCAAAGGTGTAAGAAGAAAAGTCTGTCAACGTTGATGACCGAGCTTGTTGCTAAAAATACATCTGTAAAAGGTCAGCAGGCAATCCTTCAAAAAATCAGCAGAAACCTCTATTTAAGTGGGAAAGGATTGTCAATCGGCTATATCAGGAATTTCTCCGTCAGTGGCAGATCGAAAGAGGTTATATTTCAAGATATATGTTTGAAAAATAACATTGAACCGACTGTGGAACTGTGTAAACGGATGTTGACGTATGACGTTCCCTCATTTCGTGCGAAATGGAATGAACAGCACATTGAAAATATAAATAAACCTGCGCAATCAATGACCCAATTGTTGGTGGAACAACCTATCACGAACGGTAAACGACAGATTGTCTACTTATCTGCATTGTTTCAGGAAAAAATATCCTGAAACGTATAAAAAGGCTGACGGATATTTTGGATAAGCATAATGTCGGGTATGCTTTACTCAAAGCAACACGCGATATATGGTGTCGTGATTATATGCCGGTACAGACGGCAAGTGGCAAACTTATTCAGTTCAAATATGACCCTTCATATTTGAAGAACAATGAAAAATACGAGGCATCACGTTCTAATGTATGTGAAGTATGTAAAGCAAATGGTATTAAACCGACTTTCAGACATCAATCTTGATGGTGGAAATGTCCTTATTTGTGGCAACCGTGCTATCATCTCTGATCGTGTTTTAGTGAAAATCCTGGTAGAAAAAGAGGAAGATTTGAAAGCCGAACTTAGCCGCCTACTTGAAGCCGAGATAATAATTATTCCAGCGCAGAAAGACGATTTCACAGGTCATGCAGATGGTATGGTTCGCTTCGTCAACTGCGATACAATTCTCGGTAATGACCGTGCTGAAGAATTCAAGTATTGGCGCGAGAAGATGGATAAAAGTAATCAGCACTTATCACCTACAATATATTGATGTGCCATTTTTTTTATGGCTACAAAGATAAAGCACATCCCGAACATGCAATTGGGATATATGTCAATTACCTTGAAGTTGAGAATCTGATTGTAGTTCCCGTGTTCGGTGTTCCCGGAAATAAGGATGCCGAAGCTGTTGTGAAAATCAAAAAGAAATCTTTCCTGATAAAATAGTTGAAACAATTGACTACAATGAGGTAGCTTTGGAAGGTGGTCTTCTCAATTGCACTACATGGACGTTGAATAGTTTTCAATGATAAAGATGGGTAGGTCGCTTTCGACACCTTAATCCTGATTGAATAATTTTGAGCAGAGAATATCTTCTCGATTTTGTAATAGTTTACTTATTTCTAAAGAAATAAATGACAAGATCCTAAGTATCTTAATCATTGGTCTAAGATATGACACTAGAAGATTATAGTCTCATTTTTAATATTTTATTTGATCTAGTATTCCATTGAGGAAAGCAATCGCTACCCATAATTCGTCATAGGAATGTGTTGCTCCCGAGCACGTTCGATGCGGCTAAGTACGTATTTACGATTGAACATACATGCTCCGCAATGGATTACCAAAGAGTAAGAGTCAGATCCTGTGGAAAGTCAGTTCCGGCTACCATATCAATTTGCAGATTCTCTCCAATTCGTTTCCGTAACAAACGGGGGAGTTTCACTCTTCCTATATCTTCTGAAAGGGGGAGCGTGTGTACAAGCTTCCGCTATTAGTACACGTGACGATTCCGTCAGCCTTTCAATCGCAGTTGCACTTTCTACATAATAGTGAATATCCCCCCCTTATATCCTGCGAAAAGCACAGAGAAAAGAGGTTAGTTCACTTTCCTCTGGCTTCTGTTCATAAAATCGTCGTTTTGAAGACCTGTGAATCGGTGATGATTAATTTTTTGGAAGACGGGCAAGAGCTTGCAGGGTTGCCGGAAACTTGTCAGTAGTACAAGTCACTACGAGACATTTCTTGTCCAACAATTCACGGATAGTCTGCACTTGTGGTAAAATCAGTCTGCCTTTTGGAGCTTGAATATCCTGCGGCATTACTAAAAGTACAAGGTCATTCTCTGCAACAAGTTCCCCAGTGATACTTTGTTGACCGAAGTCCGAAGGTAATTTTTCGAGGATGGCTTGCCGGATCTGTTCAATTCCTGTCTTTTCTTTGGCGCTGATAAGTAATGGGCGTATTTTACATTCTTCCTCAATGTATGTGGCTAAGCTATCACTGTTCTCTCGTATATCTATTTTATTCAATACCGGAATGACAGGGATATTCTTCTCTTTCAATAGTGTCAGCATCTCTTTTTTCATGAGAAAAGGTAGTATCTCCACATAGCAGCAATGCAATATCTGTTTTCTCAATAGCCTTTAAAGTCCGGCTGATACGCAGCTCTCCAAGTTCTCCTTCGTCATCGAATCCCGGAGTATCTATAAAAAGACAAGGACCAATACCTTGAATCTCCATTGCCTTAGACACAAGGTCGGTAGTCGTTCCGGGAGTATTTGAAACGAGCGCGGTATCCTGTCCTGTCAATGCATTGATAAGAGAAGATTTACCACTGTTCCGTCTACCGAAAAGGGCTATATGAAGTCTGCTTGCATTTGGAGTATCTGTTAAGCTCATAATTACTAATTTATCAATCTGTTAATTCATGTACAGCCAATTGGCACACATATTAGCACATTGGCGTATTATTTAAAATCTAAAGTCTCTTTGTGCCCTGCAGCTATTGCTTTGAGGTTTCGGATAGCTATTTCCCTGATTTTGGGATTGGGGATTCGTTCCGTTTCTTTTAGAATCAGTTCCAATCCTTTTTGTCGGGTATCTTCTGAAGCATAATCTTCCAGATACTCTTTCAGAGTCATCAGGGCATTCGGGCCGCAACAGTTGGCTATCTGACCGGATTTCACTAATGACATGAAACGGTCTCCTGTCCGTCCTTCCCGGTAACAGGCAGTACAGAAGCTGGGGATATATCCGAGTTCGAGCAACCAGTTGACCACTTCGTCTAATGTCCGGGTATCGCTTACGTCAAATTGCGCGGAATTATGATCGGGTAATTCCGTTTCAGCATATCCGCCTACACTGGTACGCGAACCGCCACTGATTTGTGAAATACCCAATTCGAGCACTTTCTTGCGTGATTCTTGCGATTCGCGTGTAGAAATAATCATTCCCGTATAAGGAACGGCAATTCGGATAACAGCTACAATCTTGCTGAATATCTCATCCGAGATTGCGTTCGGGAAATCTTCCGCATCGATGTCATCTGCCGAACAGATGCGCGGCACACTGATTGTATGGGGACCTACACCGAATTTGGCTTCCAGATGTTCGGCATGCATTAACAATCCGATAAAATCATACCGATAAGTATTCAAACCGAAAAGCACACCAATACCTACATCATCGATTCCCCCTTCCATGGCACGGTCCATCGCTTCGGTGTGATAAGCGTAATTGCTTTTAGGACCGGTGGGATGAAGTGCTTCGTAGTTGTCCTTGTGATAAGTCTCCTGGAATAAGATATACGTACCGATACCTGCCTCTTTTAATCGACGATAATTTTCTACTGTAGTAGCTGCGATATTTACGTTTACGCGGCGGATAGCTCCGTTTTTATGTTTGATACTGTAAATCGTCTGAATAGATTCCAGAATATATTCTATCGGATTTAGTGACGGATGCTCCCCTGGCTTCAAGAGCGAGCCGCTTATGTCCCATGTCCTGCAAAGCAATTACTTCCCGGCGAATTTCCTCCTGCGTCAGTTTCTTGCGTGCAATAGTTTTATTTTTGGCATGATACGGACAATATATGCAACCGTTTACGCAATGATTAGATAAATAAAGCGGTGCGAACATGACGATACGGTTGCCATAAAACTTCTGTTTGATTTCTTTGGCGAGATGAAAGATACGTTCTATCAGGTCAGGTTGGTTACATTCCAGCAGAATAGCCGCTTCCCGGTGCGTCAGTCCCTTGCACAAAGCCGCTTTTTCAATCAGTTGTTCAATCAGGACACGGTTATCCTTATTGTTCTGCGCATATTCCAGCGTATCCAGAATCTCCTCATGATGGATAAACTCTTCTGCTTTTGATGAATCTTTTTGGTATATCATATATTCTCTGTAGTGTACTTAAAGTCGCCTCTTTCGGTAGATATCTCATAGCCGATGGTATTCAACTGCTTTTGTAAGGTAGCCAGTCCTTCGGCGGATTCCGCTCCGAGTGAAGCTTTGTCATTGTATAATTCATATTTTCTCCGTTCCTCTCGAGGAGACAAGTTAGGCATAACCACATTCGCACCTGCTAAAATACCCCGTTCCCTGCCATCAGGAATGAGAGTGGCAAGGGCTGTTGTTGCCGGAATCAATGCGGATGGATGCATCAAACGGAAGATCGATAATAGAAGAATCGTCCGTTCCACCGTTCCGCTGGGATATTGGGTAAAAGGCGTATCATGATGGGGTAGGAAAGGACCGATGCCAATCATTTCCGGCTGTAGCTTTTCAATGAACAAGATATCCTCGATGATATGTTCTACTGTTTGCCCTGGGCTGCCGACCATAATTCCGGTTCCTGTCTGATAGCCGATGTCTTTCAAATCCGCTAAACATTGCAGGCGCTGTTTGCTGGACATTTCTGCCGGATGCAGTTGCCGGTAATGCGACTCATTATATGTTTCGTGACGTAACAGATAACGGTTGGCTCCGGCACGGAAGAAACGTTCGTATGCCTCACGTGATTTTTCACCGAGCGACAGCGTAATAGCACAATCCGGATACTCCTGCCTGATACGGGCGACAGTCATTTCTATCCGATCGTCTGTTAGTGCAGGATCTTCTCCTCCTTGCAGCACAAAAGTGCGGAAGCCCAATTCATATCCTTGCCGGCAACAGTCCAGTATACTCTCCCGGCTTAACCGGTAACGTTCGATATTCGGATTCCCTTTTCGGATACCACAGTAATAACAGTTGTTCCGGCAGCAGTTACTGATTTCAATCAGTCCGCGGATATAAATCTTATTTCCGAAGTGGAGGAGTGCGACTTCCTGCGCCTGTTTATTGATGTAACGCAGAATTTCTGCGTCACATCCGGTCAACAGTTGCCGGAACTCTTCCGGTGTCAGTGTTCTTTCCTGTCGTAGTTTATCGATCCATTGTTTCATAGCTCTCTTTCCGTTTGAGCAGCTCTTGTGCCAGTTGGCGACGTCCCGAAACAATGTCGTTATGCGTACTCGGTCCGGTGATACATCCTCCTTCGCATGCCATCACTTCAATAAACTGTCCGGCAGCCTTTCCTGTTTTTTGGCGCAGGCACGCAGCAGAGCGATATTCTTTTTTTATTGATGTCCGACACTTGTATCGCATTGATTTTCTCCGCTTCTTCTTTCAGATAAGCTTTGACAGCTCCCATCACACCACCTGCCTGTGCAAAAATCCATGTGCTTCGCGAACAGACGTATGTAATACGGAGAACTCCTGCATTTGTTCCAGTTCAATACCCAGCCCGTCGAGAATCGAACCGATTTCTTCGAACGTCAGAATATAATCCACTGCTTCATCGCGGCGTACTTCTTTGCGTTTAGCCACACAAGGACCGACAAATACAATCTTAGCATCCGGATGCTTCTCTTTGGCAATCCGTGCAGCGTAGTACATCGGTGATCCGGTGGTAGAAACATAAGGTTTCATATCCGGAATATGTTTCTCAACCAGTTCGATATAAGAAGGACAACAGGAAGTAGTCATAAACTTCTGTCCCTCTTCCAGTTTCTCCAACAATTCGTGGGCTTCATTGCTAGTGGTTGACATGGCACCTTCGGCCACTTCGATCACATCCGTAAATCCTATTTCCTTGAAAGCACCGTACACTTGTCCGATAGAAGTCTTAAACTGTCCCAGAATAGACGGGGCGATGATGGCTACCATCTTTTCCCCTTTACGGATGCGCTGCAATACATCGAATGTTTGCGAGATTTCGAAGATAGCCCCGAACGGACATGCATTCATGCATTTTCCGCAGTAGATACACTTGCTTTCATCAATGTGCTCTATGCCGTGTTCATCTTTGCTGATAGCTTTTACCGGACAAGACTCTTCACAAGGTACGGGAATGTATACAATAGCGTGATAAGGACAACTCTTGTGACAAATACCGCAACTGACACATGTGTCATGGTCAATCATTGCCTGACCGTTTTTCTTGAAACGTATCGCATCTTTAGGGCAGTTCATGTAACAACTACGTGCCACGCATCCGCGACAAAGGTTGGTTATTTCATAATTGATCTGTACGCAGGAAGAACAGGCTTCGTCAATGACGCACATGATATTTTCCTTGTCCGGTTCGGGGCGGCTCAATGCCAGTCGTGCATATTCGGAAAGCGGGGTAACTTCGTCGTGTTCGTCTGTCATATCCAGACCCATCAGGGGAAAAGTTTTGTATCTCCACACAGCGCGTTCTTTATGTACGCAACACCTTCCTAGGGGTTTCGATTTTCGTGGACTCAACTCAATCGGAAGCCGGTCTATCTTTTTCCACTAATTCGTCGTTTTTCCAGAGTCTAACAAGGTCTGCCAGCAGTTTATGCCGGACAATCATAATATTATTCGTAAAAGCCATATAGTAATAAAGAGGTTGTTAGTTAGTTGGTGCAAAGATACGAACAGAATTTCAATATTTAAGTTTTTTGAAACATTCTTGTAACTTTTTTGTAGCCCTCGCGTGTTATCTTTGTGGTGGACAAAAAAATAAGAGGAGGCAGAGTTATGAATAGCAGTATTTTTGAACAGCGCAGTCGTTTTGCCATGATTGGTGCATTGATGGTTATTATCAGCCTGATGTTTTTATTCTACATGGGAAGTTCTTTGGTAAGCTCTACCAAAAAATACTTGGAGCAGATACATAAGATAGAGATCACTTGTATCGACACAGACGAATAAAAACAAGCAACCGAAAGGTAGGATAACCCGGGGGAATTCTGTATTTTTGCCGGAAGAAAAAATAGACCTTATGGAAGAAGAATAGAGCCTGGAAAACGGTGAGTAGTAAATATCTATTTCGTCGTCCGTGGCTGACTGTACGTTGCGAAGATATGCTGCTTCCCAATGGGAATCATATCCCCGAATATTATATATTGGAGTATCCCGACTGGGTGAATACGATTGCCATTACGAAAGATGGTAAATTTGTTTTTGTCCGCCAGTACCGTCCGGGAATTGAACGAACTTGTTATGAACTGTGTGCCGGTGTCTGCGAGAAGGAAGATGCTTCGCCGTTAGTGTCCGCCCAGCGTGAATTGTGGGGAAGAAACGGGCTACGGAAAAGGAAACTGGCAGAGAATATATGGTGATTTCCGCTAATCCGAGCACCCATACCAATCTGACTTATTGCTTTCTTGCCACAGACGTGGAACTGATAGACCATCAGCATCTGGAAGCTACTGAAGATATCACCGTCCATCTGCTCACATTGGAAGAGGTGAGAAGTCTGCTCGATAAGAACGAAATTATGCAAGCGCTGAATGCTGCTCCATTATGGAAATATATCGCAAATCTGTAATTGTGTTTGGAATTCTGTAGAGAAACAATAACTTTGGAGAAAATTTAAATCATCTAATTATGAAAACTATTTTATGGAGTATTCTTTGTTTGTTTCTCTCGGATGGGGAAGTATGCAAGCGGTATTAGCACAGGACTTGAAAGAGATGGAAAAGAACTTGTCCGCCATCAACGAGGAATTGAGTCAGAAGACAAAAAAGAATATAGTTGGCAGCTTGCAGCGGCTTATGCAGATTATTGTGAAGCAAACAATAAATATATAAGCTGGAACGACTTGCCTTATCTACAAACAGTTGTCGAATATGAACGTCCTGCTTCTTTGGAAACTTATCGACTGGCACACAAAGCCAGTAAAGATGAATTGGATAAGTTTCTTAAATACATATAAGGAATATAAGGATCTGACAAAGAAGCAGAAGGAAGCAGTAACCAAGGAAGAGAAAAGATGCTGTATCAACAGCCTTTTTCCGCATTCTGGAAAAAGTTGAGAAGTGAAGAGAATGCTTATAAAGATTTGTATTATGCCGAACGGAAAGCGATCAGCAAATATAGATCGGAAGCTTTGCGGTATGCGATTGCCCATTATAAAGAAAAGAAGCAGGAGATTCCGACTTCTTATATAAAATATACTGAACGGTCTTATTTATTGCAGAAAGGTTCTGCCTTGGAGTTATTACAAAAAGAAATAAGTGCATTGGAAAGTGTACAGAGAGATAATTCAGAATATAACGAGGGCAAAGTATGGGTTGAGTGAAACCGGAGAAAATAAAAGAAAAGAAGATTTTGATTGATAAGAGATCATCTGGGATAAAGAAATCCCTTTTTATAATTGGAGGTCTGGACTGAAGAGTTCGGACCTCTTTGTTTTCTCTCTCAAGTACGTATAGGTAAGTTTCTTTTCATCCTATGCCAACTTCTTTTGCATAGGGAGAAAACTTGTTTAGAGTATAAGATAAACTATAACCGCAAGTTCTGATTATATAACTGAAACTTTTGATTACATAACTGAAAGTTGCAGTTTTATAACCGGAACTTGCAGTTATAGTTTGGGATAAGGGAAAAGCAACTTTTCCCAAGGAAGAAAGTAAGTTTCCTCCTTATAGAGAATATGTTTTTCTAACCATATTTCATAAGATAGATAATAAGAATCAGGGAATGGCGATGCTGATTTGTTCAACGGTTATTCCAATACAAAAATAATAGTTTCATTTACGGGGGCCCAGTCATAGATAAACTTGGCATGGGAAGTTGCATTCCGCACGCACATGTGTGAAGCGTGGAGTAGTTCCCAACGACGGACTATATTCTATCTGTGTCTTGCGGGGAGCATTGACCGGTACTCCGTGAATATAGGCCCCGTCCGTGAAACGACTCGCATAAGGAGCATAACCTCCCGTGTCTTTCGAACCGTCTTTTAGAAATACCATTTTCACTTTCTTTTCTTGTAAAACAAACATTCCTAAAGGAGTTTCCTGTGCATACGGCGGCAGGTGACGTCCCGTAGTGGAAGGATTCATACTGCGAACCACCCATTGCCCTTTTCCGCTACGTTCAAGAGAAGCGATATTCTGATTGTGGCGGTCTACGAAAACAGCTTTGTTAAAAACAATCGTATCTCCGATTACTTTGACATACTTTTTAGGAATCATCCACTCATCTCCGGTAAACATAGGTTCTGCTTTTTATGAATTTTTCCCCATCTTCGATAAAACGGGTTAGTTCTCCATCCTGGCCGTAGCGTTCGGGCACTAATGTGTCGGTCAACAAATAAATGCGGAACGGATTGGTAACGTTCTATGCCGAGAGTATCCGCTACACGTCCGTAAGCGTTTCTTTTTTGAAATTCTTCACAAGTGGTGCTTCTCCATTTCTGTTTTTGTAATTCTGGAGAATGGCCCAGGTGGAAGGCTGCAACTGTATATTTTCGAGTAATGCCAGCCGTTCTTTGATTTTATCCCACTGAAACTGCCGGGTAGTGTCTTTATAAGGATAGGTGTCTTCCAATGTGTATTGATCATACAATAAATCTTTGGAGATTTCTATCTGCTCTGCCGTGAGTTTTTTATTAACAGGTTTAACCTCGGGGTGAACTATTGTATCCTGTGACAGCGAGTCTGTTTGTTGTTCGTGTACAGGAGAAATCTCTCCTGTACGCGAAGTGCAGGAGTAGAAGACGCAAGAGGCAATGATGAGGCCGGATGCTATTCTATTCATATTATTAATACAATGCATTTTGAGGTTCGTTTACGAATATACACCATTAAAAGGAATAATCCTCTTCTTTTGTTTAAAAAGTAGGGGACAAATATGCTTTTTTGCCATACAGTGCAAGTTGTCAGTCATTTTGTCAGTCTATTTCTGACAAAGAATCATTTATTTACTTTGGCACGCTTTTCGCAATAACTTTAGCGTTCCGCCTGAAAAATGGTGGATAACATCTACAATTAAATGTATAACTAAAATATAACAAGTAACTATGAACATTAAACCATTAGCAGACAGAGTGCTTATCCTCCCTGCACCTGCAGAAGAAAAAACAATTGGTGGTATCATTATTCCTGATACAGCAAAAGAAAAACCTTTGAAGGGTGAAGTTGTGGCAGTAGGTCACGGTACGAAAGACGAAGAGATGGTATTGAAAGTAGGCGATACAGTTCTTTATGGTAAATATGCCGGAACAGAACTTGACGTTGAAGGTACTAAATATCTTATCATGCGTCAGAGCGATGTTCTCGCTGTTTTGGGTTAATTTATAATAGAAGATTGTAAATTAATTAAATAGTAAATAAGGAGATGGCAAAAGAAATATTATTCAATATCGATGCCCGTGACCAATTGAAAAAAGGTGTCGATGCTTTGGCAAATGCAGTAAAAGTAACTCTGGGCCCGAAAGGACGTAACGTTATCATTGAGAAGAAATTCGGTGCTCCGCACATCACAAAAGACGGTGTGACAGTAGCAAAAGAAATCGAATTGGCAGATGCTTATCAGAATACCGGTGCCCAACTGGTAAAGAGAGGTTGCTTCAAAAACTGGTGACGATGCAGGTGACGGTACAACGACTGCAACTGTTTTGGCTCAGGCTATCGTAGCAGAAGGTTTGAAGAACGTAACTGCCGGTGCAAGCCCGATGGATATCAAACGTGGTATCGACAAGGCTGTTGCCAAAGTGGTAGAATCAATCAAGGATCAGGCTGAAACTGTAGGTGACAACTATGACAAGATCGAACAGGTTGCCACTGTATCTGCAAACAATGATCCGGTAATCGGTAAATTGATTGCTGACGCTATGCGTAAAGTTTCTAAAGACGGTGTGATTACTATCGAAGAAGCAAAGGAACAGACACTACTATCGGTGTAGTAGAAGGTATGCAGTTCGACCGTGGTTATTTGTCTGCTTACTTCGTGACAAATACGGAAAAGATGGAATGTGAGATGGAGAAACCTTACATCCTGATCTATGACAAGAAGATTTCTAACCTGAAAGATTTCTTGCCTATCCTCGAACCTGCTGTACAGACTGGTCGTCCTCTGTTGGTAATTGCAGAAGATGTAGATAGCGAAGCGTTGACTACATTGGTAGTAAACCGTCTGCGTTCTCAATTGAAGATCTGTGCTGTGAAAGCTCCGGGCTTCGGCGATCGTCGTAAAGAAATGTTGGAAGATATCGCTATCCTGACAGGTGGTGTTGTTATCAGCGAAGAAAAAGGTTTGAAACTGGAACAAGCTACTATCGAAATGTTGGGTACTGCTGACAAAGTTACAGTTACTAAAGACTATACAACTGTTGTAAACGGTGCAGGTAACAAAGATAGCATCAAGGAACGTTGCGAACAGATCAAAGCACAAATCGTGGCAACTAAGTCTGACTATGACCGCGAGAAATTGCAGGAACGTCTGGCTAAATTGTCAGGTGGTGTAGCTGTTCTCTATGTAGGTGCTGCTTCTGAAGTAGAAATGAAAGAAAAAGAAAGACCGTGTGGACGATGCTTTGCGTGCAACTCGTGCTGCTATCGAAGAAGGTATCATCCCGGGTGGTGGTGTAGCTTATATCCGTGCTATTGATTCTTTGGAAGGAATGAAGGGTGATAATGCCGATGAAACAACTGGTATTGGTATCATCAAACGCGCCATCGAAGAACCGCTTCGCGAGATTGTTGCTAACGCTGGTAAAGAAGGTGCAGTAGTTGTTCAGAAAGTACGTGAAGGTAAAGGTGATTTCGGTTACAATGCCCGCACGGACGTTTACGAAAACTTGCACGCTGCCGGTGTAGTAGATCCTGCTAAGGTTGCTCGTGTAGCTTTGGAAAATGCAGCTTCTATCGCTGGTATGTTCCTGACTACTGAATGTGTAATTGTAGAAAAGAAGGAAGATAAGCCAGAAATGCCGATGGGCGCTCCCGGAATGGGAGGCATGGGCGGAATGATGTAATTCCGGCTTTCGCTGAATGAATATGAAAACGAGGGTGTCCGAAAAGGGTACCCTCGTTCTTTTTATTATCAATCTATTCTGCAAATTGATCTTTTCAAAACATCCTTGCTTTATATTTTGTTTGGTCAACGTATTCTTAGTAATGAGAATACTTCGTATATTTAGAATCAAATTTATTAATAAAAGTGAGATGTTGAAAGTATTAACATTTATGAAGCAGGTAGCTAACGGGCTACAGGTGGAGGGAAACTTCGGTACTGCACACGTTTATCGTAGCAGTCTGAATGCCATCATTGCTTATAGTGGGAAAGTGGACTTCACCTTTGATGAAGTGAGTCCGGAGTGGTTAAAGGGATTTGAAGTATATCTTCGCAGTCGTGGTTGCAGTTGGAACACCGTTTCCACTTATTTGCGCACGTTTCGTGCGGTTTACAATCGTGCCGTTGATCTTCGGAAAGCTTCTTATGTACCTCATCTGTTCCGTTCTGTCTATACGGGTACCCGTGCGGACCATAAACGTGCATTGGGCGATGAAGATATGAAAAAGGTATTTGCAAAATTGTCTCGTACGTCCGGTGTGCCATTAGCGGTATATCAGGCGCAAGAGTTATTTATTCTGATGTTTTCGCTTCGTGGTATGCCGTTTGTGGATCTCGCTTATTTGCGTAAGAGTGATTTGCGTGATAACGTAATAACGTATCGCAGACGTAAGACAGGACGGCCATTGTCAGTGACATTGACTCCCGAAGCGATGATCCTGGTGAAGAAGTATATGAATCGTGATCCTTCTTCTCCTTATTTGTTTCCATTGTTGAAAAGCCGTGAAGGAACTAAAGAGGCGTATCGCGAATATCAGTTGGCATTGCGCAGCTTTAACCAACAGTTGATGTTACTAGGTGAATTATTGGGATTATCCGATAAGTTGAGCTCGTACACCGCCCGCCATACCTGGGCTACGACAGCTTATTATTGTGAAATCCATCCGGGCATTATCTCCGAAGCGATGGGACATTCGTCTATCACCGTCACTGAAACCTATCTGAAACCTTTCCGAAGTAAGAAAATTGATGAAGCAAATAAACAAGTTCTTGACTTCGTGAAACGCTCTGTTGTAGGCGTAATTGCTTGAAAATTATTCTGTTACTTTGTAGGTAACGGGAATAAATACCGGTGCAAATATGAGCATATTTCTTAAAACAACCAAACGAAATCATACATTTTTTCTAATAAACCACTCAAAAAAGGAATTAGACAAATAAAACACGCGGATTCTTTGTATTAGGGCTTTGTTAACTTCTAAATTTTTGCAAAAGATCTCCTTCCCTCTACTGCCTTTCAGAAGCAGGGGTAAAAATGTTTCGTAGCATATCGTATCGTTTTTCAGTATTGACTACTCCCGAAGAGCAGGCGCAAAGGTTTTCCCGTTACCTACAAAGTAACGGGCATGCTATTATTGAAACTTAGTGTTTAATAATATATTATTAATGTAATTTTTAAGTAGTTATGAAAAGAAAATTTGTAAAAGTGATGTTCTTCGGGGCGCTGGCACTTTCTACTGTCACCTATGTAGGCTGTAAAGACTACGATGATGACATCGACAATCTGCAAACACAGATTGACGCAAACAAAGCTAGTATAGCCGAGTTGCAGAATTTTGTGAAAGAAGGTAAATGGGTTACCAATGTTGAACAAATTACCGATGGATTTAAGATAACTTTTAATGATAATAAAAAGTTATTCTATTACAAGCGGTAAGGATGCTACACCAACGACTATTAAGATTGATCCGGTAACAAAGAACTGGATTGTCAATGATAATGATCTTGGTATTTGTGCAGAAGGAAAGAAAGGTGCTGATGGCAAACCGGGCGCTGCAGGATCTCCGGGTGGTAAAGGAGAAGACGGATATGCACCTCAAATTTCAGAAAATGGATTCTGGATGGTTTGGGATGCTGAAACTAAAAACCTGTAGAGACAAAAATTAAAGCTGCTACTGATATTTATGTAGCTGCTGATGCTAGTAATCCATTGGTTTGGATATTGAATATTTTCAATAAGGAGACTAAAGAATGGGAAACGGTTTCTATGCCGAAATCGGCTCGTATCACTAGTATGAGTGTGCTTGGTATAAAAGGCGATGGTTCTGTTGATGTTGGTTCTACAGAGGCTGAAACTACTTTATATTATAGCATAGCTGGCAAAGATATTGTGTTTAATGGAAACAAAACTTTCAAGAAGAAAGGGGATTTGCTTGTTGCTAGAGGTGGCAGCAAGATTCATGCATTGATTAATCCTGTAAACTTGAAAGCAGCAGATATTCAAGCTTATGAAATAGGCTTGACGGACTCTAAGGGTAATACTAATTTTGCTGTTGCAAATATAGCAGATAATTTTAGTATAGATGCTTTTGACTCGTGCAGCGGATCCGGAAAAAGAGCCTACAGCAAATAAAGGTGTATACGATTTGACTCTGAAGTTTGTAGACGGATTGACTAAGGACGAATTGACAGCTTTGGAAAGTGCTGAAACTGCTTATGCGCTTACAACAAAAGATGCATGGGGTAATGAAATCATTTCCCAGTATGGTGTGAAAAATTAAGGCTAGCAGCCAAAATATACCGGATGTTAATTTTACTGCTCTGAACCTATGCCTTACCAAACTACCTATAATTTGGATGAATTGTTTGGTAGTGAATTGGATAAGGTGGTAGCTTATTATTATGAGGTAACTGATGAAGAAGCTAAAAAAGCTGATGCAAAATTTGATAAAGAGAAGAATACAATTCTAGCAAATAAGGAGGGTCAGGTGAAAGTTAAGATTCACTGTCTTCTTGTTGATGGAAGTACTCAAGATCCTGAAGTTGAATTGACGTTTACTTATGTGTCTAAGAAAGCTGAAATCAAAGATATGACTTGGGTCGTAGATGCTAGCAATAAGACAGCTACTTCTGAAATAGTAGGTCCTTCAGTAGATGAGATTAAAGGACAAATTAAACTGTCAGACCCAATAGTTGCGACTATTGCTTATACTGATGATAAGGCAATGATCAATGGAAAGGTGGTTCAGTCTTATATGGATGGTAGTATTCAGTTAAAATTGGTAGGCCTGGATAAAGACGGAAAAAGCCTGTATCAGGAACAAGTGAAGCTGATATAGCTAAAATTACTAAATTTGTAATCCAAGCTACATTTGACGAAGAAAATGTGGCTGCCGTATCTCATACTGCTACAGTTAAATTCAAAAATAAGGATTCCCAAGCAGGTTTGGGTAATGACTTTTTGTATGAAACTACATTCAAGATTACTGTAGATCAGCAGAATGATAAATTGTTCACATTTAAACGTGCAACTGCTTACTTTGATGGTGATAATGCCAAGGCTTATGGTACAGTACCGACTACTGCAGTTCTTGCTGCTACTGCTGATACAAAGATTGGCTTCGATCTTTACACCCTATATAAAAGAAGGTTCTATATCAGCGGATAAACAGAATACTATTACATTCACTGAAGAGAAACCTTCTAGAGTGGTAAGTGGTAAAAAGAAGTTTGCTCCTGCATGGTTGGATGAGACTCTCCCACAACCAACAAAGAATTCAAAAATTAAAAAAGTTTTCCCTTATGTTTCTAAGCCAGCAACTGATGAAAATTGGGGTGGTGCTTATACTGGTCGTTATATTACTGTGTCTTATGCACCATTCGGAAATTCTCGTTTGAAAGCTATTACTGATAGATTCAATTTGACAATACTATCAGAAATCTTTTGAAGGTACTTTCGAATATACCAAAGAAGTAGATAAGAAAAATTATAGGAACAGAAGCAAAATCCGTTCATAATCGAAGGAAATACTGTAGAAATATCAGCTAAAGATTTCAAAGAGAATAGATGCTCGTGGTAATTCCTATGAATTCAGCGATAACAGAATAGAGTCTGTTTCAGTTGTATTAGCAGATGATGACGCTACAACTTATTTGGCGAAGAACGATGGTAATCTTACTGATGATCCAAAAGAAAGTTGTTATATCTAAGAAGGAGGGTGCCGTAATCCTAACTCCTCCTACTTGTAAAGTAAATGTTAATATTCTTGATAAGTGGGGCAGAACTAAATCTGTATCAATCTACGTAAAAGTAAATAAGTAATCAGGATTAAAGGATTTGTAATTGAGGGCATCCTAATTCTTCTTAGACTTAAGATGCCTTCTCTTTACAAGTTGTAATATAGGATAATAAATCCTTTAAAAAGAAATATGCTAAGAGATAGACTGAAAATTATGCTTGTGAAAGTATGTTTTCTCAAATGTTTGTCTCTTGGAAGGGATACCTCCTTATTTCCCACAGGTATCCCTTTTTTTTGTCTCATTACATCTTCTTATTTGCACTAGAACCAATTTGCTGTTAGTCCCTTATTTCCCTATAGATTAAGGAGATGTTTTGAGAGTATAGAAAGCCCGGCTTGTGAAAGTCCGGGCTTTTCGTGCTCTTTTGTCTTTGGAACATCTTAGCTATTTCCTTTGTTTGTTCATGCGGGGTATTTCCATTGATGGGATAATACTCGTATATTTATCGTCTAAATTATTAATAAATTATGAGATGTTGAAAGTACTAGCATTTATGAAGCAGGTAGCCACTGGGTTACAGATGGAGGGAAACTTTGGGACTGCACATGTCTATCGTAGTAGTCTGAATGCCATCATTGCTTATCGTGGGAAAAATGATTTTGTTTTTAGTGAAGTGACTTCGGAGTGGTTGAAAGGGTTCGAAGTATATCTTCGCAGTCGTGGATGTAGTTGGAACACCGTTTCCACCTATTTACGGACCTTTCGTGCGGTTTACAATCGTGCGGTCGATCTTCAGAAGGCTCCTTATGTTCCTCATTTATTTCGTTCTGTTTATACCGGAACGCGGGCTGACCATAAACGTGCGTTGGGTGATGACGATATGAAGAAGGTGTTTACTAAATTATCTCGTGCATCGGGTGTACCATTAGCGGTATATCAGGCGCAGGAGCTATTCATCCTGATGTTTTCGCTTCGTCGTATGCCGTTTGTCGATCTTGCTTATTTGCGTAAGAGTGATTTGCGCGGTAATGTAATAACGTATCGCAGACGTAAAACCGGGCGACCATTGTCGGTGACATTGACTCCGGAAGCAATGGCTTTGGTAAAGAAATACATGAATCGTGATTCTTCTTCTCCTTTATTTATTTCCATTGTTGAGAAGTCGGGAAGGAACTAAAGAAGCCTATCGCGAATATCAGCTTGCATTACGTAGTTTTAACCAACAGCTGATGTTATTGGGTGAATTGCTCGGATTGGGGAGATAAACTTAGTTCATACACTGCCCGTCATACCTGGGCTACGACGGCTTATTATTGTGAAATCCATCCGGGTATTATTTCCGAAGCGATGGGACATTCATCTATCACCGTCACAGAAACTTATCTGAAGCCTTTCAGGAATAAGAAAATTGATGAAGCAAATAAGCAAGTTCTCGATTTTGTAAAGCGTTCAGTGACAGGTGTAAGTGCTTGAAAATTATTCTGTTACTCTGTAGGTAACGGGAATGAATATCGGTGCAAATATGAGCATATTTCTTAAAACAACCAAACGAAATCACACATTTTTTCTAATAAAGCATTCAAAAGTAGAACTAGGACAAATAAAACACGCGGATTCTTTGTATTAGGGCTTTGTTAACTTCTAAATTTTGCAAAAGATTTCCTTCCCCTCTACTGCCTTTCAGAAGCAGGGGTAAAAAAATTTCATCACATTTGGTATCATTTTTCAGTATCGACTACTCCAGAAGAGCAGGCACAAAGGTTTCTCTGTTACCTACAGAGTAACGGGTTGTGCTATTATTGAAACTTAGTGTTTAATAAATATATTATTAATGTAATTTTTAAGTAGTTATGAAAAAAGAAAATTTGTAAAAGTGATGTTCTTCGGGGCGTTGGCGCTTTCTACTGTCACCTATGTAGGTTGTAAGGACTATGATGATGACATAAAAAAGTGTACAGGAACAAATTGACCAGATCAAGTCAAACAATCCTGTAAGCGTGGGAGACATGCAAACTGCTATTAATGTGGCTAAAAGTGCTTTGGAAAGTCAGTTGGCTGATTTAAAGACAAAATTGGAGAATAAGGATTCTCAAATTAAAGATTTGGGTCTGAAAATTACTGATTTGGAGGACAAATTGTCAAAGACTGCTGATAAAGCAACGGTCGACCAGCTGACAAAAGACTTGGCAACAGCTAAGAATGATTTAGAAGCACTGAAGAAACTTCAAAAAGTCTGATATTGATGGGTTTGACAGCAAGAATTGTAAAGCTGGAAGCCCTTAAAGAGGAATTGATGGTTTAAAAAGTCAATTTCGCTACAAAAGAAGAGCTGAAGAACTACGTTGAATCTGCAAAACTGTCAGGACTTATCAGTGATGAAATTGCCACAGCTTTGGGAGAAGATGGGGAGATTGCCGCTGCAATAAATGATGCTATTCAAACAAAGGTTCTTGCAGACTTTGGCAGTATGAAGGAAGTTGCTGCTCTTGCCGGAGAGGATGCAACTGTAGCAGATGTTATTAAAGAATTGTATGCTGCTATTAATGCTGATAAAACTGGTATCCTTGCTAAACTGACTGCGCTGGAAGACTATCAAACAGCATTGGAAGATAAAGCGGTAGAAAATGGTTTCGAGAGTGTAGAAGCCGTTATTGCAGAGGTGAAATCTCTTAAAACGACTCTTTCCGGTCTTTATGCAAGCGCAGAATTCAGTGAAAAAGTCAAGGCGATTGTTTCAGCAGAACTGACGACTGTAAATAGCCGTATAGATACGTTAGAAGATGACCTTTGCAAAACTGGGTGTTGCTATTAAAGGTATGATTCAGAGTGTAGTATATATTCCTACAAGCATAATCGTAGCGTAGATTTCTATACTTTGTATGCTAAGAAAACTTCAACCTCATCTTCTTATGTTGTTGCAGCGAAGAGTGCAGATGCAAAAGAATTGCAATTCCGTATTTCTCCGGCTTCTGCTGCTATGACATTGGAGGATTTCAATAAAAACTACGAAATCAAGTTAAATGCTGAAGAACGTAACTGGACTCGTGCTGCTGAACCGTTTGCCGTAGAAGTGAAGAACTGTGAAGCTGGTGTTCTTACAGTATCATTAACAACTTCAAGCGAAAAGAGCCATGCGATATCTTTGAATATTGTAAGTACAAAAAGATGCGGAAGGTAAAGAAGGATTGACTCCGACAAATGTTAATTCTGATTATATCGCCGTGATACAGACTAGTTATTATCTGAAGACTGCTTATTATGAGGTAGCAACAGAGAAAAGCAGGCGAGATTATCTATGATGCTCCCCCAACCGGTTGATTATTCAGGAGTTGGAACTTTGACGGTTTCATATACAACAACTGCAAGTGGAAGCACAGCACTTACAAAAACATTAGAAGAACTGAATGTAGAGAATATCTTTGCGACGACTTATAGCTTGACTGGAACAGATGCAAATCTATTTGAAGTTTCTACTGCAGGTAGCGTTAGTCTAAAAACATCCGGTCTGATTGCTTCTTTGGATAAAACTGCTAATGTTATGGCTAAAGTAACGGCTCCAGGTTTCTATTTGGAAACTAGTTCTGATAATCCTAAAAAGTTAGGAACTGTAAAAAAGTAACACGTACTATTGATGAACTTACACATGCGTATGCTTTGGTAGAACGTGACTGGACTAATGAAACAGCAGTTGCTGCAGAGGAGAGAGTAGTTCTAAATGTTGCTGACATTTATAACGATCCGGCTGTGAATATCCGCCCATCAGCTTATGAAAGTTTGAGTTTGGTTGAACTTCTTCCTACAACAGGTATACGCTTAGAAAATGGTGCAAATAATGCCTTGACTTTAATCATTCCTAAAAATACAGCTGCTGGTGATTATACCGCAACAGCTAAGTTCGAAGGAGATGGCTATACGCTTGTTGTAAATGTTCCAGTTAAGATTAAGCCTATCACTTTGGCTAAATTGGCTAGAGTGTCGGAAATGTGGTCTTCAGATCAAACTCGTACAGGCTTTACTCCGACAAAAGATTCTGAGACAGCGGCTACTGCTATTACTTCCGAATTTAAGCTTGCTACTATATTCTCCAACTTTGATGCTGTTAAAGCTGCTGTTTTGGCTAAAGGTGGTAATTTCGTAATTACTACTAACATTACGGAAAATAGCATTGCTGGCGTTAGATATGATGAAAACGAGGCTAAGTGTACGTTTGATAAAGATCTCTATACTGGTAAGATGACTGTTGGGTGGTAAGACTGTACCTGCTGTAGTTAAGTTTACTATTAAAGCTAGCTATAATGGTAAAAGTTGAGGATACGATTGAAGGTATTGTTGAAGTGAAAGATATTAGTGGAACTTGCCGGTTGCTCCGACTGCAACGACTCTTTCTTTATCTGATAAGTCTGTAGAATATAATGTTTCAACAGGTTTTGCTTGGAATGATTTGGCAGGTAAGACTATGTGGAAGGATGGTGCTGTGGTAGCAGGAACAGGAAGCAATGGATTTGCAAATTCAGTTACTAATCCTCTTGATATCTATGGTCTGGCAGCTCCTGTTTTTGAATTCAAAGAAGCAGCTGCGTCAACTTATCTGTCTCTTGATGATGCAGGAAAGGTGACCTTTACAGCAGAAGGTAAATCTCACCATTTCTTACGAAGCTGTAACTTATACTGTAGAAGTAAAAGCTACATCTAAGTGGGGTACAATTAAGAATTATGAAGGAAAGAATACAATTACAGTAACTATTCCGGCAGAATAAGAAGAAAAAATTGGAGAGTTGCTTCAAACCTCTTAATGCTTTATATAAGCAAAGGATTGTATTACAGTTGAAACTACTCCAAATTCAGAATAATAAAACCCTTTCTTCACCTTGTGTGAAAGAATACGCCGAGAAGAAACAGAGTGAAGGATTTGGCTTGTGAAAGTCAATCCTTCCAATTCTGTTCTTCTTATAGAAAGGGATACCTCCCTTATTTCCCACAGGTATCCCTTTTCTTTATTTCATAACATCTCCTTATTTGCACTAGAAACCAATTTGCTAGTCCCTTATTTCCCTATAGATTAAGGAGATGTTATGAGAATATAGAAAGTCCGGGCTTGCGAAAGTCTGGGCTTTTTCATTATTATTTATTTATCGGATTGAATATAATGGAAGTTCTCGTCATACAGTCCTACGAGCAGGCTTTGGCCTTTACCATCTACTTTCAGTCCGCCATATACGGCTTTTTGATAAAGAGTATCTTGTCCCTCTTCAAAGAAGAAAGACTCGGCACCGAGGAAGATCCGGTGACGCACTATTTTATATTTGATGACTAGCTCATTGTCGTTTACAGGTTCTAAAGCGTTTTGCAGCCGCACTATTTTTCCTACTTGATTACTGTCCGTTTGGAGTATGGCATAACCGCGTGTGTCGGTTTGCTCATCTGGCAGATTTGATGAGGCTTCCTTGTAGTTAAGTCTCATATAGTCTCCTTGCATAAGAGAGCGGGGATCGACGGGGGCTAGCTGCAACAAAACCAACTGTCCGTCTTTCAAGGTTTGCTCTTTCTGATAAACCGACCAGTTGAAATACCCCAATAGCAGTATCAGGTTTACGATAATCAATATTCGGCTATACTTTTTCATGTCTTGTTCTTTTTTGAGTGAAGAAATACCAGGCTGTAATACATGCAATTCCGATGAAGAAAAGCGTTATGGATTTGGTAAGCAGGCTCAAATTCAAATCATAATAATATTTGGAAACGGCATAGATGTAGAAAGAAGAAGCGAGGCAGCACACTCCGCTTTGTAGCCATAATGGAAACATATTAGAATCAGCAACAAACTGCCGGATAAATAAGGAGCAAACACGGTAGGCAGACAGATAACAATACAAAGAATATAGATACCAATCTGGTTCACCGGATGATCCACTTTCATGACCTGCATGATTCGTTGAACCATGATAAGAATTCCGATCCATATACAAACAGACAGTATGCAGGACACAAGCCAACTATTTGTTTCTGATATCATGTAATTGATTGATAATCCTCCCAGTGAGACGATACCGGATATGAATAATCCGAAATGAAATGGTTTGTATTTGGAAAAGTAATTCTCTGTTCCTATACATTCAAACAACTTAGTTTCAAAGATGTTGGCAAATAAAAATAGTGCAAGGATAGGAACTACAGCTATTTGCAAGGGATAAAACGAAGAAAAGACATGGGCAGCTTCTCCGAAGAAAGATATATTAAACAGAATGACTGAAAGAAAGGGGAGAATAAATCCTCTTGATAATAAGAATGTGAGAATACTGATTCCCATAAGTGTAGTGAAGAGGATATTAATGCTGGCATTTATACCAAAACCAATCAATACACACCCGGCTATGTATAAAGTGATGTTCATTGCATCCAGAAAAGACCGAATCACCATGCGGCTGATTGTTAGGGTAGTGAGAATTAATATACTTCCTACAATCAGGTAAGAAATATCGGAGCGGGAGGATTCTGGCAAGTGCCAGAAATCCCAGAAAAGAAAATAGCCGTCAGGATTCCTCCGATAATAGATACGGCTTGAATGGTGAGGCTATGCTTCTGTGTCATACCATTGCTTTTTAGATGAAGAATGATGTAAATGAGTAAAGTTGTTCCGGTGATGACAATAACCCCTCCGTAGAAGAATATCTGAACATCCCTAAGACCGCTTTGTGATATGAATGTAGTCAATAGAATCATTAACGCAGCAAACGGAATGATAGCCAGATAGAACAGGCTTTTTTTACTTTCCATCCATACCAAAGTCCCGCAGAGAATAAAAAAGGAGGGTGCTTATGAGAGGAACAGACAATATGGCATTCTCTTCGCAGATTGCCATCATTAACAGAAAACTGGTATGTATAATAGTAGCCAGTGAAAGAAGACTGACAAACCAGCGATTGTTGCTGTCCAAATGACCTTTTTATACTCATCCATTCTGTGATGACAGTTGTCAGGGCACAAATCCAGGTTACTGCATTGGCCAGCAAAGTCATTTCCCAGGAGTTGGTATTGGCAATCTGTATATTGTACAACCATATCGTAGTACAAAGTAATCCGATGAACGTCAGCCATAACGGAGCGAAACGGATAGCAACCGCCCAGAGAATGGTGAAAAGAGTCCATCCCAGGAAAAGATCGTAAGCATCGGCTCCCGTTTGGTAGATTTGTCCGAAGACAGCGAAAAGCGTACCTATCAGGAACGTAGCGCCGGTCAGAAGAATCTGTTTGACGAGCTTATTCCAACGGGTGAATGTAACGAGCAGGACAGAAGCTATTAATAACACCTCTACTATTCCTAACTTTGCAAATTTAGGTAATTCATCCCAGTTGTAGGCAAAAAAGAAGATAATGCCTGCCACTGTAAAACCAACGCCCACTGCCAATAAAAAAATAGAAAGGAATTGATTCCATTGTTTTTTATCTGCGTACAGCGCTTGTCGGGATAAAGGCGAAGAGTCGGTCTTTTCCATGTGTTTTTGCTTTTTGATGATTACAAACATAAGAAAATAAAATGATTATCACCTCAAGATAGACTATAAAAAGGTATGACTTACCTTATTGTAATAGACAATAATAGCAAGTCATACTTTGAGAGAGATAATGAAAATATTAAAAATAGAATAACTTAAAATACCTCCCGTATATGTTTAAAGTTAGAATTGATCGTATCAATCACTTCTTGTGAACGGCCGTTGATTAACAGCTTATACATTGATTGTGCAAAGCCCACCATTTGCCCGAATTCTATTTTGGGAGGCATGGCCAGTGCGTTCGGATCGGTCATGATATTAACAAGTACCGGACCATCCAACTCGAATGCATTCAATAAAGTAGTCAACACTTCTTCCGGATCACTGACATTAAATCCGGTCATTCCCATTGCTTCCGCCACTTGAGCAAAGTCAGGATTCAACATATTCGTTTGCCAGTCCGGCAGTCCGTCTACTTCCATTTCCAACTTCACCATTCCCAATGAACGGTTGTTGAATACGATGATTTTAATCGGCAACTTATATTGTACAACGGTTTCCAAGTCTCCTAAAGTCATAGACAAGCCACCATCTCCGCAAAGCGCCACTACCTGGCGATCCGGATAAGCTAGTGCGGCACCGATGGCTTGCGGCAAAGCATTTGCCATAGAACCATGATTGAAAGAACCCAGCATGTGGCGTTTGCCTGTTGCTTGCAGATAACGTGCTCCCCACCCACACAAGTCATTCCCGTATCTACTGTGAACACAGCATCGTCCGAACTTAGTTTGTCTATTTCGGACATCACATATTCGGGATGAATCTTATTTACATCGCCTTTATCTTCCGTGTAAGCAGCCAGATCCTTCTTTACGCCTTCATATCTTTTGAGTTGTTTCAACAGGAACGAATCATCTGTCTTCGGATTCAGCATACGCAATAGACTTTGGATGCTCAGTTTAACATCACCGCAAAGTCCGATATCCACCTTTTGCACGACGTCCCAGACGTTCGGGCTTTATGTCAATCTGTGCTATCTTGATGTCATCCGGCAGGAAAGCAGAATACGGAAAGTCAGTGCCGAGCATGAGAAGCACTTCAGCTTCATGCATACTGTAATATCCCGAAGGCATTCCCAACAATCCCGTCATACCCACTTCATACGGATTTTCATATTGCACCTCCATCTTTCCTTTGAAAGTATATACCACCGGAGCATTCAGCTTCTCGGAAAGAGCAATCACTTCCCTCGTGAGCTCCCCGGCAACCGATGCCGCAGAAAAGAGTGATACGCGTATGTTTGTTTAACAAGTCAGCCAATTGAGCCAAATCTTCTTCCGACGGGCAAACTTCCGGTGGGGCAGGATAGTTCAGGACCGACGAGTCGACAGCAACGGCAGAAGCCTTTGCCAAGTCTCCCGGCAGCCCGATAACGGACACCCCTTTGCGGGTGACAGCCGTTTGTATGGCCGACTGGAGCATACGTGGAAATTGTGTGGGAGTAGTGGCTACTTCATTATAATAACTGCAATCGTTAAAAAGTTTGATGGTATTCGTCTCCTGAAAATATTCCGTACCGAACTCTCCGGTAGGAATTGTAGAGGCGATGGCGATTACCGGTGCGCCGGATCGGTGTGCGTCATACAAGCCGTTAATCAGATGAACATGTCCCGGCCCGCTACTTCCCGCGCAGCATCCCGGGCGACCGGTCAGTTGTGCTTCTGCCGCAGCGGCATACGCCCCTGTTTCTTCGTGGCGCACATGTATCCATTTTATTTGATCGTTTTTTCTGACTGCTTCGTTTACTTCATTCAGACTGTCGCCTGTTACGGCGTAGATGCGTTCAACTCCGGATTTTACCAGAGTATCTATCAACTGTTCTGCTATTTTTTTTGCCATAGCTGTAATTGGTTTAGGATTGATTTTTATGTAATAACAGATGGCTGCAAAGAAAAGTTCTAATTTAACATATGCTAATAACGCCTTTGTGTCGGGACACATCACCGCTTTTATGTTAAAAATAATTCTGTAACAACTTTTTAGTAAAGACGTATAAACAATTGCAATATCCTTTTGTTATCTTTATAGGCGAAATCTTAACCTAATGTATTAAACCTCTTAATTACTCTAGAAAAATGAACAGAAATGAAATCGGTGTGAATGCCGGTAAGGTTTGGCAACTGCTTAGCAATAACGAGAAGTGGAGCTACGGACTTCTGAAGAGAAAATCCGGGCTGAAAGATAAAGAGCTGGGTGCCGCTTTGGGGTGGTTGTCAAGAGAGAACAAGATTGAGTTCGATCAGTGTGATGAAGAGCTTTATGTATATCTCTGTGTGAATGTTTATATTGGCTAAAAGAATTTGGCACTTTAACGAAAACAGCAGAATCTCCGGAGGGATGACAGCCCGGTCAGCCCTTCGGAGATTCTCGTTTTTTATCCTTTTTCCTTTTAATGTCTCTTCCTTTCAATTGATTTCCGGAAATAATTCTGTTACTTTGCACCACGAATTAAAATGCAAGAAACAATGAGAAGTTTTGCCTCTGACAATAATTCCGGTGTGCATCCGTTGGTAATGGAAGCCTTGAACCGGGCCAATATAGACCATTCTTTAGGATATGGCGATGACAAATGGACAGAAGAAGCCGTAGCGAAGATCAAAGAAACTTTCACCCCGAACTGTGTCCCTTTGTTTGTATTCAACGGAACAGGCAGCAATGTGGTAGCTTTGCAATTGATGACCCGCCCGTATCATTCTATCTTTTGCGCGGAAACAGCTCATATCTATGTAGATGAGTGTGGCTCTCCTGGGAAAATGACAGGTTGTCAGATTCGCCCGATTGCTACTCCCGACGGTAAACTTACCCCGGAATTGATGCAACCTTACCTGCACGGTTTCGGCGACCAGCACCATTCGCAACCTAGAGCTCTCTACATCTCCCAATGTACCGAACTTGGCACCATCTACACTCCCGAAGAGTTGAAACGCCTGACGGACTTTGCCCATCTGAATGGTATGTATGTACACATGGACGGAGCCAGAATAGCCAATGCCTGTGCCGCCCTGAATCTTTCCCTTAAAGAACTGACGGTGGATTGCGGAGTCGATATTCTTAGTTTCGGCGGAACGAAGAACGGACTGATGATGGGAGAGTGCGTGATTGTATTTAATAAAGACCTGCAATCGGAAGCCCGTTTCATCCGTAAGCAATCCGCCCAGCT
>VOFK01000178.1_pt1 | contig 40001 bp, 59 predicted proteins | sample 5384121 | NCBI WGS metagenome assembly VOFK01 (sample SAMN12384730, study PRJNA508395) | human gut metagenome | isolation source: healthy gut J | host: Homo sapiens | reverse complement strand
CGGCATCGAGTACCGCGGCTACGGCCAGTCGATCGTTGAAAGGCTGGCGCTGCACGCCCGCGTGCCGGTGTGGAACGGCCTGACCAACGAACAGTACCACCCCACCCAGATCCTGGCCGACCTTTTTGACCCTGCGCGAGCGCTTCGGCAACCTGCAGGGCTAAAGCTTGTACATGGGAGACGCCCGCTACAACATGGGCAACAGCCTGATGATCGGCTGCGCCAAGATGGCCTGCATTTTTGTGGCCTGCGCGCCGAAAGCCTACTGCCGAGCCAAGAGCTCGTCACCCGCTGCGAGGGAGTTTGCACGCCTGAGCGGCGGCAGCGTCACCCCGACCGAGACACCGATGCCGTAGCCGGGGCCGATGCCGTCTACACCGATGTGGGGTCAGCATGGGCGAGCCGACCGCCGTATGGGAGGGCGCGCATCAACGCGCTGGCCCCCCATCGGAGTCAACGCCGCGCTGATGGCCAAGGCCAAGCGCACCGCCGTCTTTATGCACTGCCTGCCGGCCTACCACGACCACAAGACCGCCATTGGCCGGGAAATGGGCGAGCGGTTCGGCCGCGCCGAAATGGAGGTAACGGACGAGGTGTTCACCGGCCGCCAATCCATCGTTTTTTCAGGAGGCGAGAAACCGTGCCGCACGATCAAGGCTGTCATGGCGGCAACCTTTTAGGCGCGTAAGTCCCCAAGCCTTCCCCCTTGGGGGAAGGTGGCCCCAGGGCCGGATGAGGGGCAAAGTTTGCCGTGGCAACCCGCTGCGGGCGACAATGGCCAGAATCAGTCAGCGGGCGGAGCCGACAGCTTCCCCAGGGGAAGCCACAAAAAAAAAGGCATGTCCCAGCGCGGGATGTGCCGTTTCTTTAAAAGGAATTACTCCCTCAACATAGCCGTACTGCAGGTACCAGTAGCCGTAGGGGCTGTGCCAGGTGCCCTTCAGAGAGGGGCTCTGCAGCCAGTAGTCGTTGTAGTAGGCCATGGGATGCAGGCGTAATCATTCATCAGGATGTCCTCAGCCTCATGCAGCTGTGCAAAGTGCTCGTCATCAGCAACGCTTGGAAGCCTCGATAGCGGCATCGAACCTCAGGGTTGGAATACTTGCCATCGTTGTTGCCGTTGCCGGTGGTGAACAGATCCAGCATGTTGGAGGGATCGTTGTAGTCCATGACCCAGCCGTTACGGGAAGCGTCATGTCGCCGGCGCGGCGCAGCGGGGAACGACCCCACTCATCTTGTTGATGTTCACGGTGATGCCCAGATCGCCCCAAGCCTGCTTTCGATACCAGCAACGAGGGGTGTGGTAACCGGCATCGTTGGTGCTGTACTCGATGACGGGGTAGCCTCACCGTTGGGGTAGTCAGCATCGGCCAGCCTGCTTGGCAGCCTCGGCCAGGTTGGCCTCGTAGTTTCGAGATGAAGCTTGCCGCCGTTGGCGTTGTCGTAGAACATAACCGTTCTCATCGACGATGCCGGGGCCGACCAGATTGTAAGCAGGGGGGAGTAGGTACCCTGCATGATGGTGTTGGCAACATAGTCACGGTCGATGGCCAGGCTCAAAGCCTTGCGGACCTTAGGATCCGTGAACAGCTCACGCTGGTCGTTCAGGCTGACATAGTAGGTGCCCAGAATGGTGTGTCAACGTAGAAGTCGCCGCCATCCTCTGCCTTGGTCAGGCTGGGGATCTCGTCGGTGGGCACATCCTTGATCAGCTGAGCCTCGCCGCTGTTATAAGCGGCGTAAGCAGCTGGAGTCCTCAAGCAGGAGCAGGGTGATGGTATCGGAAACGATCTTGGAGGAATCCCAGCCGCCGTTGTAGTTCGGGTTCTTGGACAGAACAATACGCTCGGAGGGGATCAATCGGAGATCATGTGGGGCCGTTGCAGACGTAGGTGTCGGGCTGCGTGCACCATGCATCGCCGTTGGCCTCAACAGTGGCCTGCTGCACGGGGCTCATGGCGGCAAAGGCAACCAGCTTGTCAAAATAGCGCAGGGGATAGCTCAGGGGGTGACGGTCAGGGTCTTGCCGTCCTCGCTGGCGTGGACGTTCAGGGCATCGAAGTCGGGATCGGTGGTGGTGTTGCCGTCTGCATCGGGGTTGCCGATGGCATCCTCATAACCGTCGATCATGCCGACAACGGTCTCAGCATAGGGGGCAGCGGTGTCGGGCGCGGCCAGACGCTTGAAGGAGTACTCAAAGTCCTTCGCGGTCAGGTCCGGGCCATCGCTCCCACTTCAGGCCGTCACGCATCGTGAAGGTCAGACCAGGCCGTCATCGCTGACGGTATAGCTCAGCCTGGCCGGGGATGACCTCGTTGTTCTCATCGATGAGCAGCAGCGGCTCAAAGGCAGTGATCATGCGTGTTGGCACCGTCGATAGAGCTGTTCAGCGCGGGGTCCAGCGTCTCGGGGTTGGGTCCGTACTGGACAGTGAAACCGGCGGCGGTCGCCGGTGGCCTCGGTGAGCCGCTGGTGGCAGCTTCGGTGGATGCGGCGCTGCTGGTCTCGGTGGAGGCTGCGGTGCTGGCAGAGCCGCCGCAGGCGCCAGAAGGCCATGCAGCCGGCCATACCGCCACGGCAGCAATGTTCTTCATCTTCATGTGAAATACCCTCCAAATTCATTATACTTTATGCCAATCCCCTCGGGGGCACTTTGCTAACGGTGGAGTGAATATTTATACTTTACCACTCTAAAGCGGCATTTGCAAGTGTTCTGTAACTTTTGTAACTGTTTTTGATAGAAAATCCGTTTGTGTTCCACTCGCGTACAGCTCTGTACTGGCACATAAATGAATCTCCATCTCCACGTACACATTTTCCTAAAACGCAAGGCGACTGCGGTCAGCCGCCGCCTTGTATAAATATAAGTCTCTGTCGAAAGTGGTGTCACTGTGCGGACAGTCTTACTTTACCTTGTCCAGATGGTGGCAGGCTGCCCAGTGGCCGCTGCTGACCTCCCTTGAACTCCGGCACCTCGGCGGCGCAGCGCTCACCGGCATAGGGGCAGCGCGTGCGGAACGGGCAGCCGCTGGGCGCGTTGAGCGGGCTGGGCACATCGCCCTGCAGCACAATGCGGTGGCTCTGGCGGGCCGTGACGGGGTCCGCCACCGGAATGGCCGAAATCAGGCTGCGGGTGTAAGGGGTGGACGCTGTGGACAATCAGCTCAAAAGCTGTCGGCCAGCTCCACCAGCTTGCCCAGATACATAACGCCGATACGGTTGGAAATATGCTTAACAACGGACAGATCATGGGCAATGAACAGATGGTCAGGCCCATCTCCTGCTGCAGATCCTCAAACATATTGATAACCTGCGCCTGAATAGAAACATCCAGCGCGGATACCGGCTCGTCGCAGACGATGAACTCCGGGTCAACAGCCAGGGCGCGGGCGATGCCGACGCGCTGGCGCTGACCGCCAGAATCCCGTGCGGGTAGCGATTGGCGTGCTCGCTGTTCAGACCAACGCGCTCAAGCAGAGGAGATGATCTTGTCATGGCGCTCCTTGGTGTTGGCGCACAGGTGGTGGATGTCGATACCCTCGCCCACGATGTCGCCGATGGTCATACGGGGTCAAAAGGCTCGCGTAAGGGGTCTTGGAACACAATCTGCATACGGCGGCGGTAGGGCAGCATATCCACCGCAATCTTTTCCTTCTTGTCAAACAGCACCTTGCCGTCATAGATAATCGTGCCGTCGGTAGGCTCATACAGGCGCAGCAGGGTACGGCCGGTGGTCGTCTTGCCGCAGCCGGATTCGCCGACCAGACCAGAGTCTCGCCCTTGCGGATGGCAAAAGCTCACGTCATCCACAGCCTGCACACATACTGCTTGTTCTTGCCCATGCCGCCGGCGGGAAATACTGCTGCAGATGCTTTACTTCAACCAGATTCTTCTGCTCACTCATTCGGCCTTGCCTCCTTTCTCAAATTCTTCCTTCTGGCGCAGCCAGCAATAGGTGTAATGGGTGTCGCTCAGCTCGGTCTTGGGGGGCATTTTTGCTCAGGCAGACCTTCATGCAGCTCTTGCAGCGGGGTGCAAAGGGGGGCAGCCCGCGGGCGGGTTCAGTAGGTCAACTCGGCTGGCCCTCGATGGGAACCAGACGCTCCTTCTCCTCGGCGTTCAGCTTGGGGATGGAGTTAATCAGGCCCTTGGTGTACTCATGCTGGGGGTTGTAGAAGATTTCATCGGTCGTGCCGTATTCCACGATATGACCGGCGTACATAACAACAGCAATCTTCTCGCACATCTGGGCCACAACGCCCAGATCGTGGGTAATCATAATGATGGACATACCCAGCTTGTGGCGCAGATCGTTCATCAGCTCCAGAATCTGGGCCTGGATGGTCACGTCCAGCGCGGTGGTGGGCTCGTCTGCAATCAGCAGCTTCGGCTCACAGGCCAGCGCAATGGCAATCATAACGCGCTGACGCATACCGCCGGACAGCTCATGCGGGTACTGCTTCAGACGGCGCTCCGGCTCATTGATGCCGACCAGCTCCAGCAGCTCTTTGGCGCGGGCCCACGCCTCCTGCTTGGATTTCTGGGTGTGCAGGCGGATGACCTCAACAATCTGGTTGCCGATGGTATAGACCGGGTTCAGGCTCGTCATCGGGTCCTGGAAGATGATGGAGACCTCGTTGCCGCGGATTTTGCGGAACTCCTTCTCGGTCATCTTGTCAATCTGGTGGCCGTTGAACCACACTGTGCCGCCGACCAGACGGCCGGGGTAGGCGGTCAGGCCCATAATGGAATACGCCGTGACAGACTTGCCGGAGCCGGACTCGCCGACAATGCCCAGCACATCGCCCTGATTCATGCTGAAGGACACGCCGTTCAGCGCCTTGACCTCACCGGCGGGGGTGAAGAAGGACAGGCGTTCGTCCTTGATTTCAAGAATTTTTTTCGCTCATGATTCTTCCTCCCTTCCTTTAGCTCTTCAGTTTCGGGTCAAAGGCATCGCGCAGACCGTCGCCGAACAGGTTGAACACCAGAATCATCACGCTGATCATCAGCGCGGGGGCAATCAGCAGCACCGGGTAGGTGTTCATGCCCTTGACGGCATCAGTGGCCAGAGAGAGCCGAGCGACGGCATGGGGCCGCAACGCCCAGACCGAGGAAGCTCAGGTAGCTCTCGGTGAAGATGGAGGACGGAATCTGCAGGGTGGTGGTGACGATCAGGGTGCCCATGCAGTTGGTCAGCAGATGCTTCTTGATGATGCGGCCGCCGGACGCGCCGAGTGCGCGGGCGGCGGTGACATACTCGCTCTCCTTGAGGGTCAGCACCTGAGAACGGACGATACGCGCCATACCGACCCAGTACAGCAGTGCGAAGATGATGAAGATGGACACCATGTTGGGGCCCAGCGTCTGCATCCAGCCGAAGCCCGGCTTGGTGGCCAGCGTCTCCAGTGGCTCCTTGATGGCCATGGCCAGCAGGATGATGAGCAGAATGTCGGGGATGGTGTAGAGAATATCGGTAATGCGCATCATGATGTTGTCAACCCAGCCGCCCGCAAACGCGGAGATGGCGCCGTAGGTCGCACCGATGAGCAGGACCAGCACCGAGGCCAGCAGGCCGACAGACAGCGAAACGCGGGTGCCCATCATGACACGCACGGCGAAGTCACGGCCCATACGGTCGGTGCCGAGGATGTGCGGAAAGACCTTCTCGCCCGCGTCGATCTTGGCCTGCTCAGCGGCAGAGTAGGCAAACGGGGCCAGATTGTTGCTGCCCTTGATCTGCTGCTCATAGCTGTAGGGCCACAGGGACGGCAGAACATAGGCCATAAACGCGATGAGCAGAATGACGACCAGACTGACCATTGCGATCTTGTTCTTCTTCAGGCGGCGCATACCGTCCTTCCAGAAGTTGACGCTCTCGCGCATGATGACAAGGCTCTTTTTCTCCTCGTTGGATGCGGGGGCGAAATCCTCCACGTTGAGTTGCAGGCTCAACGGATTCTTTTTCAGATTTTCCATTTTGTCTGCTCCTCCTTACTTCAGCTTGATGCGCGGATCGATGATCTTGTACAGAATATCGACGACCACATTGGCCACAATGACGAGGCCGGCCAGCAGAATGGTGGTGCCCATGATCATCGTGTAGTCACGGTTGGTGATGGCGGACACAAAGTCACGGCCCAGACCGGGGATGGAGAAGATTTTCTCCACAACAAAGGAGCCGGTCATCAGGCCGGCCAGCATGGGGCCGACGTAGGTGACAACAGGCAGAATGGCATTGCGCAGAGCGTGCTTGAACAGAATCTTGACGCTGGAAACGCCCTTGGCGCGGGCGGTGCGCATATAATCCTGACCCATAACGTCCAGCAGGCTCGAGCGCATCAGGCGGGTGATGTAGGCGGTGGGATAGATGGCCAGCGCCGTGACCGGCATGATGTATAGGCCGCAGGCTCGTTCAGGCCGACGGTGGGCAGCAGCTTGAGGTTCATGCCGAAGGTGTAGAGCAGCACAACGCTGGAGATAAAGCTGGGGATGGCGATGCCGCAGGTGGCAAAAACGATAATCAGGTTGTCAGCCCATTTCCCTCGGTTATACGCAGACAGACAGCCCAGCGGGATGCCGACGCAGAGCGCTACCAGCACGGACAGACCGGCGGTGCGGGCGGAAACCGGCAGCTTGGAGAAGATGATCTGGTTGACGGTACGGCCGCGCTGCTTTAGGCTCAGGCCCATATCGCCGTGCACCAGACTGTTCATATAATTCAGATACTGCACGCCCAGCGGCTTGTCCAGACCGTATTTCTCGGCCAGAGCCTGCTGCGCTGCCTTGCTGATGGACTTTTCCGCCACGAACGGGCCGCCGGGGACCAGGTTCATGATGAAAAAGGTAAGCGTCGCAACAATGAACACGCTGAAAATGCCCATTGCCACGCGCTTGACGATGTACTTCGCCATGATTGAGTGCCACTCCGTTTCTTATTGGAATACAAATTGGGGTCGATTCGGTTTATCTGTTTAATGCTCTGTATTATGCACGCGCATCTGTGCGTACGCTGCGGACACGCGGGGGAATAAAAAAGCCGATGGTGGCTGCGATTGCAAACACCATCGTTCGTAATCCGAAATCTAGTATTATTATAAAATGTTGCAAAGTATTTGTCAATTCTCTGTTGCACAACAATCAACAACAAACAGCCGAAAACACCGGGGTCTTTGCCGCGAAATTTCAGTAAAGATGCCCATTTAAAGTTTTTTAAAAGTTTTTTTAAAAAAACGCTTGACTTTCCTTCTCCCCGGCGATATAATAATACACGTTCTCAGCCGGAACGCACAAGAGAATATGCGCCGGTAGCTCAGCTGGATAGAGTGTCTGACTACGAATCAGAAGGTCGGGAGTTCGAGTCTCTTCCGGCGCACCAAAGAGCCTGTGACATAAAGAATGTCACAGGCTCTTTTCCTTTTGTTGCATCGCACAAAATTAGCAAAGTCGATGACCGATTTTCAAAGTGCGTTTTATAGAGATGTCCAACCGTTTTAAGGCGGTTGGACTTTTTTGTCGGGCGCTTTGGGGCGAGTTTACTCGCTCATCGCTAATTTTTTCGCGAAAATTCCAATCTTTTGAAAATTTCAATTTCAGTTTGAATTTTTCAAGCACAACTGCAATACTTATTTATATAATTTCTAATTTTAGTGGAGAAGAATATGGGCGCATCTTATGATAAACTGTGGCATCTTCTAATCGATCGCCACATGAGCAAGACACAACTAATAAATAAAGGAAGCTCACATCAGTACCAATGCAATGGCTCATCAATTGCGCTTTGATCATAACCAGAGGCCTTCAGGATATTCCTACATAAAAATCACATCGTATAGTTTGTTTTGCAAATACCTTGTGCATTTCGGCATTCGGATGGTTCAAACCGTTTGCCAGCAAAGCAGTTGTATCTACTCCCTGTGATTCGAGGGAGCTGCCATTCGGCATATGCATCTGCAATCGGAATATCCAGTTGGTTGGCAATCTCTGATTTTGGCAACATAGGCATCCATGTGCCCAGCCTTTTGCAGGTTTTCAAAATATCTGTGAATATACCACCAAAATCCCCAGAAACCTTTTACACGATGCTTACACAGCATTCCGGGTGTCATGAGTACTGTTTCAATATTGCTTTCACGCAACCGAATCAGAATTTGCTCCATATTCTTTTCGTATTCTTGTAACGCCGAGTCTCCCTTGTAGGCGTTGGTTACATCGTTAGTACCAAACATAACACAGCAAAAGTCCGGTTTCCTTTCCAGAACATCTTGCTGTATTCTGGCAAGAACCGTCTTTGGAAAAATTACCACCCACTCCGGCATTGACAATTGAAACCTCCTGCCCTATCTCTTCCCTAATTCGGTTTCTTAGTATGTTCCAGAACACCCATTCTTCGTGGCGAACAGATTCCTTATGCCCATTAGCAAATTCAAACTGACCATCCGTTATACTGTCACCAAAAAAAGCAAAGCACTGGACACTCGCCATTTTTTGATTTTTTGTGCAATTTTAAGCATGTTCACTCTCCTTGTATTATAGGAAGCTTTGGTTACTCCCGCACTTCTAGTTCAATAAATTTGATCTTCCAGATTAGGAGCGCTTGCCTTGATATGGATTTTGCCGCATTCATTGCCCGTTCGAATTACGGCAAGAGCCTTTGCCGTAATAAGTGGTATGGGTATCAGCAAAGAAGCACTCTCCCATATTCGGCTTCGCAGAACCCAGCGCCAACAGACTGCCTGCTCCGGAAACAGTTACTGTGATAGGAACATCTTCTGTGGACTTGGTAACACCATCTGTTCCCCACCAGATCAATATGGAAGGTCCTTCCCAATAGTTCGGCCTCTTCGGATTGAAGTCAGCCGAAGCAAAATAATAGTCGTCTCCCCAATGATCGTCAACATATCGGACTTAAGAGCATGAGTGAATGAAAGTGTTGTTGTTCCGAAACACTCTTTGAGGCCAATGTACTCAGAACCTTTTTTATTCTTTTTTTTTCATATATTTTCCTCCTTTATTTCTGCAGGATTTGTGCTAAATATATAATAAACAATTAGGAAGTTCTGGACAATGTCAAAAAGGTTACCCTGTTTATATAAAGTGTATCAAAATATGCATTTCTGCGTTTTTACAATGGGATAGCAAGAAAATGTTACATATATTGCTGATATTCGGATAAAAGTTACCACGAATCATGCTGTAGGAAAAACACAGAAATACATATATTACGAAAATTTAATAGCATTGACAACCGCCCAGCATATGCAAGAGGCACATCCCGGAGGAAATACAAGGCAAATTGACACTAAATTTCAGTACACTTGCTTAATTGCCAAAACCGATAGCATTCGTAAAAACTTGCTTCGATTAGACCACGCTCCTGCGCTATATAGTTTTGACGATTTTATGTATGTACTTAACACCGGCTTGCAAACTGACTATTTTTCAAGAATACCAGAGGGTGACTTTAATGCTGTTGTGCAAGGCATCACAATGAATTATTGACTCGCAACAGGAGACGCAAAAAACTTTTTAGGTCGCTTTCCCATGTAAAATTTTAATCTGTAATTTTTTTTTTTTTGTTCTTTATAGCTTTCGGCTTCTTCTATTTCACAAAACAATTTACACCAGAACATTTTTATGGATATCTTTTTTTTGTAACATAGAGACAAGGTCACTTGCATTGCAAGTGACCTTTTTTATATACTATACTTGTCGACAGACTCTTAGGGCAATACCGCATAATTCTAAGTGCCGATGCAGCGAGCGAGGAAGTACAAGCTGCTAAGCAAAAAAAAGCGCAGATAATACTGGATGCTGCAAAGGTGAGCGCCGCCAGTGGCGGATACAGCGAACCGAAGCAGGGGCAGCATTACTGGGCCAAGCTGAAGCAGCGGCTTAAAGCAGAAGGCGCAGACCAGTTGCTGACAAATTGTCAGCAACTGAAGCCGAAGTCCCCCAAAGACGGAAAACGCTACAAAACCGATTGGATTCACCAGCGGCTGCTGTCTATCCGTGTCCGCAATGAGCTGACCGCCGGGGGCAGGTTTGCGGTGTAGAGCAGGGCCGGGAATGACCACGCGGCAGTACACAAAAACTTAAAGCGCCTTAAAAAGGGAAATCTCCGCGATAGTGCCGCAGATATATACCGTAGACTTTACGTAAATTCTATGATAGAATACCTTCAAGAGAGCGGTGAAAAAAATGATTTACTTGTCATCTTTTCGTTTTCCAACGCAACAGGAAGAAGAATTTTTTCTCAATCAGTCTTTGAAGGCTGGTCAGCAATGTTATAATACTGCCTATCCGTTCACATTATTTAACGGCAGAACTCTTCCGACTTTTGATTTTGAAGAAATCACCATTTTATATGGCGGGAACGGTTCCGGCAAGACAACGCTGCTGAATGCCATGGCCGAGGCTTTACGGTTAAGCCGTCAGGCTGAGTATAATCGCTCGGCCTTCTTTTTGATGATTATGTCAATCTCTGCCGTTGGCATGAGCTACACAAAGTTCCCCGGCGCAGCATGATTTTAACAAGCGATGATGTTTTTGAATATATGCTGGATTTGCGTGCCATGAACAATCACATTGACAATCGGAGAGAGGCGTTATTTGAAGAATTGGACGAAGCTGCAGCAGACAAATTTCAGTTTCACGGTATGCAGGATTATGACAGACTAAAAAGAAAATGCAGGCACGGCGTGGAAGCTATTCCCAGATAGCCCAGCGGGCAATACCCGCGAACCTATATACCCGTTCCAATGGGGAAAACTCCATGCTGGTGTTCAGCCAGAAGATTGACGAAAATGCCTTGTATCTGTTGGACGAGCCGGAAAATAGTCTTTCCCCTGACCACCAGATGCAATTATCCCGCTATATCTATGATTCCGCACGCTTTTATAATTGTCAGTTTATTATCGCGACCCATTCGCCTTTTTACTGGCCATGAAGGGAGCGCGAATTTATGATTTGGATACCGCCCCCTGTTACAACCCGCCGTTGGACGGATTTGGAAAATGTTCGTATGATATGGGACTTTTTTCAAGAACACAAGGCCGAATTTGAAAACTAAATCAACAGCAATCAAGCGGCACTGAAAGTCAGTTGGCTACTGATTGTAACCAACTCGCCCCCTGCAGGAAAAGACCGGTTTATTCTGCCTTGCAGAAACTTCGTGTATTCCCCCTGCAAACGGCCTATACGCGGGAGCTTGCGGCGGGGTGGGGTCACCCCGCCCTACAATCACACAAAAAGGTGCCCGGCCGCCGGATTTCAAACCTCCGGCGGCCGGGCCTGTTTATTTCTGCTTACTTTTCAAATTCCTTGGCCACATCCTGCAGCAGCTGGCGGATGGGCAGGTGCTGCGGGCAGATTTTCTCGCACTTGCCGCAGCGGATGCAGTCCGATGCGCGGGAGCCCGGTTTGGTGTGGACTTCCTCATAATAGTAGTCCGCGTTCCAGTCGTGGTGGATGCTCTTGGTGTTCATAATGGCGAACAGGTCGGGAATGGCAATCTGCTTGGGGCAGCCCGCGGTGCAGTAGCGGCAGATCGTGCAGGGAATCAGGTTCTTCTTGAGGAAAATCTCCTGCACCTTGTGCACAGCGGCCAGTTCCTCCTCGTTCAGTGGCTGAAAGTCCTTCATATAAGAGAGGTTATCCCCGCATCTGCTCCAGGCTGCTCATGCCGGACAGCACCATCAGCACGCCGGGGAAGCCCGCCGCAAAGCGGATGGCGTAGCTCGCAGGGCTGCCGCCGTGCAGGGCGTCCAGCACCGCCTTCGCGTCCTCGGGCAGGTTGACCAGACTGCCGCCCTTGACCGGCTCCATGACCAGCACCGGCTTGCCGTGCTTGCGGCAGACCTCGTAGCATTTGCGGCTCTGTATGGCCACATCATCATAGTCCAGATAGTTGAACTGAATCTGCACAACCTCCACCTCGGGGTAGTCGGTCAGAATCTGGTCCAGCACCTCGGCACGGTCATGGAAGGAAAGGCCGACGTGGCGCACCTTTGCCCTCCTTTTTTCAGCGCAAACGCCGTCTCGTAGGCGCGGCAGTCCTTGAAATGCTGGTAGTTGGTCGACCCCTGGGAGTGCATGAGGTAGAAGTCAAAGTAATCGACACCGCAGGCCTCGAGCTGGCTCTCAAAAAAGGGCGGATGTCCGCCTCGGTCTTGAAGAAGCTCTCGGTCAGCTTATCGGTCAGGATGTAATCTTCCCGCGGGTAACGGCTGGTCAGGCACTCCTTCAGGGCCAGCTCGCTCTTGCCGCCGATATAGCCGTGGGCGGTGTCAAAATAGTTGAACCCCTGCGCCAGGAATTCATCCACCATCTGTTTGGTTTGCTCAATGTCGACGTTTTCGCCCTGCATAGGCAGGCGGCGCATACAGCCGAAGCCAAAGTTTTTTCTTGACTTTTTCCACTTGTAACTGCTCCTTTCACAAGGGTTTGCCTCTTGTAAACATTGTAGCAAACTTTAACTTTAAGTTCAAGAGGGCGCGTGAAATATTGTGGGGGGCGGCATCCCCCCCCCTGGCTGGCATTGCCCGCCTGCGGTGGTTGGCCCGGGAATGGGTGCTTGCCGGAAGGCCGCGGGCCGCATATATGCGGCCCCTACGGAGCAAAAGAGGAGTAACGGCATTTTGCAGCACAGTCACGGAGGGGAGCAAGCAGCCCTCCCCCCGCAAATGCCGCATTCGGGAACCCCCCCCACCCAAAAACTCCCCGTCCATTCCCGGGCGGGGGAGTCAACAGCATATAATTTACAGAACCTTGCTCAGGAAGTCAATCGTGCGGGGCTGTTTGGGGTGGTTGATGACCTCGTCCGGGGGTGCCTTCCTCCACAATGTAGCCGCCCTCCATAAAGATGACGCGGCTGGCAACCTCGCGGGCAAAGCCAATCTCATGGGTGACCACAACCATCGTCATACCCTCGGCGGCCAGCTGTTTCATAACCTGCAGCACCTCACCGACCATCTCGGGGTCAAGGGCGCTGGTCGGCTCGTCAAACAGCATAATGTCCGGGTCCATCGCCAGAGCGCGGGCAATGGCCACACGCTGCTTCTGGCCGCCGGAAAGCTGGGCCGGGTAGGCGTCCGCTTTGTCGGACAGGCCCACGCGCTCCAGCAGGCGCAGCGCCTTTTCCTTCGCCTCGGCCTTGGTGGCCTTTTTCAGCTCCACGGGGGCCAGCGTCATATTACCCATCACGTTCAGATTGTTGAACAGGTTGAAGTGCTGGAACACCATACCGACATTTTCGCGCATTTTGTTCAGGTCGGTCTTTTTGTCGGTCACATCGTGGCCATCCACAATGACCGTGCCGCCGGTGATTTCCTCCAGACGGTTCAGGCAGCGCAGGAAGGTAGACTTACCGCTGCCGGAGGGGCCGAGGATAACCACAACCTCGCCCTCATAGATATCGGTCGAAACATCGCGCAGAACCTCCAGCTTGCCGAAGCTCTTCTTCAGATGCTCAACGTGAATTTTTACATTGTTCTTATTGACGGCCACGGTTGAGCCTCCTCTCTACACGCTTGGCAAGGCGGGACAGCAGTGTGATAACCACCAGATACATAATGGCCACAATGCTCCACACCTGAAACGCGCTCATCGTGATGCCAACCACGTTCTTGGCGGTGTTGACCAGCTAGGGGAAGAAAATAACCGACAGAATCGAGGTATCCTTCAGCGTGATGATAAACTGGTTGATGATGGAAGGAATCATCGTGCGGATTGCCTGCGGCAGCTCACCTTTTGGCCATTGCCTTCCAGTACGGCAGACCCAGACTGCGGGCGGCCTCCATCTGGCCCCTTGTCCACGCTCTCGATACCAGCGCGGATAATCTCGGCCATATAGGCGCCACAGTTCAGCGCAAGGCAGATGGTACCGGCCTGCAGCCCGGAAAGCGTAATCGAACCGCTGAGCCCCAGCATCGTGTTCAGATGCAGGATGTTGTTCAGCAGCATCGGCACGGCAAAGAACACATAGAATGCCAGCACAATCATAGGTACGCCGCGGATAATATCGACAAAAATCGTGGCAATGATGTTGCAGGCGCGGTTTTTTACAACACTCATCAGGCCGACAACCAGACCGATGATGCAGGCAAAGAACAGACCGCACAGCGCCAGCAGCAGCAGTCTGGCCCATGGCGGCCATCAGCAGCCCCCGCCGTAGTTTGCAAGAATTTTTAGCCAAAGGGCAGGACTCCTTTCGGGGTGGTGGTTACATAGGGTGTATCTGATGAGTCAAAAGTGCTGGGAAATTCGCTAAAAAGCAACAGCTGCAAGGCGCGAATCCGCCGCAATACTGGATGTATTGGGATGAGCAACGCAGCAGATGCGCTTTTTAGTAGAATTGAACAGTGCTGAGGACTTTTCAGCTACACCCTAGGGTGCGGTCGCAAAAGCGGGGGCGTCCCCAAAAGACGTCCCCGCGTGGGGGGTTTTGTTATCAGCCGAGGTACTTTGCCAGAATCTCGTCGTACTTGCCGTTCTCCTTGATGTCCGCAAGACCAGCGTTGAACATATCCAGCAGCTCCTGGTTGTCGGTGTTGAAGATGGCAAAAGCCGTAGGGGGCGGGGTCGCTGGCGGTGGTCATTCTGAGAACCTTCAGTGCCAGGTCGCCGTCCTTGATGGAAGCCTTCATAATGGGGGTATCCTCAAAGCAGGCAACGCACTGGCCGCCCAGCACAGCCCTGATACATCGTGGGGGAATCCTCAAAGTAGGTGATGTTGAAGCCGTACTCGTCCTTCAGGCTCTCGGCATAGGAAGCGCCCACGTGGAAAGTCTGACGGCAACGACTTGCCGGACAAATCAGCAAAAAGCTTATGATGTCCAGAATCCGCAGCCACGGTCATGGTCTGGGTGCTGTCATGAGTAGCCATCGGAGAAGGTCCAGCCGCTTGCCTTGCGCTCGTCCGTGATGGAAGCGCCGGCCGTCCCGTCCGCCTGACCGGACTGGCAGGCGGCAATGGCGGCATCCCCAGCCAAGGCTCTTCATCTCATACTCAAAGCCCTGATCCTCCGCAATGGCGGCGACAATGTCCACGTCGATGCCGACAAAAAGTTGCCGGAAGCATCGGTGTACTCAAAGGGCTTGAAAACCGTATCGGTAGCGATGACCCACTTCTTTGCCGGTGGTCTCGGCAGAGGCAGCCTCGGAGGAGGCGGAGTCAGCGGGGTGCAGCCGCCGTGGAGGACGCGCAGTGGAAGCAGCGCCGCCGCAGGCAGCGAGACAGGGCCATAACGGAGGCCATACCGAGCGCAAACAGTTTTTTTCATGGTTACTTTCCTTTCCACTCACAAATTTCCGCCGCCGTGCAGCGGCCGGGCAGGAAATAAAAAAAGGGCAATAGCGCCATTGTTCCCATGTGCTATCGCCCTTGATAGTTCCCTGCTTCATCGTTAAGCTTTTAATTATAGCACACTCGGCAAAAAAGTCAATACCAAAAATCGGTTACAGCTTTATTAAATTAAGTTTGCATATAGTTTCCGCTGTGTTTTTATAATTTTGTCCTTTATATAAACACATAAGATGCCATATAGCGGGCGGTGCGGCGGTTTTTGGGGGCTCTCCGCGCCCAACTGTCACGCCAGCCTCAAACATACCGTGGTAGAGCTGGTAATATTCGCCCTTTTTCTCCAGCAGCTCTCGTCATGGGTGCCGCGCTCAATGATGCGGCCATGCTCCAGCACGATAATCGCATCGGCGTTGCGCACGGTGGAAAGCCGGTGCGCAATGACAAACACCGTGCGGCCCTCCATCAGGCTATCCATGCCTTTTTTGTATCAGCGCCTCGGTTCGGGTGTCAATACTGGACGTGGCTTCGTCCAGAATCAGCACCGGCGGTCGCCACGGCGGCGCGGGCAATGGCCAGCAGCTGGCGCTGGCCCTGGCTCGGTTGGCACCGTCGGCGGTCACCATCGTGTTGTAGCCCCGCGGCAGGCGGCGGATGAAGGAGTCCGCGTTGGCAATCCTTGCCGCCTGCTCAATTTCCTTGCGTGGCGTCCAGCTTGCCGAAGCGGATATTATCCGCCACCGTGCCGGTAAAGAGGTGTGTATCCTGCAGGACAACGCCCAGCGAACGGCGCAGGTCATTCTTTTTAATCAGCCGCACATCCATACCGTCATAGGTGATGGAGCCGCCCGACACCTCATAAAAGCGGTTGATGAGGTTGGTAATGGTGGTTTTGCCCGCGCCGGTCGAGCCGACAAAGGCAATCTTCTGCCCCGGCCTTGCGTAGAGGGAGAGATTCTGCAGGATCATACGCTCCGGCGTGTAGCCAAAGCTGACGTCATGGAACCGCACATCGCCGCACAGCGGCTCGGGCGGCACCTCCGGGTGGCTGCGGTCGCACCACGCCCAGCGGCCCGCGCTGCCGGTACACTCGGTCAGGGTGCCGTCCGGGGCCTCCTGCACGCGGACCAGCTCCACCGTGCCCTCGTCCACCTCGGGCTTTTCCTCCATAACCGTAAAGATACGCTCCGCGCCCGCCAGCGCCGCCAGCAGGAAGTTGGACTGGGCGGTAAACTGGTTGATGGGCATGGCCGCCTGGCGCACAAACACCAGATAGCTGGCCAGGCTGCCAGGTCGAGACCAGCCCCACATCACCATCAGCCCGCCCACCACGGCAATGACGGCGTAGTTGATGTAGCCGATGCTGACCACGGCCGGAACCATCGTGGCGGCGTAGCTCTGGGCGCTGGTGCCCGCCTGCCGCAGGCTTTTTCGTTGCAGGCGGCAAAAGGCAGCCATATCGGCCTGCTGGTGGTTAAAGACCTTGACCACCTTCTGGCCCGCAATCATCTCCTCCATATAGGCGTCCAGCTCACCAAAGGCTGGCCTGCTGGCGCGCATAGTAGGCACGGCTGTGCTGGGTGGAAAAGTTGATGTACCAGAACATGGCAATGTAGCCCACCACCACCAGCGCGAAAGCCGCCAGTTGAGCACAAAGAAAGCAGAATCAACGTGCCTGCGACCTGAATAAAGGTCTGTATGACGATGGCAAAGCTGTTGTTGAGCGCGTCCGAAATCGTGTCCACATCGTTGGTGAACAGGCTCATCAAATCGCCCTTGCGGTTTTGTGTCAAAAGAAATTCAGCGGCAGCGTCTGCAGATGGGCAAACAAATCGCGGCGGATGTCCTGCAGAATTTTCTGCGCCGCGCGCACCATCAGCTGGGTGTAGCCCAGTGTGGACAGCGCACCGATGCCGTAAATCACCGCCGTGAGCACGACCACCCGGCCAGATAGCTGCGGCTGCCGTTTTTCAGCAGGCCGTTGACTACCGGGCGGATCATGTAGGTGCCCAGCAGTGCGCCGCCAGGGCGCTGACCGCCGCCAGAAAGCCCACCACCAGCAGCATGATGCGGTGGCGGCCCAGATAATCCATAAAGCGGCGCAGGGTGTGCCGCAGGTTCTGCGGGCGTTTACCGCCGTATGCCTTCGCCATCGGGGCCGTCTCCTTTCATCTGGGAATTAGTAGATTTCCTGATAAATCGTATCCTTTCCAACAGTTTCGGCGTGGGTGCCCACGGCGTGCCGCCGTCCTCAATATGACAATCGGGTCTGCCGACTGCACAGAAGAGATGCGCTGCGCAATAATCCAGCGGTCACGTCGGTCAGCTCCGCCAGCGCGTGGCGGATGCCGGACTCGGTGGCAGTATCCACGGCGCTGGTCGAATCGTCGTCAAAGATCAGCGGCACGCGCAATGCCAGAGCCGCTTTGTTTCTGCCCGCCGGAACATTACCGTCGCCTGGCCCAAATCAGTGTGTCCAGCCCCTGCGGCATCCGCTGCAAAAACTCATCCGCATGGGCGGCGCGGCAGCGGCCCACAGCTCGTCCGTGGCGTCGGGTTGCTCCCTATTGCAGGTTTTCCCGGATGGTGTAGAGTGGAACAGCAGATTCTTCTGCAGCACAATGCCCACCGCGACGCGCAGGGGCCGTCAGGTCATAGTCGCGCACATCGCGCCTGCCGACCATGACCGTACCGGCGGTGGCATCGTAAAGGCGGGGGAATCAGCTGCACCAGCGTGGTTTGGCCGCACCTGTGCCGCCGGATAAATTTTTTCCACCGTTGCGCCCGCGGGGATGTGGAGCGTAATGCCAGACAGCGCACTTTTCCGCTGCCGCGTTGTATTTGAAGCTGACGTTCTCAAACTAGCTGGCCGTTGTGGCAAATCACCGTCTCGGGTGCGGCGGCGTTGGCAAGGTCAGGCTTTTCGGTCAGCACCTCGCGGATGCGCGGGCGCTGGCCAGCGAACGCCATCTGCAGGAACACGCCGGAGAACATCATCACCGAGTTGAGCACCTTTGCAGCACAGCTGAGGAACGCCGTGAGCTGGCCGACCGTCCTGTCCCCGGTCAGGATGAAGTTGCCGCCAAACCAGAGGATGCAGACAATCGCCGTGTACATAACGGTCTGGAACGCCGGAAGATTGAGCACCGCAAAGCGGAAGGTCTCGGTCGAGGCATCGCTCAGCTCGGTGTTGACGGCGTCAAACTGCTCGTTCTCGTAGTCACCGCGCACAAAAACGCCTTGATGGCGCGGATGGCGGTCAGCGATTCCTGAATACGGCCGTTCAGGTGGTCCACCGCCCCTGCTGCCGCCCGTACAGCGGGCCGACCCGCGTGACGATCCACGCCAGCACGGCCGCCAGAATCGGCGTTGTGACAAGGAAAACCACCGTCAGCCGCGGGCTGAGCAGGCGAGGCCATGCCCAGCCCCAAAAAGCATAACCGGGCTGCGCACCGGCGGCCGCAGGCCAAAGTTGACCGCCACGTTGAGCACTTAACGGTCACATCGGTGGTCATACGTGTGACAAGCGATGCATCCGGAGAAGCGGTCAAGGTTGGTCAAACCGCTGCAAGCGGCGTACTCCGGCAGTGCGCAGTTCAGCCGCAAAACCATTGAGAGAACCGCGCCGCGTACCTGGCATACAGCTGCCCTGTCACCAGCGAGGCGCCGCGCAAAAAGAATCATCAGCCCGCCCTGCCGCATGATAACCGCCATGCCATATTATGGCCCGGCACCCCCTCGTCCACCAGCGTGGACATCAGCATGGGGATAATCATTTCAAAGACACATTCGATAAAGACCAGCCCCACCGCCGCGAAGCGATCGCGCCAGTGACGGCTTTCCCCAGTGGAAAATCATGCGCAGGTCTTGCATAGGGCACTTCCCCTTTTTATATGGGGGGTCAGGTGCGGTCACGCTTCTTCTCGGGCAGTTGGCTTGCCAAATGGCCGCAAACATCAGTCCGCAGCCGCACAGCTCGGCGGCGCTCAGCGTTTCGCCCAGAATCAGCCACCCGGCCAGCGCGCACTGAACACGCTTTCCAGGCACATGGCCAGGCTGGCGATGGTCGGGTCAAAAGGGGCCTTCTGGCCGACAATCTGCAGCGTGTACGCCACGCCGCTGGACATAATGCCGCAGTAGGCAATGGATACCGCCGCGCCGCGCAGCTGGGCAAGGGTCGGCGTCTCAAACACGAACATAAACACGGTGGAGAGCACCGCCACCACAAAGAACTGCGCAAAGCTCATCTGGATGCCGTCCAGCTTGGGGCTGAAGTGGTTCACCAGCAGAATCTGCGCCGTGAACAAAAAAGGCGCAAAGAGCAGCAACTGCCACTCACCGCCGGTCAGGCTCAGCGTGTCGCGCCCGGCCAGACAGAGCAGATACAGCCCCACGACGCTGGCAGCCACACAGCACCACAGCTTGACGCCGGGGCGGCTGCCCAGGAAAACCCCCGCCACCGGCACCAGCACCACATACAGCGCCGTCATAAAGCCGGCCTTGGCCGTGCTGGTGGTGCCAGTGCCCATCTGCTGCGCAGCCGATGCCGCAAACAGCGCCACACCGCAGCAGATACCGCCTTTTAATCAGCACCGCTTTGTTCTGCCAGAAGCCCTGCGCCGCGCTGTTGGTTTTGCCCATTTTTCGCAGCACCGCCATAAGCCCCAGCAGAAAAAACGCAGGCCAGCCAGCTGCGGCTTCGCCAGAAAGGTATACGGCCCCCACGTAGCCGCTGCCCACGCTCTGCGCCACAAAGGCCGTGCCCCAGATAAAGGCCGCGCCGACCAGCAGCAGCGCGTGTTTCGCATCTGTTTTTTTGTCCATACTTTCCTATTCCCCTTACGTTACCAAAAAGCCGCCCGGCCACTTTGCGGCGCGGGCGGCATCTTTGCCTTTTTCAGCTGTTTGCAGTATCGTCGCCGTAGGTGTTCAGCTCGGCACTGCCCAGACCTTCCACCTTCAGTCCGCCGGTAACGTAGTATTTGTTGCCGTTGTCGTAGCTGATGGTGATTTTGTACTGCTTGCCCGCCGTCAGCCCGTCACGGTATACTGGGACGCGCTGCCGTCGGCATAGTAGTAAATGGTGGAGCCGGGCACGTAGCTGGTCATTGTCTTGTCGTCAGACAGCTCCCAGAACGCGATCTTGAAGTACATATACCGTTCACTGCTGGCCTCGGTGGTGGCATAGCCGGTCACGGTCATGCTGTCGCCGCCCGCCACAAAATACTCGGTGGAACGGTTGGCAATGCCGTTGAAGGAGACATACAGGGTGCCGTCCTCCGGGTAGCTGACCACGCGGCAGGCCGCCTCGGTGTCCATATCCGCCGGGAACTCCACACTGCCGCCAGGCGCGGCCTTGGTGGTGGTGTCGGTCTCGTCATCGTCCGATTCCTCCACCAGACCCAGCTTGTGAACCAGATTGACAACCAAATCCTGCGCGACCTGCTTCGGGGAGCAGGCGGTCAGGGAAACTGCCAGCAGCACGGCCATGGCCAGCGCCGCGAGCTTGCGGGATAGCTTCATATCGTAAACCTCCATTGGGTGCGTTGCAACAATACATAGAGTATTATACTGCAAATTGCCGCCAAGTACAAGCATAGCGCACGGTTTTCACAGATGTTTTTACATTTTTTCAAAGCCACTGCTCTGTAGGGGCCAATGCTCGCATCGGCCCGCCGGTTACCCGCAGGCACCCTCGCACAGGTCAGCCTCCCCCCCGCCGTTCCACTCCTTTATCGCGTCAATCAGCAGTGAGGACACCGTGACCGTGACGAGCGAGAAGGCAATGCGCCGGAACGGAATGTAAGGACAGCGAGGCAAAAAAACACACCGTTAAATCCGTGAAAAGATAGGCGCGGGAGAGCCGCCACCCGGTCAGCTTGTGGATGACCAGCGCCAGCGCATCATCGCCGCCGCTGGAGCCGCCCTGCCGGACAATGAGCCCCACGCCCACACCGACAAAAACGCCGCCCAGCAGCGCCGCCGCCAGCGGGTACGCCGTCAGGTCGGGCAGCATCGGGGGCAGGCATTCCCACAGGCGGTAGAAGCCCGCCAGACTGACGCTGGCCAGCCCGGCCGAGAGCAGGAAATCCCACCCCAGGAACCGGAACGCCAGCGCATAGCTGGCCGCGTCCAGCAGGGGGCGAGGCCACCGATGCCGGAACGCCGAGCCAGTGGTTGATGAGCAGCACCAGCCCGATGATGCCGCCCTCGGTGATGGCGGTGCGCTGGTGGATATTGTGGATGCCGAAGGAAAGAATGGCGGTTCCCAGCAAAATAAGGGCTATGCGCTTTGCCGTAAAGCGGCGCAGCGCACCGCGGACTTTTTGCTGCAGGGTTGTTTTTTGCATAGGTGCACCTCAAGGGCAGTGATACAATCAGTATACCACACGCGTCAAGCTGCACAAAAAGGCAGGGCGTGTGCCCTGCCACAAGCTGCAATTATTTCCCTGCCAGCAAAATGGCCAGCACGGCTTTTTCGATGTAGATGCGGTTCTCGGCCTCGTCAAAGATTTCGTTGGCGTGGGCCTCCAGCACATCGGGGGCGATTTCCTCGCCGCGGTGGGCAGGCAAAGGATGCTGCACCATACAGTCCGGCTTGGCCAGCGCCATGCGGGCCGCGTCCAGCGTAAAAGCCGGTGAAATCCCGGCGGCGCTGCTCGGCCTCGCGCTCCATGCCCATACTGACCCACACATCGGTGAAAAGCACATCCGCGCCGCGGGCCGTGTCCTGCACAGGCTCGCCGCGGGCGGTCTGCAGATCGTTGGCGCTCAGGTAGGTGCCCAAGCCGCCCATCTGGTAGATGCCCACTTCCAGGCTTGCGCGGGTGCGGGTGGAGTTTTTGGCAAAGACCAGCGCCACCGCCTTGCCCTGCAAATCCTTGGGGTCAATGCCGTCCTTGTGCAGCCGCTTGTAGTCATCGGCCACATCCAGAATGTGCAAAATTTCCTCGGGCGTCAGACCGCCCAGCTTCAACAGATGTTTCATACGCAGCTCTCCAGCACCTTGCGCAGGGTTTCCAGCGCCGTGTCCACATCGGCGGGCGTCAGAATCAGCGGCGGCAGCAGACGCAGGCGGGCCTTGGCGGTCAGCACCAACAGGCCCTCCTTCTCGCAGGCAGCGCGGACATCCGCAGCCTTGATGCCCTCGTCAAAGGCGATGCCCACCATCAGGCCCAGACCGCTGACCTCCTGCACGTGGGGGAGCTTTACCAGCCCTGCGCGCAGCTGGACGGCGCGCTCGTTGACGTTGGCAAGGAAATCCTCGTCCATTGCGTCCAGCACGGCCAGCGCACCGGCACAGCAGACCGGGTTGCCGCCGAAGGTTGAGCCGTGGGAGCCGGGGCCCATATGGTCGGCCACCTTTTTGCTCATAACCACCGCGCCGATGGGCAGGCCGCCGCCCAGACCCTTGGCCAGCGTGACGATGTCCGGGTGCAGGTCAAAGTGCTCACACGCCAGAAAACGCCCGGTGCGGCCCACGCCGGTCTGCACCTCGTCCACAATCAGCAGAATGTCCTTTTTCTTTTGCAGAGCGCCGCGACCTTGGCCACGTAGTCGGCGTCCAGCGCCACAACGCCGCCCTCGCCCTGCACAAGCTCCATCATAACGGCGCAGGCAGTTTCGTCGGCGGCCTTTTCCAGCGCGGCAAAGTCCCCCGCCGGGACATAGTCGAAATGCTCCGGGAAGGGGCCGAAGTCATGGTGGAACACATCCTGCCCGGTGGCGGTCAGGGTTGCCAGCGTGCGGCCGTGGAAGGAGTTGACCAGCGTGATGACCTTGTTGCGGTTCTCGCCGTAGGTGTCCACGCTGTATTTGCGGGCGCACTTGATGGCACCCTCGTTGGCCTCGGCGCCGGAATTGCCGAAGAAAACCGCGTCCAGCCCGGTGCGGCGGCAGAGCTTTTTTGCCAGCTTGCCGTCCGGGGCGGTGTAATACAGGTTGGAGGTGTGCTGCAGCGTGGCCACCTGCTCCGCCACAGCCTTGACCCACGCGGGGTGGCAGTAGCCCAGAGAGTTGACGCCGATGCCGGAGGTGAAATCCAGATACGTCTTACCGTCGGCATCCTTGGCCGTCATACCGTGGCCCTCTGCCAGCACAATCTGGCTGCGGCCATAGGTATGCAGGATATTTTCATTGTCGCGGGTGATAACCTTTTCAGTATTCATAAGCTGCCGCCTCTTTTTTTGCCTTTTTTTATAAATAATAAAGAATAAATAATAAATAATAAATTTGGTGGAGTTTGCTCCCTGCGGTCGCAAACAAAAAGCAGGAACGGGATGCCGCACAGTGCTTTTTCACCGCCATTTCAAAACAAGTCTGCCGCTATTTCAAACGCGCCGCCGCGGGCGGCGCACCTGATTTATTATTTATTATTTTTTATTTCTTATTTCTCTTTCACCGGTTTCCTCTTCTATAGAACATCGTACCGGCGCCGCGGTCACTGAACATTTCCAGCAGAATCGAGTGCGGCACGCGGCCGTCAATGATGACCGCCTCATGTACGCCTTTGTAAATCGCGTCGGCCATGCCCTCAATCTTGGGCAGCATACCGCCCGCAATGACGCCCGCGGCCTTGTAGCCCTCAATCTCGGAGACCTCAACCTCGGGAATCAGCGTCGATTCATCGTCCTTATTGTAGAGCAAGCCTGCAATATCCGTCATACTGACGAGTTTTTCCGCATGGAGGGCAATCGCAATCTCGGCGGCGGCGGTGTCGGCATTGATGTTGTAGGGCACGCCGTTGTCATCCATGCCCACCGTGGCAATAACCGGGATGAAGCTATCCGCCAGCAGGTGGTCAATCAGCGTGGTGTTGACCTTTTCAATCTCACCGACATAGCCCAAATCCACATCGCTCTTGCGCTTGCACATAATCATATGGCCGTCCATGCCGCACAGGCCGACGCCGCGGCCCTTCAGCAGGGCCACAAGGTCTTTGTTGACCTGCCCGGCCAGCACCTGCTGGACAATGCCCATCGTCTCCTCGTCGGTGTAGCGCAGGCCGTTGACAAATTTGGACTCCTTGCCCACCCGCTTGAGCATGGCATTGATGGCAGGCCCGCCGCCGTGCACCAGCACAACGCGCACCCCCCAGCAGGGTGAGCGTGACCAGATCGTTCATAACGGCCAGCTTCAACTCATCGTTGACCATGGCATTGCCGCCGTATTTAATCACCAGCGTTTTGCCGTGGTATTTCTGGATATATGGCGTAGCCTCGCTGAACAGCAGGGCCATCTGTTCGTTTTTCATCTGCAGTTACTCCCCCATACAGGAGGCCTTTACAAATAAAAAATAATAAATAATAAATAATAAATTTGGTGGAGTTTGCTCCCTGTGGTCGCAAACAAAATCAGGCAAGCGGGATGTATTTTTTACTATCCCGCACTCAATCGGCGTCTGCCATCATTTCAAACGCGCCGCCGCGGCGCTCCGCATTTATTATTTATTATTTTTTATTTATTATTTACATCAGCGCTCCTTTTCCCTTCTCGCAGCCACCTTTTCAGGTTCTGTAGTCCCCGTTGATCTTCACATAGTCATAGGTCAAATCGCAGCCCCAGGCCTTGGCGGTGTAGTCTCCGCTGCCAAGGTCGACCAGAATATCAATCTCGTCCTCCTTCAGCACCACAGCGGCCTCGTCCTCGCTGTAGGGGGGTGGTAGGCGGCGTTCTCGCAGACAAAGACCTCGCCCGCCTTGCTCTTGAGGCGCACCGTCGTCTTGCTGATGTCAAAATCGCCGGGCGTGTAGCCGATGGCGCAGAGTACGCGGCCCCAGTTGGCGTCCGCGCGCCGAACATGGCGGCCTTGAACAGGGTGGAGTGAATCACACTCTTGGACACAGCGCGGGCGGTCGCCAGATCAGGCGCGCCTGTCACGGTGCATTCCAGCAGCTTGGTGGCACCCTCGCCGTCATCGGCCAGCTCACGGCTCAGGTGCTCGGCGACCTCGGTCAGCGCGGCCACAAAGGCGTCATAGTCGGGCGTGCCCTCGGCGATTTCCGCACCGGACAGGCCGGAGGCCAGCAGCAGCACAGTGTCATTGGTGGAGGTGTCGCCATCGACCGAAATCTGGTTGAAGGTTGCGGGCACAACGGTGGACAGCGCCTTCTGCAGCACAGCAGGGGCCACCTTGGCATCGGTGGTCATAAAGAGCAGCATCGTGGCCATATTGGGGTGAATCATACCCCGAGCCCTTGGCAATCGCGCCAATGCGCACCGGCTTGCCAGCCACGGTGAACTCCAGCGCAATCTCCTTCGGGTGGGTGTCGGTGGTCATAATGGCGGTAGCCGCATCATGGCTGCCGGCCTCGGTGGCGGCCAGCGGCGGCGGCCTCCCGGGATGCCCTTGGCGAACGGCTCAATGCTCATGGCCTGACCGATGACGCCGGTGGAGGAGGGCAGCACGTCGTCGGCGCTGATGCCCAGCTCCTTGGCGACGATCTCGCAGGTCTCCTTGGCCAACTGCACACCGTTGGGGGCGCAGGTATTGGCGTTGCCGCTGTTCACAACGATGGCCTGTGCATAGCCGTCCTGCAGGTGCTCACGGTCCACCGTGATGGGTGCGCCGTAGACCTTGTTGGTGGTGTAGCAGCCCGCGCCCGCACAGCGGACGTCCGCCTTAATCAGCGCTAAATCCAGCTTGGAATGGTTATGGCGGATGCCGCAATGCACGCCCGCCGCCGAAAATCCCTTCGGCGCACAGATGCCGCCAACGATTGATTTAAAGTTGTTCATATCTCGATATCCCTCTACTTTTTTAAATAAGAAAGAATAAATAATAAATTTGAGGGTGGAGTTTGCTCCCTGCCGGTCGCAAACAAAATCAGGAAAGTGGGATGTATTTTTTTACTATCTCGCACTTAATCGGCGTCTGCCATTATTTCAAACGCGCCGCCGCGGGCGGCGCACCGGATTTATTATTTATTATTTTTTATTTATTATTTGCTTTATTTGTTATCTGCTCAGCCCTTTCGTCTCCTCCAGCCCCAGCATCAGGTTCATACACTGCACGGCTGCGCCGGAGCTGCCCTTGCCAAGGTTGTCAAACAGGCTGATAAGCTGCATCTGGGTTTCGTCGGGGTTGGCCAGGCAGAAGATTTCCAGCGTGTCCTTACCGGCCAGCTTGTTGGCCGCAAGGAAGCCGCCGTCGGTGCCCTCGCACAGGGGGTGTACCTTAATCATCGGCTGCCCGGCGTAATACTCGGTCAGCGCCGCGGCCACCTTCGGGGCCGAGACACCCAGCGCCGTCAAATCCAGCGGAATCATCGTTTCCATGCCCGCGTAATAGTCGGGCCACCACAGGCACAAAGTTGGGTACCGTGGAAAGGCCGGTAATCGCGGCCATCTCGGGCAGATGTTTGTGGTGCAGGGCCAGACCGTAGGGGCGCGGGGGCGTTCAGCGCGGTGTTGACGCGCTCGGCTTCGTACTCGGCAATCATCTTTTTGCCGCCGCCGGAATACCCGGTCAGACTCGTCACGCTCAGATGCGCCGTTTTGGGGATAATGCCCAGTTCGACCAGCGGGGCCACCGGCGCAATAAACCCGGTGGCGTGGCAGCCGGGCACCGCCACGCGGGTGGCGGTTTTCAGTGCCTCGCGGGTGCTGTGCAGCTCCGGCAGGCCGTATATCCAACCGGGTGCGGTGCGGTGCGCCGTGCTGGTGTCCAGAATCCGCACATCCTCCCGCAGCAGTGGCACAACCTCCCGCGCCGCATCGTCCGGCAGGCAGAGGAACGAGAGGTCGCTCTCGTTGATGACCGCCGCACGGGCGTGGACGTCCTTGCGGTCCGCCGCCGAGATTTTCAGTATCTCAAATTCCTCGCGCTCCGCCAGCCGGTCCGCGATCCGCAGCCCCGTCGTGCCGGAGGACCCATCGACGAAAATTTTGTACTTTCCCCATACTGTATCCCCTGTTTTAAATAAGAAAGAATAAATAATAAATAATAAATTTGGTGGGTTTGCTCCCTGCCGGTCGCAAACAAAATGCAAGTGGGATGCCAAGAGAACTTTTTACTGCCCTCTTAAAGCAAGCCTCCCTCTATTTCAAAACGCGCCCGGGCGGCGCACCTGATTTATTATTTATTATTTTTTATTTATTATTTGCTTATTTGTCTTCCTTCAGCTTCTCCTTCACCGCACGAATCTGCTCCATCACACTCGCCTTTGTCGGGCCGCCGTAGCTGGTGCGGCCCTCGCAGCAGGTGGTCAGGTCAATGGCCGTATACACGTCCTCGGCAAACAAATCGCTGTACTGCTTGAACTCGTCCAGCGTCAGCTCTTCCAGCGTCTTGCCCTCGCGAATGCAGGCAGCCACCATCGTGCCGGTGCACTTGTAGGCATCGCGGAAGGGCATCCCCTTCTTGGTCAGGTAGTCGGCGCAGTCGGTGGCGTTGATAAAGCCCTTGGCGGCGGCGCGGCGCATATTGGCGGGCAGCGAGGTCATGGTAGCCAGCATCGGCGTGACGGTGCGCAGGCAGAGCTCCAGCGTATCCACCGCGTCAAAAATAGCCTCCTTGTCCTCCTGCATATCCTTGTCATACGCAAGAGGGATGCCCTTCATCATAACCAGCAGCGTGTTTAAATCGCCGTAGACGCGGCCGGTTTTGCCGCGAATCAGCTCGGTCACATCTGGGTTTTTCTTCTGCGGCATAATGGAGGAGCCGGTGGTAAACGCATCGTCCAGCTCGATGAACTTGAACTCCCAGCTGCACCAGAGGATAATCTCCTCGCTCAGGCGGGAGAGGTGCATCATGCAGGTGGCCATGGCGCTGCACAGCTCAATGCAGAAATCCCGGTCAGAAACGCCGTCAATCGAGTTGCCGCACGGCGCGGCAAAGCCCAGCTGCTCGGCGGTATAGAAGCGGTCCAGCGGGTAGGTTGTGCCCGCCAGCGCGCCGGAACCCAGCGGGCACTCGGCATCCATGCGGCGGGTGGCATCCTGCATACGGCCCAAATCGCGCAGCAGCATCCATGCGTAGGCCATCAGCTGGTGGCCGAAGGTCACCGGCTGGGCACGCTGCAGGTGAGTGTAGCCGGGCATAACATAGCCCGCGCCCTTCTCGGCCTGCTCGCACAGCACGGCAATCAGCTCTCTAATCTGGCCTTGGATATGCTCGCTCGCCGCGCGCAGATTCAGCCGGATGTCCAGCGCCACCTGGTCATTGCGGCTGCGGCCGGTGTGCAGCCGCTTGCCGGCATCGCCCACGCGGGCAGTCAGCGTCTGTTCCACAAAGGTGTGCACATCCTCGGCGTTGGGGTCAATTTCCAGCGCACCGCTGTGCAAATCGCCCAGAATCGAGTGCAGGCCTTTGTGAATATCGTCCACATCCTGCTGGGAAATAATGCCCTGACGCCCCAGCATGGCCGAGTGGACAAGGCTGCCCTGTATATCCTGCTCAATCATCCGCGCATCAAAGCGGATGGAGGAATTGAAATCGTTTACGCGGCTGTCAACGGCCTTGCTGGCCCGGCCCTGCCAAAGTTGGGGCATACTGAACCTCCGATGTATTTGTAGCCCATAAACGGGCTGTAGCTTTCACGCGGTGGGCCGGGCATAACCGGCCCCTACGGCGCTTTTCATGTAGTAAAGCCAAAACCGCCAAAGGGTTTGCACGCCCCTTGGCGGTTGCTTATTTGGCGTTCGTTCGCTTATTCTTCGGTCGGCCAGTTCTTCGCCAGCTTAGCGCGCTCGGCGATGGGCAGACCAAACAGATTGATGAAGCCGTTTGCATCGGCCTGGTTGTAATCGTCATCCTCACCGAAGGAGGCCGTCTGCTCATCGTACAGGGTGTACGGGCTGGTGACGCCGGCGTTGATCATATTGCCCTTGTACAGCTTCAAGGTCACATCGCCGGTGACGGTTTTCTGCAGATCATCGGTAAAGGCGCTGATGGCCTCCCGCAGCGGGGTGAACCACTGGCCGTTGTAGACCAGCTCGCCCATCTTCTGGGCCAGCTGTGTTTTGAAGTGCATGGACTCCTTGTCCAGCGTGATGGTCTCCAGCACATCGTGTGCCTTGTACAGGATGGCACCGCCGGGGGTCTCATACACGCCGCGGCTCTTCATGCCGACCAGACGGTTCTCAACAATGTCCAGCAGGCCGATGCCGTTGGCGCCGCCCAGCTTGTTCAGGTGCTCAATCAGCGTGACGCCGTCCATCTCAACGCCGTCCACGGCGGTGGGGATGCCCTTCTCAAAGTGAATCTTGACGTAGGTCGGCTTATCGGGGGCCTGCTCCGGGGAAACGCCCAGCTCCAGGAAGCCGGGCTTGTTGTACTGCGGCTCCAGAGACGGCTTCTCGAGGTCAAGACCCTCATGGCTCAGGTGCCACAGGTTCTTGTCCTTGGAATAGTTCGTCTCACGGTTGATTTTCAGTGGAATGTTGTGGGCCTCGGCGTAGTCGATCTCCTCGTCACGGCTCTTGATGTTCCACTCACGCCACGGGGCAATGATGGCCATCTCCGGGGCGAGGGCCTTGAGGGTCAGTTCAAAACGGACCTGGTCATTGCCCTTGCCGGTGCAGCCGTGGCAGATGGCGTCGGCGTTCTCCTTCTTAGCAATCTCTGCCAGCGCGGCGGCGATGCAGGGACGTGCATGGGAAGTGCCCAGCAGGTAATCCTCATACTTGGCGTCAGCCTTCAGGCAGGGCCAGATGTAGTTTTCCACATAGTCCTTCTTCAGGTCGAGGACATACAGCTTGGAGGCGCCGGTCTTGAGGGCCTTCTCCTCCAGACCGTCCAGTTCGGTGCCCTGACCCACGTCACCGGAAACCGCGACAACCTCGCAGTTGTTGTAGTTTTCCTTCAGCCAGGGAATGATGATAGAGGTATCCAGACCGCCGGAGTAGGCCAGAACCACTTTTTTGATGTCTTTCTTATCCTTTTTCATGATAATATTCCCCTCTCTGGTATTTATCAAGGCCCGCGGGATGGGATGCCTGCCGCGCATCTTGAATATTTATTCATTCATTGCTGTATATTATACACTCTTTTATACATTTTGCAAGTAGTAAATCCGCCAAAGGATTTTCTATTTTTGGGTTGTTTTTGGGCAAATTAACGGATACTTATACATTTATGCGCGGTTACGCTGCAAAAATATGCAACAGTATATGTATTCACCTTGCCGGCACCTGTATTATATCACATCTTTCTCTTATAAGCAACATAAAATTGCAGTTTTTGCAACACAAGGGATGTCCAACAGCAGCCCACTGCCGGGTGAGATTCCGCCCATAGTGGCCGGTCAACCGTTGATGGACATCTGTAGGGCGGGGCGCCCCCACCCCGCCGAAAGGTTGCCACAAACTGGAAGTTTCCGTTGCTTGTCTATTTATATAAAGCCTCTTTTTTTTGCTTCTTCAATCAATATAGGTTGAATTAAAGGATATGTCCAATTTTCAACTAACTTATCTGAAATCAATATCTTCTCAATCTCACTATGTAATTCCTCAAATGAGTTAATGTCTGCAATAAATAACATTCCGAAAGTTTCATCATCAATATTTTCATTTACTCGTGTCTTTCCTTTAACAGAATACACACATATTGGTTCAATTCTAAAATCAACTGCTCCTGTTTCTTCTTGTAATTCTCTTTTAGCTGTTTCTAAAAATACTTTCTCCAGGTTCTCTGTGACCTCCTGGTATTTCATAAGTCTCTCTTTCTTTGTGTTTACAGAATACCCACTTGTTATCTGTTTTGGATATTATCACTGCAAACTTCAAAAATTCATCTGCGACATTGTCATAAAATTTTACTTCTACCATTCTATCAATACCTCGTCAAATTCCGATTTATCCGCCTTTTATTTCCCGCCAGACAATTTAGCCCTTTCCGCGGCCTTCTTCACCATCTCCAGCTCCTCCATAAATATACAGTTCGGTATTGCGCCCTGTGCAACGTCCCGGAGGGCCTCGTCCAAGTCAAACCACCGCACATAGTCTATCTCGGATTTCTGCACGGTAAAGTCCTCCGCCTCGCGGTCAAGCCAAAGGCAGAACACCTTGCTGACCTGGTTATCCTTAAACGGCTTGCCGTGAAATTCCGCCTCAAAATGGAACCGCCGCAGGCCGCACTCCTGCAAGTCGGCGGAGGTGGCGTCCACGCCCAGTTCCTCCTTCAGCTCCCGCAGGGCGGATTCCACAAACTCAGCACCCGCCGGGATGTGCCCGGCTGACGAAATATCATAGCACCCGGGGTAGGAATCCTTGGCGGCACAGCGCATCTGCAAAAGCACCTGTACGCGCCCCTGTTTTTTGCGCAGAATCCACACGTGGCTTGTGCGGTGGCGCAGTCCCTCGGCGTGGGCCTGCGTGCGCGGCACAGCGCGGCCGGTGGGCAGACCGTTCTCGTCCACAATATCCAGCATTTCGGGCATTGGTAAGCACTCCCTTACATATAAGTAGTACCCACGTTATACCACAAACCGCCCCGCCGCGCAATTTTTTCTTGCGCGGCGGCTGGCGCTGTTTCTGGGGCTGGGCATTGCGGCGCTGCTCATCAACTATTTTCTCCCGCGGGAGCGCGTTACAGCGCTGTATGACCGGGTGCGGGGGTTTAAAAATTCATAAATTTCCGGTATAATCAGGGTATACTTTTAACAAGGAGCTGCCTTATGTCCCAAATGACCAAACGCGCTCTGGTGCAATCCCTGAAGGAGCTGCTGACCGAGAAGCCGCTGGACAAAATCACCGTGACCGACCTGACCGAGCACTGCGGTGTGAACCGTATGACCTTCTACTACCATTTCAAGGACATCTATGATCTGGTGGAGTGGGCCTGCGTGGAGAGCGCCGCCCGCGCGCTGGCCGGGCAGAAAACCTATGACACATGGCAGCATGGCTTTTTGCAGATTCTGCAAGCCGTGCAGAAGGACAAGGTTTTCTTTACCAAGGTCTATCATTCCATCAGCCGCGAGCATCTGGAAAGCTACCTCTACAGCCTGACCTATGACCTGATGATTGGCGTGGTGGAGGAGAAGGCCGCCGGTATGACGGTGCGCCCCGAGGACAAGGAGTTCATCGCCAACTTTTACAAATACGCCTTTGTGGGCCTGACGCTGGAATGGGTGCGCACCGGTATGAAGGACGACCCTGCCGCCCTGGTGGAGCGGGTGTCTGTGCTGATCCATGGGGATATCACCAAGTCCCTGAATGCCTGCCGGATTGATAAAGAGTAGTGGTTTTATAGGCAGGATTGCCCGCGAACGGCATCCCGCCGCACGCTTTCGGCGGGGTGGGGTCACCCCGCCCTACGTGCCTCTATGCCATTGACAGCTGTTTTCTTCACATTTTCTCCATAATCTATACAATTCCTCCCCTTTGATAAAATTCTTATCAAAGGGGATTTTTTGCTGATTGTAACCGTTGCCCCCGCCGGGTATACTAAGGCCATAGCAAACAACAAGCGGCGCGGCAAACGCCAACGCCGTATCATCACAGGAGGTACACTATGTATTATTCCAGCGGTAACTATGAAGCCTTTGCCACCCCCAAAAAGCCCGAGGGTGTTGACAGCAAGTCTGCCTATATTGTCGGCTCCGGTCTGGCGGCGCTGTCCGCAGCCTGCTACTTGGTGCGCGATGCCCAGATGAAGGGCGAGCGCGTCCACGTTCTGGAAAAGGACCCCATCCCCGGCGGTGCCTGCGATGGCTACAAATATCAGGACATCGGCTATGTCATGCGCGGCGGCCGCGAGATGGACAACCACTTTGAATGTATGTGGGATCTGTTCCGTTCCATCCCCTCCATCGAGGACGAGAACCACACCGTGCTGGACGAGTATTACTGGCTGAACAAGGCCGACCCCAACTACAGCCTCTGCCGCGCCACCGTCAACCGCGGCGAGGATGCCCACACCGACGGCAAGTTCGGTCTGAGCGACAAGGCCGCCATGGAGATTATGAAGCTCTTCATGACGCCGGACGAGGGTCTGTATGACAAGAAAATCACCGATTTCTTTGATGATGAGGTGCTGAACTCCAACTTCTGGATGTACTGGCGCACGATGTTCGCCTTTGAAAACTGGCACAGCGCGCTGGAGATGAAGCGCTATCTGCAGCGCTACATCCACCACATCGGCGGTCTGCCCGACTTCACCGCCCTGCGCTTCACCCGCTACAACCAGTATGAGTCGATGATCCTGCCGATGGTCAAGTATCTGGAGGGCTTCGGCGTCCAGTTCCACTACAACACCAAGGTCACCAACATCGCCTTTGACTGCGCCGGCGGCAAGAAGCAGGCCACCCGCATCGACGTGCTGCATGACGGCCATGAGGAGAGCATCGACCTGACCGAGAATGACCTCGTCTTTATCACCAACGGCGGCTGTGTCGAGAACTCCACCCTCGGCAGCCAGAACACCCCCGCCCCCTACAAGCCCGAAATCAAGGAAGGCGGCGGCTGGGACCTGTGGCGCAAGATTGCCGCGCAGGACCCGAGCTTCGGCCATCCCGACAAGTTCTGCTATGACCCCGAGCTCTCCAACTGGATGAGCGCCACCATCACCACGCTGGATCAGCGCATCGTGCCCTATATTAAGAAAATCTGCAAGCGCGACCCGTTCAGCGGCAAGGTTGTCACCGGCGGCATTGTCACGGTGCAGGATTCCGGCTGGCTGCTCAGCTGGACGCTGAACCGTCAGCAGCAGTTCCGGCACCAGCCCAAGGACCAGCTCTGCGTCTGGGTCTACGGCCTGTTCACCGACAAGCCCGGCGACTTCGTCAAGAAGCCGATGCGTGACTGCACCGGCAAGGAAATCTGCATGGAGTGGCTGTACCACATCGGCGTGCCTGAGGACCAGATTGAGGATATGGCCGCCAACAGCGCCAACACCGTGCCCTGCATGATGCCGTATATCGACGCCTTCTTTATGCCGCGCACCGCGGGTGACCGCCCCGACATCGTGCCCGAGGGCGCTGTGAACTTCGCCTTCCTGGGCCAGTTTGCCGAGACGAAGCGCGACACCATCTTCACCACCGAGTATTCCATCCGCACCGGCATGGAGGCCGTGTACACCCTGCTCAACGTTGACCGTGGCGTGCCCGAGGTCTGGGGCAGCGTGTATGACATCCGCTGCCTGCTGGATGCCACCGTCAAGCTGCGCGACGGCCGCAAGATTACCGACATGGAGATGCCGCTGGTCGGCAAGCTCGCCATGAAGGAGGCCCTGAAGAAGATTGAGGGCACCGAGGTTGAGAAGCTGCTGAAAGAGTATAATGTGATCTGATTTTTCCTCTCTGCACACAAAGCGGGAGCTGCCCGGAATGGACAGTTCCCGCTTTGTTGTGTTGTGTTTAGGGATACCGGGCAGTAAAGGCAAGGCCGCCCCCTTTCGTTTTGTCGATTTGTGTTCCTTATACTGCGGAACCAACCCATATTACAAATAAGCGCACAAAAAAGCCCCGCAGGGCAAAAAGAATGGCCCCGCGGGTAATTTACAAAATGTTCATAGGAATAACATAGTTTTTTAGCAGTTATCCGATACTATATAGGCACAGGGTTACGGAGCCGCAACCGTAACGCTGGAACATGATTCCTCCTCACACAAACCGATACCCTTAAAGCCCCCATCCGGAGCCGCAACCGGATGGGGGCAATTCTTTGTCTATTTTTTGCTATTTTCGCTTTTTGAACGCCGTGCCGAAGCCCACCACCCCGGCGCACATCGCCGCGGCCAGCGCTTCCAGCGGGAAGTCATCACCGGTCTGCGGCAGGGTGGGCGTTTTGGGTTTGGCCGGGCGTGCGGGCGGGTCATAGCGGTTCACAAACACAAGGCTGTCCGCCTTGGCCGTCTCGCCGTCCCGCACGGCCCAGAGCTCGGTGCGCAAGGTTCCGTCCGGGCGTGTTGTCACCCGCACCGTCACGGTGTAGGCGCGGGCATCGTAGCTTGAATGTAGGGGCGCTGCCCTTGGCCTGCGCCACGCGGTAGGTGTAATCCCCCGGCTCGTCAAAGGGCAGCCCCGTAAAATACGCCGTGCCGCCGTTTTTGATTTGCAGGCTGGTCTGCGCCGGGGCGGGGGCCGTGCCCTGCGGCGTAATGCCGACGGTGTACACCGCCGTGCTGCCTGCGCCGTCGGTGCGCACCGTAACCGGGACAGACGCCCCCGCCTGCGCCGCCGCTACCGGCAGCGCCAGCGCAAGGGCCAGCACCGCCACCGCAGCAGCCCGCCGGGCCATTGTGGCAAAACTCATTCACTCTCATCTCCTTCTTGCACCGGGCACAGCCGCCCCAGCAGCACCACCCGGCCATTGGTTTCGGCCCCGGCGCAGGTGGACAGCGCCGCCAGCCTGTCCCCCGCCGCCGCGCCAATGTCCCGCCACTGCACCGCGTTCGCCGCCGCGTAGTCCAGCAGGGTCTGCACGCTGTCGGTATACTGCTCCGGCGTGTAAAGCACCGGGTCATAGGCGTCCGCCTCCAGGCAGGCAAACAGCTCCAGCGTATACACCGCGCCGGGCACAACCACGCTGGCGTCAGGGTGGGCGTCAAAGTAGGCGGCATCGGTAAATTTCGATACATCGCCGAACATTGCGCCGTTTTCCATGTGGTGGCCATAGAAAATGCTGTAGGCATCGGTTAAATCAGGCGCGTTGCGGCTGTCGAGAAAGACTGCCCCGGACAGCGAGAACGCACCGTAGACGTCCCGGTTGATGTAGTCCATATTCGTGGCGCCCTGCACAACGGGGTAGTCGATGTGGGTGCCATCCACCGTCAGCCAGCCGCGCACATCGGGGTTCACGGCCTGCAGCTCCGTTAAGGTCGGGGCGGCGGCGGAAAGGACGGCGGGCTTATAGCGCAGCAGCTCTGCGCCCGCAAACGCCCCGCTGCTGACGGCGGCATCCTGCCAGAGGGCCAGCCCCGCAAAGGCCAGCAGCCCCAGCATCAGCACCGCTGCCAGCGCACTGACAACGGCACTGCCCGCCCTGGCCAGCCGGGCCGCAAGGCTCACCGGTCAGTGTGGCGGCGCTTGCGGAAGAACACGGCCCCGCTGCCCGCGGCCAGCGCCAGCATGGCACCGTAGGGTGCGACATCCAGCAGCAGGCCGGTGGGTGTGGCGGCATTGCGGGTGTTGGTCACGGTCAGGGCGGTGTCGGCGGCGGGCATTGTCTGCTGGTCAAGGGCCTTCCCCTCGCCCAGCGATGCACCGGCGGCGTCCGTCCATGCGGTGGTGTAGTTGGCGGCATCGGTGCCGCTCTCGGTGATGGTATAGGTTGTGCCCGCGGGCAGGCCGGTGACCTCAATCACCTCGCCGCCCTTGATGGTCTCGGTAATGTCGGCCTTGCCGTCCACAAATTTCAGCACCGCGCTGTTTGCCAGCGTTTCGCCCGCCTTGCCGGTTTTGACCGTGACTGAGGCCATATGCGCGGTCTCGTCCGGGTCGTCAAAGTGGAGGGTGAAGGCGAACTCGTCCCCATAGTCGGCAAAGTTGCCTGCCAGCTGCTTGGTCACGGTCAGGCCGTAGGTGGTGTAGACGTTCTCAATCTCGTCCACCTTATCGCCGCCCGCCTGCGGGGCCAGCACGGCATAGTCAATCTTCAGCTCGGTGTTCTCGGGGTCGGAGGGGTTGGCGTTGACCACCCGCACCTTGAGCAGATGAACCGGCGCGGTGGACAGACCCGTAATGCCGTGGTCCTGCTCGGTCAGGCGGTAGTAGTAGACGCCCGGCGTGGTGAATTTGGTCAGGTCAAAGTCCACGGTAACGTCACCGTCCGCGTTGGCAACGCCGGTATCGTCCACCGTAAAGGCCGCCGTGACCGTGTAGGTTTTTAATCTGGTCAGCCGTGCCCAGCTGGGCGCCGTCCTCCGGCGTTGGCGGCAAGTCACCCTGCTGCGCGGGGCTGACGGCAAAGGCAATGCTGCCCTGTATGCCGCCCGCGCCGGGGGCATTTTCCAGGCTGATGCCCTTTTTAAAGGTAATGCTGGCATCGGTGACCGGCAGCACGGCGGGCTCGACCTCTGCGGCGAGGGCCGTGGCGGACACAGCGCCGGTGAGCAGCGCAGCGGTAAGTACAGCAGAAAGTCTGATTGCGTTCATAAGGGTGGCTCCTCTCAGATGTGTGGGTAAAATCGTCCATGGGTATCGTGTCAAATGCCGTTTCTCCGCATGATCGCGATGACCCGGCCCCTGTATCTCCCCGGTTTGCACCGGCCGAACCTCGGCTGTCGCGGGCACCGGCGCGGGCATCGCAGAGGATGAAATATTCCCCCCTCCGCCAGCGTCAGCGGTAGGCAGGGCCGTCCTCATAGGGCGGGGGTCGGCTCGTAGATATCGGGCTCGACCACAACACTGCCGTTGATGACAAGACTGTTTGCCGCCGTCACCTCCACGGTGTCGCCGCCGCGTGCGGCCACGGCCGGTGTACCGCCGCCCATCCTTGTCGAGCACGACAACCTCCCCGGCTGTATAGCCGCGTGGGAGCCGGTAAAAGAGCAGCAGGTCCCCGGCTTGATGGGGGTGCATGGTATCGTCCGGCTGCAGCGCCAGCCCGAACACCACACCGAACAGCAGCACCAGCAGCACGGCCAGCGCCCCGGCGCGGAACAGAAACTCGCGGATATCCGCCAGCGCGGCGCGGCTTGTCTCGGTCACGGCGTACGCCTCCTTCTGCGGTAGGTCAGCGCCAGGCGGGCCAGCGCGGCCAGCACCAGCCAGCCGGGCGCACGGTCAACGTGCAGGCCGGTGGGCGGCACGCCATCCTCCGTTGTTGACTACGGTCAGCGCGGTATTTTCAGCGCCCATCGTGCCCGCATAGCTTGTGCCAAAGGGTCACCGCATTGCCGTCATCAATGCTTGTCTCATAATCGCCAGCGCTGCTTCCGTTACCGCCACGCGCTGGCCGGGCCGCAGGCGACCGATGGTCACTGCCCCGGTGGGGTATTGTAAAGCCCTCGGCTGTCAGCGCCGCGCCGCCGGAGACGGTCACACTTTCACTTGCCTGCGTCACAGGCACATCGTCCACCGTGGCCGTAAAGGCAAAGCCGCGGCGGGTATCGCCCATGCCGCCGGTCACTCGCTTGGTCACGGTCAGCGTCAGGAAGGGGTGCATAGGTGTTGGTAATAACGGCCTCGCCCACGCCGCCGGACGGCACCTGTACCGCGGCAGAGGCTTCTGCGGTGGTGCAGTAGTAGCTTTCCAGATCCGGGTGGGCAGGTTCGGTCACGGTGTAGCGGCCCCACCGGCACGCCGCTTACGGTCACGCTCTGCACGCCGGGCATGGCAATCTCCAGCACGCCCGGGGCAGTCAGTTCCCGCGTCTCGACCGTGCCGCTGTCATGGGTCGGCGTGTAGCGGCCCACCGGCGGCTGTCCACCGCAAAGACGTTCGTCACGGCATTGGCCTCGGTGCGTAGGGTTTCATCGGTCACCGCCTTTGTAATGCGCAGGCTGCCGGTCTGGCGGGCGTAGGTATTTTCAAAGGCTGCCACGGTTTCCGCCGTCAGCGCCGGCCAGCTGCGGCGTGCTGCCCGCCGTCTGCCAGTCCTCGCCGGTCAGGGCGGTGCGGCTGCCCGGATGAGCAGCCTCGCCGGGCGTGGGCGATTTCGGTCACGGTGTAGCGCTCGGTTGCGGCCGGTGCTGTCGGAGAGGGGCAGATGCAGCACAGGGTGCGCTCGGCACCGGTGCTGCCCTGCGCCATGGCGTCACCGCGCACGGTGGCCCACGGTGGCCCGGCTGTCCACCAGGCGAATGGCCCGCGCCGTTGGTCACGGTGAACTCCACCAGCGGCCAGATGGCGGCACGCTCGGCGTCTGTCAGGGGTGCCGTCCAGCTGTTTGGTCAGCCAGGGCGGCTTCATCGGGCTGCAGCGGGGCGGGCTGGGTGCTGAACCAGACATCGTCCAGCAGGTTGCCCTCGCACTTATCGCCGCCCGCCGTGGACACCGCCAGAAAAAAGAAGAACCGGCTGACATACTGCCCCGCGAGGTACGGAGGGGCCGCCGCCATGGACAGCCCACGCGGTGTTGCCGTCGGTCAGGATGCCGTTGCCGCTGCCCTCACTTGACGATGTACTCGCTGATGGTGTGGCTTTCGCCGTCCACCGTCACGGTTCTGTTCAGCGCCGCGACCATTGCCGCCTGCGCAGCCGGAAAGAAAACTCCTGCGTAATGGCATCCGCCACCGCAACAGGCGCAATCAGCAGCACCATGCTGTCCGCCCCGGTGCGGCCCCGGTGGGACAGCGACCAGTAGAAGCGTGGCACCCGGCACGGTCAGCACATCCTGATAAAAGCGCCGTAGGCCGCAGTTCAGCTCGGCAAACTGGTTGCCGCCGTGGGCGCTTTCGGCATGGTAGCAGAACCGTGGGGTCATTGGCATCGGTGCTCTGCCGGCCGTTGATGGTATCGGTGTAGGCCCGGCGCGTGCCGTCCACAACTTCAATGTAGCGGCCATCGACCTTGCGTGTTCCAGTGGGGTGCCGTGCCGGTGGTGCGCCAGACAATGCCCGCATCGGTGGCGGCGTCCGGCGTCTGGATAAAGTGGGAGCGCTTCTGCGCGTTGGGGTAGCTGAAAGCAGGCCGCTGTTGCCTGCCACGGCGGGGTGTTTCAAAGCCGCCGTTCTGCAGCTGGATGTAATAGGGCACCTGTGCGGCGGCGGAGGTCAGCGCGGTATCATGCGTGACCTCGACCCGGTACCACAAGCGCTCGGTTGTCGCCGGGCTTGGCCGCCAGCGAGTCCAGCGCGGCGTTGAGCCGCTGCTCACTGCCG